>Ga0070741_10001732_pt1 | contig 63337 bp, 56 predicted proteins | sample Coa_R1_4_FD_66440 | JGI IMG/M metagenome (GOLD analysis project Ga0070741, IMG submission 66440) | Surface soil microbial communities from Centralia Pennsylvania, which are recovering from an underground coalmine fire - Coalmine... | ecosystem: Environmental > Terrestrial > Soil > Unclassified ...
TACGGCGGCAGCTACGGCGGATTCATGACGCTGATGGCAATGTTCACTACGCCTGACGTATTTGCGGCCGGTGCAGCGTTGCGGCCTGTTACGGATTGGGCGCATTACAACCACGGATATACTTCGAATATTCTGAACACTCCGCAAAAGGATCCGGAAGCTTACCGACAGAGCTCGCCAATCTACTTTGCCAATGGATTAAAGGGAGCTTTGTTGATTTGCCATGGCGTTGTCGATACCAACGTGCATTTCCAGGACACAGTTCGATTGACGCAGAAACTGATCGAGCTGCGAAAGGAAAATTGGAGCGTGGCGTTCTTCCCTGTCGAAGATCACGGCTTTGTCGAGAACACCAGTTGGGCAGATGAGTACAAGCGTATCTTCAAGCTGTTCGAAGAGAATTTGAAGAAGAAATAGGTATTCACAACATTTCCTTCTTAATCTATGGGTGACATATTAAACTGTGTCGCCCATTTGTTATTTAATTACGGACAATCTGTGCTATGAGCAACACGACTGCACCAAACGAAGTTATTTCCTTAATCGACAGGCATCGCACCATCCGCGCGTTTCGTGATGAGCCGATGCCAGCGGACCATCTGCAACTTATCATCGATGCCGGGCGAAAAGCGCCAACCGACGCTACTGCGCAAATGTATTCGTTCATTCGAATTACCGATCCTGATTTGCGAAAACTAATAGCAGAACTTGCGGGCGGTCAGGCGCACGTTGTGAGAGCATCAGAATTCTTTATTGTTTGCGCTGATGTTCATCGCATCGCGCGGATGCTGGAACATCGCGGTGAAAAGATGGGACACTGGCCGAGAGTGGCAATTCACTTTGCGGTTGCCGACGCAACATTGGTCGCGCAAACGATGGTTATCGCGGCGGAATCTCTCGGGTACGGGATCTGTTACATCGGCGGAGTGCTGAATGGTATCGATGTTATTTCGAGAGAATTGAAACTGCCCGTTGGAGTTCTTCCCGCATACGGTCTTTGCATCGGCATTCCGAATGAATATCCTAACCGCCGCCCTAGGGTCCCACAGCATCTGGTGGTAATGGAAAATCAGTACGTTGAGCCGTCTGCTGCCGATCTTGATGAAGCGTATACAGCGATGGCTCCAATCACGAGAAGCGGCGATTGGTTTGCAGTGTTGCAGCGCTACTTCGCGCCGGGCGGAACGATGGAGCAGCGCGAAGTCTTGTATCGGGAGACTCTTAAACAACAGGGGCTTGAGGATTAAAGGGAAAGCATGGTTACGTTGAAGGATATTCAAGAGGCTAATACCAGAATCAGCAGCCATATACGTAGAACACCAACCGTGCGATTTGCGCCGCTTCGTGATCCCATTGATTACGAGGTTTGGCTGAAGCTCGAGAATCTTCAAGTCACCGGTTCTTTCAAAGCTCGCGGCGCGGTGAATAAAGTAATGTCGCTCGCGCCCAACACGATCGCGAACGGCATTATCACTGCATCCGGTGGTAACCATGGACTGGGCGTTGCGTATGCCGCTCACCTATTGAAGATCCCGGCAACCGTATACGTTCCGGAAAAAGCCAATCAGGCTCGACGGAATCGTCTGGCGAGATGGGGCGCAAAAGTCGTTGTCGGTGGTCGCGATTGGGACGATGCGTATGCTGCCGCTATGAAAGAGTGCGAAAAGACTGGTCGTCCGATGGTTCATCCATTCAATGACGAGCACGTCATCGCAGGTCAAGGCACCGCTGCGATAGAGATACTGGCGGACGCTCCGCAACTCGATGCGGTGATTGTACCGATTGGCGGAGGTGGACTGATTAGCGGCGTGGCAACTTACATCAAAGAGTCCTCTCCAAACACTCAAGTTATCGGAGTAGAACCTGCGGGTGCGGCTTCGATGCACGCCAGTGTTCAAGCTGGAAAAATGGTGGAGCTTTCAAACATTCATTCAATTGCCGATACTCTGTCCTCGCGAGTCGTTGGTAACCTGACTCTGGAAGCAACCAGGAAATACGTCGATCAGATTGTTCTAATTGAAGACGACGCAATGCGAAAAGCGATGCGCCGACTTTGGGACGAATACAATCTGCTGGTCGAACCGTCAGGCTCTGCGGCGCTTGCTGCCTTACTTGAAAACCAGATCGATATTCCAAAAGGCTCGCGCATCGGCGTGATTGTGTCTGGCGGTAACATCGATGCCGGCCCCGCGCTGTCAATCTAGTAAAAATCCGCTTAAAAAATCCATTTTCACCTGTGATTATCCACACTTGGCGCTTTAGATAAGTTGTCGCGCCGATAATTGCTACCTATAATAGCACTCGTTCGCCGGTGTGGGAGGCGCCCCCAGTCAATGCACGTGGGAACGAGAATACCGGGTTTAAAGGTAGAGACTGGTGACGAAGTTAAAGCTGCTCATCCTGGTACTGGCAACAGGCCTTTTGGCTATTCAATTACGCCATCCTATACATGGGTCGCTTTTTAACCGTCCTGTTGAGGCTCTGCCTTCTGCCGAAAAGGCTCCGGAACCGGAAAAACCCGCTCCGCAGCCACTGGTATCCCAGGCGCTTGTTAATTATGAAGGTCTGTTAACCAGAACTGGCGAAAGCCTTGATGGTCAGGGCGTATTGGTTGAAACCCTGGACGCTAAACAGATCATTGCCTCTCACAACATCGATCATACTTTTAATCCGGCGTCGGTAACAAAGATAGCAACGTCGCTGGCTGCGCTGGTAAAGTTCGGACCCAATTATCATCTTAAGACGACACTGTATGCTGACGGAGATGTCGACCGTTCTGCTCGGACCATAAATGGCAACCTGGTATTGGATACCGATGGCGATCCGATGTTCTTTGTAAACAACGCACAGGAGCTGGCGCAAAATCTTGTTCGAGCCGGAATCAATAAAGTTTCAGGCGATCTGGTAATAAAGGGACCGTTCTCTATTAATCGCAACTCGTCGCCGCAAGCATCCGCAGACAAAATGATGGCGGCATTTCGTGGCGCCGGAGTTAAGTTCGGTGGCAATCTGAGATTTGCCGATGGGCGCGGTGGACAGACTGAACTTGTAGCTTATGAATGCGGCACTCCGTTAATACAAATCCTGCTCTATCAAAACGCACATAGCGACAATCCGATTGCCGAGCGAATCGGCGATTCCATTGGTGGACCTCAAGGTCTTCAGCAATTCTTGATCAAGAGCGTCGGTGTTAAACCAGAAGACGTTTACATCAGCCGTACCTCCGGTCTGGATTACAATCGAATATCGCCTCGCGCAATGATCCTGATTTTGCGTCGCTTGATGGACCTTTTGGATGCGCAACAACTTAAACCTGAAGACCTGCTTCCCGTCGCCGGTGTAGATGACGGCACGCTTCGCACACGATTTAAAGGCGATGAATGGCACGGAGCAGTCATCGGCAAAACGGGATCTCTACCGGGCACGGATGGAGGCGTCAGCACGCTGGCCGGAATAGCTTACTCTCAAAAGTACGGGCCGATTCTCTATGCGATCTTCAATTCCGGCGGGAACGTTCCGCAGTATCGCCGATGGCAGGACGATCTGCTGGAAGGGATCATCGCTGAATGCGGCGGGCCGGCCATCGGCGCTCGCCAGCAAAATGGCCTTAATGAAGAGATAAGGACCGAGCCTTCGATTCACATAATTCCGCCGTCTCAACCTCAAGATTCCGCAACAACCAGCCAGTAATTCAGGGTATAATACCCGGCCTGTCGACAATACTGCTTTGCGAGTCACATTTCGGCAAATGTCCCCGAGGAGGATCTTGTATGCGCAGACTTCTCTGCCAGGCCTTGTGTCTGTCTATTCTGTTATGTTCTGTTCCCGAGCTTTCGGCTAACAGTCAGCAAACTGGTTCTGGATTTACCGTAAGCCGCAAAGCTATCTGGTCACCGACTGACGAGATGATTCAGAACCTTGAAGAGAAGTGCAAAGCCACCGGTCTGAACGGCTTTGCTGGATGTTTTATATCCTTCATGCAGAGTTCCGGGGCTTCTCCTGAGGCGATCCAGTTCGCCAAGCTGCTGAACGGCGAAGGCTATCTACGTGACTTTCGTAAAAGGCTTGGAGTTGACGTCGCATACGTGACGTATCCATTCAGGGCTAATGAGAACGATGCAGTGCTCTTCGTAAACGGAAGTCCGCAAATTGTCGATGTAGATGGTCAGAGCGTCATTCAGAGCATTAATATCAAAAGCGATCCGGTTTATGCTCAACTGGCAAGCAAGTCGTCAAAGCTGGAAATCTTTCCCGGAGATCGATCTGCAACTGATCAACCCGCTCTGGAGCGCAATACGCAGGGCGGACAGCGGTTCATCGTCCGGTACAACGTCGTCAACGGCTGTCACGCGTGCGAGATAATGGCTTATGCCCTGGTCGCATTTGACTTTACTAAGGAAGGCAAATTCATCGGAACTGAGTTCATGGGTTTGAGCGATCAATCGACTGCTTCTGTGCGACCGAGGATGAGATTCACAAATCCCCGCGCCATTATTGATACCAGAGTAGGTCAGCAGTTTTCATTGGTCCTGTTCTCGAATCACAGCGTTGGCAACCATTGGGAATTGGCGACTCCAATAGATCAGACAATCGTAAAGCTGGTTGACACTGCTTTCGAACCGCCTGATCCCGACCAGTCTAATCCACGTGGCAAAGAGGTATGGACATTCATAGCAACGCAGAAAGGCAGCACCACGATTTCGGTCAAACAGGTTTTTCGCAACGCTCAAAGGAGCGCGCAAGCAACTCCTAAGAATTTCAAAATCGTGATCAATTAAGAGGATTATTTGCTTGCACGGGCAGTCCGTTTTGGTTGCGGAGTCATCGATTTCAAATTATAGAAAGCTGCATAGCCTGGATAAACTGCGCTCTTTCCAAGGCTCTCCTCTATCCTTAATAACTGATTATATTTTGCGGTTCGGTCTGTTCTTGAAGCTGAGCCCGTCTTGATGAATCCCGCGTTTGTAGCTACTGCCAGATCCGCAATAAACGTGTCTTCTGTTTCGCCGGATCTGTGAGAGATGACTGCGGTGTAATTATGCGTCTGCGCCATCTGAATTGCTCGCAGAGTTTCCGTCAACGTTCCAATCTGATTGACTTTGACCAGGATCGAATTCGCTACCCCCAATTCAATCCCCTTTCGCAGGTATTCAACGTTGGTCACAAACAGATCGTCACCGACAAGTTGAATCTTCTGTCCGACCGATTCAGTCAATGTCTTCCAGCCGTTCCAATCGTTTTCGGCCATGCCGTCTTCGATTGAGACGATTGGGTACTGCTGCACCCAGTTGGTATAGTAGGCGGCCATTTCATCCGGGGTCAGCTTTCGTCCGTCCGATTTCTTAAAGACATAATTTTTGCCGTCAAAGAATTCGCTGGACGCAGGATCCAACGCCAGCGCGACATCCGTTCCCGCCTTATATCCGGCTTTGTTGATGGCTTCTAAGATCGCCTCTATAGCTTCGTCATTCGATTTCAGGTTCGGAGCAAAACCGCCTTCGTCGCCGACCGATGTGCTGTGGCCGCGTTTCTTCAAAACTCCTTTCAGTTGGTGAAAAACCTCAACACCGCAACGCAGTGCTTCACTGAAGGAACCAGCTCCGAGCGGAGCAATCATGAATTCCTGAAAATCGACGTTGTTGTCTGCATGAGCTCCACCGTTTAATATGTTCATCAACGGCACTGGCAATTTACACGCATTTGGTCCCCCGAGATAACGATAAAGCGGCAGGTCAGATTCTGAGGCCGCAGCTCTTGCGGCTGCCATTGAAACTGCCAGCATAGCGTTAGCGCCTAGCTTGCCTTTGTTCTTTGTGCCATCCAGTTGAATCATCGCATCGTCCAAAGCTATTTGATCCAGCGCGTCCATTCCAACAACAGTTTTGGCAATGGTCGTGTTGACGTTCCTGACCGCCTTCGATACGCCTTTGCCACCAAAGCGCTTTGCGTCATTGTCGCGCAGTTCAACCGCTTCGTGCTCTCCTGTGGATGCGCCTGAAGGGACTGCGGCTCTTCCGACAATGCCGCTGTCGAGGGTCACATCAGCTTCGATTGTTGGGTTTCCACGGGAATCAAGGATTTCGCGCGCCAGTACTTTGGTGATTATGCTCATTCCGAACCTCCAGTTGATCTACTGCCCCAAAGGGCTGGCGATTATAGCATGGGTTACGGTCTGACACTGAATCGGCAAAACTCACAAAACCGGCTTTTTGAATCTTCAAGCGTGAACCAGTTGGCCGAACTTGCGGACAAGAGGGGCGCGAGTTCGCTCTTTCCAACCTGTCCTAAAATGTGAACACGACTGCCAGATTTGCTTTCGCGCCGCAATCTCCGGTACTATATCGACAACTCATTGAAGAGGACAGACCCCTCGGAGAGGTTCTCTTGAAACGGAAATGCCTCAGGTAGGCCGCAAGTAAAGAGAAACGTCCGCGTCACGACACGACGTCTGAATTAAGAGCCGACATCCGTTGGAAGCTGGATGGCACCGCCGCGAAAGCGGCTCCAGCACAGAAGATACCTTCAGGGAGTGATCGGCTGTTATGTCTTCACAACGCGTCTTTATCGAATCTCTTCGTCAATTCCACGAACAGGAAGTAACGATCTGCGGCTGGGTTTCGCGACTGCGAACCCTGGCGAAAACAACCTTCATCATTCTGAAAGATTGCTCAGGCGAGATGCAGTGCGTTGCCGCCACTGACGCTATCAAAGATCATCGTCTGAAAAACGACGACGTGATCGAAATACGCGGAAAAGTTCGACCCGATGATAGATCAAAGTATTTTGGGGTCGAAGTCGACGTCATTGATATTAAAGTATTGAATAGGTCGGCGCATGATTTGCCGTTCAGTTCTTCGACAAACCTGGAACACGTGGGAATGGAGACTCTGGTTGAGTATCGGCCGCTGGCCGTGCGCAATGACGCAGTCGGAAATGTATTTCGCGTACAGGCGGCCATTCTGAAGTATTTTCGCGAGTTCCTGACAACCCAGCGCTTTACCGAAATAATTACGTCAAAAATCGTTGCTTCGGGAACAGAAGGCGGAACGAATCTTTTCGAGCTCGCATATTTTGACCGTATTGCATATCTGGCGCAGAGTCCGCAGTTTTATAAAGAACACGGAGTTGCCGGATTCGAGCGCGTTTACGAAACCGGTCACGTTTATCGTGCGGAACCACACGCCAGCAGTCGTCATTTGACGGAGTATTATTCGTTGGATTTCGAGCTGGGTTTTATCGATGGCCCAGAAGATGTAATTCAGGTCGAGCGAGAATTACTCAGTTATATTTTTGAGAAGCTGAATGCGGAATGGTGGGGAATCATTAAGGAATATCGCGAAGCTCCATTGCCATCGATGCTCAACGTGCCATGTTGGGAGTTCGGCCACTGTCTTGAACTGTTGAAGACACATTTTGATCGCGACGATCTTTATGATGATTTGGATCCGGAAGGCGAACGCCAGTTGTGCTCGATTGCCGAGAAAGAGACAGGAGTACCTGCTGTATTCGTGCTGGGGTATCCGCTCTCTTCGCGTCCATTTTACACAGCGCCGCGCGGAAGCGGTGGGGCGGCACAGAGCTTCGATCTGTTGTTTCACGGAGTTGAGATCACGACTGGAGGTCAGCGACTTCATCGCAGAGAAGATCTTGAGACCAGTTTACGCAAACGCGGAATCGACCCGACTAGCTTTGAAAGTCATCTGCGAATGTTTGATTTGGGAATGCCTCCCCATGGAGGTTTGGCAATTGGTTTAGAACGGTTAACGGCAGGAGTATTGGGATTGTCGAATGTTCGGCAGGCGGTACTCTACCCACGAGACCGATACAAGGTAACTCCCTGACGCAGCGCATTTGTAGCGCGCCGATCCGGCGGCACCCTGAAAGTCGTTTTATCGGCACTCAGGTAAAATAAACGCTCGCATTACAGAAGAGCCACCAAAGCGCCGCCAGGCTGGCGCACTACAACAGCTTCGCAATTCCCTGCTGTACGGTAAAATGTGACTATGCCGGCCGAAGTCAAAATGAACCCAACCGATGTTTTTAAAATTACGAAGCGTCTGGACGTTTCCGGACTGATAATGACCGAAGCCGTCAGCAAAGACGAATGCCTGATTCCGCCACACTCTCACGATCAGACTCACATCACAATAGTAATCGAAGGGTTCTGCGAAGAAATATACAACGGCAAAAAACGAGACATTCCGCCACTCGCGGTTAGCTATTTTCATCCCGGCGAGATTCATTCGTTGAGGGTATTCAACACCCCGACACGATCATTCGATATTGAGATTGGGCAAGAATGGTTCGATCGTCTTCCGAATCCGATTAAACCGATCACAATGATCGATCCACCACAAGGACCAGTTTCCGGCCTGATGATCCGGCTATATCGAGAATTCAAAGAAACCGATGATCTGTCGGCGCTGGCGATCCAGGCGCTGACCCTGGAATTGCTGGTAGAGCTCGCCCGAACATCAAAAGGAGCAAGAGTAAAGAAAGCTCCGCTATGGCTGCATAATGTGGTTGACCTTATTAACAACAAGTACAAACACAATATTACGCTTTCGGAAATGGCCGAATCGGCCGATGTTAACCCGTCGCATCTGATTCAAGTCTTTCGCGAGCATTTCCATTGCACTCCGGGCGAGTTTCTGCGACGTGTACGCGTAGAGTGGGCTATGCGCCAGTTACGCAATCCGGCCCTTGCCTTATCCGATATTTCTTCCGATGTGGGATTCAGCGATCAGAGCCACTTTACGCGTGTCTTCAAACGGTTTACCGGTCTTACTCCAGCGCAATATCGCAGTCTTAATATCAATCCAGATTCCGTGCAAAACACCGGTAAATCATCCAAGACTCCCCTACTAAAATAGATTAATCTCCGCATCGTTAATTGAGACGAATTTCATACCGAATAGGAGATTAGTTATGACGAAGAAAATCGACGAAAAGGTCAATGTCAAAGTCCTGGTTCGCGCGGAACCCGAACGTGTTTATGATGCAATCGCGACAGCAAAAGGATTGGACGGATGGTTCACCCAGGGAGCTTTGGTCGATGCTCGCGCTGGAGGGCGTATTCACTTTCGATGGAAGAATCACGGTCCGGACCACTACGACGGCGAAAGCGAAGGTCCAGTTCTTGAAGTCGACCGCCCAAACCGATTTGTCTTTCAATGGAAGGTCGACACCGATTCATATATGACGACTGTTGCAATCGATTTCCGCAAAGTGGACGAAGGAACAATCGTTCAACTGACCGAACAAGCTTACGACGACACGCCAACAGGATTAAAAGATATGCTGGCACGCGCAACCGGCTGGGGCGAAGCGCTTATCCAGATGAAATACTGGGTCGAGCACGGTGTCAGATACTGAAATTCGGATGTAGGATTACTTGGAAGCGGTCGGCTTCAGCATCGTTCCGCGCCTAACCGCCGAACCAACCACCCATATGCAAGGTCTTGCGGCGTCCGCTATCTTATCTAGCTGGCCTCGCTTTTGTATCAACATCGGCGACGCTTGGGCCAACATAAACGCAAGCATCAGCTATCTGGCCGAGAGTTAGAGGACTATCCTTGAACACGCTCACGCAGCCGCCGGCGCCTCGGCAGGTCGTGACCGTGCCGCCAAGGAATTCCTCAGCTGTGAAATCCCGAAAGGGCAGGCTTTGGAGAGGCACGAGTACCGGACGCACCTGCGTCTTTAAAGCGCGGTCGAACTTTTGATAGTCCGGATCGATGCCCGCGGCGACGCCAGGCGGAAGGACAAGTCGATAGCCCAATGGAATCACTACGAAAGTTCGACCGGGATATTCGACCTCGATCGTCCTGGCGATTCCGATGTCGCCCATGACAGAATGGAAATCCCTGCCATCGCCTGCGGTCCGATAAAAGTGCCCCGCCCCGTAAATAACCAGGGCTTTGCCGCGTTTTTGAAGCACTTGCTCCTTCAGGATGGAGATGGCGGCGCTGTCGCGGCTCCTATTGCCGCTCGGTCCCGGGTCGCCCCCGAAGACGCGAATTCGCGCATTGGCAGGCAGTTTCGAATTGACCTCGCGTACGGCCGCGAAAAAGTCCGCATAAATGGGAAAGTCCCAGACTCCGTGCGGACCCGCTTCGGTGGTCTTCCAGACCTGCTCCAGCTCGGTTCTTGATACATTCTCACCTCGAATGTAACGGTCGAGAGTTGCCTGCTCCGTAGTGCTGCCGAACTCTACCAGGATCGACCGCACTTTCTTCGCGAACTCGGGGTCACGAACGACGGCAATTCGCAGATCGGAGTCTAGTCTCCGCCTGTGCGCCTCGCCGAGCGCCACAATGTCGACTTGATCGAACGCAGAAACCAGGGTTCGGGCAATCTCGTCAATACCCGCCGCTTCGTCAGGCAAGCGCAAGTTCGGCCGTCCAGTGTTCTGTGGCGACTTAGCGCGAGCGAGAGATTCATTCGTCAGGCTAGCAACCAGGGCGGCCGCAGCAACGATCATTACAATAGCGGTCAGCAGGACAGCGTTCTTCGCGGCAACTGATTTAGTTGACATGCAATGCTCCTCAGGCATGCTGACCGGGGATGGACGCGAGTGAAGGAGTCCAGGCACTTCACATACTTTCAATGGCCGCTGGCGCGACAGAATGACTTTATCGAAACGAAGTTGTGTCAACTTCGATTCGTTGTCAAACATTATCTACTGCCGTCCATTTCTTTCTGCAAGCTATCGATTGCATGCTGGATACCGTTCTTGCGTTGCTCATCTGTAACTTTCTGGACAATCTCCTTTAGAGCCGCAAGCTGAGCAGTCTTCAGGGCCTTGTCTGCCGGGACTTCGATATCTGGTTTAATGCCGACGCCTTCCCAGTTGGTTTTTGTTACCGGATTGATAGCTCGGCCAGTGGGAATGAACGCTCCAAAATGATCGGTGATACGTCTGGTTCCACCCGGGTTCGCGCCGCCACCAGTTACCTCGCCCACAATAGTCGCGCGTTTCAAATTTTGAAGGTCGTAGGTAAATTCTTCTGCTGCGGAAAAGGTTCGATTCGAGGTAAGAATGTAAACCGGCTTACTTCTGCCATAACGCTTTCCGGGAACATACGGAAGACTCCACCATTGGCGAGTGCTGCCGTCGCCGCGGAAATAGAGGTCGTTCAGATGAGCGTTGTCACCGTCAAAAAGATAGCTTGCGATAAGCTGGACCGTGGCGGGCGCACCGCCGCCATTCCGTCGCAGGTCAATAATCAACGCATCAGTGTTAGCCAGGAAGTTCATTGCTGCAACAATTGTTTCGGCGGCTTCGCTGGCGGGCGTGAATCCACGCAACTCCAGGTAGCCAATGTTGCCATCCATCCTCTCCAGCTTTTCAAATCCGTAATTGGTCGTTCGAAGCTGCTCGCGCTGCTGCGCGATTTGTTCCGGCGAAGGACCGCTCTGCGGATCGCGCGGAGGTACCGCCTGGAAACTGTAGAACATACGCAGATGCTTGTCATGACTAACATCCTGCAAATCCTTCGTCAGCGTCTGGACGAATGAAATGGCGCTGGTAATATTGTCGTATTCTTTGTTCTGCTGGTGGGTGCGAAGCGCGTCCTCCATCTTTTTCGCGGTATCAGGAAAGACATAATTATCATTTAAAAGTTTGATCAATCCATCTATCACAGCGTCGCGTTCCGCGGAGTCGATAGTCCTATCGGGTTGCTGCGCTGGGCCCTGACCCTGTGCAAATAAGATACAAGTCGCGTTGATCGTCACAAAAATAAGAACAGCCGCAACAGCCAATCGTAGTGATTTCATAACAATGCTCCATCTGGGATTAATGTGCCAGCATGTAGACTAACAGCAGAAAGAGGTTCGGTCTTGTACAGGATAAAGGGGATTGGACTCAATTAAGGCGAATACGTGAACGGTACTGTGCCGGTGTAATGCCCATCATATTTTTCAAAGTTCTGGAAAGATGACTTTGATCGACAAAACCCGCGGTAACAGCGATCTGCGCCAGCGATTTATTCGATTGAGCCAGTTCGCGACAGGCGCATTCCAGCCTAAGCTGGCGAATATATTCGCCAACGGTACAGCGATAATGTTGCCTGAAACTGGCGGCCAGGTGAACAGGATGTATGTCGACAGTGGTCGCGATTTCGTCAAGCGATATTCCGTCGGCAAAACAATCGTGAAGGATTTCGCGAACCCTTGACAACCATTGCGGGGCTTTTGTCTTGTCGCTCTTAAGTTGACGGGATATCTCGGCGATAATTTCCAGAATCAAACCTTCAATCGCCAAGGGCGAAACAGAATCCATCATGTGATACTCGCGGTAGAGTTTGAGCGCGAGGTTTGCTACCGGGCCGCCTTGAAAATGGGCCGGAGAATCCAAGTGCACCGAATATTGCCGCATTCGCGCCAGCCATCCGCGGCATATTTCAATGTTAAACGAGCTGGATATTCGATTGCCGATTTCCTCCGAATGTAATTCATCAGGAGGATGAATCGCGAAAGTCAGCGGACTACATAACCGCGTTTGTGTTCCATAGACCTCTTTGAAAGTGCCTCTCAGCACCAGACAGAAATAACTGTTTTCGTGGGAATGCTTCGGGATCTTGAGGCCGGGGCGATTCACGGTCTCGTTTAACAGAAAATCCGCTACTTTTTGGCTGTTTACGACCCGGCCAAAAAAACCGCCCTGCGGAAGCTTTGTGGTCATTCTTGTTGCTCCGAAGCAAGGATACGTGAATTAAACGCGGAATCTCTACAATTGTTCCTGGAAAAGGTAATTACGAAGAGACACGATAAAAAAATGCTCCGTATTAAAATATACGTGTCGCATCCCTTTGGTTCCAATTACTTCTCTGCAAGCAGGTATTTGGCAATAGTCTGAAGCTGCAGATTCGATGTTCCTTCGTAAATTTTACCGATCTTAGAATCCCGCCAGTATTTCTCGACCGGGTACTCTTTCGTGTAGCCGTATCCGCCATAATGCTCGACCACCTGTGAAGTGACGCGTTCGGCAGTATTAGACGAGTATAGTTTCGCCATCGCCGCTTCGGTGATAAACGGTTTCCCGGCGTCTTTTAATCGAGCCGCATTGTAGACCATCAATCGAGTTGCTTCGATCTCAGTAGCCATCTGCGCAATCTGAAATTGGACACCCTGAAATTCAGATATCGGTTTGCCGAACGCAACGCGCTCTTTGGTGTATTTCAATCCGTGTTCAAACGATCCACGAGCCACGCCCAACATCTGAGCGGCGATCCCGATGCGGCCTTCGTTCAAGGTCTCGATGGCGATCTTGTAGCCCTTGCCGACTTCGCCTAGAACGTTTTCGCGCGGGACAAAGCAGTCTTCAAGAATGAGCTCACAAGTAGAAGAAGCACGGATACCGGTCTTATCTTCTTTCTTTCCGACGGAAAAACCCGCGAAATCGCGCTCAACCAGGAATGCCGTAATGCCTTTATAGCCCGCACCCGGATTCACATTGGCGAAGACAATGAAAAGTCCTGCTTCGGCTGCATTGGTAATCCAAAGTTTCCGGCCCGTCAGAATAAAGCCATTGTCTTTCTCGAATCCTCGGCATTGCAGCGCGAAAGCATCACTGCCGGAATTGGCTTCGGACAGGGCATACGCGCCTATGGTGTCTTTCGCGAGTTTCGGAAAATAACGTTCTCGCTGGTCATCAGTGCCCCATCTCTTTATTGCGTTAATGACCAACGTGTTTTGAACGTCAACCAGGACGCCGCAGGATGCGTCGACGCGCGATAACTCTTCGACGATTAAGATCGAAGTGAAAAAGTTGCTGCCGGTACCGCCGAATTTCTCCGGAATTTCTATACCCATTAAACCGAGCTCGAAGAACTGCTGGATCAATCCGGGATCCATCTTAGCTTCGTGATCCATCTGCGAGACCTTGAGTCTGATCTGTTCTTCGGCAAAATCGCGGACAGTAGCCCGGAACATCTCTTCGTCTTCGGAAAGCTGCGTCAGCGGCGGCGCAGCAATTATTTCAGCGCTCATAATGACTCCTCAACTCTATTAATAATCGATAAATATTACACCGTCAGACCAGTGAATAAAAACCATATAGGCTAAACCCGGAACAGCACCAGTCTATTCCGAAGGCCTTTTTTCTCTTTCAATAGAGACAGAGAAAGCAGTAGTCTATGAGTATATTGAGCACCTAAATCCTGATAAGGGGTTGCACATGACGGAAACGATGGAGCTAATGAAAAAGGAGTTTAAGAGATTAGGCGTCAGCCTGGACGTACGACCTGTTGACGGAAAACCGAATCTATGCCGGATCGAAGGCAGCATCGGCGATGCCGCAGGCGAATATGATGCCCATCGGGCTTTGAACGCGCTGATACAACTCCAAAGCCCGGATATTGGGGACAGCGGTTATCAAATGGTACAGGCGGTTCTTCGTCAAATAGGATTCGCGAGCCAGTAATTGAATCCACCCGCTAAAATAATGCGTATCGGCCGTCGCTGTGCATCACTCTGTTTTCGTGAATCAGTTTCTCAAGATGAGCGATTACGGAGCGTTCAGCTAAACCGTGAACGGATTCCGGAACGTCAGTATATACGGCTTTTACGATTTCCGGCGGCGTGGTTGAGCCTTTCACAATAGCTTCGACAATGCAAGATTCGCGCGCCAGGCGATGTTTTATGTATTGATCGATCTTATGCTTTGGCCCTCCTACTGGTGGCCCGTGCGCGCCGAAAATCACCGACGCCGGTAACTCGCGCAGACGCTTAAGAGAATTCAAATAATCGATCATATTCCCTTCAGGCGGGTCAATCAGCACCGTGCCGATACCAACAACGTTGTCGCCAGTAATCAGGGCGTGAAGATTCTCTTCAAAGAAGCACAAATGTCCGCGCGCGTGCCCTGGAGTGTGCAGAGCCTGCAGCCGCCATCCCGGCTCGCCCGGCAATTCGATGATGTCATTGTCTTCAATAAAGCGATCTACCGTGACCTTATCTTTTAACGATTCTGCCGTCAGTCGATGAGCGGCAACCGGAACGCCCAATCGTTCTTTCAGATGCATTACCCCGCCGACGTGATCCTTGTGATGATGGGTTAGGATGATCTTGCGAATCTTGCGACCTTCAGTTGTCATCTCGTCAAGAAAGTCGTCCAGGGCTTCGGTCTCTTCTCCGAAAGGACTGGCCGGGTCAATTACCACGATTTCCCGGCCCCCGACGATATAACAATTGGTGTGCGTAGCTGGGGGCAATGTCGCTGTGCGCAAGGGAAACAGAACGATGCCCGGTTTTACTTCGATGCGTTGGATCGGCTCGCGCCTGGCTTGTGGCAACGCAGTCAGCCGAGCAGTCAGATCATGCGCGCCCTTTGCAAGAACCTCGAGCGCATGAATGGTTGGCGGAACCATCAGGACCTTGCCCCGTCGCCAGCGATCGAGTGCATCGGCCGGTCTTATCCACTCACCGAATTCAAGCTCACCAAGTTGAACGTCTGGCTCTTGTCCTTCGGGCAACCACGCCGCAAAAAACCAGGTGTCAAATCGACGGGGCGAAAATGCAGGTGTAATCCATCTTCCAGCTTCGACCACCAAAGTCCCGTCAAGTCGCAATCCGTGGGCGCTGACCAAATCTGCAAAGCCCTTGCTGTTGTTTGAGATTTCGTGGCGCAGGCGGTTTCGCTCTTCAGCTGAAAGCCACTGCACGCCCTGTGCCAGCAAAACACCGGTTTCCTCAAATAGCTCTCTAATAGCGCAAACTCGCATCGTGCGCGAGGTATCATCAGGGCAATGGTCGATCTCAATCGAAGCGTCCGCAGAATCCCGCTGACCTCCGGGATATGCATGAAATCCGCCCAGATATTGCAGGTGCTCTGCGCGGCGCACCCAATAGACCATTGGATCATCGGGATTGCGCAACAGAATGACTGCGGCGGCGTCTTTTGGGGCGCTCAAGCTGGTATAGTCCTCCTGAAAGTTTTCCCTACATATAGTCAAATAATCGATATTTATCAATCGCGAGAGCAGATTATTCAGTGGTGCAAAACGCGGTAGGTCTGGCGAGCTTCGGCTGCAACCTCCGGCTCGACGTCGCGAGCAAGTTTCATCAGCAAAACCGTAGCCTGGTCATTCGAGACAGCCAAATGGCCAAGGCCGTGTGCAACAGCTTCACGCACCCGCCAGTCAGGATGTTTTATAAGTTTGGAGAAATGCCGGAAAACAACTTGTGGATGACCTAAATGCGCGGCAAGCGTATCAGCTGCTTTCCAAATATCAAGATATCCTAAATCCATGCCCGTTGTAACCTGCTGCATAAACCGTGCAACTTCTTCGACGATCAATCTCGCTTGCGGTGGATCAGATCCGAATTCATCAAGCGCCATCAGTATTTCCCAAACGGCGCTTGACCGTCCTTCCAATGAATCCTGCGTTATATGACATAGTGGATCGTTCAGTGCTGCTATGAGAATCTCAAGCGCCGCGTCACGATCCAGCTCCACCAACTGCATTGCAGCCCGATAGCGAACCGCCGAAGATGAATCGCGAAGCGCCAAGGTCAAAGCGTTAAGCAAAGACATCCCGATTCGTCCGTAATCTTCCAAGCGCAGATTGATCATGGCATTGACTCGAACATCGGGCGATTTGCTGTGCTTAACGACTTCGAACAGCGTTTCAGTATAAATAACCTGAACCTTGTCAGAAGGAAAAAGTTCTTCTTTCCCGCCTAACGAGGAGTAGAGTGTCGCCAATCCTTCCAGCACTCTCTCGCATTCAACTCGGGTCTCTGCGTGAGCGTATAAATTCAGCAAAGCTATTGCAACATCGTCGATTTTTTCACGCACTCGAAGATCAAGGATTGTTTGCTCAAGCGGACCTTGACTGGTTGGGCTGGCTAGGTCTTTTGCGCTCAGCAAAGGAAATAATTGATATTCAATCGGGTCTCTTGCCACTTTAGATCACTCCTTCTGCACTTCGAATGAACTGCTAACGGAACAAATCTAAATTGTGCAATCAAAATCGCATGATTATTTGCCGTGGGGAGCCGGATGCCAGAACTAATTATATCCTAATCAGACATCAATGCCGCCGATTCTTTGACCTTTTTTTCCTTCTGAACGGCGCAGAACCGCAGTTTCGCGCTCTCGTTCAGAGGCGTTTCGATTGGAATGCCATTCAGACCATTTCTCAGGCGCATCTATTGTCTGTCCGCCGTGCTTTGTAATGCGGGTCCGCACCCTGCACATAACAGGTGTATTGATCGCCACACCCGATACCACCACTTGACCTTTTGTCAGCGCGGGCAACTCGTCCAGCATCTTTCGACCGACGCCTTCGACGCTACTGGCTATTGTCTGCTGATCGATTGGATTGACGATTCGCATAATGAATTGTGTCATACACTGCGACAGTACATCCTGGTCGAGCTTTCCTGGTCGTTGTGTGATTAGTCCGATTCCGACTCCGAATTTTCTTCCTTCTGAAAGAATCTGCTTCAGGACATTTGTCGAAACGACAGTTGCACCAGCCGGGGCAAAACGATGAGCTTCTTCAATCAGAATGAAAACCGGATATGGCAGATAGCGTTCGTTCGTTGGATCGGTGATCTCTTTTCGCTCTGTGCTCATCCGAGCGGCATTCACTCGACGAAGCAGCGTTCCCACGATGACCTGTTGCTCCTGCTGGTCAATATCGTTCAACTGCAGAACCGTGACCTGGCCCGGCATGAATAACTGGTCAAGTGCATTGTGCTCGCTGTTGGAAAATATCTTGCTCTGGCGAAAACGATAATTCAGTCGCCACATCAATGCTTCGATCGTACCGACGTTTGATCCGCTGTTGTCCTTACCTTTCCCTTCGTACATTTGCTGCTGGAGCGAATCCATAAAATCATCAAGCGTGTAATGTTCGCTGGTCGCTTTCTGCGATTTCAGATTCCGAAACGCTTCCGTCAAATTGAAATTCATCTTGTCAGTCAGTTCGGGCAACAGGTAGCGAATATCGGCAAGTTCAAGCGAATCAAACCTTACTTTGACTTTGTCAGGCTGAAATATCTTTACGGCCGGACGGTACGATCCGTCGGTAAAAGCTGGATGACTTTCAATCTCACGCAAAGTGTCGTATTCGCCGTGCGGATCAACTACCAGAACGGCGGCGCGATTATTCGGCATCATCAGTTCTTCCGTCAGAACGCCGGCCACGTACGATTTGCCCGCGCCGGTGCTGGCCAGAATCGCAAGGTGAGTGCTGACAACGTCGCGCACTGACAGCACTATCGGTACTTCGCCTTCGCTGCGTGTTAGCAATGATCCAATATGAGCCGCGCCTCTGTCGTTTTTGTTTTTGGGGCTGAGCATCCGGGCCAAGTTTTCACTTGATGCCAGATAAACAGGTTGGCCCGGCGTCGGTGGAATACGCGGATTAATGAAATCACTGAGCCTCTGGTCAAAATAGCCTATTGACGAGACAGTAATTTCGTATAATTCGCCATCTTCCTCACCTAAGCCAATCAGCGCGGAAACAAGACCGGGCGGCGTGTTCGGATCGGCAAGAAAACTATCAGGCAGATTTCTTATCAATCGACGATCCGTAATGGTTCCGATGATTCGCAATTCGCTTCCGTCGTGCGATTGTTGTTCCAGCGGCACGTTATAATAGACGAACTCGCCAATTCGAGTGTGGCGATTATCCGCGGTGATAAAAAGAAACTCGTTAGGCTTTTCGCCCGGTCCTTTAACTGTGCCCGTAAGAATGTCGGTCATTTCAAATTGCCTCGTCGGTCCGCCATTGTCTGCCACGACAGTCGCTTTTTGCAAGCAGCTATATTTGGCCGACTGTCAGTAACCGGCCGCGTTTGATTTTTCATATTGACACATAAGTAATCACTTATGTATTATGAATTCAATGAGTTTTCACGCCGTAACAACTAATGTGTTTCACGCGATTTCCGATCCGACAAGACGAGCGTTGATCGACATGCTTGCCGACCGCGAGCAACCGGTTAACAGCCTTTGCGAGAAATTCGACATGACGCAGCCTGCGATATCACAGCACCTGCGGGTTTTGCGTGTTGCAGGGTTGGTTAACGAAAGACGCTCCGGACGTCAGAGGATATATAAATTAAATCCGGAGCCTCTTAAGGAAGTTTCCGATTGGGTAAGCAGATACGAGTTGTTTTGGCAGAACAAACTGACCGCGTTAAGCAAATTCCTGGAGCAAGAACAATGAAGCGTGACATCGACATCGAGATTTTCTACCCTTATCCGCCCGAGAAAGTTTGGCGGGCGCTAACTGATAGTGAAGCCTTGGCGGCGTGGCTGATGCCAAACGATTTCAAACCGGTTGTCGGTCATAAATTCAATTTCCGAACAAAGCCCAGAGCCGGTTTCGACGGGATTGTTTATTGCGAAGTGCTCGAACTGGATGAGCCAAAGCGGCTCGCTTATTCGTGGCGCGGCGGTAAGTTGAACACGACCGTAATCTTTACGTTAACTCCTGTGTCTGAGGGCACGCAGCTTCGCCTTGAACATAGCGGGTTCGAAGGACTACAGGCTCTGATGATCAGCTTCATTATGGATAAAGGCTGGAGAAAGAAGATACTACCGATCTCTCTGCCCAAAGTCCTTGCGCAGATGGATGCGAATCCAAATGTTCCCCTTGCGGCCGCTGGCTGCCAATGATAAACGTCGGGCACGGCGAGAAACGGAAACCTGATCATTGGTTTTTCCGTAGTATTGAAGGCCTGCCATCTCTGGAACAAAAGGGTTAAACACGATGAGCATATTTGGAAAGAGCATTTCTGAATACATCGCTTTTGAAAAAGTATTTCTTATTCTCACACTCGTTGTAGGAATACTGAGGCTGGGGCTTTCTCTCGGCGGAGTACCTGACTCCGGGGCAAAATGGGTGAGCATCACTGCTGTCGGATTTATTGCGATAATCTATTTCGGGATCAGAGTGCCGACGAATGGTTTTGGCACTTACCGGCATCTGTTACCACTGATCTTTATTCAGAATCTTCTGCAACAACTTATAATTTGTACAGGCATAGCAATTTCTATTTTCACCGCTAAAGACAATATCTTTAGCGCTCCTGAATACAGTCCATCGCCTGCTTTAGGAAGAACCTGGACGCATATCGCCGGACACCTGACGGCTGGATTGATTATCGGATCAATTCTGGCATGGCTCATCGCAATGCTGATTATGTTTATCACCAGTAAAGTCACTGGAACCAGCAGCAAAGCGTCGGCCGCACGGGCATAATCTCAGACGGAATTATCGCTGCCACAATTGGTAAGCGGCGTCTAACATTCCATCGAAATTGCCGTCGCTCTGCACGATCAGCTTTGGCATTTTCGATTGTTAGAAGAGACGACCGAGCTCTTTTTGCTCGTTAAGAAAATAACGGTGAATCTCTTCGTGAGTTCGGCCGAATTTCAGGGCGTATCTGTCCAGAAACTCTGTTCCTGATCTTGAAGCTATTCCTCGCGACCAGATTGTGTCTTCATTTGCCTGAACCAGAAGCAGCTTGCAATCGATTGTCGCCAGCCGCACATCAATTGTTTCCACGTCCTTCCAGCCTGCCACACCGGGCCGCACACAATGGGTAAGATGTAACGTATCCAGTATCACAAAACACCAGGGTTTTTCGTGATCATCACGAACGCTTTTCTCAAGCCACTCGAGCATTCCTACTATCCGATCCAGATGCGCAAGATTGTCGGTAATTGTGAGGGTTCCATCGTCCTCGGCGTGCGCTAAAGGCCCATAGGTATGCCCTTGTGTCAAGTGGAGGATGGTTCGAATTTTTCTCTGTTCCGCAGAATTGACATACTTGCGAACTAGAGCATCAATCAACGTCGACTTACCGACTCCGGATGTGCCTTCCACCAATAGGGCTTTGAATGACGACATCGAGTTAAGTTTTATTTTCCTATCGGCTCTGGTGAACGAAAATAGTCAAACCGGGTTTGATCAATATTGCGGCCCTCTAGATGAGGATTTTCATTACTCGCGCTCTTTTAGCTGGTGGCTGTCTGAAGCTTGCAATGTCATTCCGTAGATCTGTTTCAACTGCTCGATCTCCTTCAACGTCTGATCGGAAAACGGAACTTTTCCCTCAAACGTATGTAATACTATTCCCTCCAGCAGATCTCCAAGGGTTAGATCTTTCAGCTCTGCAAGCGCTTTAAGAACCTTGAGCATTTGCTTCTCAAGGCGAACGCCGGTCTGTACTCGCTCGACCTCAATCAATGATTTGCCCTGACGTTCGACTAACATGCGTCGATACATGTACCAAAGTACAAATATAACATCAAGCGTGTTTTTCAAAATTTCTAAATTGGTCAACTGAGGTTTGCAGTTGCGGAGTTTCAATGCCTTCCAAAATACCGGACGAAAATCCAATTTTTCGGAGACGGTGACTTTCAAAGCCGCTTCAAAGCACTGACTAACAAAAACTTATCGGCGCATCGCTTAAGGAATAAATCTTGCTGGATATCTGAAGCTTGCAACGGCGTACGCATGATTGCAGTTTAGTTCCAAGGGATCTTAACTGCACGAGTTTCTTGTCAAAACAAAATCCAGCCAGGCAGCTTTGCCGAGTAGTTGTACTGGCATTAGAAGCTAACGGAAATAAAAACTGACGAATGTATAACGTGTGCGATTCCTCGGGCTGCTCGAACAAAGCACACAAATCACGGCCTGTCTTAGATAGCTACTTGTAAATAGAGGCGCTTTTTAACGTCGAAACTTATGAAAGTGAGGAGTAAGGTGAAAAAAATAATCAATTCAACCATTCAGCTGTTGCTCGTGAGCATACTTTTTTGTGCTGCCACAGCAGTGTTTGGCCAAGGCGCGCTTGGCAGCATCAGCGGTACCATTACCGACACAAATGGCGGAGTAGTAGCTGGTGCTACCGTAGAGGTCACCAACAACAACACCGGCGAGAAGCGAACCGCTGTCACATCCGGAACGGGCACATTTACGGTGCCAGATCTTTTGGTCGGAACTTACACGGTGAAAGTCACCGCAGCCGGATTCGCGGCGGCGACCACAAAAGAAGTGAAAGTTTCCGTCGCTAACGATACTCCACTGAAAATCACTGTGAATCCGAGCGGTGCGAACGAGGTCGTTACCGTAACTGGAACTGATGTACAGACACAAGTCGATACGACGGATCACCAGATGTCGACTCTTCTGGACAACAAACAGATTCTTGACCTGCCGCTGCTGAGCCGCGATCCCAGCAATTTGGTATTGCTGGCTCCGGGAGCAGTTCGCTCGACCTCTGGACTAGGTGGTTTTTCAATCAACGGATCGAGAGAGAGAAACAACAATTTCCTGGTCGACGGTGTCGACAATAACGACGTGGACGTTCCCGGCATTCCGGGCGGTGTCTCTTCACCGAACATTGACGCAACCCAGGAATTTCGCGTAATCACTGGCAATGGAAATGCGGAATATGGTCGCAACACCGGCGGAATCATTGCGGTGTCAACCAAGTCGGGTACGAACGATTTCCACGGGAACGCTTATATATATTATCGCTCGCAGGATTTCGCGGCTCGCGGACACTTCGATCCGGCGGGACAAATCGATCCTCTGCAGCGAAAACAGTTTGGCGCTTCATTGGGTGGTCCAATCAAAAAGGACAAATTATTCTTCTTCTTCAACTATGAAGGGGACAGATTCCTACAGGGCTTCCAGGATTTTAGATCTGTTCCGTCGGTCGATGCTCGGAACGGCATATTTCACGTCACAGATGGTCAAGGAGTCGTTCATACGTTCGATGTAACTCCCACCGGTGCAAACACTCTCGTTACCAGTCCGGGTTTCTTCGGACCAGGCGCAACTTTTGATCCTGTATCGCAGGCTCTTCTGAAGCTTATTCCGCTACCGAACACTAATCTCAATGCGACATCACCGTCAAACATCGGCACCTTCCAGTTTAGCAACGCACAAGTCAGTAATGTTAATACGTACACCTCGAGAATTGATTACCACATTACAGACAAAGAAGTCTTAAGCGGCAGCTATAACATCAGTCCGGGAAATTTCAATACTCTGGTCGGTACGTTCCCAGCTTTTAACGACGGTATTAGGAGCCCTCAACAAGGACAACTTCTGGCCATCAATCTCGTATCAACAATTTCTCCGAACTTCATTAACGAAGCGCGATTTGGCTTCAACCGAGAAGTAGCTAATTTTGGCGGCGCGGGTAGTTTTGGTGTCCCGACCACATTGCCAGATGCCATTAACACCATTTTCAAAGCCAACGGAATTCCGCTTGCTGCGAATTTCGGAGGTGTAAATGGCCAGATGATTAATCTCGGCGGAATGGGAATATCTGGTTTGGCGGGTTTTGATACCCAGGACCGTACAACCGGAACAACGACGTTTGCAGATGCGATAACTTGGGTCCGTGGAAATCACAGTTGGAAGATAGGCGGTGAGTTCCGTTTAATCAGGTCAGACAGTGATACAAACTTCGGCCGCTCTGAAAGCCTGAGCTATGCTATTCCTGCTATTTTCGGCGTTGCGGCCATCAATATAGGTCCAAACTTTCTCGACGCTCACAACCACGCATTGTCAAATGGACAGTTTCTGAGCACCGCAGAGGGACAGGCCCTGAACGACTTCACCAGTTTCCTCTATGGCGGAATTGCTGATCAGGCTCAGTCCGAATTCTTTAACAAGTCCGGCGCTCGAGTAGACAACAATTTCCGTCAGTTCCGCAGCAAAGAAATTGATGTCTTCTTCCAGGATAACTTCAAGTTCCGCAATAACCTGACTTTTGATTATGGTCTGCGCTGGGAGTACAATGGTGTTCCTTACGAAGTGAACGGTCTTCTATCAAATCTGGTCGGACAGGACCCCAGCGGGCCTCAGCCTGCCGGTGGTTTCGTATTCCAGCTTGTAGGCAAGAATTCTGGAACCTCGAATCTGCTTTACAAGAATGACTATCACAATTTTGCCCCGAGATTTGGCTTTAGCTACAGTCCTGCCTTCACTAGTGGAATCCTGAACAAGTTCTTTGGAGGCCCAACCAAGAGTGCAATTCGAGGCGGCTATGGTATCTATTATGACCGAATCTTTGGCAACCTGTTCGGCAACGCTCGCGGTAATCCACCTTTTGAAGAGGATTTCTTCAGCTTTATTGGCGATACGTTGGCAGATACTCCACGACCAGTTACGCTAATATCAAGTCCGGTGGTTGACCCGCATGCGGAGATCACGCCTATACTCTTCCCGTTGCCGGGAAACAACCCATTCACAAATTCATTTAACATGCCCTACGAGCAAAAGTGGAGTATTGGCCTGCAACGAGAAATCGGCAACAATCTGTTGATAGAGGCGAACTACGTAGGGAACAAAGGAACTAACGAACTCCGTGTCGTTGACGGCCAGTTGACCAGCGTTGCGCGCGTCAATGCTATCAATGGTACTCATATACCGATCTCGACGATAAGCGCTACACAAAACGTGCTCAACGGTAGATTAAATGATTCGTTCTTCCAGACCGATCTTATTCTGGCGGATGGATTTTCTACCTATAATTCGATGCAGATCAAGGTCACAAAACGGCTGTCCGACAGTAGCAAATTTGGTTCAGGCCAATTCCAATTCTCGTACACCTTGGCTCATGCAATTGATAATTCTGCCGATGCTTTAGTAACTCAAACGGGAGAACGCTCATTCCCGCGTGATTCATCCGGATTCGCCGGTGGACTCAACGCGGAGAGAGGTAATTCGGGTTTCATACCTCGACACAATCTGTCAGTGAACTTCACTTACAATGTACCGCTGAAATTCTCGAACCAGAGAATGGATCGGGCATTCGGAAACTGGGAACTTTCCAGCATTATGTTTATCCGCTCGGGACTGCCGTTCAGCGTTTTCAGCAGCATAGATGCCGCAGGAACCGGTTTGAGCCAGAGAGCTGATTTCGGCAACGGATCAGATAACCTGACAAATCCGACAGGCGCCGATCCCACCCTTCAAACGGGCCCTTTGGCATCCTTGTTTGCACAGCCGTGCCCTGTCGGAGATACCCAGGTTCCAGGTGGATGCACTGGATCATCTTCGATTCCACGTCAGGGTAATGTCGGCCGCAACTCGTTCTTCGGACCGGGTTTCAGTGAAGTCGATTTCTCTATCATTAAGCGAATCCCGATCACAGAGAGAATTAAACTGAGAGTCCAAGCTGACTTTTTCAATCTCTTTAATAGCACCAACTTTGACAACCCGGTGAACATTATCACCAGCCCGCAATTTGGGCAGTCAGTTAATATCGTCGGAATTCCGCGAACAATCCAGTTTGCGGCCAGAATCGACTTCTAATAGTTTCTTAGAATTCGACCATGTTTATCGGGCGCTGCTAAAGCAAGCAGCGCCCTACCTCTTTAAGTCACCCTTAAACAACCAATCGAATATCACTGCCAGAGTCTAACAGGTACTTTTTTGCCAACGGTTATTAAGCCGTACTGCCGAACCAATACCAATACGGCTATGGCTGCTTGTTTCGGCGATAAAGGGTAACAGGTGAATTCGGCTCGAACGGGTTGCGGTTAATTTTATCGCGGAAGGGGAGAACTGGCGATGAGGTTGTTCAAGCGGACGTTATATAACTAACTAATCTACCTCGTAACCTAAGGGCCTCAAGGACGCGTCATAATTTTTATCGTAGGATACTGTTTAGGTGCTCCCTTGAGGCCCTGATTATAATGATTTTAAATATGAAATATCAAGGAGGTGGCTAACCTTGCCATCAAAAAGGAAACTTTTTCATAGAATTATTAGAGCCATAGCGGTCTTGAACACTCTTTGGCTGTTGTTATTGATTGTTTCCACCAAATTTTACGCGATAAGCGGCGATTTACCATACTTGGAACGATTTGGGGACCTTTGGTTTTTCGCTTCATCCCTCTCGGTTCCAGTGCTGGTGATTTTTGGCGTAGTCTGCCTACGAAAGGATCGGATCCAGTTCAAAGAGCTCTTTCTTGACGGAGCATTCGGGGCCGTCTGGTTTTTGTTCTTCTGGGGATTTGTCTTATATGCCTTTCTTCACCCTGCTTTTTTGTAAGGTAACCCGACGCACCAGCCTCAGCTCCAAAATAAACCCTTGACTCTCCCAACACTGGAAACTGTAAACTCTCATTCCGGGAAATCCTTATGGAACAGAGACGCAGATTCAGAATCGGCGAGCTTTCCGCTCAGTCAAACATCGGTTAAGTCGTGCAATTTTTAAGGTAAGATTGATCTCAGCTTTCATTGAAACACGGAGAAGAAACCCATGGAATCAACAGTACGATTTATTAACCCCTCGACGATGTCAACTCCGCCGGGTTACACGCACGTGGTCGAAGTAACAGGCGGACGCACAATCTACATTGCTGGACAGGTCGCACTCGACAAATCAGGAACTCTGGTCGGACCTGGCGATATGCACGTGCAAACAAGACAAGTATTTGAAAATTTGAAAGTAGCATTGGCTGCCGTCAATGCCAGTTTCGATAACGTCGTCAAGCTCAACATCTACACGACTGACATTAAGCAGTTGGCCGCGCTTCGAGAAGTTCGGGACAACTACGTTAACACCAAAAACCCGCCAGCCAGCACTGCGGTAGAGGTCAAGGCGCTGGCTCGAGATGGATTTATGATTGAGATTGAGGCTATTGCTGCGATTCCGGAATAGTTCCCTGACTACTTGTTCTGTTTATTTGATTTTGCCAAAGACCGAACATAGGCAACCATGCCTTTGATCTGATCTTTGCTCAAGGTTCCGCCGAACGCTGGCATGTCGTTTTGTCCGTCAGTGATGGCGTTGATTAACTCTTCGTCTTTCACAGTAGCCTGCCATTTGGGATCGGTGAAGTCGGGAGTGTAATAGTCCTTGCCAGTTCCATCCGCCATATGGCAGCGCGCGCAACGATTCTTGAATGTGGTCTTTGCGTCTTCGTCTTGTGCGGATAAAGTCCCTGGACGTTCCGCGCCTGAAACAGTGTAAATTGACACCGCGAGGAAGATAATCAGAATTGTGAGTTTTACGGACCTGACAGCCATTGGAACGGCGCTCCATCAGAAAAAATTCGGGCTCGCCATTGAACCTGCTGGCTCACTTTAACGCGCCATTACATTTAAGCAGAGGCAAGACCTATTCTCAAAACTCTGCAAGGGCATAGCCGCTGCCCGAAACTATTCGGAACGCAACGCAATCATCGGGTCAACTTTTGTCGCTCGCTTGGCCGGAATGTAACATGCGAGCAAAGCTACTAATCCTAGCACTGCCGCTACTCCAGCAAATGTAATCGCATCTGATGGTTTCACTCCAAACAGAAAGTCGGTTAAGAGTCGGGTGACGAAGAACGAACCAACCGTTCCGATGGCAACGCCAATAACAGTCAGTAACATTCCCCATCTCATCATCATTCGAAGGATGTCGGCTTGCTGAGCCCCCATCGCCATTCGAACACCGATTTCCTTGGTGCGCTGTGTAACCGAATACGCCATAACGCCGTAGAGGCCGACTGATGCCAGCAATAAAGCGGATCCAGCAAAAACCAATACCAGAATCATATTGAAGCGACGCGGAGCGTACGATTCACCTATCACTTGTTCCATTGTTCTTATCTGAGTAACCGGCAGTTGTGAATCCAGCGACCACACCGCGGATTGCAGAGCCGATGCTGTTCCGGCGGGATCACCTGGCGTCCGTACGGCCACATTCATTAGGCTGAAAGTACCCGAGCTGATAGGAGTATACGTATGCGGCATGGTCTTTGCGTCCATTGCTCCTTGTTTTACGTCCCCTACGACTCCGACGATGGTCTGCCAGGGATCTTCTGATTGTTCCGGCCCCCATTTGAGCCTCTGGCCGATTGGATCCTGATCCGGGAAGAACTGTTTAGCAATTGATTCGCTGATAATAACTGCATGCGTATCTTTAGCGTATTCCTCTGGCGTAAATAGACGCCCGCGAACCAGCGGGATCCCCATGGCTTCAAAGTAATCGCCAATGACGGCCGAATGTGCGCTGGAGTTCATTCCAGCGCCCGGAGGCGGCTGATATCCTTCTGGTGTGTATATGTGTGTCCAGCTGAGGTTCAGCGGAAGATCCGTCGACGCGCCGACATACTGCGCTCCTGGAATCCGTTTCACTCGTTCAACGAGATCGACAAAGAATCGCTTTACCTTTTCGGGTTTGTCGTATTGGGTTGACGGTAACGAAACCGATCCAGTAACAACGTGTTCCGGGCGAAAACCCGGATTGACTTCAAGGACCCTCTGAAAGCTGCGAATCAACAATCCCGCACCGATCAACAGAATCAGTGCCAATGCAACCTGCGTGACGACGAACGTTGAACGGAGAGCTTTATGTTGTTTGCCAAAACCCCCGCTTCGACCGCCTTCTTTAAGGCTGTCGTGCATATTAGTACGTAGCGCGAATAACGCGGGCGCTGCGCCAAAAACCAGCCCGCTGAAAACCGAAACCAGCAGTGCGAACAATAGAACCTGATAATCGAGATGCGTTGCTTCCAGCCTGGGGATATTTGCAGGTACTAGAGAAACTAACACCTTCGTCCCCATAAAACCCGCGGCGACACCCAAAATCCCGCCGATAAGCGCAAGCAGTATGTTTTCGCAAAGCAGCTGGAACATAACACGTCTGCCACTGGCGCCAAGCGCCATTCGAATCGCCAGCTCTTTCTGACGACTGTTGCCGCGCGCAAGCATAAGATTGGCTACATTGGTTACCGCAATTAGCAAGACGAAAATTACTGCGGCCAACATTATCAGTAATGGTGATCGAACGTTTCCTAATGCATCGGTTTCGAGCGGCACTATCGCGCCATGTAGTTCCAGGGCTTCCTGCCATTTGGCCGGCATTTGATTAACGATGTGCCGCACCACAGACTCGGCGTCTGCTTCGGCCTGAGGAAGAGTGACGCCGGATTTAAGTCTCCCAAATGCGCCATAATCGAAATTGTCGCCAACGGCTGCTTTTTCTGTCTCTGAAAATGACATTGGCACCCAAAGGTCAGCGCTTTTGATTCGAGTGCTTTGAAGAGGAAATGCGAACTCAGGCGGCATAACTCCGACAATCTGGTATTGTCGACGGTCGAGTTCGATTTTTCGGCTGAGAATATCAGGTGACCCGCCAAATTTCTGTTGCCAGGTTCCGTAACTGAGAACTGTGACATACTGCCCAGAATTGTCTTCTTCAGCAGTGAACGCGCGCCCCAGCAACGGCGCTACACCTAATATCTGAAATCCGTTCCAGGAGATTCTGGCGGCTCCGATCCGTACCGGGGATCCAATTCCTGTCAAATCCATATTTACAGGTTGAAACCCAGATACCCCTTCGAATGCGCGGTTTTCCTGCTGGAACGTAATCACATCCGGAGCAGGAATATCAATCGGCTCGGCAGTAAACTTCGGAAGCCTTTCCTTTATTAATACAAGTCTGTTCGATTCCTTGTAGGGCAGCGGTCGGAGCAGCACACCATTGACCACGCTGAACATTGCAGTTGTCGCTCCGATTCCGAGCGCAAGAGTGATCAGCGAAACGGCAGTGAAGCCAGGAGTCTTTGTCAACATCCGTAAACCAAATCTCAGATCACGAAGTAAAGTCTCCATAGGGCTTCCTTTCTTTTTCGCTACTCTTATACAGGCAATTTCGCCACGAAGCGCAGGTCCAATTGAACGGATAACCTGCAGCCAATACCATCGTCGCGCTTTTCTAACGCCAAACGCAGGCACAACCATTTTGTTAAATTCTTCACTCAGATCGCCTCGAATACAATTGTAGGCTCGCGGCGACAGACACAGATATAGAAGAAAATCAGCAAGTGCAGGCGGGCGATGATCTAATCTTCTCATAAAAGAAGTCATTCTGAATCGCGCCAGCGATGACGGTTGCGCCTATGTCTGAGGCGTCAGGTCACCGTCGACATCGAGACCTTCCCACATACTGGTTAGCATCTCTTTTGATCTTTGTATTGCGGATGATCCAGCAGGCAACAGCTCGAAATATCGTTTGGCTCGTCCGCCACGCTCCGCTGTAGGATCGGCAAGCCACGAATCGACGTAACCTTTCTTCTCTAATCGATCCAGAGTCGCATACACAGCGCCAATCGAAACATAACGGCCGGTGCGCTTCTCGATCTCCTGACGGATTGTCATGCCATAAGCGTTATCCGCCAGTCTGATCAATGCCAGCAGCACGATTTGTTCGAACTCGCCTAAATATTCGCCTTTTGCCATAGTATCGGTCCAGGTTCTACATAATAGAGAAAATGCTTGTGACCGTCAACGCTCAAATCATGATTTCCAGATTTTTATTGACGCCTTTTTCAGGTGCTTGACCGGAAAACTGTTCTTTTGCCTTTTGTTTTTCATTGCGCTATAGTCCCGCGCATGCGTAAGAAGTATGAAAATGATTCCGGTAACAAACAAATTATACGCAGTACTACCGTTATCGCCGTGCGACATAACGGCAAGGTCGTGATGGCCGGTGATGGTCAAGTCACGATGGGCAATACAGTTATGAAAGGCGGAGCGCGAAAGGTCAGACGTTTATATAATGATAAGATTCTGGCCGGATTTGCGGGTTCAACTGCGGATGCATTTGCTCTCTTTCAGAGGTTCGAGTCAAAGTTGGAGCAGTATCACGGACAGCTTTCTCGCGCTGCTGTTGAGCTGGCTAAGGATTGGCGAACAGACAAATACCTGCGAAATCTGGAAGCGCTGCTGGTTGTTGCCGATGAGAAGAGTTCTCTGGTTATTTCAGGCACTGGCGATTTGATAGAACCCGATGACGGGATAATCGCAATCGGATCAGGCGGACCATTTGCTCTTGCCGCGGCGAGAGCATTGATAAGAAACACGGAGCTATCTGCCAAAGAGATTGCTGAACAAGCGATGCGCATTGCAGGTGAAATCTGCATCTATACAAATCAGAGCGTAGCCATTGAAGAATTATAGGGTTTAGGAACTTGGGAGAATTTGATAGATGGTAATTTATTTGTCGGGCGATGTTGATCAGACATTAAAACTGGATGAACTGACGCCTCGCCAGATTGTAAGTGAGCTTGATAAACACGTAGTAGGTCAGAATAACGCCAAACGCGCGGTGGCAATCGCGCTTCGGAATCGCGTCCGAAGACAGAAACTTCCTGCAGAACTTGCGCAGGACGTAATGCCGAAAAACATAATAATGATCGGCTCGACTGGCGTTGGAAAAACGGAAATCGCGCGAAGGCTGGCTCGATTGTCAAATTCACCTTTCATGAAAGTCGAGGCCTCAAAATTTACAGAGGTCGGTTACGTTGGCCGCGACGTCGAAGCGATGATTCGCGATTTGGCTGAGGTCGCGGTTGATATGGTCCGTGAGGAGAAAACTCAGGAAGTAGCGGACAAAGCTGAGCGTAATGCAGAAGAGCGAATTCTGGATATCCTTCTTCCACAATCAAAGGCCTCTAGTTACGAGAGCGAAGAAACAAACGAACAGTTCCAGTCCACGCGAGAAAAACTGCGACAGCAGCTTCACGAAGGCCGACTGGACGCGCGCATCATAGAACTGGAAGTTCGCGAGCGCTCGTTCCCGTCATTTGAGATTTACACAAATCAGGGCATTGAAGAAATGGATATTAACCTCAAAGATATGATGCCCGGTCTGTTTGGCGGCGGTAAAACCAAAATGCGTAAGATGCGCGTCGATGAAGCTTTCGACTATCTTACGCAGGAAGAAGAGCAGAAGTTGGTCGATATGGATCAGGTTGCGCGAATAGCTCTTGAGCGAGTTGAACAATCAGGAATTATCTTCCTGGATGAAATCGACAAGATCGCCGGTCGGGAAGGCGGCAGCGGACCTGATGTCTCTCGTGAAGGTGTTCAGCGCGACATCTTGCCTATCGTTGAAGGCACATCGGTCAATACTAAGTACGGAATGGTCCGCACGGATCATATCCTATTCATAGCGGCAGGAGCGTTCCACGTTTCCAAGCCTTCGGATTTGATACCGGAACTTCAGGGCCGATTTCCGATTCGCGTTGAGTTGGAAGCTTTGACTAAGGAAGACTTCAAACGAATTCTGACCGAGCCAAAGAACGCGCTGATCAAACAATACACTGCGCTGATGGATACCGAAGGCGTAAAGCTGGATTTCACCGATGACGCGATTACTGCGATCGCCGATTTCGCATTCAGCGTCAACGAGCAGACAGAAAATATTGGCGCGCGACGGCTGCATACTATAATGGAGAAACTGCTGGACGAAATATCTTTTGAGGGGCCAGACCTTGAACCAAAGGACCAAACTATCGATGCGGCTTACGTCAATCGCATGTTGGCCGACATCGTTAAGAATCAGGATCTCAGCAAATACATTCTGTAGGCCAGTTCGAAAATCGTCATTATTGTCCGTGACTCTTTTGTCGTTGGCCTCGGTGTGGTTTACGGCCTGTGGCGTTTCCAGTCCGCCTTTGCCTCCAGAACGACCCGGTCGCGTGAATGCGGCACAATTGACTGCCACCCAACGGGGCGCACAGATTATCGTCAAATGGTCAATTCCTCCAGCAAGACGTACTGGCGTAAAACTGCAGCGAATTGATATTTATAGATTGGCAGAACCTCGAACGCCTGGAGCAAGCACGACTACACTTGATAGTTTTCGTGAAGGTGCAAGCATTGTAGGCTTTATACCATTATCGGGAACTGCAAATGGCGACCAGACGTTTATCGACACGGTAGATTTGTCGAAGGCGACTCGGCTGAACGATACTAGATTCTTGTACTCCGTTGTTTACATTAACCAGGAAGGCCAGCCACTTGGTTTTTCAGATCTGACGGCGATCGAGCCGGTTACGGTTATTCCCGATGCGCCGACTGACCTGAGGGTGATGCCTTCGCAAGAACAATTGACGGTAACGTGGCAGGCTCCGGCCAAAAACATAGATAATACCGCGCCGACTGAAATCAGCGGATTCAACGTTTACAGATCCGACTCAACAACGAAAGGCGTTCTCCGCCCTCTAAATGCCACGCCAATTACGGGCACGGAATACAATGACCACGCCTTTGAATTCGGAACCGAATACACCTACACGGTCAGGGCGATTACTACAGTTCGCGGAAACCAACTTGAAAGCGCCGATTCCCACCCTGTCACAATCAAACCGGTGGACATTTATCCTCCAGCCGCGCCGACCTCGGTAACGATTGCTTCGGCTAATGGGACGATCAGTCTATTCTGGCCGAGCAATACTGAACCCGACGTTGTCGGTTACAATGTATATCGGGCAGAGAGCGCAAATACACCAGATGGGCAGTGGATTAAACTAAATGGTAGACTGTTACCGCATCCGCCGACCAGCTTCACTGACGACCGCGTGCAAATCGGCAAACGCTACTACTATAAGTTGACGGCTGTGGATCGATTTGGTAACGAAAGTCAACGATCTGAGGCTGTTTCAGAGCAGGTTAATCCGTAACAACACAGCTAACGTATCAATGTTTGACGTTCTTTTGGCGGCAACGGATGCGTTAGCTCTGCATTCGATTAAATTCTCTAAAATGCTGAATTTACAACCCTTCTAAACCCCACCGGCTTTTTAAGCTCCACGGCACCCTCCTTGCTTAGAGGTATTGTGGATTGATTGCATGGAAGCATGGAGGTCACAAAGTTTATGTTATTCAAAGGAATGAGATTCATAGTCCTGAGTGCAGTTATCGGCGCTATGTGTACGTTTGGAATGGCCCAGAACCGCATGGTGAGCGATACAAACATTTCACAGAAAGTGCGCAAGGAGTTGTCGACCCTGCCTTATTACGGAATATTCGATAATCTCGAATACCAGGTAAACGGCGGGACCGTAACGTTGATTGGGCAGGTAGTGCGTCCTACCACAAAGGACGATGCGGCAGGACGAGTAAAACGAATTCCGGGCGTTACGAACGTAGTTAACGACATTCAGGTATTGCCCTTATCACCGATGGATGATCGAATCCGAGCTGCTGAATACAGAGCAATCTTCAGCGAGCCAGGACTGCAGAAGTACTCGATGGGTGCCGATCCGTCGATTCATATTATTGTCGATAATGGGCATGTAACTCTCGAAGGGTATGTGCTTAACAGTGGAGATCGAAATGCCGCGAATATCCGCGCCAATCAGGTAGCTGGGGTATTTTCAGTAACAAACAATCTGAAAATCGCCAGCCAGCGCAAGTAAACTTTTAACGCGTTTTTCGCTGTTAACAATTAATCATCGCAAAGAGCGACCGTTAACAACCGGTCGCTCTTTGTTTTTTGAACACGCGTTGACTTGTAGAGATCATTCGGGCTACAACTCTATTGAGAGATTGGCTTAAACAATTTCCGGTCTGTCGGTTTGTTGCGCACGACAGCAGGGTAAAAAGGGGGAAGTATGAAATTCTTTATAGATACTGCAAGCCTTAAGGAGATTCGCGAGGCGGCAAGCATGGGTGTTTTGGACGGCGTAACCACTAACCCATCGCTGGTTGCGAAAGAAGGCAAAATTGATTTCCACGAACACGTTCGAGCAATTTGCGAAATCGTAAACGGTCCTGTCAGCGCAGAAGTGACCGAGATGGAACTGGATGCGGTGCTAAGACAGGGACGAGAATTATCCAGAATCCATCCAAACGTCGCTGTTAAAGTTCCGCTGACCAAAGACGGTTTAAAAGCATGTAAAGCTCTCCGCGAAGACGGAATCAAGGTCAACGTCACGTTGTGCTTTTCAGCAAATCAGGCGCTGCTGGCGGCGAAGGCTGGCGCCACATTCATTAGTCCATTCGTCGGAAGACTTGACGACATAGGCCAAGACGGAATGGAGCTCATCCGTGATATAGTTCAGATCTATCGCAATTATGGATTTGAGACTCAAGTGCTCACCGCCAGTGTCCGACATCCGATTCACGTTCTGCAAGCGGCAAAGCTCGGCTCACATATTGCCACTATGCCATTCAAAGTTATCGAGCAACTTGTTAATCACCCACTGACAGACATCGGCTCAGAGAAGTTCCTTGCCGACTGGAAGAAAAGCGGTCAAAAATAAGCAACTTAATTGGTGATTCTGTAGGACGGCTGAAATAATGCCGTCCTTCTTGCCCTTTATATCAGAAGGAGGTTCAGATATGACAAAAGAATCTAAAGTAGGGCTTTACGTTCAACTCGAAGCAAAACCCGGTAAAGAAGCTGAAGTGGAAAGCTTCCTTCACAGCGGATTGCCAATCGTTCAGGAAGAGCCAGACACGATAACCTGGTTCGCAATACGCCTCTCGAATTCCACGTTCGGAATCTTTGATACTTTTCCCAATGATGCCGGGCGTCAAGCTCACTTATCGGGACAGGTTGCTGCGGCATTAATGCACAAGGCCGGCGATCTTCTTTCCGAAACGCCTCATATTATGAATCTGGACATACTTGCTTCAAAGCTTCCATGAATAATCCGTATTCATACGGAAACTGCGCCTTGATACCGTGTTCGCACGGGCTATCCTGTTCGCACCGACGGTCAAATGGCTTTATTTGGAAAGAAGTTTGTGAATATTGGCCGGCCGGAATTGAAGCGCAAGGGAAAAAGCGCGAACGCAGTATCTTTGAAATACTGCCGTATCAACCCTTCGACCTTTGTAAGGTATTCCATCCGCAACAAATAAGCTCCCGAAGATAACCCGCTTCTGATTTGGCACATGCATTGAATTAGTGATGTGTGCGGGGAATCAGCCGCAATAAATCAACTCAAGGAGAATCCACAATGAAGAAGATAAGACTTATTGTAGCGTTGGCGTTTATACTAGGACTGACCAGTCTGGCATTTGCAGGCGGCCCGAACGATGTTCGTCGCGAAGATCGTCAGCAGGACAAGAATGCTCAGCAAAACGACAAAAAGAAAGATGGCAAGGACGATCCTGCCAACCACGATGCGAATGACGACAATGGCGTTGACCTGGTTCACAAGATCATGAACGCTGTCCGACACATGCTGGGTTAATAACATTCGATGAGAGAGTAAGGACTGGCCGATTTCCGAAGTTCTATCACAGCGCGACTGATGAAAATGACCGAAGCGAGCCCGGCCTGTATATTTTCCACGCCAATCATCACTGACCGTGTTCATTCACAAGGGCTCGCTTCGCCGTGCATTCCTCGCAAAGACATTGCGAGGATAGCGCGTCAAACGGATAAATGCTGTCGTGCTCGTCTTTCCACAAGACACCAAGTGCATATCTGCCCACATGCGAAAGTGATTCGACCTCGTTTCTGTTAGCCAGACCAAGAATCGGCAGTGATAATGATTTTGCGGGCTTTTCCGTCTGATGATGTTTATCAGTGCAAGTTGCACATTGGCAAATTGCGCGAAGCTTTCCCAAAGGATACAGACTGACGTGTCCATCATCCCAGATAATCTCCAGCGAGTTGCTGGCGCTGACCAGATTGATTTCTCTTGGGTATCGAAAAAAAGAATGACTCATAGGTAACTGTGATTATAGCATGCGGAGCAGAGTGTCTCGTTTATTGCTTTATCGCCGCTTCATCCGGACCCTCTACCGTCGATAGAGTTCATCGTGTAAGATATCTATCCCACATTAACCAAAGAGGAACCGATGCAATCAAAGTACGAAAAGCATGTAGATCAAAGCGAAGTTGTTCAGATCGTTTCCGATCTGGTGCGCGTCAACACTGTAAATCCGCCCGGCAATGAATATCTGGTAAAGGATATTGTCAGCGAAAAGATGCGTGCCCTGGGAATGGAAATCAGCTATTACGAAAAAGAACCCGGTCGCACAAACGTAGTCGGCAAAATCGGCGGTGGAAAACGTTCTATCGGCTTCGTCAGCCATATGGACGTCGTCCCACCGGGCGACGCCGAGTTGTGGGAAACCGATCCGTTCACTCCGACAATCAAGGACGGCAAAATCTTTGGTCGCGGAACTCTGGATGATAAAGGATCGTTTGCGTGCGCATATGGCGCCTGCAAAGCGTTCCTCGCTGAAAATCCTACCTTTGATGGAACGATCTATCTGATCGCCGCCGCTGATGAGGAGATGGGTTCAGAATTGGGCATAATCTATCTGGTCGAAGAGTGCGGTCTGCATTTTGACGTGGCAATCATTCCTGACGGCGGAAAAATGAACCTGTCGATCTACGGCGAGAAAGGAGTTCTGTGGGTCGATATCGTCAGCTATGGAATTCAGGCACACGGTTCTACACCGGAGCTTGGAAAGAATGCGATCGTTCCTCTCGCACAGCTGATTTCGGAACTTCCGTCGCTTGACCTCGGTGATGATTATGATCGAGCATTCGACGGTTGGACAATGAACATCGGTACGATCCAGGGAGGCGCCTCAACCAATATGGTGCCTGCCAGCGCGCGCATCTCCATCGATTTCCGAATCCCCACCGGCATTACCAAAGACAAAGTGATCGCTGCCCTCGAAGAAAAAGCAGCTAAAATCAAAGCGAAAGATCCAGAAGCCAAATTCAAGATCAGCGTTTCACACGAGACTCAGCCGCATTTAGCCGACAAGAGCTCTATCGTGATTCAGAGTTTTGATCGTGCGGCGAAGCGTTTAGCCATCCCGATGGATTACGGCACATTCGGCGGAAACACTGTCGCGAAGAATTTATATTTTGCCGGAATAACATCAGTTGTCCATTATCCTGGGGATGACAAGCTTGCACATGTGCCTAACGAATTCGTAAAGATCGATGAGCTGATGCTTGGAACCGTACTGTACGCCGAAACTCTGGAAGAGTATTTCAGACAATAAGTCGGATTATATTTCTCTCTTTAATGTCAATTTGACATTTATCGTTTCCGCGCCACGTCTCACGCTCAGGCTGTGTTGTCCTTCGTGTCTGAAGATGTCGTGTAGTTGATCCAATGTATATGAGGTTGCAGGTTTGCCGTCCATCGATATAAGGACGTCGCCATCGCGCAAATTTGCGGCCGACGCGGGTGTATTCTCCCGAACATCGTTAATGATGAATTCGTGGTAATTCGCTCCTTTCGCAATGAAAGCTAGACCGCTCATATCGTATTCAGTCGCTTCTGAAAATCGCGAATTTGGTTCGAGAATTATTCTATTGTGCGCGTAATCCAGGATGACCTTAAATTTGTGCATGATCTCAACGCCAATATTTCCCTGAATGCTGTCGGACGCCATCGCGCCTTTCGAATCCTGCGAAAAGACCGTCACCGGCCGCTTTATAACATAAGAGCCAATCTTCAGACTCTCGACTCTGCCGACCAATCCCTTTGAGGCACCACCTGCTCCATAGCCGACAACGGCCGAAAACGTTTTCTGATTGGGTGAAACAATGTGTTGGCTCTCAACGAAGGGTTTGCTGAGGATCAGCGACAGTCCTGAGCCAAGATCTACTACAAACGTACCTTCAATCGGGTCGCGACCTGGCTGTGCGATCTGAGCATGTATCGTCGGATGTCCGGCAGAGTTGAGAGCTTCGGGTATACTCTCGCCGGGGCCGCTATAGGAAAATTTCTCTTTATCGTAAAGCCTCATCGTTTTACTGTTGTAATCGAGTTCGACCACGAACTGTTTTATGAAATCAGCTCCAAAAATTCCGTCAAAGTCGTGCCCCAGATGTTCGGTCAATGAATTAAGCGGCAACGCCAGCAAAATAGGATGAGCGAATCCATCAAGTCCCGGAATAGCGAACGAACCACCTTTGACAAACATTCCCGACATTTTGTCCTCACCGCCGCCGCCAACTGCTACTTGCCCCTGCATGTCCAGCCCCAGGGATTTGGCCTTCGCAATGTCGATTATTCCGAACTTGTCTCCGGTATCAAAAACGAACCACAACGGCACACTGTTTACCATAACTCGAACGCAGATGTGATTTCCCGCGAGCTCGAATGGTATTGTAACTGGCTGTTGCAGTACGAATGATTGCGGGGCGGAAGCGCTTACCTGTGACATCGATTTTTCCCTTGAAAACAAAATAATCGAAACGCAAAAACAGAACAGAAGTCCCTTTCTAACATTCATTGTTAATTGTCTCCTTATCGAGATCCCCTTACGTCTTTTTTAAATTGGCAACGGGCACACGTTTTCCGGCCTGAAATGAATTCAGGTAGTCCAACCGCCTTTTTCTTGTGAACGGCTGTTATCCCTTTTCCGTCTCTGTTTTATTTGATCCTGGTGGTGACGCTTTTCTATTCTTCTTAACTGGATAGAAAGCCACGGTCAGTCCGTACGTAATGTCTCCCTGTTTGTTTGCGTATTTATGGCATTCCTTCAGAAGTTCGGCTATTTTGTCGAAAAGCTCCTGACCCTTTTCCCGCGTCGTTACTATGTGCCCCCGGGCGACCATAGCAGATTGTCCCGGTTCTTCTTTCTTTATCAGTTTTTCAGCCACGCTTTTGCGAATTTCAGATAGGGTCGCCTCAAGTGCGGTTGTCAGCGCCTTGTGCAATTCTTTTGCGTGGCCTCTTTCATCAGATGTGTCTTCGGAAAATTCGTGACTAATCGCAATTCTGCGTGCCACGCCACTATAATATTTCTCGACCGTTCCCCGATTTTGCTGAGTCTTCACGAGCTTGATAAGTCCGGCCTTTTCCAGAATCTCGACATGGTGGTAAAGCCGTGTTGGATTGACTTCTAATAATGTAGCAACCTGTTTGGTTGTCATTGGCTTATGGCAAAATGCTTCCAGCACCTGCATGCGCAAAGGATCAGCAAGAGCCTTGATCTGCGTAACGTCCTTTAAGGTGATTTCCTTTTTCATGTCGAAACCATTCTCACAGGCAAGGTGCGCCTAAGCAACCGGAATTAGAGGTTTGTCAAAGACCTTCTCTCTTCCAGAAAATATTATTCAAAATTCATTGAATAATCAAGAATATTTTAGCAAAAAGAAGGAGCAGCTTTTGGGGAGCGCCGACCTGGCAGCGTTTTGGTGACCTTTCGCAGCGGTGCGTAACCATAACTAACAACGCGAATGTTCATAAAAAGATTTCAAAAGCGCCCCCAGGTTGGCGCACCTCAAATTATTTCAACAATTGTTTGATTCCGGCGGCAATCGCGTCGACTGAATCGGTATGTTTGAACTGGTTTCGCAAAGCACCTGTTTGATCGATCAGGTAAAGATAGGTCGAATGATTGATGTGGTACCCGGCTGCAGAATCAGACTGCTCTAGTTCGTAGCTGGCTCCGTATTGATGAACTACCTTGTCGATATCTTCTTTTTTGCCGGTCAATCCAATTGCATGTATGGAAAAGAATCCTAGAAAATCCTTCAGAGCGGCCGGTGTATCGCGATCTGGATCGACGCTGATGAAAACTGTCTGCACATCCTTTTGACCGTCGCCAAGCTCGGTGTAGACTCGCTTCAATTTTGAGAGCATAGTCGGACACGCATCGGCGCACGATGTATAACCAAAGAATATCAAAACGACCTTTCCCCGCAATTGGCTTAGCTCAAACGGCCGGTTGTCGAAGTCAATCAATTTGAAATCGCCCCCGTGACCTGAGTGATTATGAGTATTCACAGTTCCGCCACTCGACGCAGAACAGGATTGCAGGCCGACAACCGCAATCAGAACCAGCAATAAACAGGCGATCTTGTGCATTTTCAGGGTCATCGCGATTACTCCTGCTAGTTCATCGATTCGCGGTTTTTGACCTGCATATGAATCGTCTTTTCGATATTGCTGGTGAATTGAAGTTTGACCTCGATATCTTCTCCCTCTTTCAGGGCGCGGTTCAGCCCTATGATCATTAAATGGTAACCACCAGGTTTGAACTCGGCTTGACCGTTAGCGGGAACAACTACCTGGTCAACTTTCTTCATTCGCATCATTTCGTTGACCGTTTCCATCTTGTGTAGCTCGACGACGTTGCAGATATCGCTCTTGGCGGAAATTAGAGCAATCTCTTTGCCGGAATGATTTTCGACGATCATAAATCCCGCAGTGTTTTTCTGCGAAGGCGGCCCTTGTTGTATCCACGCATCCTTTATGGTTATCGCGCTGCCAGTCTGCGACTGAGTGCTTAAACCGCAAAGACAGAAAATGGCAAATACAAATAAAACGAAGATTCTTTTAAGCAAAGATTTGTCTCCCGAACTAAAGATTGGCCATCACGCGGAGTGAGTGAAGTATAACACCGGCAGGTTACAGCTTTGCAAGCTTTTTTGTAGAGATTCTACAAGAGACCCTGCGATTCAAAACAAACAAGCAGCCACCGAACCCGAGAGTTCGTCAGGCTGCTTTGTTTATTCTGATTAAGGAAGCAGTGAAACTACTGCTTGTTATAGACTGCTGTGGAATGGGTCTCGCCGTTGCGTCCCTGGCCTGTGCTCTCGATCGTAAGAGTCTTTCCGTCCGCAGACAATGACCAATGCTGAGTTGAGTGTCGGGTCATTGCCTGGCCGTCCTGACCGGTAAAGGTTGTATCTTCTGCAATATCGACCGAGTTGCCATCGGCTGACCACTTGGCTGTGCGTTTGCCAGTCGGAGGTGTTCCACCGCCACCGCCGCCACGACCGCCCATCTGGGGCGTGAAGTCATAAGCTTTACCATCAAGGGTATAGCTGTTCTTCTGTTCGCCGCGCGGGGATGTACGAGTGGTGTCGATTTTGTCGCCATTCTGCACGATGGTCAGGGTTATATCACCCATCTGTCCACCACCGCCACCGCCGCCCCCACCACCGCCGGGGCCGCCGCCCATCTGGCTCTTGCTGGGGTCGAGTTTAAACGTGCCGCTAAAATTTGCCTTTGCTGATGCAATCACAAGACTTAGCGCGATTGCAGCGCAAAGAATAGCGCTGACCAGAATCATCCGTTTCATTCGAAAGTCTCCTTAGAAGTTGGGATCAGTTTAAAGTTAGGCTTAGACTAAGACGTTTTGAAACCGGCCGCGGTAACAATGAAAGTTATTTTAACGTAAGGCTTTAATTAGGTTGAACTTAACAGAGTTCGATTTACTTATCTTTTGGCGCGTAATATCCGGCTCGTGCATGAATGCTGGCATCTGGTCGCGGCAATGCTACTTCGATGCGCCGCCATTTGCCGTCCCTTTTATCGTTGGACGAATAATAACCGACCGTATATTGACTTCTCAGCTCCTCGGCGACTTTTTCTAATGCTTCACTTAGATGCGTTCCGCCCTGAGTTTGCAGATAACGACCACCCGTCTTTTCCGCGAGTTGTTTCATTATCGCATGTCCCTGTAGTTCTTCGGGTCTATTGCCGGAACCTGTTCCGATCAAATCGACCGAATAGACTGACACGTTTGCTGCCAAAGCCCGTTTTAATGAATCGTCCAGGGAATGCGAGCTGTGATTGTCCATTCCGTCAGAGATCAACAAGACCGCTCTGCGCCGCTCTTCGCGTTTGCTGAGCGCCGTGACAGCATCGACCAGGCAGTCGTAAATCATTGTTTCGCCGTTGGCCTTCAGATCCCAGACATAATCAGAAATGTCGTGTGAATTCGAAAAATCCTGTATCTGTTTTACTTCGTCGGAAAACCGATAGATCGACATCACGTCGTCCTCTCGCAACTGATCTGCAAACTGCGCCATCGCGGCGCGCGCTAAACGGATCTTGTCCTCCATGCTGCCGCTGACATCTAGCATCACCGCCACAGCGAACGGAGTCTGCTCAGCGCCGAAAAATTCGATTTTCTGTGGTTTTCCTTCTTCCTTGATCGAGAAATGATCTTTCGTCAGATTCCGGATGAACTGTCCCTGTGTATTGGTCACGGTGACATTTACCAGGATCAAATCAGAGGAAAGTTTTATCTCGTTATTATCCTGAATATCTTTTGACTGTTGCTGAGCCGTTGCCTTTACCAATCCAATCAACAGGATGGACAGCAAGACTCTGATTGCAATTCTTCGGACCATGATTTTCTCTGCTCTCAGGACAAATGACGACACTATTTATGGAAGAATTGATTGCGCATGTGATCGACCAGAAACAGTATTCTGTTGCTATTGTCGATGACGCTGGCCGATGTGGTAAACCGCGAGGTCTTTTCGACTTCTTTATTAAGCTTTTCTGCAAGAGCGTTCAGTTGCTTAACACATTCGTCAAATTGTGCGGGGATTTTGTCGAATTCTTCCTTTTCTCCTGTCCCACCGGCCTTTTCCCTGACGCCTTTAGCCAGTTTTTCAATACTGTTCAGCCGTTTCAAGTTCTCGTCTGTAATTACATTTTTCGTCGCAACGGTGTCATGCACTTGATAAGCGAGCTCGAGCAGTTGCAAAGACTCCGACTTCATTTTGTCGTTCGCTCGCTCTGCCGTATCAATTTCGGCTTTGATACGAGCTTTCCTGACAAATTCGTCGCCCTGATCGTCGCCACGATGACGGTGTGTTCCCGCAATCATCGGATCCTGCTGATCGGGATCTTGTTGTCCGAAGACCATCGCCTGACCTAACAAAAAGCTTGTAAAGAGGAGGGCAAGCAGAGTGAAGGTTACTGATTTCATTACGCCTCACATCAACCCATTAATACGTCACCCAAGGCATTATATGACTGGCGCTGCCGGTCGTCTATAGTTCTAATGTTTGTCTTTCGGTTCAGATTCTGGTAACGATCAAAAACGTCTTTTTAAGACCGGGCGGCTTAATCTTCAGCAGTGTTGGTGGGTGACATCAATTGGCCGAAATCGTATCTGAGACTCCTGTGTCACAGCAGGTGTCACGGGGTTATTAAAAGAAAACAAAGGACTTATTGTACTGTGACAAGCGTGACATCAGTTGGCCAAGTTCGGTTTTGGTTGCAGGACCTTTCCAAAATCGGGCCGGAAATGCTGTGGAACTGAATCCTGAGCGCGGGCTTAAGAATCAACTGGGCGGCGAACAAGACACATTCGCCGCCCAGTTTGATCAAGGTTGATTTTGGCCAGGTCTGTTTGTTAGTTCTGATCGTCCGGCTTCCTCGGCATTTTTCTCATCGTTGGTTGCACTGGATGGGGTTCCTGTATCGTGTAATCCGACGGAACTTCAAATATCGAATGATCCGGCTCGCTGCGGTTAACATTTGTTAACCTGTAAGTGGTTTCTCCCGTTCGCGGATCACTGGTTTTGGACATTACGATGGCCTGCAATTCAGGCGAATACCAGCTTTCGGATTCAATAATAATCGGTTGATCGTTTCCTATTTGACCGGCGGGAATGGTCGTCGTCAGTTTCGTGCCGTCCGCCTGGACTCCTTCGATTGTTTGAGTTCCAAGAGAAGTTTTGACTGGCGGATTAATCATCGTCTTAAATACTTGTCCCCCCACCGTTGTGGCGACCTTGTCCTGAACGCCCTGTTCAACTCCATCCTTCAAGACCATAGTCACGGAGGGCGAATCCGTTGTAATCGTCGCAGTGTTTTCAGGAGGCGACACTTTACGCGGTCCCGCTGCGGCGACTCCTCCCGTTGTCTGAGATGGAATTACCTGAACCTTGTCCCCCATCGAGGGTACCATAAAGCTAAACTTTAAGGTTTGATGCTTTTGTGCGGTATGCAATCCAGGATTTAAACCGTAACTAAATCCAGCTATCGGATCGTTGATTATAATCATCTCGACAGATTCGGCGCCTGTTCCCGTTCCGGACAGGCTCTCACGCCGTGTGCGGCCTTCGCTGTCGCGGTATACGTTAGTCGAGGATTTATGGACGATTCGGTTTCCGTCAGCAAGAGTCTGGACGCTCTCAGAAACTGCGGTTGCAGAAAACGGTGCGCCTTTTACAACTTTGATATCAAAGCTTATCTCTGAAGACAACACCCGATAACCGATGCCAGCTCCACCAACTACTACCTGCTGCGGAGGAGGTGGTGGTGGCGGACCTTGCGGATCCTGGGTCGTTGTGACTACGCCGTCCTGAGTAGAGATCTGTCGCTGCCTTTGCATCGTTTGACCACCCACGGCGACCACCCCACCCAGCAGACCGAATGTTACCGCTATGGAAGTGAAAAATTGTCCACGATTCTTCATATCGTTTCCTCTCTTCTTATTACTCGGTTTAATTGCTTTTTAAATACTGAGCGCGTTTTCAAACTACTGAAGAAACCGAATGGCGCGCGCCACCCCATCCTGGCCGAGCAGCAGGTCGGCTTTTATCGACTCGTTTGCCCGTTCAGCGTCCATCGGAAATCCTATTGCGATCAACGTTGACCGCATAACTTCGACGCGTACGATCTGTCCACTCTCGAGCGGCGCCAGATTGCCTGCAGTCGGCAACATAATAAACTCGGCTGTCGTCTCAGAATTCGTGCTCGACGTCCCGTGGGTTAAAGCCGCGTTCGTTTTATGGCGATGCTTAACCACGGGATTCTGCCGTGATTCGTGTACACCGGCCAAATTCTGTTCAACCGAAGGCTGTGGCGCACCAGCAGTGGAATCTTTTTTCGGAGTTTCTACATTATTTTCGTGTTTGGTCGCGATGTTCCCGGGCGAAGGTCTCCCGTGCAAATGAAACGCGTACAAACTCATTGCGACCGCGAGTACAGCCGCCGCTACCGCAGCCACTTTCCATCGCCGCCGAGTAACTATGCTGTCAGTGGCGACGGCATTGTCTTTCGACATCAATCGAAAAACCTGCGCCAAGGACACTTCAACATCCTGCGATGGGCGATCGATACCCGACTCGGCGGCGAGCACGCGCAGCCTGGCGGTGAGGTCTTTTTCATCCGCAAATCTTTGGGCGCATACCGCACAAGTATCTAAATGCGCAAGGGTTGATTGCCTTGCGGTTGCTTCGACAATCTGGTTGCGGGCCAGATCGATTATTAACAATTCGAAATTTTGACAACTCATGCAAAACACCTCTTAGTGTTGCACTTCTCTATGCCTGATTCCGTGCCTGGTTCAGCACCTGATTTTCTTATTTCAGCAGCCTTCAGTTTATCCAATAATAACGAACGTGCTCTGTGCAGCCGAGATCTTATTGTTCCGATTGCGCAGCCCAGAATGTTTGCCGCTTCAATATAGCTCATCTCCTGCAAGTCGCACAGCACAACAACTTCACGATATCTGGCGGGAAGCGACAAGACTGCCTGCCGCACCAACTCGATCGTCTCGTTGTGAGTTAATTCCCTCAAAGGATCTCCTTCGGCCACGAACTGATCGAATGTCTCTGCGCATTCGTCACCGTCCTCCGCGATCGGCACATAGACCTTGTCTCGCTCCAGCCGGCGCAAAAGCAGGTTGCGAGCTATCCCGCAAAGATACGCGGAAAGCGACCCGCGTGACTGATCGTAAAGCCTGCCTTCCCGGATCAAGATCATGAACACTTCCTGGGTTACGTCTTCAGCCAAGGTCCGCGAACCACCCATGTGCAGAGCGAACTGATAAACGTTGATGTGCCGCAGGCGATAAAGCGCGGTAAACGCCTCTTCGTTGCCTGAGAGCATCAATTGCAATAGCTCGCAATCAGTCAGATTGGAAGGCAATGTCATCCGTAACCCGTTTCGCCAGAATCGCTTCTAAGTTGTATTGACGCAGACGCGGCGAAAAGTTCCAGAATTCAGTTGTTTGTTTGCCTGAAGATTTGGCGAGGGGAAACGGGCCGCTCGCGGTAGTTCCGGCGGCCGTTTAATATGAGCGGGGAAATTACAGCGCGCCGGCAAATAGCAGCGTCTGCGCTGGATTGAAGAAGGCCACAACCTGCCCAGCCTGATATGCTGGCTCTGCGTCGCAATTGCCTTCAAAAACGAAATTGGCATCATCGCGGCTGTAAACGAATTTCACTCCTTCTTCCTGGAACGTATCCTTTAAATGCTGGAAATAATGCGGGTGCAAACCGTCCTCATTCAAATAAACGCGAAGATTGCTGGCGCCAAACTCTCTTATCTTATCTTGAAGTTCTGCTTTGTATTTTTCTCCCAAGTTGTTCCTCTCCCTTATGTCATTTGAGCTTTTTATCCTGATTAAACGCAGGAGTTCGCGTAACTCTACCCGCGGCCAGACAAAAGTCAAGTCTGCCACAGAGCTGAAGGTTGAGAGAACTTTAGAATGAGCGCTGGCCTGCTATGCCTGCAATATATTGCCCGCGTTGGTCGGCTTTGGATCCAACTTGTTAACTACAGACGCGGAAATTACAGGAAGCTCAACGATAAACGTTGCGCCACCGCCTTGCTGGCTCTGGGCCCATATCTGTCCGCCGTGCTCCTTGATTATCCCATAGGAGATTGACAATCCGAGTCCTGTTCCCTCGCCAACGTCTTTGGTTGTGAAAAACGGATCAAAGATTCTGGACAGTTTATCCGCCGGAATTCCAGGGCCATTGTCGATGAATTGCAATTGAATTTTTCCCTCTGGAGTCGAAAGGGTCCGAACCACCAGCCTGCCCGTTCCGTGTGCGGCGAGCATCGCTTGTTCCGCGTTGATAATTATATTCAGGAATACCTGCTGCAGCTGGTGCGGATCGCACATCGTCAATGGCAGATTGCTTTCGAATTCCTGGAGGATTTCAATGTCGCTGACGCGCATTTCATAAGCTCTGAGATCGATGGTCAACTGAATGACATCGTTCAGATCGACCAGCTTCTTCTCTGGTTTGTGTTGTCTTGAAACCGTTAACAGATTCTGAACAATCTTTCTGGCTCGTAAACCTTCACTGACGACGCATTCCAGAAATGGAGCCAGATCGGGATGGAACTGCGGGTTTTCCAGGCAGAGCTGCGTATAACCGATTACACTGTTCAATGGATTATTCAGCTCGTGCGCTACGCCGGATACCAGTTGACCTACGGCGGACATTTTCTCCGATTGCAGTAATTGCACGCGAAGCATCTTTTCTTCTGTTATATCTCGCATAACCGCTATCGCCCCACAGTGATGGCCATCGCCATAAGGCATCGGGCAGACAGTGGCAAGGAAGTATTGATTGGTATAAGGTCCGAATCGTTCGAAGCTATGCCTCTTGTTTGCTGTGAAAACTTCGTCCAGAGGACATTTTGAGCAGTCTTTGCTGCAACCTTCCGTACTTTCCGGTTTACCCTGTGGAAATATCAGGCAGCAATCCTCTTTACACAAAACAGCGCTCCAGCGGTCGCCCAGGATCTTACCAGCGTTATTAACCTGTATCAGCCGTCGGTCTGCGTCGAAAATGAAGACGGCGTCGCTCATCGCGTTGAAGGTAGCTTCCCACTGTCGCTTTCCTGTCAGCACTTGTACGAACTGTTCCTGCAATTGACTATTGGCGGTTTCAAGTCGACTGTTCAACACCGCTAGTTGACTGGCATATTGTTCCCGCGCGTTTGTATTTTCTAACAATCGCTCGGCCATGAGGTTGAAATTGAAGGCAAGCTGTCCGATCTCGTCGTTTGAACGAACCACAACCTGCTGTAAAAGATTGCCCTCAGCGATTTCGTTCGCTCTATGAGTAATAGCTTCAACGGGTTTGATCACAAAACGAAAGATCACCAGAATGAAGGCAAGAATAGTGACAAGTGTCAGCCCGAGCAAAACGCCGGACCACCAGCCAAGCCATTTCATGCCGCGGTCGACGGTTCTATACGATACTCCTACATCAATGAATCCAAGCTGTTCCTGTGAACGTTCTTTTTCGTTCTGTGTGTCAAACGGCGATTGTTCCGACGGAGGCAAAAGCAAATCCGGGGAACTGGTTTCAGAACGCCCGCGCAGTATTGGAACTCGAACATTGACGAAACGCACGCTGCCAACTCTTTGCCTGACTGCAGTGACTAATGGAGCTTTACTAATTGCCTCATGGTGTTGTTGGTAAAACTCTAAAAATTGCTGCGCGTTGTCGCCCTGTTTTACATAGTTAAAGTTACTGGCTGTGCTTTGTACGGTAATGTAGAGCATGCTGCGCTGTTTGACGATCGTCCCCAGAATGCTATCCAACAGTTTTTTATCTTCGTTAACCAGCCCCAGCTTTATATTTGGATTTAACGCCAGGTTTTGGGCGAAAGACACGCTCGCGGATTCGAGCTCCTTCTCCATTGACTCATTGGTCTTTGAATAAAAATAAATGGCGCTCAGCGCCAACAGCGAAACAAATGCGGCAAAGAACAGTACGATCTTCACCTTGAGATTAAGTCTGCTGGGGTGAAAACTCTGTTGGATCATGATTCCCTCCCGAATACCGAGGCCGCCGCGAGAACCTCAGAGGGCACGTTAATTCCAATGTTGTGCGCTGTTTTGAGATTAATGAACAGGGTGGCTCGCTTTGGAGAACTTATAGGTATAGACGAAACAGGTTGTCCGTTAATAATGTTGTTAACGAGGACTGCGGCCTCTGCGCCTGCATCTTCGGGTGGAACTGAAACGGACGCAAGCGCGCCTTCTCTGACAAAAGTATGAGAAAAGGCCACAAGCGGCACCTTGGTCTCGATGCTTGTCAGAAGCATGAAGCGAAAGTTGTCTGCATTAGCCACAGTACTGTCTGCGATCAACCACAAAATGTCAGCAATGCCGGCCAGATCTCGCACTGCCCACGTAACTTCTTTTGACGAACTGACTGCTCTGGTTTCAAGGCGGATCCCCAGCGCCGTCGAAGCGCGCTGGGCCTCGTGAATGACATCAGAAGAAATCTTTGGGTTATAAACCACGCCGACAACTTTGAGGCTCGGGATCAGTTTTCGAAGCGTGGTGAACTGTTCTTTGGCCGACACATCCAGAGTTATGCCCGTGATATTGCGCCCGGTTAATCTCTTCCTATCGGAGCCGAAAACGCCACAAAAAACGACTGGAATTGTCGACTGCTCTTTAGCTATTAATGCGGCGCTCGCACCTATTGCCAAAACCAGGTTGTAATTGCCCTGATTGATTTCGGCGACGGCATCGCGGCCGGATTGAGTATTGCCATTCATATTGAATTCGACTAGTTTCGCCTGCACCCTGCCGCGAAAGCTGGCCAGTATCTGATCGTAAACCGCGTTTTGCTCTGACTTCAAAACCGCAATGACCGGCTGGGAAGGCATGGGGACAGAATTTCGCCCCAGCGCCGCCGCAAAGGGGGTGCAAAGACAAAGAATACAAATCAGGCATTTAATCTGTCGCATCTCTCGCAGCCTAGAATTTGTAATTAATCCCCAAAGAAACCTGTGTACCTCTCAACCCAGTATCAATCGCTCGTATCGGATTCAGTTGCGCCTTCTGGTTGAACAAGTCGTTAACATTCAACGAAAGCCTGAGACGCCGGTCCTGCTGCATCGGCATTTCGTAGGCGACGCTGAAATTCGCCAGAGCGTACGGCTGACCGATTGGCCGGCCGAACAATATGCCTCCCGGAGCAATACTGGTCAGACCTTGCGTTAGTCCCGGCATCGACGCGGAAAAACTGCTAACCGTATTCATGTTGAAATTAGCGTGAATACGATGAAAAGGCTCAGCATCCAGCACCAGCGTGAATTTGTGTTTCGGGCTATAAGCGCTCTGGGAATCGGTCGCCGGATTTACATTCACTGTCTGGAATGCGTAGCCAAAATTCCCGTAAAAACGTGCAGAAGGCCTAAAATGAAACTCTGCTTCGCCACCCGCGGTGTTGATCGGTGTCAGACGATTATGTGCTATCGCCAGCATCGCAGGCCCGCCTGGACCAATATCGGCAGGTCGCGGCGGTGTGCTCCCACCAAATCCCACAAGAGTAGTGAAATCTTCGGCCTGGATATAATCCTGAATGTAACTGTAGAAGGTATCCAGCTTGAATGAATAATTGCGCTTGATAAAGTACTCGCCGCCTAGCTCGGCCGTGTTTATCTTCTCAGGTTGTAAGAGCGGATTGCCAACACGCCTGAGCTCAACCGCCGTATTACCAAAGGGTATCAGCACCGGCAGGAATCGTTGATTAATGAAAAACTCGTTCCAGGTCGGTTCGCGGTAAGCACGAGCAAACAATCCCCTGAAGATAAGATTCTGCAGAGGCTGATAAACAAGGGATGCCGTGGGACTCACGGCCACGCCTGTGCGGCTGTTGTCATCCAGCCTTGCGCCGAATGTACCGGTGAGATTGTGGGATAACTTTATTTCATCCTGAAAAAAGAAACCGCTGGTATTTATCTCTGGGACCTTATCTGTGATCTGAACAATCTCTTTTGTTACGATGTCTGCCTGATACTGCGCACCAAACATCAGGTTATGGCGCCCATTGGCCGGAGCATAATTGAATTGCAGGTCAAACCACGCGCGCTGATTGGTCTCGTGCTCTGAATCAACCGGCGCAGGCAAACCATTAAGGAAAGTTCCATTTCCTCGCGAATCATGACATACGGCGCATGTGGTTCCGTTTCTTCGGTTGTACAAAGCGCGGGCAGTATAGGACCAGGATTTGGTTATCTTTCCTGCGTATGCAGCGGTAATCATATTCAAATCCTGCTCGGGCGAATCGGTTTCCTCGGTGCTTAACTGAAAGGGGGTATAGGTGTCGCGATGAAACAGGTAGGTAAATTCAAAATGTTTATAGGCAGCACGGAAATAGGCATCGCCTCCTGCTATCTCGACATCGTTCGTTCGTTGATATTCAAGTGGACCCTGTTTGCGATCGAATTTTCCTGTAAAGGTGTAGGCAAAATCGTTCTTTTTGGCGCCTGTCGTTATGCTTGCGCGAGTTCGGTTTGAAGCTCCGCCGTAGAAATCCAACTCCGTCTTATCATTCTCTTCCGGATCGCGCGTGATGATGTTAATGATCCCCTGAAACGCGTTCTGTCCATAGAGAACGGATCCTGGTCCTTTAACCACTTCAATTCGTCGGATCTGTTCAATCGGGAAAAAGTCATCGAAACTAGGATGGCCGGACAGCCCACCTTTATCGGGACTGTTGAACGGAAAACCATCGACCAGCAATAACACTCTTGTCGAAAACGGCGTTGATCCGAACGAGCGTATTCCATAGAAATTGCCCATCGGAGTCATTCGATAGTTCAACCCGGGAACCAACCTGAGCAATTCTGCCAGGGAATGCGCGCCTGAATCTTCGATTTGCCTTCGGGTGATCACTGTTACGGCGTTGGGGGACAGTCGGACCAGTCGCTCGGTCTTTGCTGCAGTAAAGGATCGCCCGTCAGAAACAACCGAAAAGATGTCATCCAGGCCTTTTTGGTCAGCCTTTGGCTGAGTTCTGCTTGCGGGATCCTGTTTCGTATTGCCAGTGTTTTGTTGAACTTGAGCGTGTGTCCTGTTAAAGCACCAGAACACTATTGCGAAAGCTATTACAACGAAGATTTTTGCTGTCCTCATCGCCCGCCACGCCTTCCAAAATCGGTTAAATTCAGTGGCGCTTTCGGACCGCGAGCCAATACTTACAGATTGGACACACCTGAGCCCACTGATTAACCATATCGGCGCTTTTGTGATCTTAGTTATGCTTAATCGCTATGTTCCGAAGGTATTTTATTCAAAAAGATGAAGGAAAAGTTCATCGGCTGCGATTGCACAGGCTTCCCTAAAAAATGAACATGCAGTCGCCGTAACTGTAGAATCGATAGCGCTCCTGAACCGCGTGCGCATAAGCATCCATTATCAGCTTGTGTCCTGCCAACGCTGAAACCAGCATCAGCAAAGAAGATTGAGGTAAGTGAAAGTTTGTCAGAAGGCAATCGACCGCTCTGAACTGGTAGCCGGGATAGATGTATAACTCGGTGGAGCTTTTTCCAGAATGGAATCGTCCAGCAGAGTCAACCGCGCTTTCGAGTGCGCGGGTTGTTGTCGTTCCTACAGCGATGATTCGTTTTTTGTTAAGCTTTGCTTCGGATAATTTTTCTGCCGCATCAGCAGAAATAGTATAAGTCTCCGCCTCGATATGGTGCTCAGAGATTTCCTCTACACGAACCGGTTGAAACGTTCCATACCCGACATGGTGAGTTATTTGAATCACCTCAACACCTTTGCCGCGAATCGCGGCCAAAATTGCCGGTGTAAAGTGAAGACCAGCAGTGGGCGCGGCAATTGCTCCTCGTTCTGTCGCATACACGGTTTGATAGCGCTCGTGATCTAGTCTGTTTTCGGAATCACCCTTGCGCTTTATGTATGGTGGCAACGGAGTCGATCCGATTCTATCGATTATTTCTTCAAATTTTCCGACGGAATCGAATCTGACAACTCGGCGGCCGGCCGGTAACTGCGCCAGCACTTCCGCATTGAGCGATTCTCCGAACGACGCCCGTGAGCCTGTCCTTAAGCTGCGGCCAGGTTTCGCAAGCACTTCCCATATCTCATCACCCGCTTGATACGAAATCGACCTGAGCGATTCATTATTGCTGATCTCATCCATTTCGAGTCGCCGGACCAAGAACATTTCAATTTGACCACCGCCCGGCTTACGTTGTCCGATCAGTCGAGCAGGAAAAACGCGTGTGTTGTTGAGAACAAGAATGTCGTCTGATCGAAGCAAATCGGGAAACTCGTTGAATGATGAATCGCGAAACCTATTGGTTGATCTGTCGACAATCAGCATCCGCGAGCCTTCGCGTCGCTCTGCTGGTTTCTGTGCTATCAATTCCTGTGGCAGGTTGTAATCGAAATCTGAAAGGCGCATCAATCTAGTTTAGTTTTCAACCAAAGGAGTAGCCGTGGATTGGCGAACTTTATGCTGGTGCTCGTCCGCAAAAACATGCTCTACGTGAAGCAGCGCCGTCAGCTGCGCCCCGAACAACATCAGGATGCTGGAAATGTATATCCACGTCAGCAAGGCAACTGCGAGTCCAATCGGTCCATAAAACAAGTTATAGTGAAAATAAGGTATCAGCCATGCAAAACCGTATTTCGCAGCTTCCCACAGGGCCCCGGAAAAGATCGCCCCGGGAATTGCTTCCCGAATCTCTACCTTCGCGTTTGGCATGAATCGGTAAATTAACGTAAAAATCGTAATCGTGATAATTAGGGAGACCACCAGGAAAGTCAATTGCCAGGCATAGCTGCTGAGAAGATAGAAGAACGGCGGCAGACTTATTGGAAGCTGTTCAGCTTTTGCGCGAACCAGGGCGACTATGGTTGTTACCGACGCCGAAAAGATCAGGACTAAACCAAACAAAATGCTCATCCCCAAGGTCAGAAGTCGACCGTGAAGGAAGTGGCGGCTGGTGGTTTTCCATGCGCGATTCAGGGCTTTTTCAATTACGGAAAAGATCCATGATGACGCCCACAAAACTATTATCAGGCAGCTGACAACAATGCCGCTGGACAGATTCTGCATCGCAGTCTCGACGTTACGCCGAACAAATTCGCTGGTGCCGGGCAGCAACGACAAGACAGTTTTGATAACCTCTTCTCTTGCCTTACCTTCCCCAAAAAAAGTGTTTCCCAGGCTGAGCAGAACAATCAGCAGAGGAAACAGCATAAGCATCGTAAAGTAAGATATTGCAGCCGCAGATGTTGCGAGATCGTTGTCCAGGAATTTCGAGATAGCTCTAAAGAAGATTCTGAGCTTGGGCGCGCGGTTCTTGATTCGGAAATAGTTTCCCATGTTTCTAATCCCCGTTTCGGCCCCTTCGCTATCCTCGCAACATTGTAACGTTACCAAACGGTCCAATGTTCCCCCATCCAGCTCCATCCGCTCCATCAAGGGGGATTCGTTTGCTTACAGGCTCGTTTACAGCGGTCGGTTCGGGGTATACTGACCGCGCAAAACCAGTAGCAAATTTCGAGTATAGCATAATGAAACAGACGGATTTCGACCCCGATCCAGCCTCGACAAACGACGGAACCGAGCGACAAAGTGTGCTGGGGAAAATTTTCGTTAACATCCGAACTGAACAGCTGCGTGGTATTTGGAAAGTGCTGTTGTTTCTGTCGATATGGTTCGCGCTGTATGCGCCAGGATGGTTCAGCAAGCCAGAAAGTTCCGGACCGCGACTTGATCAAAGCGCCACCTATTGGTTGGAGCTGATTCAGCTTGCCATATTCGTACCGGTATTGCTGGGTGAAACCGCAATCAGTACGAGATTGCTGGAACACCGAACGTTTAAATCCATTGGAGTAGCTTTTCACAAGGGATGGGCGCGAGATTTAAGTGCCGGATGGTTGATCGGTATTCTTATGATTGCTGTCGTAGCTGGTATTCATCGCGTTTTCCGGCAAGGTGAATTTAATTTTGCGGGACTAAACGCCAACGCGGCTTTGATGGCGATTCTCCAGGCGGCTGTCCTGTATCTGCTCGCTGCCTTTTTCGAAGAGCTGATGATGCGCGGGTTTACTCTCCAAGCCCTGATACGCGATTACTCGACGACGATCGCGGTGATAGTAATGTCGATCATCTTTGCGGCCTTTCATAATGCAAATCCCGATTTTAGCTGGCTCGCATTCGCTAACACTTTTCTTGCGGGGGTCTGGCTGTCAATTGCCTATCTAAAGACGCGGTCGCTCTGGCTGTGTACGGGGCTTCACACAGGCTGGAATTACGCGATGGGAGTTATTTTCGGATATCCGGTGAGCGGACTTACAAAACCGACCGACTCAATATGGAAAGCCCATATATGGGGTAATCACTGGATTACAGGGAGCGACTATGGTCCTGAAGGCGGTTTTGTTGTGACTATCGTTATCGCGCTCGCCGCTTGGTGGCTTTGGCGGACAAAATGGTTTCAGCCTTCGGAAGAAATGAAACAACTTACCAAAGAAGTGTTCGAAAAATGACTTTCAGTTCGTACACTCATTCGCAGAATTTGCGAAATCATTGTGAATATACCGGGTAGTCAATGGCACACAGATTGTTTCTTCACGATCTGATGGTTAATCAGGTTGACGAGGGAGGCGAAGATGAACGCTATTGATTTTCTAACGAAAGATCACAGAGAAGTCGAGTCTCTTTTTAAACAAATAAACAGCGACCCGGATAACGGACAGGTTCTTGCCGGTCAACTGAGATTGGCGCTACTGGCACACACACGAATCGAGGAGCAGATATTTTACCCCGCGCTGAAGAAGTTTGATGAGTTGAGGGATTTGGTCGCAGAGAGCCTGCAGGAACACCAACAAGTCGAAAAAGAACTGGAGCAGATGTCTTCGATCTCGATGGACAGCAAATCGTGGCAAAACATTGTCGATAAATTGCAACGCGACGTCGAGCATCACGTCCGCGAAGAAGAGGGAGAGATGTTTCCCAAGGTTCAGCGACTAATCGATGAAGAGACTTTGAACGAAATGGGCAGAGAGTTAGAGATAACGAAAACCAAAGAAATGGTCAGCCTTTAATCAAGGATTAAACAATGCCGATCCAGCTTGGGAAAACTGCAGAGAGCGACTATACAAATCCGATCGGTTTGCTCGGTGATTGCCATCGACGCATAGAACGTTTTCTGGACACGCTAAGCAGGCTTGTGAAATCCAATTCTGAACTCGACGATGACAGGCGCAAAGCGCTTGTCTCGTCTTTGAAATATTTTCGCGAGGCAGCACCCAGACACACCGCAGACGAGGAAGAATCGTTATTCCCGCGTTTACGCGGGTCGGCATCTGCTGAGGCACAATCCGAACTCAATCGCATCGACGCTTTGCACGAGGAGCACATAGTTGTTGACGCATTACACAAAAGGGTAGAAGAGATCGGTCAAAGATGGCTGTCGCAAGGTTCGCTTTCCGGCGACGACCTGTCTCAGATTCGGCAAGCGTTGCAGCAGCTTTCCGTAATTTATCAGCAGCACATTCTTTTGGAAGAGAGCACAATATTCACGCTGGCAAGCCGTGTATTGAATAAGGAAGAAGTAGAATCGATCGGCCGGGAAATGGCAAGTCGTCGCGGACTGGATTTTGATAAGCTGACCTGCACGACGACTTCTTTGTGAATTAAATTTCCCGAGTACTATTTGGTTTTGACGGCGGGAACGGTCTCGTATTGCGAGCCTACCTTTGCGCCATTCAGGTAATGCGAGCTGATGCTCTTCACATATTCCTGCGTTTCGGAGTAAGGCGGAATCTTGTTGCCGTACTTCATAACAGCACCTTCGCCAGCGTTATAGCCTGCCAGAGCAAGCTGATGATTGCCATTGAACATCGTCAGCAGATCTTTCAGATAATGCGTGCCTGCTTTGATATTTTGCTCTGGATCATATGCGTTGGTGACACCGTAACGCGCGGCAGTATCGGGCATAAGCTGCATCAACCCTTGAGCGCCTTTTGGACTGGTAGCGTTTTTGTTGAATCCTGATTCCTGAGTTATCACGCAATAGACGAGAAAAGGATCGACCCCAAACATTCCGCTATATTTTTTTATATAGCTATCAACAGTAGCGTTACCTGTGGTCCAGTTCGTGGTAGTAAGGTCTGAACTCCCATTTATATTAATGTTTGTGTTTGTCACCAGCAGCGAATCGGCCGAGGTATACTGGTCGTGAGCACCTTTGGCCTCCCTCTGCGCCTGTTCCAGAGCAAGTTGGCTGTTTTCGTATTCTTTACGCGAGATCAAACCTTTATCGAACAGGTCTTTCATTGTCGCGACTTTATCGGTCAGGGTTTGGACGTTCTTGTCGTATATGTCGGCCAGTTTTTGTACGCTGGCCTTGTAATCATCAACTGCCTGTTTATTTGAAGCCGCAGTGCTACTCTGATCGGTTTTCGTGGCTGAGCTCTTTTGTGACTTTTGGCCAACAGTCGCGGCTTGCGAATCAATTGCAAATACCGATGAAATCAATAATACGCACAACAACAGATTTATTCTTTGCATTTTTCACCACTAACAAATACGTCGCTCGTTCGTTGAAGGTAACAGTAAATCGTCGGAGATTTCTCGTTAGGCAGCGCCCGAAAACCGCTGCGGCAGGTCGGTATGATCACTTCTGACTAAAAGAAAACCTCCAAGCCTTCCAATTGTTCGATGGTGATTTTCGCGAGTTGGTTGATCAAAGGATTCCGGAAACCACAGAAACAACTGGATATTTAAGTCCACTTCGCATCAATAAAAGCCCCAACCCGATATGATCAAGCAGTGAATACTATATAGTCCCTAAAAGACTGCTGCACGATTAACGAACATCTTGCGCTTGCAAGAGTTTTTCCGAGCTAAATTAAAAGATTCTTTGATTAAGGGGACCTGCGGTAGTTCATCCACCACTCAAATAACAAAACTCGTCTTGGGAACGATGATTGCCTTTTGTTTGTTTTCAGGAAAGCTCTGAACTCACAGGCTTTGTTAAAGAGTTTCAGGCGTAACAAGGAGGTTCCGGTATGGATGGCAGGTACAACGGCAGACCTTCGCGAGGCCTTGCCAAATCCACTATTGCAATCGTGGCAATCGCGGTGGTTCTGTTGGGTGGAATTGCCTTCGCATTTTTCCACCTCGGCAAATGGCAATCAGATAAAGCATACGAAACAAGCGCGACAACACCGCTCGCGGCGCGCATCGATCAGCTTGATGGGGATGTTGGAATAGCTCAGCAGGCCAACGGTCAGGACCCGAATCAGCAAAATATTGATTGGGTAAAAGCGACGACTAATTCACCTTTGTCTGTAGGTGATCGTCTTTATGTTCGTGACGGATCGCATGCAGGAGTTGCGCTTAATGGTCGCAGTTATGTGAGACTTGAGCCTGATTCATTATTAGATATCGTCACTCTGACAGACAATCGCACTCAGCTCGCATTGCGCAGCGGTTCGGCCATGTTCGATTGTGGTGGACTGCAGTCAAACGAATTCTTCGAAGTTGAAACGCCAGACGGCGCGGTCGACTTTACTCAGCCTGGCCTTTATCAGGTCGCCTTCCAGGCTAACAACACAGTCGCGGTTTCTGTGTTCAGCGGAGAAGCGCAAGTTGTAGGCGCAGGAGGATCAGGCACAATAACAAAAGGTGAGACATTAACTCTAAGTGGAACCGGCACAGAGCCTGCTGTTGCGACGCAAGTGTCTCCGGTCGCCGCAGGTGGAGTCATTAATGAGTATTATCGATATCGATATCCCAAGAGATACGATGGTCGGTATGTAGATTACAACGCTTACCTAAACGATCCATTTTATTATGAACCGTACAGAGAATCGGTTAGCTATCGTTATCTTGATGACAGCGATTATTACGTAGCCGGAATCGACGATCTTGATGATTACGGCACATGGGAAGACGTAGACGGTTATGGTCATTGCTGGCATCCAACAGTAGCGGCCGATTGGGCCCCCTATCAGGACGGGTACTGGTACAACGACTATCCGTGGGGATTGACGTGGGTATCGTATGAAAGCTGGGGCTGGGCTCCGTACCATTATGGTCGTTGGACCTGTGTGCGTAATCAATGGTACTGGGTGCCTGGCGCGCGAGCGTCATTTAGAAATTACTCACCGGCGCTAGTTGCTTTCATCCCGGCTACAGAGCGACAAGAGGTCGCGTGGGTACCACTAGGACCGCGTGACCCATACGTGCCCCGATATTACGATGCAAACTGGCAGGCTCATTATATTGGCAATCACGGAGATTGGAACAGATTCCAGGCTTCGCGGTTCTCGAACTTCAACGCTCCGGGCGCGATAACGACAGTTCCCGTTGCGAATTTCAATCGCCCAATAAACCGAACCAATATTGTTCGAAGCGATCCAGCTGCGTTTGCCAATGCTCGACCAGTTGCTGATCCGCTTGCGGTTACTGCCATCAGGCAGCAGGCTGCACAGTCAGGCTTTAGAGAGAGAATGGCGGTTCGGCCTGAAGTAATGAATAGATCGGTCGTTGCGAGTCGCGCTCCTATATTGCCGCCGTCAGAGAGACAATTTGCTCAGTCGATGCGTGTTGAGCAGGTGCGAGACGCGCAGGCAAGACAGCGACTACAGATCAACCGCAATAATCCGCCGGCCGGCCAGCCTGGAGGCGTCGCACAGAATAACGCTGGTGCGCCAGTCGCAGCACCGCAGAATCCTCGTCAGGCTGCGATCGAGCAACAACGTCAGACAAGGATAAACCAACTGTCTGGACAGGCCGCAAACGGCGACCGACGCGCGGCGGCCGAAGTGCAAAGATTGCAACGTCAACAGCAGGTCGCACAACAGCGTGATCAAAGGGTCGCACAACAGCAAGCCAATCGGCAGGCTCAAATGCAGGCGAGACAGGCCGCACAGGCTCAGCGAATACAGCAGCGTCAGCAGGCCGCTCAGTCTCAGCAGGCACTACGACAGCAACAACAGCAGCAACGCGACGCTCAGCGTGCACAGGCGATACAGCAGCGACAGCAACAAGCCCAGCAGAATGGTCAACAACAAGCTGCCAGGGCGGCTAAACAGTCTCGGCAATACAGGACACAACAGTCGCAACAGCGAGTCCAGTCGGCTCCGCAACCGCGGGTACTGAGACAGCCGACTCCACAACCGCGAGCGATGCCACAGCGCCGGGTAATACCGCAGCAACGCCAAGCTCCGCAACCACGTGCGATGCCTCAGCCCAGAGCAATGCCGCAACCGAGGCCAGTGCCGCAGCCCCGCGCGATGCCGCAACCGAGACAAATGCCGCAGCCGCAGGCAAGACCGGCACCTCCTCGTGCACAACCTCAACAACGACCGGCACCGCAGCCTAGACAGCAGGCGCCGCAGCAAAACAACAGGAAGAAGGGACCAGGAGGGCACTAACTTTACCTCCCGCTGAACCGGAAGGACCATAGCCGAAAGGAATGGCCCTTCCGGTTTATTGTTTGCTTTCAAATTCGTTCTCTAATATTTGCCATCTTTCAAGTATCATACACGTATTGTTAGATCGATTACTGGGAGCATCGAAAGGCACTATGAATGGCCGAATGCTCAGGAAGACCTTCTTCGTTGTTGTAATCGCTATCCTTTTGCTCTTTTATTTAGGAGCGTGTAATAAGCCGAAAGTGGCTCATCGTGTGGCGACACCTCTGACATCCGCTGGTATTCCTCCTGATGTGCATTGTGTGGCAGAGCCTGACCGAGTAATAAAAGGTGTCCGAAATCAAATTGTCACGGTTAGAACCAAAGCCACCGATCCGGATAACACCGTCCTGACTTATTCGTGGGTTGGCAGCGGCGGAGCTAAGATAACCGGTACCGGATCAACAATAATCATCGACACAAAAGACCTACCACCTGACGACTACACAGCAACCGTAACCGTAAGTAATAATCGGAGCACTCCCGTGTCCTGCACCTCAAGATTTGTTGTCCGAGAAGACGATTGCGTGGCCGGTGTTTCATTGTTTTCGAACGCAAAAGAAATCGAATATGGCACGAACGATAAAGTTACTCTACACGTCGTAGCTCCTGATCCCGACGGGGTATCACTTACATACGAATGGTCAACAGATCGAGGCAAGATAATTGGTTCGGGAGATACAGTGCGGCTTGATACTACTGGTTTGGAACCCGGAAGGATAAATGTCAGAGTCACAGTCAGTGACGGACCGTGCACGTGGGCGGATTCGACTAGTATCTCAGTTTCGCCACCTTTTATTGATGCCAGGCCCGCAATCCTCACGCGCTGTGACTACAAGAGGATAAATGAGAGCCGTCCGAACGACGAATGCAAGGCCTTTCTCGACGACACGATGGCCAAACTTCGCCGTGATTATCACGGAACATTGGTTATTCAGGGATTCTGCGAAGAGAAGGAAAACGCCGCCATTGCTCAAAAACGCGCAGAATGCGTCCGAGATTATCTTATAAAGAACGGTATCGATTCAGCGCGTGTAAAAGCAGTCTCCTCTGGAAGCCACCTCTCGCCAGCGCCTGATATGCCCTATGGGAACAAAGTTGCGCTGATCTGGCTTGTCCCGGAAGGGGAAACTATTCCGTAATCGTTCCCTCAAAATCTGTTTACGGTTGGGAACTCACATTCCTTTGTCGCCTTATCAAGTAAGGGACAATAAGCGTTCCTGATAATTCGCCCAAATAAAGGAATCCTCCTTCGGCCCGGCTCTGTATTGATTGACTGAAACTCACGTAATTGGTGCCAGCCGTTTGTCGGAGGAGGACTTATCCATTTGTCCCTGTACGGCCCGTCAAAAAATTCTTATTTGATCGGTTGGGAAATCGCCGCTCTATATCGCCTTAGTAAGTAAGCGGAAGGTTTATTCGCTTAAAGGTGCGGTCCGAATCAAGGGAGGCAATTTCATGGGGAAGTTAACTAGTTCTTTGGGGGTCGTCTTACTTTGCGCGCTCTTAACTGTAGCGGTGACAGGTCAAACGACGGCGTTCACCTATCAGGGCCAGCTAAGCCAGAACGGGACTCCGGCCAATGGCAGTTTCGATCTGCAATTCAATCTCTTTAATTTCGCGCAGAGCGGCTCGCAATTAGGACAGACCGTCACCCAGACAAATGTTTCAGTTGTAAATGGAATATTCACGGTTCAACTCGATTTCGGAGCCAGCTTTTTCACTAACAACAGCGCGCTGTTTCTTCAAATTGGAGTACGCCCCGGTGGCACCAGCGGCGCGTTTACCGTCCTGTCGCCGCGAGTACCGATTACACCGACTCCCTATGCAATCAGAGCTATATCCGCAGCAGCGGCTGACACTGCCACCACGGCCACATCGGCGACCACTGCTACCACCGCGACGACAGCAAATTCGGCTACGACCGCTACAACAGCAACGACGGCGACAAATGCGACGCAGCTTGGAGGAGTAGCCGCTTCTCAATACGTGCAGACAAACGATCCTCGCTTGAGCGATGCTCGCATTCCGGCTGCAGGCAGCACAAGTTACATTCAGAATGGAACAGGACAGCAGACCAACAGCAATTTCAATATCAGCGGCAACGGAACAGCGGGTGGAACTATAACCGGGAACTCCTTGAATAGCGCGACATCATACAGCATTGCGGGAAGCACCATACTCAGCGCTCCGGGAACCGCGAATTCTTTTGTAGGACTGGGAGCAGGATCGAAGAATACGACAGGCCAAGGGAATACTTTTGTGGGGAACAGTGCGGGCGGCAGTAACACGTCAGCGGGACATAATACATTCCTTGGCAATCAGGCTGGACAGACGAACCTTACCGGTACTAACAATACCACTATTGGCGACTCTGCCGACGTGACCGTTGATGGATTGGTCAATTCAACCGCCATCGGCGCCGGGGCAAAGGTAAGTGCAAGCCACACGATCGTACTGGGCACAAGCTCTGAAACAGTTCTAATACCAGGATCGATTTCCGTGACAGGAACGATTGGCGGAACGGTTACAAATGCGACAACCGCAACAAACGCGACTCAACTCGGCGGAGTGGCCGCCTCGCAATACGTGCAAACGAACGATACGCGACTTAGTGATGCTCGCACGCCGACCGCAGGCAGCGCCAATTACATTCAGAATGGAACAGGACAGCAGACGAACAGCAATTTCAATGTCAGTGGCAATGGAACTGCGGGTGGCACCCTATCGGCAAACGTTGTAAACAGCGCGACATTGTTTAGCATTGCCAATCAGCCCGTCTTAAATGTTGCCGGTATCAACAACACGGTTGTGGGAATTTCGGCTGGCTCGACCAATACCGGCTCTGGCAACTCGTT
>Ga0070741_10001733_pt1 | contig 63273 bp, 57 predicted proteins | sample Coa_R1_4_FD_66440 | JGI IMG/M metagenome (GOLD analysis project Ga0070741, IMG submission 66440) | Surface soil microbial communities from Centralia Pennsylvania, which are recovering from an underground coalmine fire - Coalmine... | ecosystem: Environmental > Terrestrial > Soil > Unclassified ...
CAGGCGTTTTTCCAACGCAAAATGGTGCGCAGAAACGCTTCGCGATACTGCTTCGCGCATTGAGGGTCTTTGTCATCCCGCATCGCCGACGCACCGTGCGCGCCGGGATCAAACAGAACGAACACGTTGGATGCGCCAGGAATATCAGGTTCTCTTACGTTTTTGAACAGCGGCCGCACGTCGGCTTCTTCCGAAGCGGCGCATGCAACGAAAACCGGGCAGCGCACCGCGCTCATCCAGGCTCCCACAGAACCTTTCATTTCGCCATACTCTCCGGGCGAAAACGCTGCCACCAACGAAATCTGCGTGAACTGATCGGCGAGGTGAAACACGAGCGAGGCGCTGTAACTGCTTCCCACAACCGCGATGCGGTCGAAACGCTGCCGCAGCGCCCAATTCATTGCGGCTTCCATGTCTTGATAAGCCGCCAAATAACCGGGATCGCGCCGGTACTGGTCGGCGGTTGGATTGTCGGCATCCCACATATCGCCGCCCGAGCGCAGGTTTACGGCAAGACATTTGAATCCGTTCTTCGTCCATTCAGACGTGAGCGGCGCATACTCTTTGGCGTTCGAGCCTGCTTGGTGAAACAGCATCAAAAGGGGTGCGTTCTTTTCGGTGGTTGCGGAGTACAACTCGGCGAACACCGTTTTGCCGTCGGCTGTCGAGAACTGCACCTGCTTGCTTGGAGGAAAACTGTCGCTGCCGGACGCAGCATGCCTGCCGCCGCATCCAAAAGTCAAAACTGCGGCAAACAGCAGTTCGGTTTTCATCCCAGGCGCTCCGCAGCGATGTCTTCTTTGTGCGACTGCCAGAAAAGCTTGACCCGATCCAACAGATCGCAAATCGCGGGATCGCGCAGACGATAAACGCGCGAAGCCCCGTTAGCCTCGCGCACCAGCACGCCGGCCCTAACCAGAATCTGCAGGTGCTGCGATGCGTTCGCCTGCGCGATTTCGAGTTCAGACTGAATTTGGCTGACCGTCAGGGCCTGGTTCCGCAGCAGCGAGACGATGCGGATGCGGGTGGGATGCGAAAGGGATCCGAGCACGTCAACCGCGAAATTCAAGAACGCGTTGGTGCGGACTCCATCGAACAGATCCTGCGCGGGCAGAATTTCGCGGAGGCTCCCAATCACCGTTGCCGAATCGAGCTCCGTCAGTCTCGCTTTCGCGTCTTTTGGCATGCAGTATCAACCTTACAGATGCGTCCGGCCCACGAGCGGAATGCAATCCTGCCTGAATTTGCTGCTCCAGATTTGGAAATAAAGGAGTTCGTCTTTTCCGCGCAGCTGGGCACCCGGAGTTGACGCATTTTGTGCTTGCACATCTTCGTCGGAAAACACCGTGTCGGCGTAGCTTTGGAGCGCTTCTTGAATTCCCGTGAAATGAGCATCGTCGCTGTCGGGCCTGTCTACGATCCATGCCGGCAGCATCGTGTTGAACGCGCGCCGCAAGACCCATTTCGATCGGCCGTCTTCGTTGATTTTCATGTTCGTGGGAAGTTTGCTCACTGCCGAAACCACTTTTCGATCAGCGAACGGACATCGGCCTTCCACTTGAAACATGCTTGTGATCCGATCCCACCTGTGGAGCTGGGTTCGATGCAGGTCTTCGGTGATCTGCTTGATTTCAACCGTAAGTTTTTCTGGGAACATCGGCCGCAGATACGGATATCCTGCGAACAGTTCGTTAGCGGCGTCGCCGCTCATCAGAACGTCAACGCTTCGCGCCGCCTCTTGCACCACAAAGTAGTCGGCCACGGCGTGGCGCACAACCGGCGCATCGAAACTTTCGATCTGACCGATGATGTGCGGAAGGCAGTCCAAAATCTCCTGCTGGGTCACAACCCGGTGGGTGTGATCCGTTCCGAGCCACGATGCAACCTTCTTAGCGGTGTTTCCATCGGTGGAATCTTCCAAACCGACCGAATAGGTTTTAGTTTTTCGGTTTCTGTTTGCGGCGATCGCGGCGATGATGCAGCTTTCCACCGAACCGGTGATGTAAACGCCGGGTTCTCCTTCGTTGCGCAGCTGTTGGATGACGGCTTCGGTTACCACGGGGCGCACGATGTCCATCGCCTCTTGCAAGGTCACGCGCGCGGGCGGGCCGTCGGGAAGTTTGAAATATCGGCGCGCGCCGGCGGTTGAATCCAGATAGCAGCCCGCGGGAAACTCCATGACCTGTTTGAACGATTTTGGAAACGCCTTAAGTTCGGTGGCGAAAACCCAGGCGTCGTCTGCCCTGGCATAATACAAAGGCTTCATTCCCATCGGATCGCGGGCCGCATAGAAGTTGTCGCCGTCTACGATCACAAACGCGAACGCCCCATCCAGATAGTGCACGGCCTTGCGGTCTTTCATCTTATAAAGCGAAAGCAGCACGGCGGCATCGGTATTGTCCTTCGGCCTGGGCTTCAGATGCGGGCGCAGGGTTGACGAGTTGAAAAACCTTCCCAGCATGGCGATGCTGATTTTTCCGTCGCTGAGTTCGGCGAACTCGCTGCCTGTGGATGCTGTAACCCCCACGATCATCGAACCGTGATGGTGCACTCGGTCTTCGCCCTTATGACCGTTGCGCATGGCGCTGAGCATTTTGCGAACGCCTTTTTCATCGAATCCTCGGATTGAACAAACCATTGCACTCATATCGGAAACTCCTTGCCGCCCTGCGGCATCGCGCGATCCACCACACCTGCCAGCGGCTATTCGGCTTCGGCCTCGGCAGGCTTTTTGGTGATGAGTTCGGGTTCGGCAGATTCCTCTTCGACAGGCGCCGGCGCTTCGATCTGCTGTTCGAACGCGTGAGCAACCTGGAACAGAATCTCTGCAGGGTTCGAGGGCTCGCATCCAGCTGGCAGCACCACGTCGCCCGCGGTAACCGTGTCGCCCACTTGCAGGTCGGAAATGTCAATCGCGACCGCCGCCGGAAGGTCGGTTACTTTGGCGTGGAGCCCAATGGTTTCGTGCTGCTTCAGAAGTTGGGCGGTTTTGCGCGTAACATCCTTCGGCTCGCCCTGGAGGATCACCGGAATGCGCGTCTCCACAACCTGTGACTGGTCAACCGCCTGGAAGGAAGCGTGAGTGATGTTCCGCTTCACCGGATGCCACTGAAGCTCTTTTAGGATTCCCAAATGCTCCTGGTTGGCAGCCTCATCCACTAGCCGCATCACACCCCCGATGCCGGACTTTCGAACGGCCTGCGCAAGTTCATCCCGGTTTGCGGTTACTTCGAGCGCGGCTCCCCCGGCGCGGCTGATCACCGCCGGCATGAGGCCCTGGCGCCTGAGGTCTTTGGTTGACCCGCCTTTCTGTCGCTGTTGGACGTGAACCGTCTGGTATCGCATGCCTGAAAACCTCCTTGATGTCGGCTTGTCGGCTCAGGATACCCTACCGAATAGCATTAGAATATTCGATTATTGATATATCCTGCAGCGCAGACCAGACATTTAGGGCGGCACGGGTTTCTTGAACATCGTGCACGCGCACCATTCCCACGCCCTGGTGTACTGCGAAAACCGCCGCAGCGAGCGAGGGGGCAAGCCGTTTTTCAGGATCGGGTTCACCCACGATCTTTCCCAGGAACGATTTTCGCGAAGCGCCGATCATCAGTTGGCCGATTTGTGCAAACCGTGGGATGCTTCTTAGAATCAAGAGGTTTCCTGCTACATCTTTGCCGAAGCCGATTCCGGGATCGAGCCAGATCCGTTCAGATGCGATGCCTGCATCGTTGAGTTCGCGGGTTTTGGCGACAAAGAACTGCACAAGTTCTTCGATCAAATCGTCGTATCGCGTATCTGCCTGCATCGTACGCGGCGTTCCCCGCATGTGCATCGCGCAGACGCTGCAGTTAGTCGAGGCGGCGAGCCGGATCATCTCGCCGTTTTGGAATCCCGTTACATCGTTGATGAAACATGCGCCGGCTCTCACGGCTTCCTGCACGACTGTCGGTTTGGAACTGTCAATTGAAACCGGAATCTGTTCGGCGCAGAGCGCTTCGATGACGGGCATCACGCGGCGAAGTTCTTTGCGTTCGTCAACTTCGTCGGCGCCGGGCCGGGTTGATTCGCCGCCCACGTCAACGATGTCTGCGCCCTGTCTGCGCATCTCTCTTCCCCGCTCGACCGCCTTTTCAAAACTCTCAAACCTTCCGCCGTCGAAAAAACTGTCGGGAGTCACGTTCAAAACTCCCATGATCGAAACGCGTCCGGCTGGCGGCGTAAACATTTAGGGAATTGTATCTGCCCTAAGACGAATCCCGCAGGTTGAAACTCACGTCTCCGCTCACGGCGCTGATGTCAATCGTGCCTTCGCCCGCTCCCAAACGGCCCGTAATGCGTTCTTCCGATCGGCGCATTTCATCCAGGGGCGCCGAACAGCTCACCGATCCGTTGATCGAATTGAGCGCAACGTTGCAGTTTGAACCGCCGGCGAGATCTACCAGCACGTCGCCGTGAACCGTTCGAATGTTCATGCTTCCATCAAACGGCGCAGACACTTCCAGATCAATGTCGCCGTCAACCGTCTCCAACGAGAGCGTGTTGCCTTCCACATCTTTCGCCGCGATATCTCCGCTCGCCGCGCGAAGTTTCATTGGGCCTTTCGACCGTTCGATACGGATGTCGCCGTGCTGCACTTCGACTTGAATCTGGCTTGCCTGCGCATCGCGAAGTTTGACGTCACCCGCACTCGTTTTGATCTCGATCATTCCGCGCGCGCCTTCGCAAAACAGATCGCCGTGCTTAGAGGCCGCTCGAACTCCGCCCCCGGTTGCGCGGATTTCCACATCGCCGGAACTCAGTTCGAGTTCGACCGAGACTCCCGAAGGAACTTCGATTTCATAGTTCTCGCAGCTCAGCTCGCCGTTCGTTCGTATCGTAACGAGTCCTTCCTGAACGTCGAGAACGGGCGTCCATGTCCGCGCGCGCTCTTTGGCTTCTTCTTTGGTCTTTCCGCGAACGCGCACATCGGCGGTGAGTTTCGGATCGGAAGAGCCGCCTGTGATTTTGATGTCGCCTTTGCCGACCGACATTCTGAGCGTATCGCCCTGCGAGATTTTGAGCGGAAGCGTGACGTTTGCGGCTTCGTCATTTGTCCAAAACAGCCCGATCAGATCGCGTTTGGAAAGGTGCTCGACTTTTTCGCGAACGCTCTCTGCTCCTTTCCGCGCGGCATCGCGGATGCTTTCTGCGATTTCGTTCCACTTGATGTTGGAAAGGCTCTCTTTGGTCAGGTTGTCAATGCTGTCAACGAACCGTCGAAACGGATCTTGCGGCTGCGATTTGGGTTCTGGTTCCTGCTGAGCCTTCGGCTGCTCGGCGGGTTGTTCGGTTCGGGAACTTTCGAAGTCCACGAATGCATCCATCAGGTCGAGCGCATCATCGGGCGACAGCCTGCCTTCCTGCACCATCCTCAGAATTCTCAAAACCTGATCTTTCAACTCGCGGCCTCCTTCATCGCTTCTTTGGCTTCGGCGGGAGTCAGCTCTCCCCGCTCCAGCCGTTCCAAAATCTTTGCTTGGTTTTCGGAAATCTGTTTTCGGCGCTCCTCGGAATCGCCGTCGGCGGTTGGCGCGAGGCCCAGCGCCTTAAGCAGCGCATCGAGCCGAGCCCTCACGGTTGGATAACTGAGACCCAACTCGCGTTCGACGCTGCTCAGTACGCCCCGGCAGCGAAGAAACGTGATAAGAAAGTTCGTCTGCTCTTCATCCAGCCGCTGAAACGGCGAAAGGGCGAATCTGCCTCGTACCGATATGCCGGCTTCCTCGCTCTCGACCTCGGTAACCACCCAATCGTTGAACTGGCTTAGGTTGTCGGGCAATCGCTCGCGGAGCCGTGGATCGCCTGTCATGAGAGTGGAATACGATGCGCGGCAGGTTCTGGTTGCGGTATGACTGCACTCTCACATGATTGACGTGATCGGCGGAGGATTTGCCGGATGCGAGGCCGCTTGGATTGCCGCGCGGCTTGGAGCGCAGGTTCGGCTGTGGGAGATGCGCCCCGCAAAACCCACACCAGCACACAAAACCGGGCTTTTGGCCGAGCTGGTCTGCTCCAACAGTTTCAAATCTTCCAACCGGCACTCACCCGCAGGACAGTTGAAGTGGGAGATGGAGCAGCTGGGAAGCCTGATGATTCCAACCGCTCTGAAACATCAGGTTCCAGGAGGAGAGGCGCTTTGCGTTGACCGCGAGGCTTTCGCTTCCGAAATGACCGCAGCAATCGCATCGCACCCGCGCATCGAGCTGATCCGAAAGGAGTGGACCGGAGCCGACACCGATCACCCGGTGGTCGTTGCGACCGGCCCTTTGAGTTCCGACGCGATCTCCAGATGGATCGAAACCCGGACGGGCTCGGGCAGGCTGTTTTTCTTTGATGCGGTGAGCCCGACGGTGACCGCCGAATCCGTTGACTTCTGTTTGGCATGGGAGCAGGATCGGTACGACAAAGGAGACGGGTCTTATGTGAACTGCCCGATGAACCGCGAGGAGTACGATGCATTCGTTTCGGCGTTAGTCTCGGCAGAACGCTCAACGCCGCATCTGGAATCCGAAACCCGATATTTTGAGGGATGCATGCCGATCGAAGTGATTGCGCAGCGCGGGCGCGATTCTCTGAGGTTTGGAAATTTCAAACCGGTGGGCCTGACCAATCCCCACACCGGCGGACGCGCTTATGCGGTGCTCCAGCTTCGGCAGGAGAACGCACAAAAGAGTTTGTACTCGATGGTTGCATGCCAAACCACCTTGAAATGGTCCGAACAGAAGCGCGTGTTTCGCATGGTGCCTGGGCTTCAAAACGCCGAGTTTGTTCGTTATGGTGTGATGCACAGAAACACCTATCTCGATTCGCCCCGGCTCCTCGATGCGCGGCTGCGCCTCCGCGATTCGCAAACGTTTTTTGCCGGACAGATTACGGGCGTCGAAGGATATGTTGAGAGCGGCGCAACTGGAATTCTTGCCGGCCTGTTCGCATGCGTTTCGGATGAGATTCCGCCCCCGCCGAGGGAATGCGCTCTCGGTTCGCTGATCGCGCACGTAACAAACACCGATTCGCCGGATTATGCTCCGATGAACATCAATTGGGGACTGTTTCCCGATCCGGGAACTCTTGGCGATAAATCGGTCCGCCGCGAAGCCAAGCTGAGGGCAGCAACCGAAGCGTTCCTCAAATGGCGAGAAACTCTTCCCTTGCCCTGATCCGTTTGCTGCGCGCACGGCAATGCGAAGTTAAATCACCATCCGTTCCACGATCAGATCGTCTTCTTGAAATCGTGTTGGACGGAGCGGATGCAGATCGAACGTTTCGCATCGGCCGCGAAGAACGATTTCGGCAGACGCACGTCCCGCAGCAGGCGAATGCATGATGCCGTGGCCTCCGAATCCTGATGCAGTAACCACGCCGTTCAAACTGCCGATTACGGCGTGATGATCGGGAGTCTGCGCATAAAATCCCGCCCAGCATTTCCGCGCATCGAAACGCGCTTCCGAAAGCAGCGGCAGACGATGAAGCGACGGCTCGGCGAGGCGTTCAAGAAACTTCGGATCGAACGCCGGCGGATGCGACGACTCGTTTTGGGGATGCGCTAAGGAGTGGTCATCGAATCCGATGAGCAGTCCGTTTCCCTCGCGTCGAAAGTGAAACGACGTGTCGAGGTCCACAACCATCGGCAGATCGTTCGGCAATCCGGCGATCGGTTCGGTGAGCGCAAGTTGATGCACCTCGGGCTTGATCGGCAGATCGAGCAGTGCGGACGTTTGGTGCCCTGCCGCTACAATCACGCAGTCCCATCCGGATGAGTCGTCGGCGGTTTGAATTGTGTGCGCATCAATCGCAACGACCTCGACGCCGTTTCGTGCGCGCGCTCCGCCGCTGCGCGCGGATTTTTCGAACCAGGTGCACACGGCGAACGGATCGAGAAAACCGTCTTTCTTTGCGAACGCTCCTGCCAACAGGTCATCGCTGAAAAGATAAGGCGCGAACGCGCTGATTTCGGTTCGATCGAGCAGCTCGACCTCGACTCCGTGCTGTTTTTGCAGGTCCGCAATGGAACGCAGAGACTCGGCGCGTGCTTCGCTCGCGGTTACGAAAAGATAACCCAATTGACGAAACCCGATCTCCGGCATCGTTTCGAACTTTTGAATCGAATACTGAGATAGGGCGATGTTGATGGGAGTCGAGAACTGCGCCCGCACTCCTCCTGCCGCTCGGCCGGTGGAACCTTGGCCCGCCGACGGCAGCCTCTCGAACACCGTTACATCTGCGCGGGGTTCGAGTTCCAGCAGGTGGTGAGCGCACGACCAGCCGATGACTCCGCCGCCCACGATCCCGATCCGCGGCATACCAGGATTCTGCCCTGCCATATTCACGGCGATTGTATTCGAGATAAACTGTCGGTGTGCGCCGGTTGGCATTCACGCTGATAGAACTGCTGGTGGTGATCGCGATTATCGCCATCGTGGCCGCGATTCTGTTCCCGGTTGTGATGCGCGCCAAAGGCTCGGCCAAACAGTCGCAATGTTTGAGCAACCTGAAGCAGATCGGCGAAGCGATCGGGCTTTATATGGCCGACAGCGATGACAAATGGCCGCGGGGCGTTGATCCCGCAGACAAATACACGCCGGAAATCTGGGACGCGTTTCCTGATTTTCAAAAGCAGATTCCCGATATTCCCCTGATGCACGATCTGCTGATCGGTTACTGCCCTTCCAAAAAAGTTTGGCAATGCCCTGCCGACAAAGGGCAGCTGATTGACGATATTTCGTTTCATCTGCTTGACACTCGGCCAAGCAGTTACGAAAAATACGGCACCAGCTACTACTATCGCACCGAACTCACGGTTCGAAGCTTAACCGGCACCAGCCTGCGCGACATTGCGAGTGTGAATGTTTACTTCGACGGCTCGGGAGCATGGCACACGAACGGCCAGCTGCTGTACCCGACCGATGATTTCGATCAGGTTGAACAAAAACTTCGAGGCTATCGCTACAACGTTTTGTTCGGCGACTTGCACGCAAAAAACGTAACGCGCGCAGATTATATGGCCGCCTGGAGCGAGCCCGTTGATCATTAGGCCCGATGCGGTTGTGCTCCCCGGCGGCAAAATGCAGTCCGGACTTGAAATCTGCATCGAAGATTCCCGCATCGCCGAAATCAGACCGTGGCGTTCCGCCGAGCGAAACGAAATCGGACTGCTTTTGACTCCGGCGTTCGTGAATGCGCACTCTCACTTTGAGTATTACGATCTTATGGGCCGCATTCCCGATCTGGATTATTGGAGGTGGATTCGTGAACTCACGCGAATCAAGCCTTCGCGTGAAATGGAAACTGTGCAGCAAGGCGCGCTCGACTGTGCGTTTGCGAACGCAGCCACAGGCATCGCCGCAGTCGGCGAATGGAGCGATTGGCCGGTGAGCGCCGTCGCCATGACCGCCGCCCGTCTCGATGGACGGATATTTCAAGAGATCATCACGCTCAACGAATCAGACAGTGAAGAGGAGAAAGTTGCAGCGTGCGTAGTGAAAGCGATGCAGGCATCCCGCACCACAAATCTGCCCGTTCACCCTACTCCGCACGCAACCTACACAACGTCCTTTTCGGTTCTGCAGGAAAGCGGATGCTCGTCGCAGCCGCAATCCATTCACGCGTGTGAAACCGAGCACGAGAACCAGTTTTTTTTGCACGGAGAAGGAGTGATCGCCGACCTCTATCATGAGATGGGAATCGAGTTCGAACTTCTGGGAGTCAGAGCGTTGGAGTTTCTGGACTTGGCTGGAGTCGTGCGCAAAGGCACGCAGTTGGTGCATTGCTGCGCGGTAGATGCCGATGACATCGAGATCATCGCGACGCGCGGCGCGGCTGTCGCGCACTGTCCGCGTTCGAATCGCGCGCTGGGCTGTCCGCCCGCGCCGATCGCACAGATGATCCGCGCCGGCATTACGGTCGGTTTGGGAACGGACAGCGCAGCGAGTTCCGGCGCGGTGGATATGTTTGCCGAAATGCGCGCGGCATTGGCAACTTCGGCACTGGTTGATGACCCGCTGTCTGCCGAGGATGTTTGGATGATGGCGACCGAAGATGCCGCTGCTTCGATTTTTCTGGATCGGGAATGGCGCATCGAGGTGGGCGAATCGCCCGATCTTCTGCTGCTGCGCCACCACGGCGGATTGGGTGAACAGATCGCCCGCGGCTCGCCGAACGACGTCGTGGACCTGATCCGTTTGTAAGCGGGCTTCGCTTCCCCCCGTTCGAGGATGAGGCTGAAAAACTTGAGCGAGATGGCGCGGCAATCGAAAAGAGTAACCTTCGCTGCGTGTCTGAATCGGTGATCGTTTCGCTCGTCGGCCTTGCGGGATCGGTTTTGCTTGCGATCGTCGCGCTTCTCAGCCTATCCACTTCTCGGCAGCTGTTGCAGTTGGTGAGCAGGCAGCTCGAGATCGCAGAAAACCAGGCCGAAATGAAACTGATCCGCAACGCGTTCATCGAAATGTCGCAGTTTATGCAGATCTTTGTTGATAAGCCGCATCTGCGTCCATATTTTTATGACTGCGCCGAGACCCCAACCGGAGATGAACGGTTGGATAACGAGGTGGCATCACTATCGGAATGGATTCTTACGAACTTCGCAACCGCCATCAGCCAAGCCGTTATGGTTCCTGAATATCCGATCGGTGCGCTCAAAGAGACGATTCAGTTTCACCTTCGCAACAGCCCCCAAATGCAGCGGCACTTGGAAGAAAGGTTTGAGAGTTTCCCGGTAACGGGACTCACGCTGCTCCGCTGGAGGTCGAATTCGAAGGCCGATCTTCTTGCGCGCCTTGATCGGCTTTTGGATGCCGCCCAAGCCAAGGGACGGAGCGACGAGGCCGCCCGCATCCGAAGTCTCAAACTTCTGGTGGAGGCGTCTCCCGAAGATGCCGATCTGATTTACACGGCGCAAGGTTTGGCCGCCTCGAGGGCCGGGGCGATCAGCCCGCGGGATAACGGCGCGGTAAAATCAGCCAAGGCAGCTAACCACAACAGCCGCCGTCGTTAGGAATCCTAAATGCCAAAGCAGGTTCACAAAATCGTTCTGCACGACAGCGCCACTCCGCCCATCGGCGGAATCGAGAAAGGCGGAAACGTGGTGCTGGCTTCGCTCGACATTTTGCTCAACCAAGCCAGAGCGAACGCGTTGTGGCCGCTGACGTTCGGATTGGCGTGCTGCGCGATCGAAATGATGAGCACGGTTGCAAGCCGGTTCGACATCGCCAGATTCGGAAGCGAGGCGTTCCGGGCAACACCCAGACAGGCCGACGTGATGATCGTCGCGGGGCGGGTGAGCAAAAAGATGGCGCCCGTGCTCAGGCAGATTTATGACCAGATGCCCGAACCGAAATGGGTGATCAGCATGGGCGCGTGTGCGTCTTCCGGCGGCGTTTACAACAATTACGCCATCGTGCAGGGCGTTGATCAGGTGGTTCCGGTTGATGTGTACGTTCCCGGATGTCCTCCTTCGCCCGACGCTCTGCTTTATGGGCTCCTGAAATTAAGAGAAAAGGTGCTCGCAACTCGCGGCAACAAAATCATCGAACTGAAGCCCCGCGAACTGGAACAGGTGAAAGTGTAATGATCGGCGAGATCGCCCGCGACGTCGTCCGCCCGATTCTCACCGGGCTGAAACTCACGGCCAAGCGGCTGCGCCGCTCAAAAATCACGGTGGGATATCCCGAAGTCAAGCGCGAACTGCCGCCCCGCACACGCTGGCGGCATGTGCTCGCGCGGTATGAAAACGGTTTGGAAAAGTGCATCGGTTGCTCGCTGTGCGCCGGCGCGTGCCCGGCCAAGTGCATCTATGTGGAGTCGGCTGAAAACACCGACGAGGCGAGGTTCTCTCCCGGCGAGCGTTATGCCGTTCGGTACGAAATCAACATGCTCCGGTGCATCTTTTGCGGCTACTGTCAGGAGGCCTGCCCCACGGGAGCGATCGTGCTTCGAAAAGATTTCGAACTGGCCGATTACGACCGCCCCGATTTCATCTACACGAAAGAGATGCTGCTGGAACCTCTGCCGATTCGGCAGTGATGGCCGTCTAACCTGTCGGTATGATGTTCAGCATGAGGTGGGCGGCCGCGGCAGTTGGACTGGTGCTCGCATGCGGCTGCGCCAAACTGCCGAACGGCGGCGGAGGCACCTCGTCGCGACGAATCCATTTTGTGATCACCTTAGACGGGCCGGTGAACCCGAACTTCGTGTATATCGTGGCGATTCGGGACGCGAACGACGACACCGGAGGCGGCGGAGGGCCGATTCCGGTCATTCAGCAGCCGTGGGGGAACGGATTCGTCGCGGGCAAGGCGACCCACTTTGTCCGCTATGACGGCACCCAGCCGAGCGGCGGTTATCTGCTCAACAAGTTCACCGATCTCGATCTCCTTTTGACTTGGATTCCGATCGGCGTGCCGTTCGATTTCGTAACGCCGAACCCCGGCGACAATCGTTTGGAATTCACCATAACCCTTTCGCAGCTTCGCCCATCCGATCCCAACGGGATTACATCCCTTCAGGTGAACATCTTGACGATGGACGTGGTGCCGAATGACCCGCATTACAACGGCCCGAAGTATTGGGATGCGTTCGGCGATTCCACCGACTTCAATTCGATCAACGATTATCTGACGATCAACGTGCAGCAGGATCGCGTTTATCGCAATTCGGTGATTCAGAACGAACCCCGAGGCGATGTGAGCGATCCATCCCTCGACATCGTTGATTGGGAAATTGATATCACCTCGCCGTAAATGCCGCGCGTCAGCGTTCTTCTTCCCAGTTACAATCACGAACGGTTTCTGCGCGAGTGCGTCGAATCCATCCTTTCTCAAACCTATCAAGATTTCGAAGTCATTGCGATTGACGACGGGAGCCAAGACGGCTCGGTTGAGATTCTGCGCACGTATGGCGATCGGCTTAAAGTGTATGTGAATGAACCGAACCTCGGCACGTATGCAACCCTGAATCGCGCCCTGAGCATGGCCGAGAGCGAATACTCCGCCGTGATGAACAGCGACGACGTGTGGAAGCCAGCCAAATTGATGAAGCAGGTAGAAGCGATGGATGCCGACCCAATGGCAGCGATTTGTCATACTTTCGGGCAGTTTATAGATCAAAACGGGGCGCCGCTGACCGGCAGGCCGATGGGGTTCGAGTTCCCCAGAACCCCCGCGGGCCGCGCTCTTCCCCGCTTTCTGCTTTCAAACTGCGCAATTGCGAGTTCCATTCTTATGCGCACCTCGATCGCAAAATCAATAGGAGGGTTCGATGAAACGTTTCGCACTTTGGGCGATTGGGACATGTGGCTTCGCATGCTCGAAAACGGAACGCTCGCATTTGTTGATGAACCGTTGACTTTGTACCGCGTTCACAGGGCGAACACGATTTACGCGACCGACATCGCGCGCCAAGAGGAGATTCGCATTCGAGAAGGGATCTCCGAGCGTGCTCCCGAACTTTTGAAGCATCCGGGCTCGATGCGCGAGGCGCTCGCTCATAACAGCGCATGCTTGGGATCACTTTATTCGATCACGGGAAGGCCGCGCGATGCAAGAAAACAATTTATCGAATCGCTGCGGCTGAATCCGAAAAGAATGAAGTCGGTGATCCGCTTTTTTATGACGTTCCTGCCGCTTGCCGTTAGAAAAAAGACGCTGTGATCAGCCGCCGCGCGATGGCATGTCCATCGCGGGCTTTGCGCCTTGGGGAATGCTGAACGTGTACGGCTGAGGGAGCGGGCCGGGCTGGTAGTCAACGCTCACATCCATCTGCACCACGCGCAAACCGACTTTTGGAATATCGAGCCGTTCGTCAATGCTCATGGTGTTCAGCCGCCCATTGCCGGTATCAATCATAAACGTTGCCAAAGTTCCGCGCCAGTTGTTGCCGCCTGCCGTCAGCTGCTGCATATCGAGTTCTCCCGTTACGGCATCATAGGTGCACGTGGGCTTTGCCATCCACCTGATGCCGACCGCGAACAGCCGAACGAACCGTTGGTTTTCGTTCCGCGTCCACGCCGAAACGATTCCGAATGCGGTTTTCAGGTCGGCAGGCTGAGACAGATAAGCGAACTCGTTGCGAGCGGGGTCGTATCGCCAAACTTTCTTGGCATCTCCCACGCAGGTGAGCGCGAGGGAGCCGTCAATGAACGAATCAAACTTGAACGTGTTCAACCCCACGTCGAGCGCCGATCGGTAAGCGACCGGCGATCTGCCCCCTTCGGTGATCGAGGCCTGCATATCGGCGGTGAACCGGCCCGTGAGAACCGACTTGTTGCACGCATCGCGGAGGAGGGTGTAAGCCTGGTCGGCGGTGATCGGCTGAGGGGCCGCCGCGAGGGCGCTGGCGGAAAAACCTAAGATGGTCAGGACAAAAATGCGCACGGGTTATTAGACTGCCTATCCTGCACGAATTGTTTCGGTTGAATTCTGGTCGGGCTGAAGGATCGAAGAGGTTGGCGTCTCAGCCGAGAATGTTAGCCACCGGACGGCGGCCGGAACCGCCCCGCCGGGTATAATTTTCGCCCCCCGCAAGGTGCGGGGGCTCAGGAGCCTCATTGAAGACGGAACGATCTGCCACCGCCTCCCATGCGGAAAAAGAGTCAGGTGAACCTCACCAAACCCGGCCGAGAGACCTTTTGCAAAACGCCGATCTGCTGGAACTTTTGGATCAACTGTATTTGGCTCGGTATTTCGACGTCAGGCTGATCAAGGAAAAACGCCGCGGCCGGCTTCGGGGAACGCTTTACTCTTCTCATAACCAAGAGGCGATTTTGGTAGGAACGTTGTTCGGATTAAGGCCGGACGACTGGATCTCGCCCGTGCATCGCGACATGCCCGCGTTCTTTTTGAAGGACATTCGCGCCGGATGGGACAACCCTTCGCGCATGGGGATGTCAATCGGCGAGGTTTGTGCGCAGGTTTGGGGAAAGGCCACCGCTCCCGGCAGAGCAAGGGACAACTGGTCGCACATCGGCGACAGCAGCAAAGGGATCATCTGCAGCACTTCGATGCTCGCCGGAACGATTCCGGTGGCGGCAGGAATCGCTTACGATTTCAAACTGCGCAATCAAGATTCGGTGGTTTTGACCTATAACGGAGAAGGCTCCACCGCGCAGGGGGTGTTTCACGAGGCGATCAACTTCGCGGCCATTCACAAACTGCCGGTGATCACGATCGTCGAGAACAACCAGTGGGCGTATGGCACGCCGGTAGAACTGGAATGTCCAACCAAAGATGTGGCGGATCGAGCGAAAGGCTACGACATTCCTGGACTCATCGCCGACGGGCAAGACGTGCTCGATGTGTACGATAACACGATGTGGGCGGTCGAGCGGGCGCGCGCCGGAAAAGGACCCTCGATCATCGAATGCAAAACGTTTAGAGCCTATGGGCACGGAGACCACGACGACGACCGCGCGGCAAAATACCGGCCCGAAGATGAAGTGGGCGAGGGCCGCAGGCGCGATCCGCTCGCTGTGTTCAAACAGGAACTGGTGAAGCGCGGCGTTCTGTCGCAGGACGACGCCTCGAAATACTCTCCCGAGTTCAAGAACGCGGCCGAAACGACCGACGAAGACTTTCCGGCGCGCGTGGTGGAGTACATGAAGCAGGGCGTGGAGTTTGCGATCAGTTCGCCGCTTCCCGATGCGAGCGAAGGCACGATGTGGGTGTTCGCGGAGGAGAACCGTTGACCGCTTCCGCAACTCAATCGCAGCCCGTGAATATGCTCACGGCGATTCGTCAGGCGATTGACGAAGAGATGGAGCGCAACCCCGAAATGGTTTGCATCGGCGAAGATATCGGGTTGCTGGGCGGCGCGTTTGGAGCCACCGAAGGTTTGCAAGACGAATACGGTTCGATGCGCGTTTTGGATGCGCCGATCAGCGAGGCGGGAATTGTGGGAGCGGCAATCGGTCTTGCGATGCGCGGGCGGCCAGTGATGGTCGAGATGCAGTTCATTGACTTTATTTCGTGCGGGTTCGACCAGATCGTGAACAACGCCGCCACGATGTTTTACCGCACCGGCGGAAAAGTGAATCTTCCGATGGTGATCCGCGGGCCGAGCGGCGGCTATGGAGGCGGAGGTCCGTATCACAGCCAGCAGAACGAAGCGTGGTTTTTGCATTCGCCGGGACTGAAGGTGGTCTGCCCCAGCACTCCTTCGGATGCGTACGGCCTGATGAAAGCCGCGATTCGCGATCCGAACCCTGTGATTTTTTATGAAGTGAAAGAGCTGTATCGGAAACGGGAGATCGAAGAGATCATTCCCGAAGGCCACACCGTTCCGTTGGGAAAGGCGAGCGTGAGGCGCGAAGGATCCGACTGCACAATCATCACTTATGGCAATCCCGTTTATTTCTGTTTGGAAGCCGCCGAGCGGCTTGCATCGGAAAACGTTCAGGCCGAAGTGATTGACCTTCGCTCGCTGCTCCCGCTCGATGAAGAAGCGGTCATCGGGTCAATCAAAAAAACCAACCGAGTTCTGGTGGTGAATGAAGCCAGCAGGACGTGCGGCTTCGCTGGAGAACTGATTGCCCGTGTTTGCGAAACAGCGTTCGAACATCTCGATGCGCCTCCGATGCGCGTAACGCGCGAAGACACTCCGGTTCCGTGGGTCAAACCGCTGGAACTCTCGGTGCTGCCCACGACCGACAAAATCTATGATGCCGCCCTGCGGCTGGTGCGCTACTGATGGCTACAGAGATTTTGATGCCCGAACTCGGCGAAAGCGTTCACGAAGGCACCGTTACCCGGTGGCTGAAAGATATCGGCGACGCGGTGAAAGAGGATGAGCCGGTCGTCGAGATCATGACCGACAAAGTGAACACAGAACTCCAGGCGCCTGCATCAGGGATTCTTGTGAAGATTCTGGTTCCGGAAGGCGAGAACGTGCAGGTGTTTCAGCCGCTGGGACTCATCGGCTCGGAATCGGAAGCAGTTGACGGCGGCGCGCCTCCTGTCAGCCAAACCCCAAGCGCGCAGCCGAAAACTGCTCTTGAAACCCCAGCGCCTGCCGCGTCTCCGGCGCCCGCGATGAAGGCAGGAAACGGAAGGAAGTTTTATACGCCCGTTGTGCGATCCATCGCCAGCCGGCAAGGGATTTCGGAGGCCGAACTTTCCAACATTCAAGGCAGCGGCGAGGGCGGGCGCGTTACGAAGCGCGACGTTGAAGCGTTCATCGCGTCGCGTGGAAAAGTTCAGCATGTTGAGTCCAAACCTGCCGCGCAGCCGATTTCTGCAGGGCCCGATCAAGAGGTTTTCGTGCTGACAGGAATGCGAAAAGCGATCGCGGAAGCGATGGTCAAAGCGCACCAGATTCCTTCGGTTTCTACGATCTGCGAAGTGGACTGTTCGCGCATGGTGGCGTTCCGCACGGCCAACAAACAGAGTTTTCAAGAGATGTACGGCGTGAAAATGACGTACACGCCGTTCTTTGTGAAAGCGGCAACGGAGGCGCTTTTGGAAGTTCCGCAGGTGAACAGCGCAGTGATGGACGACGGGCGGGTCATTCAAAACCGAGGCGTGCACATGGGAATCGCCGTGGCTCTTGGCGACGGGAGTCAAGGATTGATCGTTCCGGTGCTGCGCGACTGCCACAAAAAAACCGTTATCGAAATCGCAAAAGCGTTGGACGAGCTGGTTTTGAAGGCGCGCGAAAGCCGGCTTGTGCTCGACGACCTGCAGGGAGCGACGTTTTCGATCACGAATCCCGGAACCTATGGCGCGCTGTTCGGAACTCCGATGATTCCGCCGCACCAAGGAGGGATTCTGGGAACCTATGCCATCAAAGATACGCCGGTGGCGATGGACGGAATGATCGCAATTCGGCCGATCATGCACCTTGTGCTGAGTTATGATCACCGGATCATTGACGGGATGGTAGCGGGCCGATTTCTGAAAAGCGTCCGCGAACGATTAGAATCGTTCGACTTTTTCAGGTAATGGCGCGAACCGATTGTGCCAGAATAACCGCTCGATGAGCGACTTGGGAATTACTCCACGCAGCATAAACTACGCCGATTGGTACAACGACCTTGTTTTGAAGGCGAAGTTGGCGGACTATTCGCCTGTGCGCGGCTGCATGGTGATTCGGCCCCACGGATACGCCATTTGGGAACTGATGCAGCGCGCTTTGGACGATATGTTCAAAGCAACCGGCCATGTGAACGCCTGCTTTCCGCTGTTGATTCCAAAATCGTTTTTTTCGCGCGAGGCCGCCCACGTGGAAGGTTTCGCAAAAGAGTGCGCGATCGTAACCCATTATCGTTTGATGAACGATCCGAACGGTGAAGGCGTTGTGGTGGACCCGGAGGCAAAGCTTGAAGAGGAGCTGATCATTCGTCCGACCAGCGAAACGATCATCTGGAACACCTATAAAGATTGGATTCAATCGTACCGCGATCTGCCGATCCTCATTAATCAGTGGGCAAATGTGATGCGGTGGGAACGCCGAACGCGGCTGTTTTTGCGCACCGCGGAGTTTTTGTGGCAGGAAGGGCACACGGCGCACGCCACCAACGAAGAAGCCGAACAGGAGGCGCTCACGATTCTTGAAATCTACCGTTCGTTTTGCGAAGAGTGGATGTGTGTGCCCGCAATCGCCGGCCTAAAAACTGAAAACGAAAAGTTCGCGGGTGCGCATCATTCCTATTGCATCGAAGCGATGGTGCAGGATCTGCGGGCGATTCAGGCCGGAACGTCGCACCACCTTGGGCAGAATTTCGCCAAAGCGTTCGATGTGAAATTTCAAAACGCAAACGGCGAACTGGAATATGTGTATGCCACCTCTTGGGGCGTAAGCACCCGGCTCATCGGAACGCTGGTGATGGCACATTCCGACGACAAAGGTCTGGTCCTCCCGCCAAAACTCGCGCCGATTCAGGTGGTGTTCGTTCCGATGGGTCGAGACGAGCAGACGCGGGAGAAAACGTTCGCGCTGAGCGATAAAATCGCCGCCGAGTTGAGCGAAGCCGGGTTGCGATGCAAAGTAGATAAGCGCGAAAAAGAGTCTCCCGGATTCAAGTTTAACGATTGGGAACTTCAAGGCGCATGCGTGCGGGTGGAAATCGGCCCGCGCGATTTGGAGGCAGGTACGTGCGTTTTGGCAGTCCGCGATACGGGCGAAAAACAGACGGTGCAGATTGCGCACGCTTGCACCCAAATCCGCACCCTGCTCGAAGAAACCGGCCAAAGACTGTTCAAAAAAGCGCTCGAACTTCGCGAATCCAACACGCAGCGCATTGACGACTGGGATTCATTCGAAAAACAGTTTCAGGGTGAAGGCGGCTGCGGGTTTGTTCTGGCGCATTGGGACGGAACGACCGAAACCGAACAAACGATTGCCGAAAAAACCAAAGCAACGATCCGCTGCATTCCTCTGAAGCCGCTCGAAGCCGGCGACAACCAACCTGGAAGATGCGTGCTCACCGGAAAGCCGAGCGAACAGCGCGTGGTGTTCGCGAAAGCGTACTAAACGCTACATTCCAACCGCGGTGTACCGCTTCATTCCCTGAAGGAACAGCAGTTTGGCAAGCGCCAGGTTGAAGCAGATCCACACCGCCTGAAGGGCCATCATCCGCGGTGCGTCCGAAGCCGGCAGGATTCCAAGTCCCAGCTCGACGGGAACATTCACTGTGTAATAAAAAGGCGTGAACTTTGCGAGCCGGACGGCCCATTCTGGAAGCAGCCTTACCGGAAAGAGCGAACCCGACAAAAACAGCATGGGAAAATAGTACAGTTCGAAAATGCTGCGCGTTTCCTGAAAGAACAAAGCGAGCATGCTCAAGGCAAGCACAAAGGTAAAACTCACCAAGTGCGAAAGAATGACGCACACAAAAAACTGCCAGCTCAGGTGCAGGCTCATTTCGGGAACATATCGCCAGTAAAACCCGATGAGCACCGCCAAGAACGGCAGAAACAGTGTGGTCCGCATCAGCCTCCACGACAGGTTGCGCAGAAAACAGATCGCAAAATATCCGACGGGACGAACGAGATGCACCGTAAACTGCCCCTCTTTGATCTCCAACGCCAAATCCCACAAAAAGTGACTCGTAACGAAGTTCGTTACCACCAGCATCATCAGATAGTAAGCGACGATCTCTCCGGCCGTGAACCCGCGGATCGAGTCGGAGTTTGACATGGACGCGATCAGCACAAGCGGCATGATCATCGCGGGAACGCAGTCCGTTAAAATCCAGATAAACCCGTTAACGCGATACGCAAACCCTTCCTGCAGGTAAATCGAAACGATCGCCTTCCATTTGCGCATGGCCACCTGCCAGTTTACGCCCAAAGGCCGTTACGTTTGAACCCCCGCGCGGCGTCTTTACACTAAAGGATCGGAAACGGACTCGTGGCCTGGTTCAGCAAACGCGAAGAGTGGGTTAACTCACGACAACTGGAGGACTCCGTCCGCCAGCACTATTCCGACGTGTTTCGGTTTTGTTCGCGCTTCGTGGGTGCCGATACCGCGGAAGACATGGTCCAAGAAACTTTTGTGACGGCACACCGAAGAATGAAGGAGTTTGCAGGCAGATCGAGCATGAAAACCTGGCTGTTTTCCATCGCGCTCAATCATTGCAGAAATGACAAGCGAAAAAAGAAGCCTCTGCCCCTTGAAGATTGGCACACAACGCAGACCGTTGATGGTTCGAATTCGCTGATCGAAGCCGAGGCGATTCGAACCGCGTTGGCGCAGCTGACGTCCGAGCATCGCGAAGTGGTCATTCTGCACGAATCTCAGGGACTCAACTACGAAGAGTGCGCGCAGGTTTTGGGAATCCCTTCGGGAACCGTGAAAAGCCGGCTTTATTACGCATTCAAAAAACTGCGCGAACTCCTTGACACCGATGGGGAGATGAAATGAACACTCAGAATTTTGCTGAAGACATCAAAGCGTATCTGGATGGCGAACTTTCGCCCGAACGCGCGCAGCAGGTGCGCGACGCGATCACTTCGGACGCCGATTTGGCAAAAGAAGCGGCGTTCATGCAAAAACTTTCAGCATCCATTCGCGCCGTTAACCAGGGGCCGGTTCCAAAAGTGTCGGCGCCGAAGCGTTCGCCTCTGAAACTGCTAAGGCTCTCGCCTGCATTCGCTTGGCTGGCGGCTTCTGCGGCGGTTGTTGCGGGAACTGTCGGCGTTGTGCGCCACTTCACCATTCCAAACGCGCCGAAAGAGCCGCTGGCTTCAACCTATGCAGGCGAAGATATGAAATCGGCCGTCGTTCCCAGGGCGGGACGATCTCTCGAAATCAAACAGGACAACGGTGCCGCACTGCTTCAAACGCCTCGCAGCGTCATTAGGAGTGCGAATGTCACCATCCGCGTTCAGAACATTCAAGCTGCCGAAGACGCCATCACCAAATACGTGAAGTCCATCGGCGGGTTTATCGAATCGAGCGAGGCACGCGATTCGGAAGGTCAACCCAAAAGCGATCTGGTGCTGCGCGTACCGTTCAAACGTTTCGACGAGGCGATTGATAAACTGCTCACTCTTGGCGTGCGCATTGCCAAATCCACCACCGGTGAAGATGTAACAAAACAGCTGATTGATTCGCAGGCCCGGCTGAAAAATCTCAAGGCGAAGGAAGAAACCTATCGAAAAATCCTTGGCCAAGCGCGTACCGTGGGGCAGGTTCTGCAAATCGAGGATTATCTTTCCAGCGTTCGAAGCGAAATCGAATCGCTTGAAACCGAATTGAAAACTTTAAATGGCGAGGTCGCACTCTCGACGATTTCGGTTGCGCTCGTTCAAAGTTCACAATCAGCCGATGCCTCGGCGGGCAGAACCGATTGGGCATCGGAAGCGTGGGGCAATGCGGCGGCTGGATTGCAATCGGCGATGCGCGCCATCGGCATCGCCGCGATTTACGCGTTCACTTATTCGCCGATCTGGCTGTGCGGTCTGTTCGTCGCATGGCTGCTGGTGCGCGCAGCCAAGCGTTCCGTTCAAACCTGAGATCAACCTTTGGCGGGTAATCTGTTTGCGCCGCCATGCCGACTCCCGATTCCCAATCCGCTCGAGTCGAAGTTCTGGAAGAGATGATCAAAAGCGGCCGATTGTCCGATGCCGCAGCCCTCATTCAAACGGTTCACGCTTCCGATGCGGCGAAAACGTTAACGCAACTCCCGTCATCCATCCGCGGAGGCATTCTGCTCGCGCTTCCCACAACCGCAGCCGCCGACATCATGGAACTGCTTCCTGACGATGTGCGCGCACGCGCTCTGGAAGAGATGGATCCAAAGCAGGCCGCATCAATCCTGAGCGAAATGGATTGGGACGAAGAAGTGGACTTGCTGCAAGACGTTGATCCCGATCAGGCCGAAGCGATCATTCAACATCTGAAAGAAGAAGAGCCCGAACTGCGCACGCTCATGAGCTACGACGAAGATACGGCAGGCGGACTCATGACCAAAGAGTTCATCGCCATTTCGGACAAAATGACCGCGCGTGAAACAATCCGAGCCCTGCGAGAAAAGGCAGACGAATATGCTGAAATCCCGTACACCTATCTCTATGCAACCGATGAACACGGCAGGTTGACGGGAGTCATCAGTTACCGATCTTTGGTTCTCACAAGCCCGGATACACCGATTTTAAGCATCGCGGAAAACCATGCGATCTCGGTTTCCACTTCCACGAAGGCCGCCGAACTCACCGATCTTTTTAAAAAACACCACTTTTTTGCGCTGCCGGTTGTTGACGGCGAACGGAGATTGGTGGGAATCGTCGCGCATTCTGACGTTCTGGAATTCGAGCGCGAAGAGGCCGAAGAAGAACTGCTGCAAGTGAGCGGCATTCTGCGTGGAGAGGAACTGCGCGACATGCCGCTTCTTCTCCGCTCGTCGCGGCGTTTTGCTTGGCTCAGTTTCAAAATCGTTCTCAACTTGATCACCGCAAGCGTAATCGCACTTCATCAGCCGACGATCGCGGCGTTCGCGGCGCTCGCCGTGCTGCTTCCCGTGATTTCGGATTTGGGAGGATCGGCCGGAGGACAAGCAGCGGCCGTGAGCATTCGAGAACTCAGTCTCGACCGCGTTCGTCCACGCGACGTTTGGAAAGTGTGGATGAAAGAACTTGGCGTGGGTCTCTTGAACGGGATCTGCTTAGGATTGATCCTTGGCGTGATGGGATGGCTTTATGGGCGGCACATGGGCGGAACCGGCAACGCGCTCGGCTACGGCGCACTCGCCGCGTTTGCCGTGGCAGTGAACACATTAATTGCCGTAACCATCGGCGGGCTCGGCCCCTTGATTCTGAAACGATTCGGATTCGATCCGGCAATCGCCGCGATGCCGATTCTCACCACATTCACCGATTTTTGCGGATTCTTTTTGGTGCTCGGATTGGCGCCGATGTTCATCCGGTACAATGCCGCGTGATGCCTGCCGCTGCAGTTGAACAGATCGCCGAAAAGGTTTTTTCCCATCAACGCATCAGCACCGATGATGCCCTGCATCTGTTTCAGCACACCAACCTGAACGAGTTGGCATCGCTTGCGAATTTTCGCCGACAGCATCAGGCGCCTGGCGGCACGGTGGGTTATGTCATCGGAAGGATTCTCAACTACACCAACGTGTGCTGGGTAAGGTGCAGGTTCTGCGCGTTTTATCGCGTTCCGGGGCACGAAGAAGGGTACACACTTTCCGACGAAGAGATTCTGCACAAAGTCCGCGACACGGTCGAAAAAGGCGGAGTCGAGATTCTGTTTCAGGGCGGCTTGAATCCGAAACTCAAAATTGATTATTACGAAAACATTTTTGGCAAAATCCTTGCCGCATATCCGACCGTGATTCTTCACGCGCTCAGCCCAGCCGAGATTATCTACATCGCGCACATCAGCAAACTGTCGCTTCGCGACTGCTTGGTCAGGCTAAAGAAGGCGGGCCTGCACAGCATTCCCGGCGCAGGCGGCGAGATTCTGGTTGATCGTGTGCGCAAAATCATCGCTCCGTACAAAGACACCACCGAAGAGTGGCTGAACTGCATGCGAACTGCGGCAGATTTGGGCATCCGCTCCACGGCAAGCATGATGTTCGGCCATGTCGAAACGTTCGAAGATCGCGTGGAGCATCTTTCGCGCATCCGCGATTTGCAGGATGAATGTCAGCCGTTCCGCGCGTTCATCACGTGGAGTTTTCAGCCCGAAGACACCAACCTGCCCATCCCGCACAAAGCCAGCGCATTCGATTATCTGCGCACGGTCGCCGTTTCAAGAATTTTTCTGGATAACATCGCGAATCTTCAAGTGTCGTTTCTCACTCAGGGCCCGAAGACGGCGCAGATCGCATTGGGTTACGGCGCCAACGATTTCGGAAGCGTGATGATCGAAGAGAACGTCGTTTCGGCGGCAGGCAGCAAGCACATCGTGAACGCCGAAGAATTCGAGCGGCTGATTCGAGATGCCGGATATCTCCCGGTGCGGCGCAACACGCGCTACGAGCCCGTTGCCGTTTAAATCACGGTCGCTTTGTTCTCGGCTTGTGCGGCCGGCTTTCCGTTGCCGCCTTCCCGCGTGCGATACGGAATCACGATAGAAACCCCCGGCTCCTGCATCGTAATTCCAAACCAGATCGGCGCGGCCTCGATCGTCGTCGGGTTGTGCGTAATCACAATAAACTGCGAACTCTTTGCGAAATCCTTCAGCAGCTCCACGTATCTCTCCACATTGCGGCCGTCCAGCGGCGCGTCCAACTCGTCCAAAATGCACACCGGGCTCGGCTTCACCTTGAACAACGCGAACAGAAACGCGCACGCCGAAAGCGCTCTTTCTCCGCCCGAAAGCATCTCCAGCCGTTGAACTTTTTTGCCGGGAACCTGAACATGAATCTCCACCCCCGTGTCCAACAGCCTGTCGGGTTGTGTGAGTTCGAGATGTGCTTCCCCACCGCCGAAAAGTTTCGTAAAAATCTCCGAGAACGCGGCCCGCACTTTTTCGAATGTCTCTTTGAATGCGCCGCGAGTGATCTTATCGAGCTCTTCCACGCTCCGATCCAGTTCGGCTTTCGATTCCAAAATGTCGGCGCGCTGCGTTGAGAGAATCTCATACCGCTCGGTCAAACGCTCATACGCCTCGATCGCGCCCAAATTCACGTCGCCAAGCGCCCTCAGTTCACGCCGAAGTTGACCCACAAGCTTTTCCGCATCGGGCGGCACGCTGACGATTCCGGCCTGCTCCATCGCTTCCTCTTCGGTTGTGCCGTACTCTTCCAGCAGCCGCGCAAGCGAAGCCGCAAGCCGCGTCTCCTGCCTTGCGCGTTGTATGTCGTCTTGATATGCCGCATCGTCTACCGACACTGCCGTCGCACGAAGCTGGTTTGCCTCTTCGGCCATCCGCTGCGATTCCTGCAGGCTTGATCTTCGTTCCTGCTTCGCAGTTTCCAGCAATGTCTGTTCTTTTTCATGAACCTGCCGCGCCGAACTGATTTCGGCTTCGGCCTGTTCGATCTGCTCTTCTAAAGATTTGCGCTCGTCCGCCAGAGTGGTGGACCGCGTTTCGCGCGAGCTTTTGGCACGAACCGCTTCGGCGTGTTCGGCTTCTGCGTGCCGCAAACGCTCCCGTGCGGCTTCGAGTCGTTCCTCGGTCTCCTGCAGCGCCTTGCGCGATTGCTGAACATCGGCCGATTGCGACGCTGCGAACGCCAACAGTTCGTTCCTCTCCTTCTCGCGCTTCTGAACTTCGTCCGAAGCGTTATCGTCGCCTTTTGCCGCTTGTTTCGACGCGCTGTCAATCGCCGCGATCTCTTGCGAAAGGTGCCGGATCGTCTTCTCGGTTGCGATCAGTTCATGCTTAATCGAAGAGTGCCACTGCACTGTGTCGGCGAGCTCTTTTTCCGATTCGTTCAGTTCCGCAAGCAACGAAACGACGCGCGCGGCGTGTTCGGCTTCATCCGAGGCGATCTCTTTGGCTTGCGCTTCCAACTTCGCAAGATGCGCGCCAAGAGCAGCCCGCTCCTTTTCCGCCTTTTCGATCATCGCAGCGGTTTGAATCTGGCCTGGAGCCTGATTTGCGCTGTTGCCGCCCGATATCGCGCCGTGCGCATCTTGCACATCGCCTTGGACGGTTACGATCTTCTGGTATCCGGGTCTGCCGCTGAGTTTCGCGGCCGCCGCCGAACCTTTCACGATCAGAACGCCTCCCAAAAGCAGCTCGATCGCTTTGGCGTGTTCTGATCTGGTTTTCACCAGATCGCCCGCGATTCCTACAACGCCTTCTAACTTCGCCAACGCTTCGATCTCTTTTGAACGGGGGCGCGCCGCAATCAGATCGGATGCCAAAAACGTCGCGCGTCCGGCGCCCTCGCGCTTCAGGAATTCGATCGCGGCCTTCGCATCGCGCGAGTGAGAGCACAGCAGATACGATGCCGCGCTGCCCAAAGCGGCTTCGATCGCAGCCGCGAATTCCGAAGGAACTTGAAGCGCCGAACCCACCGTTTGAAAATCGCCCTGCACCGTTTTTTGTTGAACGGCTTCCAACACCGAGCGCACGCCGTACGGCAGTCCCGAGAACGATTCCAAGTTGCTTCTGAGCGCCTGAATCTGGCCCTCGAGTTTTGCGAGTTCTCCGAGCGCGGCGCGCCGCTTTTCATCCACCTGACTGAGTTTTCGGTGCGCTTCGGCGTGCGACGACTCCAGCGCGTCACGTTTCTTCCGTGCCGAGTCAATCGCGTGTTGAATCGTGCGCACCTGTTTTTCCGCCCGCTCCGACTCCGCTTTCAACGAAGGCAGCGCCTGTTTGGCGCCCTCGAGTTCACGCTCCAGATGTTTTCTTCGCTCTTCCAGGTGCGCTGCCTTTGCGATCATTTCGATCTGCCGAATCTGGCCCGTCCTCGCCTCCACCAGTTTCCTTTCAGCTTCTGCCAAACGTTTGTTCAGCGAGGCGGCCTCTTTTTCCGATCCTGCGATCACCTGAATCAGCATTTTGATCGCCTGTTCGGATTCGGCGAGTTCCCTGCGCGCGCCATCGAGCAGTTTTGCCGCGCGTTCGATGCGCGAATCCGCCGATTCCCGTTCCTTCTCACGGTTCTCGTCAAACTCTTCCAGACTCTTGATGCGCTGCAATGCGATCGCCTTCTTGCTTTCCGCGCGTTCCAGATTGGTGATCGCCCGCTGCACCCGCTGTGCGATCTCCTCGATCTTCTCATCCAGCTCTTCGGCCTTTTTCCGCAGCGTTCGGCTTTGCGCGTCCAAACCGTCGGCCTCTGCGCGCATCTTCGCGGCGGACTGATGTTTTTCGGCGACCGAGGAAGTCAGCCGCGTGATCGCTTCGCGATACCGCGCCGCTTCCAAAATCAGCAGCCCCGATTCCACTTCTCTTAGGGCGCCCAGTTTCTCTTTGTACGCCTTCGCAGCAACCGCCTCTTTTTCCAGCGGCTCGCGCTGCGTTTCGATTTCGGCAATCACGTCGTTCACCCGCTGAAGGTGCTCGATCGCGCTTTCCAGCCGTTTCAGCGCCTCGATCTTTCGCGTTCTGTATCGCTGAACGCCCGCGGCCTCGTCCAGCCAGGTGCGGCGATCTTCTGGATTCGCGCTCAACGCAGCATCAATCTCGTTTTGCGAGACGATCGCGTAGCCGGTGCGGCCCAAGCCCGAATCCGCAAACAGTTCATAAATATCCCGAAGACGGCACGCTCTGCCGTTGATGTAAAAGTCGCTCCCGCCTTTCCGATCCACCCGCCGGCCTACCGTAACCTCGGAAGTTGCAACCGGAAGAATTCCCGACTCGTTGTCGAACGTGAGCGTCACCTCGGCGTATCCTAAGGCGCGCCTTTTTGCCGAGCCGCTGAAAATGATGTCTGCCGAAGTTTCTGCGCGGAGATTTCGAGGGCTCGCTTCGCCCAAAGCCCACATCACCGCATCTACCAGGTTGCTTTTGCCGCAGCCGTTCGGGCCGACCACCGCCACCAAATTATCGTCCACATCCACTTCGATGCGGTCGGCAAAACTTTTGAATCCGAACAGTTTGATGCTTTTTAGGCGCACGGCTTGATTCCCGGAAACCGGTTGGCGGGCGGAACCTTCGTTAATGACGGCTCGGCGGTTCCGAACGACGCGGCATGCGGAACACCTCGAGAGCCGCGGTGTCAATGTACCACTCGCCGCCCATTCTTCCCAACGTTCGCACGCTCTCCGGGTTCAGAACCCCGTCGTTTTGCAGGGCTTCCGAAACGTGGATTCTCACCACCTCGCCGATCACGTAGCGCGCCGCTCCGGGGCCGTTTCCGTGCTCCACAGTCTGAAACAGTCTGCACTCGAAATGACACGGACTTTCGGCAACGCGCGCCGGAGCAACGACCTCGGAGGGCAGCGGTGTGAACCGCGAATCCGCCCACTCGCTCTCGTCAGCCGCCATCGAAGCGCTGGTTCGCACCATTTCGTCCGCCATCTCCCGCGTAACAGTGCTGATCACATACTCTCTTCGAGCCCGGATGTTTTGAACGGTGTGCTTCTCGTTTCCGGCTTCATCGAGCGAAGCCGAAAACACCAGGCTGAGAGGCGACGTCCCGCCCGCCTGAAAAAACGAAAAAGGCGCGAGGTTTGACACCCCTTCGGCTGAGATCGTGCTGACCAGACCGATGGGCCGGGGCACCACAAGCCCGGCGAGCATCCGATACCGCTCTCTTTCCTTCAGCGCGCTCGGATCAATCGCCACGAACCGCATAAGCCTAATGCTTGCGGAACATCGGCGGGCGGTCGGCTCCCAGCTCTTCCGGCTTTGGAGTCGTTACGGTAAGGCTCGTAACATCTTCGTTCTCTTCCAGCCTCCACTGCGCCAGCGCCGCCGAGATGTTCGAAGCCGGACTCTTGCCGCTCTCTTCCATCTCTTTAGTGCCCGAAGTCATCACTTTTTCAACCGACCTGCCGTTGATTTTTTTCGGATCGAGGGCGATCGCCTTGCCGACCTCCGACCACGACCCCTCGATGGTGTCGGCTCCCCAGGTCAGCGTATAGGTGCGGTCGTCGCGGAGTTCCAGTTTGGCGGTCGGCCCGCCGTCGTAAACCCCTGCAGCCGATGACTTGAACTTCACGTGCTGGCAGCCGCACAGCGCGCAAAAAAGCAGAAGCGCCAAGAAAGATTTCATCTGACGATTATTCCCGACGGTAATCTTTGGCCGCCGATGAGCCTGCCGATGCAGCCAGCAATCCAGCCGCAACCCGCCCGGACGAAAGCGGGGACCTACAAGGTCGTAACCTGGGGCTGCCAGATGAATGTCGAGGACTCGGAGCAGATCGGGCGGTTCCTATCGGATGCAGGATTTCGCGAGGGCGGCTCAATTTACGATTCCGACGTGGTGCTGTTGAACACGTGCAGCGTTCGCAAAAAACCGGAAGACAAGGCGTTCAGCCTTCTGGGAGTGCTCGCCGAGGTGAAGGCCGCCAACCCGAAGTTGATTGTAGGCGTCTGCGGCTGCATGGCTCAACTTAGGGCGGAAGAGATCCGCCGCCGCGCACCGCACGTGGATTTCGTGGTCGGCACTGCCAACATCGCTCAGATTCCCGCCCTGGTGCGCGAGACGAAGCAGCGCCGGGCGTTTCAAAAGCGGTTGGCTCTTCCCGAACGGAAAGGCGCCGTGGTCACCGACCTTCCAACGCGCCGGTTCGGGCGTTTTGCCGCACCGGCAAAGCTCAAGGCGTTCGTGCCGATTCAGTACGGCTGCGACAAATTCTGCGCGTTCTGCATCGTCCCGACGACTCGCGGCCGAGAGAGGTCGCGAACAACGGACGACATTCTGAGGGAGATCAGCTGCCTTGCAGAGAACGGCACCAAAGAGGTGACGCTGTTGGGTCAGACCGTCAACTCTTATGGCAAAAACCTGCTCGAGGGCAAAGTTCCTTTCGCCCGGCTGGTGCGCCTGATCGCCGAGATTCCCGGCATCGAACGGATTCGATACACATCGCCTTATCCCCGCGACTTCGGCGGAGAACTGATCCGCGCGCACGCCGACTGTCCCAAACTGATGGAGCATTGTCATCTGCCGCTGCAAAGCGGGGACGACGAGGTTCTCCGCCAGATGAAACGGGTTTACACCGTGGACTCGTTCAAGGAGATTTATGCGCAGCTAAGGCGCATCCCCGGCATGGCGGTCACCACCGATATCATCGTGGGCTTTCCCGGCGAAACGGAAGAGCAGTTCGAGAACACACTGCGCCTGGTTCAGCAGCTGCGGTTCGATGGGGCGTTCATGTTTGCGTACTCGCCCCGGCCGGGCACTCCGGCGGCGGAGAGAACAGATCAGATTCCAGCCGACGTGAAGCGCGACCGGTTGAACCGGCTGATCGAAGTGCAGAATGCGATCACGTGTCAGATTCACGCTGAGCTTTCTGGTTCGGTCATGGAACTGCTGATCGAGGGTCCGGCCGAAAAGCAGCCTTTGGGAGGCGGTCTGCCGCTGCTAAAAGGGCTCAGCCGCTCCCTCAAGACGGTGCACTTCCGCGCGCCGCTCGACCGTGTGGGGCGGATCGCCAACGTGCGCGTAACCGAACCCCACCTTTGGGGTTTTTATGGCGAACTTTGTGAGTGAGATTTAGGAGTGCGCGATGGTTGCATCGCGCTACGAACCAAACTGCCTTGCAAACCTGATAAAGTCTGTCTCTGGAAACTCAATCGCAAGGCTTTCGGCGTGTTCGCGCATCTGCCCGCGGTGATACGTGCCGTGGTTCGCCACGTGGATCGCGATGTCGCTTAGAACGCTCTCGAACGGTTCGCCCGCGAGGTTTTTGTAAGCGATGCGTTCGTCGGCGTTCGATTTTTTAAGCACCGTTTTCCAGGCGGCAGCGTTCGCCTCGGCCCGCTGCAAAAGCGGAAGGTTTCTTGCGTCAGGATCTTGGGGCATGCCGACCCGGTTCAGCCAGATCTCTTGGCTGGTGAGAATGTGATCCATGATCGCGTGCAGCCGCTCGTTGTGCGGGCTGCGAGCAACAACTTCGATCCACAGCCGATTCGCCCACAGGTCGTAATCGAACATCCGAAATAGCCGCGCGTTGTTCATCGAGCGTCTCCGATTTTCTTCAGCATGTCCGCGATCTCTTGAACTCCTGGAAACCGCAACACGCCTTCCTGCAGCACCGATTTGGCTTCCGAATTTCTGCCCGCCTCCAGAAGATAAGCAGCATGTTTGATCAGCAGCCCCGGATCGTCTTTGATGAGGTTCGACAGATAGCCGAACGCCTTGGCCGCCCGCGCCGAGTCGCGCTCAGATTCGGCTGCGGCCGCAAAAGTGCGGAGCACGTTATGATCGGTGGAAAGACAGTCGGCGGCGCGCTCCAAACAGTCAAGAGCCTGCTTGGAATCGGTTCGAAGCGCGTAAGCGCGCGACAGCGCAAACCAGATCTCCCCCACACTCGGGTTTTCGTCCGCGAGGCTTCGCATTCGAGAGATCGCGTCGGACAGCGTCCCCGCGCCGTTTGAGAAATCCACATACGTCAGCAACAGCGCCTTGCCGAACTGCTTGGAATCGAGCGCGGAGTTCAGGAACGCGCCGAATCCAGGTTCATCGTTGAGTTTTTTCTGAACGTTCCACAACGTCTGCAACAAGTTTGTACTAACGCTGAGCAGTTTCGGCTCGGATTTCAGTTTCGCTGCCGCGTCTGTGAACTTCTCCTGCCGAACCATGCATTCGATGAGCCGTTCGAAAACGACCGGCTCTTTCTTGTCGAGCGACCACGCCGCAGCGAACTGAACCTCGGCGTCGGCATACAGTTTTTTGTCGAACAGATAACCGGCATACACGCTTGCAACTTCGTATTTGAGGTCGGAAGTTTTGAGCGCGGTTTCGAACAGCCGCTTGTATTCTTCGGGGCGGCCAGCCGCGCGATACTCTTCGGACGCGCCGATCAACGCTCCAACGATTTTTGGAAACCGCGCGTACAACCGCTCCCACGCTTCGGCGGATTGCTGATGCTTGTTCATTTTTGCAAGAACCACCGCAACGCCCTGCCATCCGGCTGGCTCGGTTGGAAACTTTTCACATACGGCTTGGTAAACCCCGAGGGCTGACTCCAGACCGCCGAACCGTTCGCGCGTGTTGGCTTCCAAAAGCCACGCCCGCATATCTTTTGGAAACTTCGCTTGCATCTGCTGAAGCGCTGCGATCGCTTTGGCGTTTTCTCCTGTTTGGCGATAAGCGAGCGCGAGATCGAGGTGGATCGAAGGAGATTCGACCCCCGAACTGATCGCTTTTTGCAAACGAGCCACCGCTTCTTCGGCCTGGCCGTCGGCAAGGAGGCTTGCAGCGAGATGTTCCACCGGCTCGGCGTTTTTGGGATCGAGCGCGGCCCATCGAGCGAACACGGCGGATGCTCCTTTGTGGTCTCTGCGGTCGGTGAGCATTTTGCCCAGGATCGGAAGCGGTTCGATTTCAGAAGGACAGTTTTGAATCCACGAGCGCAGGCACGCTTCAGCGCGGCCCGTAAAGCCGAGGGCCGTAAACGCGCGGCAGGCGGCGCGGTAACCGTCGGAGGAATGGGGCGAAACGCCTGCGGCTTTGGATGCATCCACGGCTGCGGCTCTTGCCTCGCCCGCTTGCAAGAGGAGCCCCGAGCGGAGCACCAGCGCCCGAAAAGCGTTAGGATCGGCCGACAGGGCCTCATCCAGCGCGGCTTTGGCTTTCTGCGGCTCAGAAGCGGCGATCAGAAGCTCCGCTTGGCGGGTTTTGAGCGGCGCTTTGTCGCAGCCGCGCTCCAGGGCTCGAGTCACGGCATCCATCGCCTCTTTGGGGCGGGACAATCCTTCGAGCGCGTAACTTTCGATCAGGGCTGCCGTGGCGTTCTTCGGCTGCTCGGATTCTATTTTCGCGGCGATGGCGAGCGCTTCGTCAAACGCCTTCAGTTCGATAAGGATTTCGGAAAGCTGAAGGGCGCGTTCGAGGTTGTTCGGCTCCATCGAAACGGCAGTTCGCATAGCCAGAAGGCCGCGCTGGAGCACGTTCAACCTGACCAGAAAGGTTCCAGCCGTGAACAGCATTCCGGGATTTTCGACCGCGAGGTCGGCAGCCTTGGTCGCTGCGGTTGCGGCCTCATTTCGCCGTCCGAGCATCAGGTCAACCTGAGCGCGCATCAGCCAATATTCGGGCGATCGGCGGCAGACGGCTTCGCCTTTTTCCAGCGCCTTGAGGGCGTTGTCGGGCCTGCCGAGATCGAGATGGGCGTTGGCACGCGCGACGTAAGGCTCGAAACGTGCGGGCTCGGCAAGGGCTGCAACGTTGAACCGCTCGAGCGCCTCGGCAGGCCGTTTGGTTTGAAGAAGAAACAGTCCGAAACTGTAGTTGACGTTGAACGCTTTTGGAGTTTGTTTGAGCGCCTGTTTGAACAGTCTTTCGGCGTCGGCCATCCGTCCTTGCTTTTGAGCATCGAGCGCCGCTTGATACGAGGTTTGCGAAAACACCGAAACGAACAGCAGGAAAAAGCAGATCGGCGTCGAACGCATACGAGTTGAGGGTACCTTAGCCCCCGTTCGAAGCCGCGTGAATCGGCATCGAGCGTTCAAACGTAAGCCATGCGCAGAAGCCGAATCATTCCGAACACCGGTGCGATCACAGTTGCGGGCATGGCGTTGATTGCCGGGATTTCGGTGAAACGGGATGACCCGCGCAAGGCCCCACTTGCCGAGATCGGGCTTTCGGTGCAGAGTCTGGAGCCGCCAATGCGGGCGGGTTTGGCGAAGTTCGAGCCCGCAAAAGGGTGTTATCTTGGGGCTTACATTGACTTTGATCCGACGTTGAAGTTGAGCTACACGGACATCGGCGGGCGGAGGCATCATGAGCCGGGGCCTTTCGAAAAGATCGTCGGCAAACCTCACGCGACGTACTTTTTTTACATGGGCTACGGAAGCCGGCTTCCTGTGGATTGGATTCGAAGGCTGGGTTCGGAAGGCAAATTCGTACACATCGCTTTGGAGCCGAATGACGGTTTGGATCGGGTGCGCGATGACAGTTATCTCCACTCGCTGGCCACGGAGATGCGGCGGTCGGGCGCGAAAATCTTTTTACGGTTCGCTTCCGAGATGAACGGAAAGTGGACGAACTATCACAACGATCCGAAACAGTACATTCAGAAGTTCCGGCTTGTTCACGATGTGATGAAGAAAATTGCGCCGAACGTGGCGACGGTGTGGTGCCCTTTCCAAACGCCGGTGAAATACATTGACCGTTACTATCCAGGCGATGCGGCGGTGGATTGGGTCGGCGTGAACGTTTACAACGTTACGTATCATGACAACAACATCCGCGATCCCGGGTTTCACGAGGACCCGGTTCAGCTGATGAGCCACGTTTACAAAACGTATTCGAAGCGGAAGCCGGTGATGATCGGCGAATTTGCGGCTACGCACTTTTCTGTGGTCGAGAAAACCGAACGTCCTGAGTTTGCGACCAGCAAAATCCTGAGGCTTTACCGTTCGCTCCCAAAATTCCCACGTGTGAAATGCATCAACTATTTCGACAGCAACAACATTAAATTTGTGAAATCGCGCGAGAACAACGATTACAGCGTTACGAGCCACCCCGCGGTTTTGAAGGCTTACAAAACCGCAATCGCCAGCCCGTATTTTTTGGGCAGGCAGATTCTTTCTGACGTTGAAAGACCTTATGCGCGGTTGAGCGAAGGGAGTTCTCTGAAGGGCTGGATCGGGTTGAAGGCGGAGTTTGATCAAAACCTTGGCATCACGCAGATCGCAATCAAATTGGACGGAAGGATCATTCGTTTGGCGCCTTCAAAGAGTTCGCAATTTGCCGAACTGAACGCTGCGGCTTTGCCCGAAGGCAGCCATCTGTTGGAAGCCGAAGCGCGGAACGAAGACGGCGAACTTGTGGGCTATTCGCGCGTCGAGTTTATTTCCGAAGGATAGTTTCTTACACTGTGTCTACACTGTTCGTTTCCACTTGGCAGGATGCCGGGGAGCCTTGTGTCCGCGCCGCGTGGGAGAACTATTGTCAAACCAAATCGCTTCTTTCGGCGTGCGAGGCGGGGCTGGTGCGGGTGGAACTCGATCCGGCGTTTCAGGCGATCGGCTTCGGTGGACTGCCCAACGCCGAAGGAGAGGTCGAGCTGGACGCCGGGCTGATGGTCGGCAGCAGTTTGGATGTGGGTGCGGTTTGCGCCGTGCGCGGAATCGTGCCGGTGATTTCGCTGGCGCGGGCAGTGATGGAAAAAACGCCTCATGTGATGCTGGCCGGGGATCAGGCGCGGAGATTTGCCGAACAGAACGGCTTCGAGGTGAGGAGCCTTCTTTCCGAAAACAGTTTGCGGAAATATGAGGCTTGGCGGCGCGACCGGTCAGCGGCCGAGGTGGCGCACCTGGTGCACGATACGGTTACGATCGTTGGACGAGACGAGGGAGGGCGGCTCGTTTCGGCGTGTTCGACGAGCGGCCTTGCGTGGAAGCGGCCCGGAAGGGTGGGAGATTCGCCGATTGCCGGAGCTGGCTTTTATGCCGACGATGAGGCTGGGGCGGCAGGGGCGACCGGAGTGGGGGAGGACATCTGGCGGTTTATGCTCTCGCATTACGCCGTCGAGAGGATGCGGACGGGCGATCCGGCCCAGAAGGCGTGCGAAAAGGCGATCGAAAGAATGGTGCGTCGGAAACCTTCGACAGCGGGTCAAACCTCGGTGGTATTCGGCATATCGCGCGCCGGCGATTGGGGCGCGGCGGCTTCGGGGCCCGGGTTCACGGCCTGGGTTTGCGAGGATGGGAAGGTGGGGCGTCACCCCGTTCCGGCGTTGAGCGTGTAAGCCGCTCTTTTTGCCTGTTTTTGGGCGGTTCCGTTCGTGGAAAGAGGTACAGGACGGAGGTCCGCGGACTATGCCGTCTGGCGGACGCATAGATGCTGACGGGTGAGATTTTTATTCACGAAGGGTTGATTACGTACGATCAACTCAACCAGGCGCTCGAGAAACAGCTCGAACTTGGCGGATCGGAACAGATTGGGAACGTTCTGGTTTCGATGGGCTTCGTTTCGGAGCGCGACCGGGTGCGGCTGCTGGGCAGGGCTTGGGGCATCGAGTTTATTGATCTTGCCGAGGTGACTCCGGAGCCGCAGGCGACCTCGTTGGTATCGGCGACGCTCGCGCGCCGGCACAAGGTTCTTCCGATATCGCTCGACGGCGACCGTCTGCACGTGGCGATGGCCAATCCGCTCGATATTTTTGTAATTGACGAACTGCGGCTGTCAACGGGCAAAGAGGTTGAGGCGTTGATCGCGGTGGAGGAGGAGCTGGAAGCGAGCATCATCGCGACATATCACAAAGAGTCGAGCCTTTCGGATGCGCTCAAAGGCGTGATGAGCGATTTCGACAGCGAGATCGAGCTTTCAACGCATTCGGACGAAGATGAGGTGAGCGCGGAAGAACTTCGCGAGATGGGCGAAGAAGCGCCGATCATTCGTCTTGCGAATCTGATTTTGAATCAGGCGATCGGCGACCGTGCGAGCGACATTCATTTGGAGCCGCACAAGGATTCGATGAAAGTGCGGCTTCGCATTGACGGCGTTTTGCACGATTCGATGATCGTTCCGAAAAAGGCGCAAGCACCGCTGCTCAGCCGGTTCAAGATTATGGCGAACATGGACATCGCCGAAAAGCGCGCACCGCAGGACAACCGAATTACCGCTTCGATCGGCGGTCGGGAGTTCGACTTTCGTGTTAGCACGCTGCCGGTTGTGCACGGCGAAAAGATCGTGATCCGCGTTTTGGATCGTGCGAGCGTGCGCATCGGCTTGAACAAACTGGGGTTTCTTACTGACACGCTGCAAAGTTTGGAAGACGTGTGTTCGCGTTCTTACGGGATCATTCTGGTTACGGGGCCGACAGGTTCGGGAAAATCCACCACGCTTTATTCTGTGTTGAACAAAATCAACGACGGCGAGCGGAACATCATTACGATTGAAGACCCGGTTGAATATGAGATTGCCGGCGTGAACCAGTGCAACGTGAACGTGCGCGCTGGGATGACTTTCGCGGCCGGTTTGAAGGCGATGCTGCGACAAGACCCCGATGTGATTATGGTGGGTGAGATGCGCGATGAAGAGACGGCGACGATTGCGATGGAAGCCGCGCTGACGGGACACCTGGTTTTGAGCACGCTTCATACCAACGACGCAAGCGGCGCAGCGGCCCGCTTGATGGAAATGGGTGTGGAGCCATTTTTGATTTCGAGTTCGATTATCGCGGTGTGCGCGCAGCGGTTGGTAAGGGTGATCTGCGCGAAGTGCAGGGAGCCTTATTCGGTTCCGCGCGAAGCGCTGCTTCGATACGGTTTTCCGCTTCCTGATGAAGTGGGCGCAGAAACCGACGGCCGACTCAGCCTGTTCAAGGGCGTGGGATGCGACCACTGCATGAAGACCGGATACAAGGGCAGGACAGGCGTGCACGAGTTGATGCTGTTTACCGATGAATTGAGGGACAAGATATTGCGAAAAGAACCGGCGCACGTACTTCGGCAGACGGCGATTGAACAAGGCATGCGCACTTTGCAGGCCGATTCGGTGCAAAAGATTCTGTTGGGGTCTACGACGGTTGACGAAGTTTTGAGGGTGATCTACGCATAGGGGAACGACCATGGCTGCATTTTCGAAGCAAGAACAGAACCTGGCTGTGTTGAAGATTTTGAACAACGTGAGCGACGTTGCCGCAATGCCGCAGGTTGTTTACAAGATCATCGAACTGACCGGGACGACGGCGACGGCCGCCCAAGAGATCGAGCGCGCGATTTCGATTGACCCTGGGTTTTCGAGCAAAGTGTTGATGCTCGCAAACAGCGCGTTTTATGCCCTTCCCCGCAAAGTGATTTCGATTCGCGAGGCCGCGACCTTCATCGGATTCAAAGCGATTCGAAGGCTTGCGATGACTGTGGGCTGCTTTGATATGTTCGTGGGCAAATCGGATTCGGGAAGTTTGCGAAGGCGCGCATGGTGGAGGCACAGCGTGGATTCGGCGCATTGCGCGCGCGCGATCGCACCGTTGGCTTCGACCACCGATCCCGATGATGCGTACGCCTGCGCGCTTTTGCACGACGTGGGCAAATCGTTTATGGATCGTTTTGGTCAGTTGAGTTATGCCGAAGTGGAATTCCGCATTCAGCAAGGAATCGAACCGTTGGAGGCGGAGCGGCAGGTGTATGGATGCACGCACGCCGATGTCGCCGCGGCGGCTGCGGCACGCTGGAGATTTCCGGAACTGTTGATCGAGGCGGTTGGAAACCATCACGGTCCCGCCGTTGGCGAATATAAAGAAAGCGTGGCGATCACTGCGCTGGCAAGCGACATCGCGCACGCGGTGGTGGAAGCAAGAAAATCCGATCCGGACGTTTTTGATGGAATCCCCATCAGGCCCTGCCTGCAGTGGGCTGTTGACGTTTTGAATCTGCCGAACGCGAAACTCGGCCAGATGTATGAAAAAGGCAAACAGGCGATCGCCGAAGGCGCGATGCTTGGATTTTGAGGAGGAATGAGATGAATAACGGATTTGATTGGGAAAAGGTGATTCAGGAAAACGGCGAGCCGACGCCGATGCCGCCGCCAAAAGAAGTTGTGGATATTGACCCGCGCAACGGAATGCCGATTGTGCACGAACAAAAGCCGGCAGCCACGCCTGGCCCGAACGAAGTTCTTTCGACCAAGGAGCTTCACTTGGATGACTTGCTGCGCATGTGCGTGGAAAAAGGCGGTTCGGACTTGCACCTGACGGCGAACCTCCCGCCGACCATCAGGCTCGACGGCGAGCTGCTGCAGCTGCCGTTTGAACCGCTCGATCAACGCGAATGCAGCCGGCTGGTGTATGAGATCATGCGCGATGAACAGGTTACGATTTTTGAGCAGACGCGCGAGATGGACTTTTCGTATGGAGTGAAAGATCTGAGCCGGTTTCGTGTGAACGTGTACATGCAGAAAGACAGCGTGGGAACCGCGATCCGCGTGATTCCGGCGCGGATTCCATCGTTTGAAGATTTGCGGCTGCCGATGATCATTCGCGAAATGGCGAGAAGAACTAGCGGCCTGATTCTGGTGACGGGCCCAACGGGTTCGGGAAAATCAACGACCATCGCTTCGATGATTGACGACATCAACGCTTCGCGCAAATGTCATATCATGACGATCGAAGACCCGATCGAATATGTGCATTCGCACCGAACGGCGATGGTAAACCAGCGCGAAGTGCATCACGACACGATGAACTTTGCCAACGCGCTGAGGGCGGTTTTGCGCGAAGACCCCGACGTGATTCTTGTGGGCGAAATGCGAGACTTGGAAACGATTTCTGCCGCGCTGACCCTGGCCGAAACCGGTCACTTGGTTTTCGGAACGCTGCACACTCGGAACGCTCCGCAAACCGTTGACCGTGTGGTGGACGTGTTTCCGCCCGATCAGCAGGAGCAGATTCGCGTTTTGCTCGCGAACACTTTGGAAGGCGTCATTGCGCAGCAATTGCTGCCGAAACTTGGCGGGGGCCGCATGGCCGCGATCGAAGTGATGATCGCAACTCCTGCAATTCGAAACCTGATCCGCGAAGGCAAAACTCACCAGATGTATTCGGTGCTGGAAACCAGCGCTCAGTTGGGAATGCAGACGATGGATCGGACGCTGCTGGATATGTACAAGAACGGCTATGTGAGTTTCGACGAGGCTCTGGTAAGGGCGATTGACCAAGAGAACTTCGGCCGTATGGCGAAGGCCGCATAGAAATTCCGAAGCGGTTTGCGCGGCGGGCGCGTCCCTTCATTCAAGGCCTTAGGGCCATCGAAGGAGGAAACGATGAGCGAATCACCGCAAGGGCCGCCGCAGGGAGCGCCGCCCCCCTCGCCACCGAACCCCGATCCTTATGGGTTGGGCGCGACCAGTTCGGGCATGGCGCCGCATGTGGCAGCGGGTCTGTCCTACATCCTTACTTGGCTCACCGGGCTGATTTTCTTTTTGATGGAAAAACAGAATAAGTTCGTTCGGTTTCATGCCATGCAGGCGATCCTTCTTGGCGCGTTGTATATCGCCGTCTATGTTGTGTTTGGCGTGCTGATATTCGGGGCGATGGCTTCGTCGGCTGCGACGGGAACTGCCGGGGTTGCGAGCGGCGGGCTGCTGTGGATGCTGATGATGCTCCTGTACTTTGCGTTCTTTGTGTTGTGGGTTGTGTGCCTCATCATGGCGTTTACAGGAAAATGGTTCAAGATTCCCGTTCTTGGCGACTTGGCGATGAAATGGTCGTAGAAAGCGGGCGCTGCTAAAACGCCATCCGAGACAGATAAGCGGCTCTTACAAAAAACGCTAACACAAACCATGCGATCGAAATGATCAGCAGGATGACCGAGGCTGTTCGGAGTCCAGACGCCGAAGGCGCACCCATCGCCATCGCTTTGTTAGCTTGGCCGATTGCGAGCGCGTACATGATGATCGCAAGCGGCGCGCAGCAGAACAGGCCTACGAGCCCGATCCAAAAATACGTCCACGCGGTTCGCAACGCCTGCTCGCCCAGAATGCCGGCTGGCGAATAAAACGTTTGCTGCGCTCGCGGATAAGGCGAAGCGGAAGGAGGTCGGCTCCAATCGTGCGAAACGGGATCGAAAAGGCTGGGCACCTGCTGCGCCCGGAGTTCGGTTCCGGTCGAGGAATCTATCAGAATTGTGTCGGGGAGGATTCTTCCCTCCTGCTTCCATCTGACAAGAGTGTCGAGATCGGCGGGACCATAAATGCGGCCGTCTGCTCCTCTGACGTTATAACTCATCTCAGCTAAGCGTCAACCCGCACGGTCTCGAACGCCTCGATCTGATCGCCGACTTCGAAATCTTTCCAGCCGTCGAACTGCAGTCCACATTCGAAGCCCGCAGCCACTTCCCTCACGTCGTCTTTGAACCGTTTGAGCGATTCAAGTTTCCCTTCCCAAATAACCTCGCCTGCGCGCTTTACCCTAACTTGCGCGTTGCGGTTGATCAAACCGTCGGAAACGTAGCATCCCGCGACGGCGCCCGCCTTCGACAGTTTGAACGCCTGACGAATTTCAACCGTACCCAGATATTTCTCTTCGTACTTCGGCTCGAGCATGCCTTTCACCGCGCGCTCGATGTCTTCGATCAGTTCATAAATGATGCGATATTGGCGGATCTGAACGCGATGCCGTTCTGCTTCCGACGTGGCGGTGGGTTCGACTTTGGTGTTGAAACCCACAACGATCGCGCTTGCGGCGCTTGCCAGCAGCACATCGTTTGCGGTGATTGATCCCACTCCGGCGTGAAGCACCTTGACGTCAACTTCGGGGTTCTCGATTTTTTCGATGAGCCCGCGCACGGCTTCGACCGATCCTTGCACATCGGCTTTGATCACAATGCGAAGTTCTTTCGATTCGCCTTCTTCCATCCGCTGTTTCAAAGTTTCGAGCGACACTTTGGCTGATTTTCCTGCGAGCTGGGACTCGCGTTCGGCATCGCGGATTTTTTCGGCGGTTTCGCGTGCTTCCCGCTCGTCGAGATATTGCCGGATGTGATCGCCCGCGTTGGGAACGGAATCCAAACCGAGGATTTCGACGGGGGTCGAGGGTCCGGCGTCTTTCACCGGGCTGCCTTGAAAATCGAACATCGCTTTGATGCGCCCCCACGCATTGCCGATGAGGGCGGTATCGCCGACCTTCAGGGTTCCGTTTTCGATGAGCACGGTTGCTACGGGGCCGCGGCCTTTGTCGAGCCGCGCTTCGATCACCACGCCTTCCACTTCGCCTCCGGGATCGGCTTTCAGATCCATCAGTTCGGATTGCAGCAGGATCAGTTCAAGAAGGTTGGCGATTCCTTCCCCGGTTTTGGCCGAAACCGGAACCACAGGGGTTGTTCCACCGAAATCTTCGGAAACCAGTTCGTGTTCGGTGAGCTGCTGTTTGACCTTGTTGACGTTGGCTTCGGGCTTATCAACCTTGGTTGCGGCGACGATGATCGGGACGTTCGCGGCTTTGGCGTGGTTGATTGCTTCCACGGTTTGGGGCATGATGCCGTCGTCTGCTGCGATCACGAGAATCGCGATGTCGGTAACTTGAGCTCCGCGAGCGCGCATTGCGGTGAACGCTTCGTGGCCGGGCGTATCGAGGAAAGTGATTTTCTTTCCATCGTGCACGATCTGATACGCGCCGATATGTTGGGTGATTCCGCCGTGCTCTTTTTCGGCCACTTTGGTTTTTCGGATGTAATCGAGCAGCGAGGTTTTGCCGTGATCAACGTGACCGAGGATTGTAACGACCGGCGGGCGGGGCTGCGTGCCGATGGCGCGTTTGCGAACGCGATCATCTTCCTGCTTGATTTTCGGTTTTGGAGGCTCGGCCCATTTGACGGAGTAGCCGAACGATTCGACGATGCGTTCGGCGACTTCCGGCTGGAGCGCAGTGGTAAGCGCGACGAGCGTTCCTGCTTTGACTAAAGATTTTTGCACTTCGGCATGGCCGATGTTGAGTGCACTTGCGATGTCGCGCGGAGTGGATCCCGTAAGGAGCGCGATCTGTTTGTTTTGGACCATTTCGCCGACGGCTTCTTTAACGATTTCGAGAGTGTCGGCATCGAGTTCCAGTTTTCCGTTGTCGCCTTCGGCGCCGAGTTCTGCGAGCACGTGCTGAACCTGCGACGGGAAGGCGTGCAGGTCGGTGGCGAGGCTCTCGACGGTCGTTTTTGACATCTTGATTTGGCGAAACGGCTCACGCGCAAGGAGCGAGTGAGTACGAGAGTTTACCTTGACGCGGATTTACTGGGATTCGGCGGCTTTTGCGGCTGAGTGTTCGGCAACCTGCTCTTCGCTCTTGATTTCGATTCCCCACCCGGTGAGCGCCGAGGCAAGTTTTGCGTTGATTCCGGCTTTGCCGATTGCGAGGCTGAGCTGCGAATCGGGCACGACCACGAACGCCTTTTTTTCTGCAAGATCGAGTTTTACGGAACTCACTTTGGCAGGACTGAGTGCGTTGGTAATGTACACGACTGGGTCGTCGCTGTAAGGAATGATGTCCACTTTTTCGTCGTACAGTTCGTTGACGATGGCCTGCACGCGCGCTCCGCGCTGGCCGACGCACGCTCCGACCGGATCAATTCTTTCGTCGGATGTTTTGACGGCGATTTTGCTGCGCACGCCCGGCTCGCGCGAGGAACTCACAATCTGAATCGTTCCCGCTTCGATTTCTGGAACTTCCAGTTCGAAAAGTTTTGCGACCAACTCTTTTGCTCGGCGGCTGACTTTCACACGGGGTCCGCGGCGCGACTCTTCGACGCCTTTTACCCAAACACGCAGGCGGTCGTTCACGCGATACGGTTCGTTGCGCACTTGGTCTTCTCTTTTCAGCACGCATTCGCTTCTGCCCGCGGTGAGGATCACATCTTGACCTTCTCTTCGGGAGACAGTTGCGGTGACGACGTCGCCTTCGCGTTCGGAGAACAGTTCCATGGTTCTGCGCCGCTCAGCCTCTTTCAGTTTCTGCTGCAGCACCTGTTTGAAAGTGACTGAAGCGATGCGCCCGAAACTTTCGGGCGAAATCTCGACGGGGATGAAGTCGCCGATTTCGGCATCGGGCTTGCGCTTGCGGGCGTCTTCGATGCTGATTTGGAAGAAATGGTTGGTGACCATTCCGACCACCTCTTTTTCGCACACGGTGTGAACCTGGCCTTTGCCCAGGTCAATTTTCACCGACACGTCGCCGGTGGCTCCCACGTGGCGGCGGTAGGCGGCAGCGAGGGCGATCTCCAGTTCCGCGATCAGCTCCTGTTCGGGAATGTCGCGTTCTCTGGCGATTCCGCGCATCGCTTCGAGCAGTTCACGTTGTTCCATCTGTTTGCCGCCAGCGAACAAAAAAGGACGGCTTATGGCCGTCCGCCCAGTTTCCGCCGTTCGCCTTACGCGCCATTATAGCATAGCGGGCTGGTAGAATTCGGCCAACGCATGCCGCCTCTTCGAGTGCTGATCGCCGACGACGACCCCCTGATTCGGCTCGATCTGAAGCAGATGCTGATCAACCTTGGCTACGAGGTGGTCGCCGAGGCAGGCGACGGCCAGGAGGCCGTGGATTTTGCCAAAGCGATGCGGCCCGACGTGTGCGTTTTGGATGTGAAGATGCCGCAGCGCGACGGAATCAGCGCGCTTTCTGAGATCGTTTCCGAACAGATCGCTCCGGTGATTCTGCTTACGGCATACAGCGACCGAGAACTGATTGACAGCGCGCGCGAGGCAGGCGCATTCGCTTATTTGGTGAAGCCTTTCAAGCCGAACGACCTACCTCCGGCGATCGAGGTTTCGGTGAGCCGGTATCGGCAGATGCACGATCTGCAAAAGCAGGTGCGCGGTTTGGAAGAGCGGATCGAGGCTCGCAAAGTCATTGAAAAAGCGAAGGGCCGGCTGATGCAGATCGAAGGCATCTCGGAGGCCGACGCGTATGCAAAGATTCAGCAGATAAGCATGCGGGAACGGATTTCGATGAAGACAGTTGCGGAACGGTTTTTGCAACAGGAGGCAGAATGAACAGAGTTTTTATTGCGCTTTTGATTGCGGCTTCGATCGCCGGCTGCAGCAGCAACACACCGAGCACCCAAACACAGCCGAAGTTCAAAGTTGCGCTGCTGACGCCTTCATCCGTCAACGACAGCGGATGGAGCGCTCTTGCCTACGACGGGTTGATGGGAATCAAACAGGAACTGGGAGCAGAAGTGAACAACGTGGTGGCCGCAACGCCCCAAGAGCGCCGCGATGCGATGCGCAGTTATGCGCAGCAAGGCTATAACCTGGTGATCGGCCACGGCTATGAATACAACCAAGACGGCATTGAAATCGGGCCCGATTTTCCGAAAACGGTGTTTGTGAGCTCGAGCGGAACCAAAACGGCGCCGAACGTGGGCACGTTTCGGTTCTACTTGGAACAGGGGATGTACCTGTTGGGAATGACGGCGGCGAAGATGTCAAAAACCGGGGTGATCGGGATGGTAGGCGGGCCTGAAGTTCCGAGCATCGAATCCACTTTTGTTGGATTCGAAGCCGGCGCTAAATCGGTTCGACCCGACATAAAAGTTTTGAAGGCGTACACCGGTTCCAACGACGACGTGAACAAAGCCAAGCAGCAGACTTTGGCGTTGATTGATCAGGGCGCCGATTTTATTATTCATCAAACGAACGCTGCGGCAGGAGGTGTGTTCGAAGCGTGCAAAGAGCGGCAGATTTTTGCATTCGGCACCAACAGCGATCAGACCAGCGCCGCGCCTGACACCGTTTTGGCGAGCGCGGTGATCATCGCAAAGCCTGCATTCATTCAGTTGGCGAAGGAGGTTCGCGCCGGAACGTATAAGGGCGAAGTGCGGCTTGTGGGAATGGACGTTGGGGCGATCGGCATCGCGTGGAATCCAGCTCTGAAACCGCGGGTTCCGAAAGAGGTTTTAGACATGGTCGCCGATGCCGAGTCCAAAATGAAGAGCGGCGCTTTGGTTGCTCCGAAAAACGAGTTCTGAACGCTCGACATGCAGCCGGCCGATCTTGAAGCGAGGCAGGTGAGCAAACGCTTCGGCGGCACGACGGCGCTTCGATCGGTTTCGCTCCGCATCGCACCGGGAACGATTCACGCTTTAGCTGGGGAAAACGGCGCCGGAAAGTCCACTCTCGTTTCGGTTCTTTCGGGCAATCTTCGTCCCGATTCGGGCGGGCTGCTGCTGAACGGTCAGCCTCTGCGGCTGAAGAGCGCGGCAGATGGCGAGGATGCAGGCATCTCGGTTGTGCACCAGCATTTCGCTTTGATTCCGGCGTTTTCGGTGGCAGAAAACTTGGCGTTCGCGGCGCTTCGACGCGGCCCGTTTTTGTTGAACGCTGATGCGCTCGCAGCGGATGCGCTGCAATTTGCAGACAAATTAAAATGGAACGTAACGCCGAGCGCAAAAGTTGCCGACCTGAGCGTGGGCGAAAAGCAGCGCATCGAAATTCTCCGCGCGCTTGCAACTTCCCCGCGGTTCGTTCTGTTCGATGAACCTACTGCCACATTGACGGCAGGCGAAGCGGATCAGTTATTTCAGGTGATGCGTTCGCTCGCTTCGGAAGGTGTGGGAGTGCTGTTCATTACGCATCGGCTTCGCGAAGCGCTTTCGGTGGCCGATCGGGTTTCGGTATTGAGAAAAGGTTCGATGGTTCTGAGTGAGATTCCAGCTTCCGAGCTCGATGAATCGAGCCTTGCGCGCGCGATGGTCGGCGATTTTCAAAGCGCAGCGCGCGGGTCGCACACCGCTGCAGGCGGTGATCAGATATCGGCGCAGAACGTCGTCGTTCAAGATGCCGACAGAAGAAACGTTGTTGACGGTGCGAACCTTGCGGCGCCTTTCGGCGCGATTACCGGAATCGCCGGAGTAGACGGCAACGGCCAAACAGAATTCGCCGAGGCTCTTGCGGGTGTCCGCGGAATCTTTGCCGGAAGCATCACGATTCCAAGCGGCGCGGAGGTCGCTTACATTCCGCAGGATCGGGCGGTGGACGGTCTGGCCCTCGATATGAGCATGCAGGACAACCTGATGATCCGCGGTCAGCGCAAGCCGAGCCTCGTTCGATTTGGATTTATCTCTTCGAGACGCAGACGGGAGTGGTGCAGCAGGTTGATCGAGGAGTATGACGTGCGGGCGGAATCCATCAATCAAAGCGCGGGGTCGCTCTCGGGCGGCAATCAGCAGAAACTGATCTTGGCGCGCGAGTTGGATTCGAACCCGGGTGTGATCGTCGCCGCCGACCCGACGCGGGGTCTCGATGTTCGGGCCGCAAACTTCGTTCGACAAAAACTGGTGGAGTGCGCCGCGGAAGGCCGATGTGTGATTCTGTTTTCTTCTGATTTGGACGAACTTTCCGAAATCGCAGACAAAGTTTTCGTGATGTCGCGCGGGCGGATTCTTGAAGGCGACGTCGCTTCTTTGATGGGTGGGGCAGTTTGAAAAGGCAGTTGATTTTTTACGCATTGGCCGCGGCGATCGCTGCCGCTGCGTGCTTGATCTTTGGCGATTCCGTTTCGATCGCCGCGCGCGGAGCGTTTGCCGACAGTTTTGCCGTTCACCGCACGCTGGTTAAATCGGCGCCGCTTGCGCTGACGGCAATCGGGCTGATCGTCGCGTGGCGCGGGGGGATGTTCAACATTGGCGGAGAAGGTCAGCTGCTGATGGGGGCGTTGGCATGCGCGCTGATCTACCGCCTCGCCCCGAATCTTCCGTTCGAAAGAGCCGCGCTGTTGGCAGGCTCGGCGATTGCCGGCGGAACGTATGCGCTGATTGCGGCAATTCTTTACACCAAGCGCGGAGTGAACATCGTGATCGGCACGATTCTGCTCAACTTCATCGCGATGCAGATTGTGAGTTACGCCGTGCGGGGGCCGCTGCAAGAACCGACGCACTCGATTCCGCAGACCGCCTCTCTGCCCCGCGAACTGATGTTTGGAAGGCCGAACCCTCAGACCGATCTGCACTGGGGTGTGCTGTTCGCGCCGGTTTTGGCGGTTGCTTGTTCCATCTGGCTGTTTCGAACTGCGCAAGGTTTTCGAATACGGCTTGTTGGGTCGAACTTCCGCGCGGCGCGTGCGGCGCGGATTGATGCGGACAAGCACCGAACGATCTGCATGGGAGTAAGCGGCGCAATCATCGGTTTGGCTGGTGGAATCGAGTTTCTTGGAACGACGGGTTATTTGTACGACGGCTTTTCTCCGGGCTGGGGGTTTTTGGGAATTCCGGTCGCGCTGCTTGGCGGGCTGCATCCTTTGGGGGCGTTAGCATCGGCGTTCGGTTTCGGCGCGATCATCGCCGGAACGAAACAGTTGGAGGCCGCTGGCCGGGCGGACAGTTCGCTGGTGTTCGCAATCCAAGGCGCCGCATTGTTGTTGTTCATGCTGGCGCAGGCGGTGCGCACATCGTCTTTGCGGGCTTCGTCACGGATTGTCGAAGGATCGGATGCATGAACGAGGTTTTGGGGATTCTGTCGGCGATGCTCTCGATCGGAACTCCGCTGATGATCGCCGCGTCGGGCGAAACGGTGCTGGAGCGTGCTGGCGTGCTGAACATCGGGCTTGAAGGTGTGATGCTGTGCAGCGCTTTCTTTGCGTTTTTAACGGATTCGGCAACGCACAGTCCGTGGCTCGGCTTGGCGGCAGGTGTGGTTTCGGCGGTTTTGTTGATGGCGGTCTCGTCGGCGTTCGTGATCAAGTTTGCGTGCGATCAAGTGGTGACCGGCACGGCGGTGAACCTCTTGTCTCTGGGAATCACGGGTTCGTTGTTTGCGTTCGCCTTTGGGAAGACCGGGAAACTTGTGGCTGTGGAATCCGTGCCGAAAAACGAGGCGTTTCTTTCATTGAACCCTCTGATGCTGCTTGCCGCAGCCGCGCCATTATTTGCTTGGATTTTGTTGACGAAGACCCGCTGGGGACTCGCTGCGCGGGGATGCGGAGAGAGCCCCGAATCGGTTTCGGCGCTCGGTTTTTCGGTGATCAAGACGCGGCTTCAGGCATCCGGTTTTGCGGCGGTTTGTGCCGGGATTGCTGGATCGTATCTGACGATTGCTCAAACCAACTCTTTTGCGCCGAACATGACAGCCGGGATAGGGTTTGTGGTGCTGGCGGCGGTGACGTTTGGAAGGTGGAGCATCGCCGGAACCGTGTTCGCTTCGCTGTTGATCGCTTTGGGATATGGCGCGCAGTTTTGGCTGAAAGCGAAGCAGACAGCAATTCCTTATCAACTGTTCGACGCTCTGCCATACTTATCAGCGTTGATCGCGCTGATCTGTGCGGGCCGGTCGTCGTCCGCTCCAGCCAGCCTGGCGCGGCCGTTCTCGCCAAAATGAAACTTACACGAAAAGTGTCGTTCTCGAGCGGACATCGTTACTGGCTCGATGACCTGACCGAACAGCAGAACCGCGCTCTGTTTGGGAAGTGGGCATCTCCTCATTATCACGGACACAACTACGAACTGTGGGCAACCATTGCGGGACAGATTGACCCGAAATCAGGCATGGTGATTAACATCAAGGTTCTGGATGGAATCTTGAAGGAGCGGATCGTTTCGAAGTTCGACCAGAAGAGCATCAATGATGAAGTACCGTTTTTTCGAAATGCGGCGCCGAGTTTGGAAAACCTGGTTAAGTTTTGCGCTGACGCGCTGGCCCAACTGCCGGAGGGAGTCAGGCTCACTCACCTTAGGCTGCAGGAAACACCGAGACTGTGGGCCGAAAGAAACCTTGAAGGAGACAACGCCATGACAACCCTGACGCGGACGTATGAGTTTTGTGCATCGCATCGGCTGCACAATCCCGAGCTGAGCGACGAACAGAACGCTGCGCTGTTTGGCAAATGCAGCAACCCGAACGGCCACGGCCACAACTACATTTTGGAAGTTACAGTGACGGGCGATGTGAATCCGACATCGGGAATGATGGTGGATCTTGGAAGAATGGATGCAGTTGTGAACGAGCTGGTGGTTGATTACCTGGATCACAAACATCTGAACCTTGACATCGAGGAGTTCAAACAGAAAATTCCGACTTCGGAAGAGGTAACCCGATTTGTGTTTGAAAGGCTCAATGACCGACTGCCCGCGAAGTTAGTTCGCGTGAGGCTGCACGAAACCGGACGGAACTCTTTCGAGTATGCGGTCGAGTGAGGGTTTTTGCACCACGCCCCGCCGGCCGTTTTTGTCAATCAACGAAGTTGGAAAGAAATCGCGAGCCGTGATCTTCACTCGTCCAAGCGGTTGAACGGGAGTTTCTAAATAGGTTGGAACTCCTTCCAAAATCGTCCATCCGCACAGCAGCCCGCCATCCTGCGAAAAACCTTTGCTCGAGACGATCTGCGCAAGAATCGCCATGCCCGACTTCACCTGTCCGATCAGGCTCACCGCATCGGGATTTGGAGCGCTTTCCAACGCCATGCAGTTTGCCGAGATTGTGTATGCACCGGATGCGACGGCCTGCACCGAAATCTCGCGCGGTTTTTCGGCGCGCAGTGCGGCGGTTGTTTCGCTGAGTTTGATCGCGGGGGAATTGGTGAATGCGCACGCGACAACGTCGGCATCGGCGCGCAGCCGAAATGTTTGCGTCGAACCTTTGTCGAGTTTGTCTTGACCTTCGAGGGTGAGCCGCACAATCCGGATCGGCTTGTTCCACGGCAGTGATTCACCGCCCTCGAGAATCAGTTTTAGCGTGTGCCCGCCGGGAGCAGCGTTTTCCGGCAGACGCCAATATCCGGCGAGGGATGATCCGAATTCGAACGTGAGCGGCGCGTTTGCATCGAGCAGGATTTTTTGGATGCGATTCAGGCCGGTTCCGATCACGCGGATTAGATCGTTTGCGCAGCCTGTTTCCGAGATCTTTTGAATCTGCGTCGGCGCCGAGCCTTCACAATTCAGAGCGGCGAGAGATGGAAATGCGAGCGTGCCGCTCCCAACCGCAATGGGGATGAGTCCTTGACGATCGGTGGGCGTCCAGTCAAAAGACCCGTCTGCCCGTGTTGTGATTCTTTGGCCGTTCAGTTCGATGCTGCGGGGCGAGTCAACGCGCACCCACCTGCACCGTTCGAGCACCATCACCCTGCCCGTTAACGTTCCGCCGCACCTGCCCGCTTCGGGAAGCAGAAGATAGGTCTGCCTTTGGAGAGCGGCGGTGAGCAGAAGCGAAGCAAGCATAGCTGCGGAATGTCGTATTCTATCCGGCATCGGAATGAAAGTTGGGATTTTGGGCTGCGGCGGCATGGGGCGGGTGCATGCTCGGCATTACGCGAAGATGGACGTGCAGTTGGGCGCGTTCGACATCTCGGCTTCGGCGATGGAAGAGTTCGCCGCGAGCACGTCGGCAAAAACGTTCGGGAACGAATCCGAGCTTTTTGAATGGGCCGATGTGGTGGACATGTGCATCCCGACGCACGTACATTTTGCGGCCGCGGTGAACTGCATTTCGGCGGGCAAGCCGATCCTTTTGGAAAAGCCGATGTGCAGGAACCTGCGGGAATGCGCTCAACTGATCGAGCAGTCGGAAAAGCGGAACGTGCCCGTGATGCCCGCGCAGGTTGTACGGTACTTTCCCGAATTCCGAAAGGCGCGGGACTTGGTGGTTCAAGGCGAAATCGGATCTCCGGCGGCGATCAGAACGCGCCGCGGAGGAAAATATCCGCACGGCGGAACCACATGGTTCGGCGAGTTTTCGAAATCCGGCGGGATTCTCCTCGATCTGCTGATTCACGACTTTGATTGGCTCAGGTGGACGTTCGGCGAAGTCGAGCGGGTTTTCGCGCAATCGCTGACTTTGAGCGAACGAACCGGTATTGATTACGCACTCGTAACGCTCACCATGCGCTCGGGCGCGGTTGCGCATTGCGAGGGCACATGGGCCGATCCCGGAGGGTTTCGAACGGCATTCGAAGTGTGCGGCAGCGGAGGAATGATCGAGTGGGACAGCAGAAACGTGGCGAGTTTGCGCACGCATTTGTACGGGTCTTCGGCGTCAGAAAGTCCGTTGGCGCAGGCCGACGATCCTTACTTCCGGCAGCTTTCTGATTTCTTGGGCGCCGTGAGAGACAGCCGCCCGATGCCGGTGAGCGCGCTCGACGGAGCGATGGCGGTTTCGGTTGCCGAAGCGGCGATTGAATCGAACCGGACGGGCCGCGCAGTTGCGCCTGCGGCTCCGTAGCGCGGGATGCCGCTGGTAGTCTAATACTCGCAGTGCGTTGGATTTTGAACATCGGTTTGATTGTTTTGTGCGGCGGGGCTCTCGCGCAGCCATCCGGAAACTATGGGGGCGCTGCGTGGAAAGTGAACGAAGCGAGATGCTTGATTTGGAACGGCCAGCCCTATCTTCCCTTGGGTTGGAGATTTTCCGCAACCGCTGCGAACATTGACGCCGTGAGCGCAAGCGGTTGCAAAGACGCCGTGTTGGAAATGCCCGATTCGGATTGGAACGTTTTGATTTCTCATGCAGATGCCAAAGGTTTGCGCTATCTGATTGCCCGTGACGTTCAGGCTCCGACGGCGCCGGGTTGGATCGTCCGGCCCGAAAGTTTTCGGCTGGATGGAATCTCAAAGAAAGGCACTTACACGATGGATGTGGGCACGGCCGGATCGGTTTATTACATCGTGGCGACCGAACAGGGTCAGGGCATCAGCAAAAAAGGGTGGGCGCCGATCTCGAACGGTCAGATTTCGATTGCGGTGGATCAGGCGTTTCCATCAGATCGAAGGTCCATTCTGATTTTTCCGAACTATGCGAACACATCGCACAGCGACTATTGGGAGCGGTTCGATTCTGCGCGTGATGAACTTTTGAAGCGTTTGTCGCAAACCCGATTCGGCCCAGGGCTTCGAGGCTTTGTGAACCCGCTGGGCCGTGTGCGGGAGTGGACATGGCCGAGCGGCGGATTCGTTCCCGATTCTGCGCTTTTTCGCATCGAGTTTCAAAACTATCTGGAGACGAAGTATCGCGATGTGGACGCGTTGAACCGATCGTGGAGGCTGAGGTCGTTTGAACTGCGGGATTTTGCGCGCGCGGCTCGGCTGGTCCCGCTTTTTTCGAACAACCGAGGAGTGGAGAGCCTGCTCGATCCGATCGAAGAGAACCTTCTTGCGGTGGATGCGCGGACGTCGGCTTATTGGTCGGACCTGCGAGACGCGATTGATCTGAGCGCCGCACGCCGGACCGAACGTCTCGCCACAGCGATTAGGAATATCGCGGACGTGCCGGTTGTGTATGAATGGGCCGGATGGTCGCCGATTTTCGACACGCAAAATCCCAGCGGCGATGGCGTGGGCGTTCGATGGACGGATGAAGGGACATCGGGTTTGGAAAACGCCGCACGCGCCGCAAGTTCCACTTTCGCATGGCGCAACAAAGGATGGATGGTTGCGACGGAGATTTCGAACGGAAGCAAGCCGTTTGGGGATGCGCGCGCGGCCCAGATCGCGGCATCGTCGTGCGCGGATTTGGGAGCCAAAGGTTGGTTTTTGAGGCTGAGCTCGAACGCCGAACTCCCGTTTTTGGAAGCCGCGGCGGCTGATACGTCGCTCAATTCGAGGCTGGCGGCTGCCGTTCCTTCTTTTGTGTTTTATCCCGAAAACGCGCGCTTCCCTGCCGACACGATGCAGCTTCCTGGCGGAACATGGTGGCTGCCCACTCCATCTGCTGGAAACAGAATTGATATCGGCGAGGGATATGAGGGATATCGTCATGACGCGGTTTACAACAAGTTCATTGCGATTTGGCGGACGAGCGCGCCAATCAAGACCAAACTGCGATATCTGGATCCCAGCCAGATCAGCATTGTAAACGCCGACGGAACTGTGCCCGAAATGAAAGTTTCGAAAGACGGCATCGAACTTGTGATCGGCACGACGCCGATGATTATCACGGGCTCTGAAAACCTTCCCGTGCCAACTGATGCGTTGGAAGACGCACAAGCGAAATACAAAGCGTATTCGGCAAGAGCCAAGGCCGCGGGAATCAACATTTCGGACATGCAGTTTATGTTCGAGGATTCGGCTCGCAGGATTGCGGCGAGCCCCGGTCAGGCTTTCGCTTCGATGATCGAGAACCTTAGAAAGATTGAGAAGGCGATCGGACGCTTTTCGTGGATCGAAGGCGAAAGGCCGGAAGAGTCGAACTTCAGTTTTACCGGAAGTTCGGCGGCAACTTCGAACGGAAAATATCTTGCCGTGGATACGCCGTATATGACGCTCGATGGAAACTTCTTCGTTTCGTACTCTTTCAAGGCTGCGCCCGGTACGGGCGCGTCGGAAGTTTGGATCGCCGCGCGCATACCGAAAGAAGTGAGGCCGTTTGTGCAGGTTGAAATGCGCGACCGTGAACCGATGAAACTTGGCGACAATCCGGTTTCAACTTACGGCGACGGGTTTTCGTGGTATCGGCTTGGCGATGTGAACTTAAAGCCCGGCTCGTATCGCGTTACGGTGCGGCTGCTGGCGGGAGCGCCCAGATACGAGGCCGCGCTCGACGTGATTTTGATCACGCCGCAAGGCTTCCGGCCCTCTGGATTGCGCCTGCCGAAAGTGGATTAGCTCGATCCGCGTTTTTTCTGATAGGCGCGGATGAATGCCGGAACGTCCTCCACTTCATCAACTGCATCGGACGTGCGCGGTTCGCCCGTTCCGGAATTCACCGTTTGCGGAATTCCGGTTGCTGGAGCGGTGCCTGGCGGAAGTGTGGAATGGCTGTTGGGAACGGGTCCCGGCGGTTCGCTGCTGGGAACTTCCACCGCCGCCGTGCGCGACGTTTGAGGAGTGAATTGCGGCCGTGTTGTCGCCGCGGGGCGGGTGGCTCCCGCACCGATTGCAGCCTGCAATGCGCGCTTGCCTGCGCTTGTGGCGGCATCGAATCCGGAGGCCAAAACGGTGATGCGAACTTCGCTGTCAATGCTGTCGTCAATCACGGCTCCGAAAATGATGTTCGCATCGTCTCCGGCGGCCATATCTTGAATGAACATCATCGCTTCGTTCGCTTCGGCGAGCGTCAGGTCTTGCGAAGCTGAAACGTTGACCAGAAGTCGCGTGGCCCCTTCGAGCGTGGTTTCAAGAAGTTGATTGTTCAGCGCGTCTTGTGCGGCTTGCTGCGCGCGGTGCTCACCCGTTCCCGATCCGATTCCCATGAGAGCGGGGCCCGAGCCGGTCATGATCGCTTTGACGTCGGCGAAATCTACGTTGATGAGTCCCGGAACGGTGATGATGTCGGAGATCGCCTGCACACCTTGGCGCAGCACGTCGTCGGCGACTCGAAACGATTCAATGAGTGTGGTGCGTTTGTCAACAACCGGCAGCAAACGGTCGTTCGGGATGGTGATGATCGTGTCTACGAACGCACCGAGCGAGGCCATGCCTTCTTCGGCGATGCGCCGTCTTCGCGCACCTTCCCAAGTGAACGGCTTGGTAATGACGGCCACGGTGAGCGCGCCCAAATCTTTGGCGATTTCGGAAACGACGGGTGCGGCACCGGTGCCGGTTCCGCCGCCGAGTCCTGCGGTTACGAAAACCATGTCGGCTCCTGTGAGCATTTCGCGAATGGCGGCGCGGGTTTCTTCCGCTGCGTTTTTGCCAACTTCGGGATCGCCTCCTGCTCCGAGTCCGCGCGTAAGATCGGCTCCAAGCTGCAGCTTCACGGGTGCGTTCGAAAGTGCGAGCACTTGAACGTCGGTGTTCATCGCCACGAATTCGACGCCTTTGATTCCGGCTTCGATCATCCTGTTGACGGCGTTCGATCCGGAGCCTCCAACTCCCACGACTTTGATGTTGGCTTGCGGTGCCGATTGGTTTTTTGATGGGCTCATGTCAGTTCCTCTCCAGTCAGATTTGCGCTCGTTCGCGCGGTCGAAAAATTGCGTCTAAGGCTTTTGTGATCCAGTTTCCGTTGCGGGTTTCGGCAGAAACGGAGTCCTCTTCCCTGGTGTGAAGAGCGTAATTGACAAGTCCCACAACTGCCGCGTGCTGTTCTCCCTCCGCCACGTCGCTGAGGCCGCCGAGCGGAATGGGCCGGCCGATTTGGACGGACGCATCGTCCATTTCGGTTTCAAAGAGTTTTGTGATGCCGGGCAGCTTGCTTCCTCCGCCCGTAATCACGATTCTTCCCGCATCGCGGAAGAAGCCGGCGCTTGAGACGTTCTGCTTGATCATCGTGATCAGTTCGCGAAGCCGGGCTTCGATGATTTCTGCAAACACGCGCTTGGAAAACGGCCGGGGCTTTTCGGCCCCAACTTGCTGCACCGGGATGGCGTCGGTTTCGGCGACCGAGTCGGGCAGGCATGTTCCGTACTCACGTTTCAGGCTTTCGGCATCTTCCTGAGTGGTTTTCAGAAGTTTGCTCAAATCGGAACTGATGTGGTTGGAACCGATCGGCACGATGCAGATGTGTGTGAGCGCGCCATCTGAATAAACGGCAGCTTCGGTAACGTTGCCCCCGATGTCCACAACCAGCACTCCTTCATCCATCTGCTTTTGCGACAGCACACCGAGCGCGCTCGCGATCGGGCCGACGATCACCAACTCGATTTCGAGTTGTGCGCGGCCGAGGCACCGTTCCAAGGTCTGCAATTCGGTTGTGGGCCCGCTGATGAGAAAGGTGGAGACCTCGAGCCGTTCGGCGCTCATGCCGATCGGTTTTTTCACGCCGTCGTGCCCATCAACGCGGAATTTGCACGGAATTGCGTGAATCAGTTCGCGGTCGTGCGCAAACGGAATCTGCTTGCTGTGATTGATCACCCGGTTGACATCTTCGCGCGTGACGGCGCGGCCGGGCGGCACAATCGGAATGATCCCTTTTGCTGATTGACCCGAAAGTTCGGTGCCCGAAAGCGACACAACCAGATTGTGCGCTTTGGCGCCGGCCATCGTTTCTGCCCTGCGGACTGCGGTTGCGACCGCATGAGCGGTTTCGGTTAGATCAACGATCGAGCCGCGCTTCAACCCTTTGCAGTCCGCGGAGCCGAAGCCGACAACACGCGCACCTGTCTCTTTTTGGCAATCCACCATAAGGCAGGCGGCTTTGGTGCTTCCCAAGTCAATGGCCGTGATGAGATCCATCTATTCGCTCGCCTCCATTTTTTTTCTTTGTGTGCTGTCTTGCAGCCTGGTTAGATACAGCCTTCGAATGATCGAAAGATTCACAAACATTCTTCCGCCGAACGTGATGACCGGCGCAAGATACAGCTGCGGTACGCCGATTTTGTCGCCCAAGTAAACCATTCCAACCGCCAACACGACGTTGCTGATGAAACCGGTAACGAACAGATCGTTTTTGTATCGGCCCTCGAGCCCCGCGCGGATTCCGCCGAGCACGGTGTCGGTTCCTGCAAGCGCGGCGATGCCGATGTATTCGCTCAGGTCGCCTGGAATCTGCTTCGTCGCAAACAGCGCGAACACGCCGCCGACCACCAAGGCAAGAATCGGGATAAGAATCATTTCTGCGCCTCCACCGGCTTGGCAAACTGCTTCTGCGTGGAGCCGCTGAAGGCCGGCAAGGTCATTTTCGGCACCTCTTTCAGCTCGACCATGCTGGGGTCGGTGAGGCGGATTTTCGACAGATACCTGCCGTTCATGTTGAGCGCTCCGTACATGGTCTTCAGATCGCCGATCGCACGGATCACAACGGGCGAGGAAACCGGCACGCGGCCGACGTACACCACCGGACCTTCACAATGAATTGAGGTTCCGGCGACGATGCGCTGATTGTTGATGGCGATCGCTTCGGCTCCGCTGAGCCAGCATTCGTTAATCACCTTAATGATGTCGTCATCATGAATCAGATACGGCTCGATGACTTGCGGATCGCCCTGCGGCGCGTGCTCGCTGTCTTTCAAAGTGATTTCCACGCCGGGGCCCACCACTTCGGTCAATCCGGCAAGAAGTTTGGCTTCGCGCAGGCTTTGGCTTACGATATCGGACTGTTTGGTTCCTTCGACTTGCGCGGCGAGCAGTTTGGCGTTCTCTTCTCTTAACTTGGCGATCTCTTTTTCTTTGTCATCAATCACCGAAATCAGGTCGGAGGATGTGGAACGGAATCCATAGCGCGAGGGCTGGGTGTTGATTCGGCCGCTGGATTTCTGCTGCGTGCTGAACGCCGACACCAGCAGAAATCCGAGCAGAAATGCGACGAACGAAACGGGCGCCGACCATGCGGGGATTTTATGCGGTGCAGACATCAATTCTCATTCATAAACGACGTTATCCGGATCCACGACATTCAATGTTTTCGCCTTTTGCCAAAGCGATGGATCGGTTTGAAAAGCGTTTTTTGCGGCTTCGACTTTGCGATCCAGGCCGGCGGCCGTGCCCAAAACCACGGTCGTTTGGCCGCCAATATTAAAGCACAATCGGCCCATCTGGTCGCAAGAGACTTGAATGTACCGCCCTGGGGCGAAATCCTGCACTTTTCCTGCGACCACCGCGAGCTCGCGGATCGCTGTCGGGTCGGCAATGCACAAGATTGGCGCCAAATCTTTCTCTTGGACGGCAATGGAAATGCGCAAGTTTGCCGCCGAATTTGAAGGAAAGATCTCGCCTGATCCGTCAACGCACAACGGCTCGCGGCCCGCAAGTTTTGCGATCGGTTTTCGATACTTAACTTCGACTCTGGCAAATCCAAAAACGTTTGCATAAAACCGCGAAGATTCCACTTGTCGAATCTGCTCCAGTTTTTTTTCAACTTCCCTTGCATCAATTTGCGCTTCCGGAATGTTTGCATAGGCGTTGATGATCGAAGCCACGCGATTTCGATCCGACAGCTCGGACGCTTCGATCCGGACGACGCGCAGATGTGTGAGATCGCTTGTGTATGCGCCTATGATCAGAATTGTGAGCAGACAGATTGTCCAGATGAATGCCCACACCGTGCGCGACAGCTTGTTACGCCTTCTTTTTCTTCGCGATCCCATGACGCTCCAATGCGATTGAGACGATCTTTTCGCACAACTGTTCGTAACTCATTCCTGCAGCGGCCGCCGACCGCGGCACCAACGAAGTTGGTGTCATGCCGGGCATGGTGTTCAGTTCGAGAACGATCACACTGTCGTCGCAAATCATCATGTCGGTTCGGCTGATATCTTCGCAGCCAAGAGTTTGGTGTGCGGCAAGCGCGATCTTTTGGCACCGTTCGGTGAGTGATTCCGAAATGCGCGCGGGGCAGATCTCATCGGTCGCGCCCGGTGTGTATTTGGCCTGAAAATCATAAAAGCCCGATTTGGGCACGATCTCCACCACCGGCAGCGCTTCCGTGCCGAGAACGGCAACCGTAACTTCGGTGCCTTGGATCAAAGGTTCGATCAACACCCGGTCGTCGTAACGGAACGCCTTGCGAACGGCGGCGTCCAGCTCCTGCTCGGTCCGGGCGATCCCCATGCCGATGGTCGAGCCCTGTGAATTGGGCTTCACCACCACCGGCAGGCTGACCGCAGGAACCGGCTCGCCCGCTTTCAGCAACACTCCCTCGGCCACTTTCAGCCCGTGCGCCGCAAGTATCTGCTTTGATGCGTGCTTGTCGAGCGCGGTCACCGCTGCGTGCACACCGCTGCCCACAAACGGAATTCCTAAAAGATCGAGAACGGCCTGCGGGTGTCCGTCCTCGTCCATCGGCCCGTGCAAAAGAGGCACGACGAGATCGGGGCGGTTTCTTCCGATCAGGTCAGTGAGGCCGCCTCGGCCGAGCATCTGTTCCGTCAGATCGAGCTGGTTTGCATTGAAGCCTGCATGCCTCAACGCAGTTGTAAACAGCCAGCCTCCGAGTTTTGATACTTCACGTTCGGCAGATTCTCCTCCGCACAGCACTGCGATGCGAATCGGCTCGTCAGCGCGATCCATTTCTGCACGAAGTTTGGTGATAAAACCGCCAGTAGCGCCGGCTCCGGTATCCAGCAGCAGATCGCCCGGTTGAACGATCTTCGCGACTTTTGTCGGCAGACGATGGATGGAAGGCACGTATTCCACTTCGATCCCCAGCGATTCCAGCCCTTCGACGATTCTTGCGCTCGACACACCCGGAGCGGGATGATCGCGCGAATCGAAAATGTCGGTCAGAATCGGCTTATCGAACTGCGCGAGTTCGTGCACGAACTCCGGCAACTGTTGTTGAACGCGTGCATAGGTCAACGGCTGATAAACCACCACAAGACGGCGGTCGGGATACGCTTCGCGCAAGGCGGTTCTTGATGCGGCGATTTCGCTGGGATGGTGCGCATAATCTTCCACCATCAGCACGCCGTTCTGTTCGGCGATGATTTCCAATCTTCGGCGGCAGCCTTTAACCTGCGGAACGGCAGCGATCAACCGCTGTTCATCGGCGCCAAGCAGCATCGCCGCGGTCATCGCTCCCAGCATGTTCAGCGCGTTGTGCCTGCCGATCGTGTTCATTTGGATTGGCACGTTTTTGATGCGGAGCGAACCGTCGTATGCTGCATCGAGGCCTCCGATGCCGAATCCGTACTGAATGGAGGACGGCACGATTGCGGCGATCGCCGAGGAGCCTTTGTCTTCTGCGCAAGCGATCAGTTTTGTTTTGCCTGTGGTGTTGGAAATGAATTCGATCATGCTGCGCTGCAGTGCGGCGAAGTCTCCGTGAAATTCCAGATGGTCGGGTTCCAAATTCGTCAGCAAAACCGTTTCGGCTGAGATGTCCAGCATGCCGTTGAACGCTTCGCAGGCTTCCACCACAGCCCATTCGCCTTCACCGAATCGAACGCCGCAGTCGAAGCCTGGAACTTCGGCTCCGACGATGGTCAGAGGGTCGAAACCGGCGTGAGCGAGCAGCTGCCCCAAAAACGCGGTCGCGGTGCTTTTTCCGTGCGTGCCCGCAACCGCAACTACGCGCCTGTTTTCCAAAATGCGCGCAAGCAGTTGAGACCGCCGCGCCACAGGGATTCCGATCCGCTTTGCCTCTTGGAATTCAGGATTTTCGTTTGGGTCAATCGCATCGCTGACCACGACCAACGCGGCGTTTTTGATCCTGTCTTTCTGTTCGCCGATCCAAACATCAACTCCGATCGCATCAAGCGCAGCGGTGGTTCTTGAATGCCGCAGGTCGGAGCCGCTGACCGAAAAACCTCGCTCGATCAGGATTCGCGCAAGCGGCGACATCCCTGCACCTCCGATTCCAACCAGATGAATGGTGCCGTGCGAGGGCAGTTGAATGGGCGACCGGAAATGCTTGCTGATGTCAGCCTTGGTGAGCACGATGCGCCTCTTCGATCTGTTGCAGAACCCGCTCTGCGGCGTCGGCAATCGCCCACTCTTTCAGCTTTTGCGATGCGGCGGCGCGGCGGTCTTCGTTCGCGTGCCATTCGCGCCACGCCGTTTCAAGTTTTTCCGGCGTTAGCAGCCGTTGTTCAATGATTTCTGCCGCACCCATGTTTTCAAACAGTTTGGCATTATGATACTGGTGATTGGCGTAGGCGAACGGATAAGGGATCAGAATCGAGGGAATTCCAAAGAGCGCAAGTTCGGCAAGCACTCCCGCTCCCGACCGCGCGACAGCCAGATCAGCCGAGGCGAGCGCATCCGCCATCTCGCCAGCCTGAAGATACGGCCTGATGCGATACCCTGGGAAAGCGCCGAGGCGGTCGGCGGATTTCGCCATGGATTCGTACTGCTTTTCGCCGGAAACATGCAACCATCGGTTGGACTGACCGTTGATTCTGAGCGCGGCTGACATGACGACCTCATTCAACGCCGCCGCGCCTTGTGAACCTCCCAAGGCAAACGTTAGGAAACCCTCTTTCGAATCGGGCTTCGGTTGTTGGGCGGCTTTCACAATCTCTTTGCGAATCGGCATGCCTGTACGCACGCAGCCCTCTCCCAACCGCAGCGCGGCTTCTTCAAACACGATGCATTTTTTTGCCGCATGTTTCGCGGCGATTTTGTGAGTGCGCCCCGGAACGGAGTTTTGTTCATGAATCACCACCGTGATTCCGAGCATTCGCGATGCGGTCAAGAACGGACTGGCGGAATAGCCGCCGGTTGAAAAAAGTACATCGGGGCGAATTTCATTGAGCAGGGTTCTTGCGGCGCCAACTGCCCGCAGAAGAACGATTGCAGACGAAAGTCCCTGAAACGTATAAAGCCTGCGGAGCGGACGAGATTCGATTCCGCGAAAAGGCATCGCGGCGCGCGCGCATGCGCGTGACTCCTGACCTCGAACGCTTCCGAAATACTGTACGTCGTGTCCCGCTTCGCGCGCCAAAAGCGCGACTTCAAGTGCGGGTAAGACGTGTCCGCCCGTACCGCCGCCAGTTACGATCAGCCGCACCGCGATCCTCCAAACTTGAAAGCCTGTTGACGCACGTTTGCGCCGCTCCGAGGCCAATCGCCAGAGCCAGCAGGCTGCTTCCGCCATAACTGATAAACGGCAGCGGAATTCCCACGGAAGGCAGCAGCGCTCCCACCATTAAAAGATTAATGACTGCCTGCGATCCGATCCACCACCCCACGCCGCCGATGACCATGCGGCACCATCGGTTTGGCGCGCGCGTAGAAAGCACGATCAACCGCAGCGAAAGACCGGCGATCAGCGCGATCGCGATCAGCGAACCCATCAGCCCGAACTCCTCGGCGATCGTGGTGAACGCGTAATCGGTTGTTGCCGCCGGAAGAACGTGCTTGGCGTGTCCGCGTCCGATTCCAACTCCTGTGAGACCCCCCACTGCCTGGGCTTTTTCGGATTCAGCCGGCTGATAACCGAACGTCGCCACGCCTTCCTGCGACCATCGGTCGGCGTTGCGAAGCATTCTTTCTGCGCGATAGTCCTTGGAATGCGCCAACAGATAAAACATCAGGAGCCCGACAATCGCGAGACCAATCAAAACTCTGGCCCTTACGCCGCCGAATAAGAGAACTCCATATGCGCACATCGCGACACACGACGCCGTTCCCATATCGGGCTGACGCTCGATGAGAAAAACCACCGTTCCTATAAGGACCCACGGAAAGATTGCGCGGACAAACGGAACGAACCTCGCATCCATCCACTCGGGCCAATCGCGCCAAACTCTGCCAAATTGCACCGGTTTGCGCATCAGAACGGATGCTGCGAACAGAATCATCACGGGCTTCATCAGTTCGCCTGGCTGCAGATAGCCGACGCGAAAATCGAGCCAGCGCCATGCTTGGCGTTCTTGGTGTCCTAAGGGTGGAATAAACACCAAAATGCACATGATGAACAGAGCAGCGAACAGCCATTTTGAAATCGCCTGCAGCCGCGTCCACGAACTTCTTACAATAACCAGATAAATGAACGCAGACAAAAGAAGGAGCGCGAACTGCTTCCTCACTTCGGTCGAAACGAGCGATCCGCCTTCGCGGATCGAATTCGCATAACCGGCATCGAACGTGCAGAACAGTCCGCCGATTGCAAGAATCGCTGCCAGCCAGAAAACCGTCTTGTCGCCGATGATCGCAAACGACCGGTCTCGCATTCTAAGCATGGGCGCGCTCCAACACTAAGGATCGAAAACGATCGCCGCGTTCGATAAAACTGTCGAACTGATCGAAACTTGCGCAGCCAGGAGCAAGAATCACCGTATCGCCGGAGACGGCTTCGTTTCGTGCGGCGTTCAGGGCTTCGTCCAACGTGTCGAACCGCTCGGCGTCGCATCCACCCGAGGCGATCGCATCGGCGAGTTTCGGCGCATCGCGGCCGAACAGATACGCCTTTTTTAGTTTTGATGCGATTCGAACAAGCGGAGAGAGGTCGCTCACTTTGCAAACGCCGCCGGCCAAAAGCAGCGTTGATCCTTCCAATGCCGATAGCGAAGATTCCACCGCCGCGGGATTCGTGCACAT
>Ga0070741_10001734_pt1 | contig 63256 bp, 47 predicted proteins | sample Coa_R1_4_FD_66440 | JGI IMG/M metagenome (GOLD analysis project Ga0070741, IMG submission 66440) | Surface soil microbial communities from Centralia Pennsylvania, which are recovering from an underground coalmine fire - Coalmine... | ecosystem: Environmental > Terrestrial > Soil > Unclassified ...
GTGCGTTTGCCGATTGTTTTACTACTTAGTTACTATGTGCGGCAGTTTCGCGAGCGTCTATCTCCTATCCCGTCAATCGCTGCGGGGGGTAGTATATGGCGGGTGGCCCAGGTTCGCGAGCGCTTTTGCGAAGCTAACCCGGGGGAAAAAAGACTCTCTCACCGCGCCGCGGCTCGCTTAGAAATTTGTTAATCCTACACTCGCCGCAAACGACGCGGCCTGAGTGGGTCACCCGCCAATCTTTCGATGGAGAGCTGGATGGTTGCGGAACTGTATGGAAGATGACTCGGTAGATGACATCCAGGTTCAGGTTTCGTCGCCTTTTCATTTGGAAAAGTGTCACTCGGCGGCGACTTGGCATCGATCGATAAGTGTGCAACATAGAAGGATGATCTGGCTGCGACTCACCTTGATCATCGCCTCACTTTCTTGCCTGTCGATACTCTCCAACGCACAACAGAAGATGACCTCCGACGAAGAAAAGGTCCTGTCCCTCGAGAGAAAGTGGGCGGAAGGCTACAAGCACAGAGAGATAAGCATCTTGTCCTCGTTACTTTCTGAGGACTTCATCATTACCGTCGAGGATGGAAAGACTTTTGGAAAAGAGGGATACATCAGCCACAGCGCTGATTCTTCGGTGCGAGTGGAGGCCGCGGAATTATCCGACCTCCGGGTCCGGGTTCATGGGAACGTGGCGGTTGTGACCGGTGCGTATCACGAGGATGGGAATTCGAACGGCAAACGCTATGACTATCGTGATCGCTTAACCGATGTGTGGATGAAAACCGATGGCAAATGGCGCGTCATTGCGTCCCACTACAGCGTTCCAGTGAATCAGTGACCTGACGGGGAATACACCCGCCCCTTGCAACAAGCGCAAGGAGCGGGGCACCCTCGAAAAACAGATCAGCGAACGCTAGCAGCCCGAGCCTTTTTTGCAGGTATAGACGCGGGTGGCCCAAGTGCAGCCAGTGCCGGTCGTTGTGTTGCAATTGGCCGTCTGGTTCCCTTTCATATACTCGTTGAGGGCCCAGAATGTAGCGTCGTCGTTGGGATCGGAGGACACGCTGATGTACTCTCCCCAGTTGCTGTCGGTTTCGTCCTGACCGCTGGAGCCGCTGTTGGTCAAGATTGCCACCGGCGTACCTTGCACACCCGTGCTGCTGACGGTTACAAAAAATGGCGACGGATCGTAGTTCAGCGTGCTGCCATGTGCGGTGCTCCCCGTAACGGTATACGCGATGCCGAGGTTCCCGCTCTCGTCCATGGCAACGCTGGGGACGGAATCGAAACGCAGACTCGTCTTGTCCTGGATATCGCCGGAGAAGCTCACCGCCGGCACCTTGCCTGCCGAAATCTTGTAATAGCGGACTCCGGTTCTTAGGTAGGTCGAATTTTCCTGCACCGTTTGAGCCACCGCGAGATATTCACCAGACTGCGATCCGGTCGTAATAAATCGGTAGGCCAGACGGGACATCAAGCGGTCACCGACACTGTCAATGAATCTACCGACAGGCTCCGGAACGCAGAGCGTGTTATAGACGCCGTGCGGATTGTAACAACCCGGAGTATAGGACGACGGCGTAGTAAGCATGGTTGGGCCGGCGCCACTGGTGAATCCCGACCAGGTCCAGAACGCAAGTTGATCGGACGTACAAACTGACTGCGTGCATTGAGTATCGCTTCCAGGGTTGCTCGGATTCACCTGCGCGAGGAAGTACTCACCCGCAGTATCGCTCGGCACAGGATTGTTGCCCTCGAAATCGGCAGGCAATAGAGTGTGGATCAAGCTATTGCCAGTGCCGCCCGAGCCTGCGACGTATGACGGGATGTAGGTATAGCAAACAGGCGGATGAGAGGAAAGACCCGCGATCATGTTGGTCTTATCCAGCTTGCAAACCTCAAAACCGACGATGTCATATTGGTTGGAGACATCCTCAAGGTCCCAGCTGATATAAAAACCATCGGACCAGGTACCAAAGCGCGGATAATCTGCGAAATAGTGAAGGCCCTGTGGATTCGATGGCAGAGCGGCGGTGATGTTGTAGACGTAAATGTTCCAATTGCTGTTGCCGCCAGATCCTTCCAGATTGTTTGCGGGGACGGAGCCGTTGGCCGCGCTCACACCGATGCAGTAATAATTGGCGGAGGAATTCGGACGGAAGATGTTTCCAATCACGAAGACATCATCGATTCTGTCGTAGGTAGCGACTCCGTCCAATGCCCCATTGGCGCAAGAAGCAGAACCGCCGGGGGCAAAAAGAGTGGAGATGGTCTGCGGCGCTGCCACGCCGTTGCGTTGATTACTTAGAATTCCGTTGCCCGTCTTGCGGTCATAGGCCTGGACAAAGTTGTTCGCGAACTCAAGATACTGTCCAACGCCGCTTGAATTGGTGGGACCCACACCGCCATTCGGATCGGCCTGTGCGCGCGGCTGGTGGCTCGCTGCCAAAATGCTGGCCGCATCGAGCCCTTCGAACTGTTTGGACCAGGAACCGGAGGCCGGGCTCGTGGTGGAAAATCCGACAAAGGTTTTGCCACCCGGGCAGGTGCTGCTGGGGTTGTTGCCGGCGCACCAGGTTTGCATCGGCTGGGTATGCACCGCACAGGTGCCGGTGGGCGGCGTCGCACCGCAATTATTCTGCGCTGCGGAAAAGACGCTGCTGAGTGCCAGGAATGAGCCGAAAAGGACAGTGATCCGGATTGTGGTAAAAAAATGCTTCATTGTCAGGGGTACCCTCACCTCTAACAATGGCACGTCCGCTGCCACTCTGGCCAGAGCATATCTACTCTAGACTTAAGGGTTTACAGTGCTAGTTTTCCACTTCAGAGTACCTGTGTGAAAACCCTTGCACACGCTTGTTCGCGAAGGTTGGCCATCCCTTGGCTTGCTTTGCGGGCGGTTACAAAAAATTACGAAATGGCCCCGAAAAAAGACCCTCCACTCAGGCCAAATTGGCTTGAGTGGGGGCCAAAATGCCTACTGTAGCGGCTGAACGATGATGTCCTGCGGGCTACTGATTTGGTAGGGAGAACCGGGAGCTTGTCTGTACCCGGTCGGCGTGATCCCGAAAACGTAGAGTTTGTTGCTCGACTGGCTGATCGCATAGAGATGATTGTTGTTGTCCCAAAACATCTGCGTGATCGGGTCGGTCGTCAACAGACCGGTGTAGCGGGTGATAGGGCTGGAGCCGTTGAAGTGAAAAACCTGCAATCCTTCCTGCCCGGCGGCCGCTAATAACTTACCTGAGGGCGCCATCTTCAGATCGTAAGGGTTCGCGATCCGGGTGGTCGGCATCGTGGCAGAGGTATTGGTCGTGTTCAGATTCCCGCTCCCGTCCACAGTGTAGGAAGCGAGTTGTAAAGAATTCGGGCTGCAGCCCGGCGGCGTGGCGGGAATCATGAAAAATGCGACGTCACGGGTTCGGTCGGCGGCCGAAAGAAAAGGAACATAGCGTGTGAATGACGCAGGCGGAGTTGGCAGATTATAGCTTGGAATCTGCGTGACCAGCAGTCCGTTACTCTGTCGCTTGAATCCATATATGTCGTAATACATACAGGCAGAGTTGTCAGCCGTGTAAGCGTAGACGTTGTTCCCGATAAAAAATGCCGGTGTGAAGTCTCCTGGAAACGCACCCGTGTTGGCGGTTCCCAGCAATTGCAATCCCCCGCTGGATTTGTCCACGGAAAACGAAGCGACTCCGCTATTAGCGCAATCAATCAAGCCTTCCTGAACGTATAAATCACTGCCGGTGTGATCGAAATAGAGCGAACCTGCGACACCGCACCCCTGTTGGGTGTAATTGGTAGAAGTAGCAAAGGTGAGTGCCCCGTCCGATTCGATTCTGTAGGAATCGATATCGGTCTGTGTTCGGTTGATCCCCATAAGGTACGAGCCATTGACCACCATGTAGGTCTCATCGGCGGCAAAAGGAGATCCCGCCACTGGCGTAAGTTGGCCTTGTGAATTTGCGGCATAGGCCTGAATCTGATTCGGACCGCCGTTAGTGGATGGATTGGAAACGTACACGTAGGCTACGGTCGCAGTGCCAGAGTTCTCCGCAGTCAGATTGGCGTTTTGCTGACCTCGAGCAAGGCAAGGCCACACCCACGCGCAGACAGCCGCGGCCAGTGCAAGAAGCTTGAACGTTTTCATATGATGGCTCTCCTCGGGACGCAGTACTCCGCTCAAACATGCGACGGGAGTCACTCAATCCTGTTTTAGAATCGCTGAGACTTCGATGGAGGTTCCGGCTGGATGGCTGCCTCAAGCGCGATTTCAGCGCAAAATGGGGCTACAGGAATGTTTGAGGACAGATTCAGCTACAAAGCTCGCGGGGGATTGACGTGATCATCGAATCGCTCCATCCCAGACCGCGCGCTGCAAAGACCACCGTCACTCTGAAATGACGAAACCAGATACCAAGCCTCCGCTGCGGACGCGTTCTTTGCGATCTTTCATTAGATATTTCGTCCTTGGCGTGGTGCTTCTCTGGTCGGTGGCCGCGCTGATGCTCGTGAACGCCCGATGGGTGGATCCGCCAACAACTGCGGTTCAAATGCAACGCCGCTTTCAAGCCTGGATTCACAACAAGCCGTACAAAAAGCACTACCAATTCATTCCGCTGAAGCAAGTCTCGCCCGATTTGCAGCATGCTGTAATCGCCGCAGAGGACGCACGCTTCTACCAGCACCACGGATTTGACTGGCACGAAGTCGAAATCGCGGCTCAACAGGATTTGGAAGGCGAGCGAACGCGCGGAGCTTCCACCATTACACAGCAACTCGTAAAAAATCTTTTCTTCGGAACCGGCCGCTCTATTCTCCGGAAAGGTGCAGAAGTCACACTGGTACCGGTAGCCGAGGTCGTTCTCGGCAAAAGACGCATTCTGGAAATCTACCTGAACATTGTGGAATGGGGACCCGGGATCTATGGCGCAGAGTCGGCGTGTCGCTATTACGACCAAACTCCCGCACGGAGTATCGGGCGACAACAGGCAGCACGGCTGGCCGCCATTCTGCCGGCTCCGCTGAAGCGACGGCCCGAGCGCATGAACAATTACAGTGCGATCATCCTTAAGCGAATGGAACTAAAAGGATGGTAATGGTGCGCTGCCGTCCGCCTCAGCCTAGTTATTGAGGCTTTCCAATTGAGTAGCCTAGAATCCGGCCAGACGCGGCATCGCATGAGACCATGCCCCCAACCTCACTAGAGCAAAATGCCCGCAAGAGGTTCCACGAACCTCGCAAGCGGCAAGCGAGAACCCACTGTCTAGCGGTTCTATTATCCGGCCGAGAACAGTTCAGTCCTTATTTTGGAGGCGCACTGGCCCGCTGGACGTTCGAGGTGTACAGCCGGCTTCCCCAGAACTTCAGAACGACAGTTTTTGGATTTCCCACTGCGGTTGAAGATTTGTATTCGTTGCCGCACCAGACCAGCGGCATCTCGCCCGTTTGCGATTTCCTCTCACGAATTCCTGGGTTAAGGCGCTACGAAGATCATCTCTGGCTGCGAGCAATGCTTCCGCGGCTGCGGCATTATGATTTCGTTCACATTCATAACCGGCCGCAATGGGTGCCGATCCTGCGCGAGTTTGGCTACAAAGGTGGGATCATTCTTCATCTGCAAAACGATCACCTTGGCCATTGGCCTGCGCCGATGCTGGACGAACTGGCGCCACAACTGGATGCAGTCGTCACCTGCAGCGAATATCTGCGCGGAACCTTCGCCGATAAGTCGCGGCTGTTAGCCGCCAAGAGCTTCGTCATCTTCAACGGCGTGAACACCGCCATGTTCCATCCCAACGAAGAACTGCGCGAGCCGCAGACGATTTTCTTTGTGGGCAGGTTTCACCCGGAAAAAGGAATTCTCCAGTTAGTGCAGGCCTACGCCCGCGTACTGGCCTCACACCCGGACGCGAGGCTGGTGATTGGAGGCGCAACCGGATTTGGTACCCACGCGCCCGATGCTTACGTGCGCGAGGTGGAAGCGCTAGCCGGTTCGCTGGCGAAATCGCATTCTGCAAAGATTCAATTCACCGGATATCTTCATCACGACCGCGATTTGCCCGCCTGGTTCCAACGGGCAAGCATCTTCGCAAGCCCATCGATTTTTCAGGAGCCATTTGGCTTGGTGAACGCCGAAGGCATGGCGTGCGCAACACCCGTGGTTGGCGCGAACCATGGAGGTATCCCCGAGGTTCTGGGTGAGACAGGATTGCTTGTGAATCCAGAAGACACCGAGGCCTTTGCCGATGCGCTTTCGTTGCTGCTTGCATACAGAGAGTATCGATCGAAACTGGGCCGCGCCGCTTACGAGCGATGCCGAGAGCTCTTTGATTGGGAAGTCATCTCCAGCCAATGGAACTCGTTCCTCACCGAATTGGCCGAAGGCCGCTAATGGGGCTGATAACAAAAACTTACCTTCTTAGCACAATTTGGCGGTACGATGGTCACGATTTGGGGTGATTCGGGTCACGGCGAGAATTCCCCCCAAAGTCTTTAATGGACTGTAAACCGGTGTCGCCCGACACAGTGAATCCGCACATCAGCCAGCCTCATCGGACAGCCTTTGTATATCTAAGGAGGGTACTATCATGAGCGTTATGACACCGCCCAACGTCAGAACGGGCGATTATATTGAAGAAGTTTTAGCCACCGTAAAAGCAAAAAATCCAGCCGAACCTGAATTCCACCAGGCCGTGCAGGAAGTCCTCGATTCTCTCCGTCTGGTTTTGCAGAGACATCCGGAATATCGTTCCGCCAAGATTCTTGAGCGGATTACGGAACCGGAGCGGGTGCTGATGTTCCGCGTGCCCTGGTTCGATGACCAAGGAGAAATCCAGGTGAATCGCGGCTTCCGTATCGAGATGAACAGCGCCATCGGTCCTTATAAGGGCGGCCTGCGATTCCACCCCTCGGTTAATCTCGGCATCCTGAAGTTCCTCGCATTCGAACAGGTTTTCAAGAACTCGCTCACCACGCTGCCCATGGGCGGCGGCAAGGGTGGATCTGATTTCGATCCCAAGGGCAAAAGCGATAACGAAGTCATGCGTTTCTGCCAAAGCTTCATGACCGAACTCAGCCGCCATATTGGCCCAGATACCGATGTGCCCGCCGGCGACATCGGTGTGGGCGGACGCGAAATCGGCTTCCTATTTGGACAATACAAGCGGCTCCGCAACGAGTTCACAGGCGTGCTCACCGGAAAGGGCCTGGGTTGGGGCGGCTCACTGATTCGTCCGGAGGCCACTGGCTATGGTTGCGTCTATTTCGCGGCCGAAATGCTGAAGACCCGCAAAGAGACATTCGAAGGCAAGCTCTGCCTGGTATCCGGCAGCGGCAACGTTTCTCAATACACCATCGAGAAGCTGCTGCAACTCGGCGCCAAGCCGATTACCTGCTCCGATTCCGACGGCGTCATCTTCGATCCGGATGGAATCAACCAAGAGAAGTTGGAGTGGGTGATGGAACTGAAGAACGTCCGCCGTGGCCGCATCCGCGAGTATGCGGACAAGTTCAAGAAGGCCGTCTTCATGCCCACGGATATCAAGCTGGACCACAACCCGATCTGGAACATCAAGGCGGATTGTGCGTTCCCGAGCGCAACACAGAATGAAATCCGCAAGCGGGATGCAGAGAACCTGTTGAAGAACGGCTGCAAGCTGGTTGCCGAAGGCGCGAACATGCCAAGCACGCTCGAAGCCACCAAGCTGTTCCTCGATGCGAAGATTCTCTACGGTCCGGCGAAGGCAGCCAATGCCGGTGGCGTGGCCACCTCCGGCCTCGAGATGGCCCAGAACAGCGCACGTCTGAGCTGGACTCGCGAGGAAGTCGACGATCGGCTGCACAAGATCATGATCGCCATTCATCGCACTTGCTTTGAGACCGCGGAGAAATATGGCACACCGGGTAATCTGGTTAACGGCGCCAACATTGGCGGCTTCCTGAAAGTCGCTAATGCCATGCTCGACCAGGGACTCGTGTAGTTCGCGTGGCGCGGGCGCCATCGCCCGCGAGTTTTTTGCAGTGTCATGCGGGGTGGAGCAATCCACCCCGCAGCCTTTTCCATGTTGTCATCCTGAGCGCAGCAACTGCTTCGCGCAGCGAAGCAGTTGTGGAGTCGAAGGACCGCATATCAGCTAGGATCAAAACACGCATCGCAAGGCGTTCTGGCCTCGCTTCAGGAGAGAACGCCCTGCATGGCCGGAGAAGATCTCTTCTAAGCATGGGGTCCTTCGACTGAGTTGCGTTCGCTCCGCGAACGGCAACCCCGCTCAGGATGACAAGTAGAATTTGAGTATGTCCGGAACCTACACACCCGAACCGATCGTTGACGCCGAACGCCTCTTCGAAGGCTTCGAGAACTTGATGCCGTTTCGCGTTCAGGACATCCTTCTCGTTTCAAGCCTTTATGATTCTTTCATTCTGCGGGAGGACGGCCGGCTGAACGAGTTATTGATCGGCGAATCGCTGGAACTCAATCTGCAGCAAATTCCGGGCATCACGCATGTTTCTACCGGGGCAGAAGCCTTGGCTCGAGCACGTTCCCAGCCGCGTTTCAATCTTATCGTCACCAACCTCGAAGTCGGCGATATGGACGCCGCCCAACTGGCCGCGGAGGTGAAAGCCGCCGGTCTAGATATTCCGGTGATCGTGCTGGCTTACGACTATCGGCAGATCAAACGCTTCATCGAGCGCAATCCGGTTACCGATCTCGAGTGGATTTTCCTGTGGCAAGGAAACATTCGTATCTTGATCTCGATCGTGAAGTACATCGAAGACAAGCGCAACGTGCTTCACGATACTCATGCCATCGGCGTTCCCGTGATTCTCGTGGTCGAAGACAACATCCGTTATTACTCGTCATTTCTGCCGGCGATTTACACCGAACTGATTACCCAGTCGAAGCGCGTGATCCGCGAAGGACTTAATGTCGCGCACAAACTCATGCGCATGCGTGCGCGACCAAAAATTCTTCTCAGTTCTACCTATGAAGATGCGGTTCGCGAGGCGATGAAATACCGCGAATATCTGCTAGGCGTAGTCTCCGATGTGGAATTTCCAATGGGCGGTGAGTTGAGTGCCGAGGCTGGTTTCCAACTGGCGCATCTGATCCGGGATGAGGTTCCCGACGTTCCCATCGTGCTGCAGTCAAGCCGAACCGAGTTTCGCGGCCCGGCGCAAGCCGAGGGCTTCAGTTTTTTGCGGAAACGTTCTCCCACGTTATTGAAGGATCTGCGGAAGTTCCTCATGGACCAGGCCGGCTTCGGCGATTTCATTTTTCGCCTGCCTGACGGAACGGAAGTCGCCCGGGCCTCTGACTTGCATGAATTAGAAGCAAAGCTGGCGGAAGTTCCTGCCGAAAGCATTGCCTATCACAGCGAGCGAAATCACTTTTCGCGCTGGCTTCGTGCCAGAACCGAATTCGCGCTGGCGCAGAAATTGAGGCCGCGCAAGGTTTCCGACTTTCCCACCGTCGACGATCTCCGGCACGACCTGATTGACTCGATTACGGAATACCGCGCCGAGCAAAGCCAGGTTCTGATCGGGGATTTCAATCCCACAACTTTCAAAGCCACTGACGATTGCTTTCTGCGAATCGGAGGCGGCTCGCTTGGCGGCAAAGCCCGTGGCCTGGCTTTCATTCGCCACCTTCTGCACAATAATCGCACCTCACGCCGCTTTCCGGGCATGCGCATTGCTGTTCCTCCCAGCGTGGTCCTGGCAACCGACGTTTTCGATCGTTTTCTGAGTGAGAACAATTTGCTGGATTTTGCCATGCACTGCACGGATGATGCGCAAATCCGCGACCGCTTCCTCGCTGCTTCCCTGCCCGGCTCTCTTCGCGACAATCTGCTGGCCTTTCTCAGCGAAGTGCGGTACCCGCTGGCCGTCCGTTCTTCGAGTCTTTTGGAGGATTCTCAGTACCAGCCGTTCACCGGGGTTTACGAAACCTTCATGCTCGGCAACCATCATGCCGATCTGGTCGCCCGCCTGGAGCATCTGATGGAGGCAATCAAGCGCGTGTACGCTTCCACTTTCAGCCAACACGCTAAGGCCTATGTGCGCGCCACACCGTACCGCCTCGAAGAAGAAAAAATGGCGGTCATTCTTCAGCAAGTGGTCGGCACAGTTCATGGGGAACGCTTTTATCCCGATTTCTCCGGCGTCCTTCGCTCGCACAACTTCTATCCCATTGCGCCGATGAAAGCCGATGACGGCATCGCCGCCGTGGCCCTGGGCCTGGGGCGTACGGTCGTGGATGGCGGCAAATGTTTGACGTTCTGCCCCCGCTACCCGCGAAACATCGTTCAGTTTTCATCGGTGGAAGACATTTTGGCGAACTCGCAACGGGACTTCTGGGCCTTGGAACTAACCGACGGCGAACCGGTGCGGGATTCTCTGGCTGGTTTGCGCGAGGTTCAATTCGGACTCGACATCGCAGAGAGCGATCACACCCTGCACAACGTGGGCTCAACCTACTCGGTCGACAACCATGCGATCTACGACGGGATCAGCCGGCCTGGCGCCCGCATTGTGAGCTTCGCTCCGATTCTGAAGCATGGTGTGTTTCCTTTGCCTGCCATTCTCGATCATCTGATGAAACTTGGCGAAGATGCATTCGGGCGTCCAATCGAACTGGAGTTTGCGGTGCGATTGCCCGAGATGCCCGGCGACCCGGCGGAATTCGGCTTCTTGCAGATCCGTCCCCTGGTTTTGTCGCGGGAAGGCGAAGAACTGCGAATGGCGGATGTCGATCCTCACCAGCTTGTCTGCCAAAGTTCGAAACTTCTGGGCAACGGAAAGATCAACGATTTGTGCGACGTGGTTGTCGTTGACCTTCACCGCTTCGACCGCGCTCGCAGCCAGGAAGTCGCGGAATGTGTGGCCCGTCTCAATGCCAAATTGAGCGATAGTGGCACGCCGTATCTTTTGATAGGCGTGGGCCGCTGGGGATCGCAGGACTCATGGCTCGGCATCCCGGTTGAGTGGGACGAAATTTCCGGCGCACGGGTCATCGTTGAAGCTGGGTTCCGCGACTACCGCGTCACTCCTTCCCAGGGCAGCCACTTCTTTCAAAACCTCACCGCGTTCCAAGTCGGGTATTTCACCGTCAATCCCGATGCCGGAGAAGGCTTTGTCGATTGGCAATGGCTCGCCTCGCAACCGGCCGCTGAAGAACTGGGATGCGTCCGCCACCTCCGATTCGAGAAACCACTTAGGGTGGTAATGAACGGCAAAACCAATCGCGGAATGATTTTTAAACCGGAATAACGCACGCCCTCCGGTGACCCCTGTCACAGCCCTATAGGACATATTTCCCCAAGAATAGAAAGTTAGATTGGGCTCGCCATGTTCAAAATCCTGCATGCTGAATTCATCGCCCCGGGCATCAAACGGTTTGTCATCGACGCTCCCCGTATTGCACGCAAACAGAGACCAGGGCAGTTCGTAATTCTCCGCATTTACGAAGAAGGCGAACGTATCCCGATCACCATCGAAAAGTCAGAACCGGCTCACGGTACCATCAGCATCGTGGTACAGTCGGTAGGCAAGACCACGCATCTTCTGAACGCGCTCGAAACTGGCGACAGCATACGCGACGTCGTTGGCCCGCTCGGCAATCCCTCCGAGATCAAGAAATTCGGAAGCGTGGTTGTTATAGGTGGCGGCGTGGGCACGGCTATGGCCTACCCCACAGCTGCAGCGCTCAAGACTGCCGGCAATCGTGTCATCTCCATCATTGGCGCCCGCACCAGAGAACTTGTGATCCTTGAAACCGAAATGCGCGGGGTCAGTGACGAGGTCCAGGTCACCACCGATGATGGCAGCTACGCAGAGAAAGGTTTCGTTACCGACAAACTACGCGCCCTGATCCAAGCCGGTAAGCAGATCGACCTTGTCCTGGCAATCGGCCCCATACCCATGATGCGAGCCGTCGCGGAGGTTACGGGGAAAGTAAACATCCGTACGATTGTCAGCCTTAATCCCATCATGATCGATGGCACAGGGATGTGTGGCGGATGCCGTGTGCTTGTGGATGGCAAGAGCGAGTTCGCGTGCGTCGATGGCCCAGAGTTCGATGCCAGCCGAATCAACTTCGACGTGCTGGTGCAACGCAATGCCATGTACCGGGCTGCAGAGCAGAAGTCTTTGGAAGAGTTTCAGCGAGAACGGGACGCCCTTCTCGCCAAAGTTCACGTCGAACAGGCATGCGCATTGCAAGGAGGAGGAAGGTGAGCCCGGCCGCAAAGTCGCTGAATCCTGTGCCGATTAAGGAACGGATGAAGTTGCCGCGTCAAACCATGCTCGAACAGCCGGCATTGTTGCGTGCCAGGAATTTTAAAGAAGTAAACCTGGGCTACTCGGAGGACCTCGCACGCGCCGAAGCACAACGCTGTTTGGAATGCGCCAAACCCGTTTGCATCAAGGATTGTCCAGTGGGAGTTAAGGTCAAGGAATTCGTCCAACTGATCGTGGCCGGTGATTATCTGGCGGCTGCCGCCAAGATTCGTGAGGACAACGTTCTTCCGGCAATCACGGGCCGAGTCTGCCCACAGGAAGACCATTGCGAAGGTGGTTGCCTGATGGGAAAAAAGGTGCAGCCTGTCGGCATCGGATATCTGGAGCGCTTTGTCGCAGATTACGAACAAAAACACATGGACCACTCTGCCATCCGCAGAGTTCCTCCTACCGGCAAGAAAGTTGCGATCGTAGGAAGCGGGCCATCCTGCCTCACCGCGGCCGGTGACCTGGTGCAGAAAGGCCATCAGGTTCGCGTGTTCGAAGCGTTACATGAATTGGGTGGTGTGCTGGTTTATGGCATTCCCGAATTCCGCCTGCCTAAGCAGATCATTCGCGAACAAATCGACTACATGCGGCAAATGGGAGTCGAGTTCGAAACCAATGTCGTGGTGGGCAAAACCATCACCATCGATGAGCTAATGCAAGAAGAAGGTTATGACGCCGTATTTATCGGGACAGGGGCGGGCGCACCACAGTTCATGGGCATCCCCGGCGAGCATCTCAATGGAGTCTATTCCGCCAACGAATTCTTGACTCGCATCAACCTGATGCACGCATACGAATTCCCCAAATTTGACGAACCGATGCTCGATTTCCGCGGCCAGAACGTGGCCGTGATTGGCGGAGGAAATACCGCGCTGGATGCCATCCGATCCGCGCAGCGTTTAGGGGCGGGCAAAGCATACGTCCTTTATCGACGCAGTGAAGCTGAGATGCCCGCGCGCAAGGAGGAAGTGAAGCACGCCAAGGAGGAGGGCATCGAGTTTCACATGCTGACTGCCCCTGTCGAATTCCTCTCCGATGGCAAGGGATGGCTCACAGGCGTACGCAGCATGCGTATGCAATTAGGCGATCCCGATGCATCCGGCCGCAGAAGGCCCGTCCCAATTGAAGGTTCAGAATTCGAGATCCCGCTTTCTGTCGCCGTCATCGCCATCGGCACCAGCGCAAATCCATTGATCCAGAGCACCACGCCAGGGCTGGCCACCAATAAACGCAATTACATCGAGGCCAACCCTGAGACGCAACGCACCTCGCGCAAAGGAGTCTTCGCCGGAGGCGACATCGTGACCGGGAGCGCGACTGTGATTCTCGCCATGGGCGCGGGACGTCGCGCTGCAAAATCCATTCACGAATACCTGACCACCGGGACATGGCATCAATCCACCCACCTGTGACCTCCCTCACAAGAACTTGTGCATTGAATCACGGCAGTCAGGCCGCGCGAGAACTCTAATAAAAGATGGTCGGTAGCGTCAGCCGCAATCAATGGGAGATGTCATGGACGACAGAGATCTGCTGAAGTGCCCACTGCTGCAAGGACTCGATGCCATGCACCGAGCCGAACTCCTGGGCTTGATCAACGAAAGCAATCTCCGCGAGAAGCTTGAAGAGTGCATCTCGCAACACACAAATTTCTCCAAGCATTCTTGCGAAGGATCGCCGGAAGAGCGCAACTTCGAAAAAGATGTGCATAGCTGGAATCCGCAAAAGCTGGTTTTCAGCAGAAGCCCGAAGGAGTAGCGCCTGATAAGTCGAGCACGGCCTGCGTGTCAGGCTGTGTCCCGCCTCGCCTGCTTAAAACGAGCGCAACTGTCGTTAGATTCATACCTCGTGTACTCTTGAGCGAGTACATCCGGTTATGGCCGCCTCCGCCGTTGTTGCTCAGCCTGCTCCCGCCTCCCGCATCCAATCGGTCGACGCCCTGCGCGGCGCCATCATGATGCTGATGGCGATTGATCACCTTCGCGACTATCTGGCCCGCAGCGCGATGCAGTTTTCCCCCACCGACCTCACGCGCACCACGCCAGCGATTTTCTTTACGCGCTGGATCACCCATTTCTGTGCCCCGGTCTTCATTTTGACCGCCGGCATGGGCGCATACTTCTGGATCACGCGAGGTCATCACACGAAACGCGAACTGTCGCGATTTCTGATCACTCGGGGCCTCTGGCTCATCGTGCTCGAACTTACGATTCTGCGATTCATCATGTTCTCGCAGTTGAGTTGGACCGCGAATCCTGTGATCCTGCTCATCCTATGGGCCATCGGTCTGTCGATGATCGCTCTTGCCGGCCTGGTCTACCTTCCGCCGCACGTTCTTGTCGGTCTCAGCATTGGCATTGTTGCTCTCCACAATCTGCTCGATCGCGTTCCGGCTGAGCGCTTCGGAGGTGCGGCATGGCTGTGGGACATCCTGCATCAGCAAAGTGCCTTTGTCTTTAAGGGTGTGACCTTCGTGACCGGCTATCCCGTTCTTCCATGGATCGGAGTGATGGCTGCGGGCTATTGCCTCGGCTCCACATTTTCGTGGACCCCCGAACGCCGCCAGCGCTTCCTGCTACCACTGGGATTGATCTGCACCGCGCTGTTCATTCTCTTGCGCGCGCTCAACATCTACGGTGATCCGTCCCCCTGGGAGCATCAATCATCGGGTCTTTTTACCGTGCTCTCGTTCCTGAACACCACGAAATATCCGCCTTCGCTCGACTTTCTTCTCATGACGGTCGGTCCCGCGCTGATTGCAATGGCTTGGCTTGAACGATTCCATTTTGCGCGCGGCAATCCATTGGTTGTGTTTGGGCGAGTCCCGTTCTTTTATTACTGCGCTCACCTGCTGCTCGGACACCTGATGACGATCGCGATGAACTTTGTGCGCTATGGCAAGGCGGCGTTCCTGCTGATTGCACCGCCCTCGATGGGAAGCCCGGGCGAGCTGTTTCCGCCTGACTATGGGTTTCCGCTATGGGTGGTCTACGTGGCGTGGATTGCGGCGTTGCTGCTGCTTTACCCGGCCTGCCGCTGGTTCTCCCAACTTAAGCAAACCCGCAATGATTGGTGGTTGACGTATCTGTAAAGGCCCTTCGCTGGTGCGCGATTCCTGAAATAATGAATACAGTGAAGTCGATCGGCGAAATTACGTCTTCGGTGAAAGAAGCCGCACGGGAAGCCGGATTTGAGCTGGCTGGAATTGCGCCCGTAAGCGATTTTCCAGAGCTGGATAAATTTCCCAAGTGGATTGCGGCTGGCCATGCGGGCGAGATGAAGTACATGGAAGCTCGCGATGAAGGCGGCAACCTGAAACGTTCGAATCTTCGCACGTTCGCGCCTTGGGCGCGTTCAGTCATCGTGTGCGCAATCAACTACAACACCGGGCATCCTTATTCCACGGATTTGCACGATTCCAATGACGGCTGGATCTCCCGCTACGCATGGAGCCGCGAAGATTATCACGATTCCGTAATGCGGCGTCTGCGAAAAGTTGAAGCTGTACTCACGGCCAAACTAGGAGCGAGCATTGAAACGCGCTGTTATGTCGATACCGGTCCGTTGATCGAACGAATTTACGCCAAATACGCTGGCATCGGCTGGATTGGCAAGAACACCTGCGTGATTAATCAAAAATCGGGGTCGTGGCTTTTTCTGGGCGTGATCCTGACCTCGCTTGAGCTCACGCCTGATCTCCCGGCTCCGGACCGCTGTGGAACCTGTACTCACTGTATCGATGCATGCCCGACCGACGCGCTGATCGCCCCCTATCAACTGGATTCCAACCGATGCATTTCTTATCTGACCATCGAGAAGCGCGGCGCCATTCCTGAGAAGATGCGTGAAGGCATGGGCCGCCACGTTTTTGGCTGCGACATCTGCCAGGACGTCTGCCCATGGAACCGCAAGGCTCCAATCACCAACGCCGACGAATTTCAGGCCAGAGAAGGGTTGGTGAATCCGGCGCTCGAATGGCTCGCCGAGATGGGCGACGAAGAATTCCGGCAGAAGTTCCGGGGATCTCCTATTCGCCGCACCAAGCGCACTGGCCTGCGTCGGAACGCCATCGTCGCCTTGGGCAACAGCGGCAATCGCGCTTTTTTGCCCTTACTGGATAAGCTCGCAGCTGACGGCGACAGCATCGTAGCCCAGCACGCGCAATGGGCCGCCGAAAAGATTCGAGCATCTTGACCGTGCTAGCATAAATTCACGCTTTTTCGAGCAGCCAGACCATGCGTGCTCCTCTTGTACGAATCCTTATCGCATTTGCCGCTGTTGCCACCCTATTGCCTAGAGCCGCTCGTGCAGGTTCCGAGCCGCATTGGCTCCGCATTGATTCCAGTCACTTCACATTACTCACAGATGGCGACCTCGGCAAAGGGCGGGAAGTCATCGTTCGCTTCGAGCAGATGCGCGGCGAATTCGCGCAGCTCTTGTACAAAAGTCGAGTAAACATGCCGGAGCCCATCGATATCATTGCGCTGAACAGTGATGAGGAATACGCCAAAGTGGCACCGTCGCGTCAAGGCGCAGGCCTCGATAAGGCGTTTTTCATTTCCGGCGATGACCGCTACTACTTCGTTTTGAATCTCACTCACGAAGATAGTTGGCGGGCGATATCTCGGGACTTCGCTCAATCTTTGTTGAACTACAACTATCCTCCAACGCAGCCCTGGTTCGACACCGGCTTCGCCGAATATTTCTCCAGTGTGAAGCTTACGGACAAGCAGATGGAAATCGGAGGAGATCCGAACCTGGGTAATGGTGAATCCTACATTTCGGTTCTCAGCAATTCTCAGTGGCTGAGTTTGCCGCAGCTATTCACGTCGTCTCCGGCAGCACAAGCGTCGCTCTTCAACGCAGAATCGTGGGTTCTCCTGCATTATTTGCTCAACAATGAGAAGCTGCCGGCAGCGGGGACTTACTTCGGCCTGGTAGAAACACAAAAGCTACCGACAGAAGAGGCGATTCAAAAAGCTTTCGGCGTGAGCTCCGCGCAGTTCGAACAAACTCTGAAAGATTATTTCCATTCGCTCGCCACAAAGCTGCAAACCGCGGCTTCCACCAAACCAACGCAGTCCGGAATGCCTGCGCCGGTTGCTGCTGATGTGATCGGCACCAGTAACCACGACATGGCGGCCTCGGTCGCGCATGCCATGGTCGCAGAGATGGCTCTGCGCCTGCCGGAGCACCGCGACGAAGCGCGCAATCAACTGACCTCCATGGTGAACCAGGCCCAGGTGGATAACACGGTCGTGCATCGCGCGTTGGCTTGGGATTATCTGCAGAAGAAAGATTTCGATCACGCGATTGAGGAACTCGCCAACGGATTGGTTTTTGACGCCAAAGATCCGATGAGCCATTACTACCTCGCGCTTTGCCGATATGAGGCGGCGAAGGCCACATCTCAGCAGATGAAGGGCTTAGCGAACATGATGCAGGACCTGCACCTCGTGCTGGATTGGAAGCACGAATTCGCGGACGCGTACTACATGCTTGGGGTGGCGCAGACCGAAGGCGGTGGTTTGCGCGCGGCCGCGGAATCGATTCGCGCGGCGATCCAACTAAGCCCGCGCCGGACTGATTACCTTCTGGAATTGGCTCGCATTTATGAAGATGGCAAAAGTTGGGATGCGGCGACGGCGCTGCTGGACCGGCTTTCCACGAATTCGAATGCGGAAATTGCAAGCGCTGCGAAGAAACAACTGCACGATTTGCCCTACATTAAAAAATACGGCATTCCGCCCGATTCGGGAGATCAAGCGGCGTCTTCCGCGCCGACAACCTCGACCGCCAATTCGCCCGCTGCGATTCCCGCAAAAACATCGTCGAGTAAAAAACCATCCCCGGACGCGGACGATAGCGATGCAGAAGCTTCCGCGCAACCTCCGCCCGCACCTCAGATCGACAGGCGGCCTATTCAGTTCCTCAAAGGAAAGCTGCTTTCCGTGGATTGCTCTCAGGCGCCCGCGGCTGTAGTGAAAGTTGCGGCAGGGGCGAAGACCATGAGCCTGCGGACGGCGGATTACAAATCGCTGATGCTTGTTGGCGCCGACACATTTTCCTGTGATTGGAGCGATCGCTCGGTTGCGGTGAATTACAAACCCGGCGGCAAAGCTGATGGTGATTTGGTTTCTTTGGAGCTGCGGTAATTCCCAGTTTAGCTTCAATCTTCCGAGTAGATCAGGTGAGGATCCATTTCGAGAGCCGCTGGTGAGACGGCATGCGCCGTACTGCCGTACTCGAATCCTTTCTCAAATGCGTTGAGATTAATCTCGCGAAACGCCGATGGAACTGAATCCGCTACGGCCTTGCGCACGGCGTCGGCTTCGAGCAGATGAGTCACTGCGGTGAAGAATCCGACCATGACGGAATTCAGGACCATGCGTTTGCCCAGTTCTTCCGCCATGCGGGTGGCCGGCACGCTGTAAACTTTAGTTTCGCCATTCAACCCGTCTACTCGTACCAGATCCTGTTCCACGATGAGTATTCCGCCTTCTTTCAAGTCCGGCACAAAGCGCGAGTAAGCCTCCTGCGACATCACAACCAGGATGTCCGGGCTGGTGACGTACGGATACAAGACCGGCGAATCGGAGAGAATCAATTGCGCGCTGCATGCGCCACCGCGTGCTTCTGGTCCGAAACTTTGCGTCATCGTGGCGAAAGCGTTCTGATAAATAGACGCTGCTTTCCCCAAAACGATGGCGGAGAGAATCACGCCTTGCCCGCCAAATCCCGCGATGCGAATTTCGGTCAGCTGCATATCGTCTCCGCATTCTCAATGTACCGTTCTCCCAGCGACTCACGATATTGCGCAGTCATCATGCTTTGATAATCGGGCCGGTCGCGGTCGACGAACTTGCCTACGATGATTTCGCCCGTCATGCTCAGCCCGACTTCGCTGGTGGGCGCACCGGGGCGTACTTTGCTCTTCTCCTTGTAGTACTTCATAGTTTCAAGCCCATCCCCGAGTTTGTTCCGGCGCTGATAAAGCGTTGGGCACGGAGAAATCACTTCAATGAAAGAGAACCCTTTTTTCTGGAAAGCCTCCGCCATGGCCCGGGCGAGTTGGCGGACGTGATAAGTCGTCCAGCGCGCTACGTAAACCGCACCGGCTGCTTCGACGAGATGCGGCAGGTTAAATGAGGGCTCAAACACGCCGTACGGATTGGTCGCCGTGATCGAGTGCTCGGGAGTGGTTGGAGCGGTCTGGCCCCCGGTCATCGCATAGGTGAGATTGTTGACGCAGATGATCTTCAAATCAATGTTGCGGCGAGCGGCGTGAATGAGATGATTGCCGCCAATTGCGGAAAGATCGCCGTCTCCGGAGTAAACCACTACGTTAAGCCGCGGATTCGCCAGTTTCAGTCCCGTGGCAAATGGAATGGCTCGGCCATGGGTGGTATGAAAAGAGTCCAGCTTCACATAGCCCGCCACCCGCCCCGTGCAACCGATGCCTGAGACCAGAGCCAATGATTGCAAATCTACTTTGGAATCGAGCAGCGCGCGGGCGAAGCAATTGACCGTGGTTCCTATGCCGCAACCGGGGCACCAAATGTGCGGCATGCGATCGCTGCGGAGAAATGGCTCAACCGGATTGATGAAACCGTTCATCGGCCTGCCTCGAGGATGACGGAAAGGATGTCTTCGGGTTTGTGAACTGCGCCACCTGCGTGTGGGACCAAAAACGTTTTCGCGCGACCTGCGGCGGCACGCTCCACTTCACGCACCATCTGGCCAAGATTCAATTCCGGAACTACAAAGGCCCTCACTTTGCCGGCGAGTTCCGCAATCCTCTTTTCGGGGAATGGCCACGCGGTCAGCAGGCGCAGTTTGCCGACTCGCACACCACGCTGGCGGGCTATATCAATGGCGCGCTGTGCCACACGCGAAGTGATCCCGTATGAAATCACGATCACATCGGCATCGTCCAGACCGTCTTCTTCTAACGCACAAATGCGATCCATTCCTGCACGAACTTTGTCCTGCAGACGATGCACGAGTTTGTCCTGAGTCTGTGGACTCATGTTCGGATAACCTCGCTCGTCATGGGTGAGGCCCGTTATGTGGAAGCGGTAGCCTTCGCCGGCATGCGCGATCTCCGGCACCATGTCGCCGTTGGTTTCGTATGGCAAATAGTCGCTTTGTGGTTTTGAAGTATGACGCCGAGGCATCACTTCGATCTGGTCCGCCGGGGGGATCACAACCTTCTCCGTCATGTGACCGACAACTTCATCGAGCATCAGCATCACCGGCACTCGAAATTCCTCTGCCAGGTTGAATGCGCGAATCGTAAGATCAAAGCATTCCTGGGGAGAGTTGGGGCAGAGCGCGATGATTTCGTAATCGCCATGCGACCCCCATCTTGCCTGCTGCATGTCGGCTTGCGCGGGCAGAGTGGGCAGGCCGGTCGAAGGGCCGCCTCGCTGGACGTCGACGAAAACGCAAGGCGTTTCGGTCATGGCTGCGTAGCCGATGTGCTCCTGCATGAGCGAGAAGCCTGGGCCTGAGGTTACCGTAAACGCTTTTGCGCCTCCCCAGACGGCACCTTGCAGCGCAATAGAAGCAGCCAATTCATCTTCCATCTGGATAAAGCAGCCCCCGACGGTAGGCACGCGCGCGGCGAATCGTTCAACGACTTCGGTCGAAGGAGTAATCGGATAGCCCGCCGCGAAACGTGCGCCGGCAGCCAGTGCCCCTTCACAACAAGCGTGATCGCCATCCATAAAGTGCACGCCGGTGAGGACACCACGAGGATCTGTCTTCATTGCTCCGCTCCCGCGGCTTGGACTTTGGTGGCGTAGATAGCGAAATCGGGACAATACATTCCGCACAGATCGCAGCCACTGCACTTTTCCGGATGAACCACATGAGGAGGATGGTAACCGCGAGAATTAAATGCAGAAGAGAGCGCGAGAACTTTGGTTGGACAAAACTCAACACAGAAGCCGCACGATTTGCAGCGCTCCACGACGATCGATACACGCCCTTTGGCCACGGAGTCCTCTTTCCCCGGAGTGAGGACCACTCCAAGGCTTGATTATCCGGTGCGGCAGTCGCTATGGTGTGTGACCTCGATCACCGGATCGTGTGAGGGGCCACACGCAGCAAAAAAAATGGCTCCGGCACACGCCGGAGCCTCGAATCACAACACGGGTTAGAACGTAAGTTGCGCTTTGATCTGGATCATTCTCGGGGAGGCGTCGCCGCCCAGGAATGAGCCGAGAATGCTGGTCGGCACATTAACCGAGTGCACGATCGTCCCAAAGGTCGGGCTTCCAAGGGATCCGTCCGGTTGGTCGAAGTTGGGGTGGTTGAACAAGTTGAAGAATTGCAAACCAACGCCCAGTTTTGATTGCTCATTAATCGGGACCTTGAAGTCCTTCATCACGGTCAGGTCAGTGTCGAAGAAGTTCGGCCCATAGAATTGGTTCCTTCTCTGGATGCCGAACCCTGCGGTTGCAGGAGTGAACATGGCTGCGGTGAAGCACGGGGTTGTGGTTGCACTGCGACTGCAACTGACAGGACTTCCAGCGGGATAGTTTGCAAACAACGACGGAAAGCTCCCGTTGATGACGTTGTAGTTGTAGGCGTTCAGCACACCGAAGTTGGTCGGATCGACAACCGTAAACGGCAGCCCGGTACGATAGAAGACCGTCCCCGAAAGCGTCCAGTTGGCAATGGCACCCACCCATCCTTTGAAATTGGGCGTGTTCCAGACGTAGTTCGCGCTAAAGTATTGCCGCGTGTCGTAATCGGCGTTTCCGTAGTTGAACTGCCGCAAATTGAAAGGATTCTGCGGGCCGAGCACGCTGGCATTGGTGGTGAAGTTGAACGGCAGGAAGCCGCCGTTGGAGATTTCATCCAGGGCATGGCTCCAGGTGTAATTGAGTTGAACCTGTACCTGCGAGAATCTTCTGGTAAACGAGGCAGTCAGGCCATTGTAGTTCGATACCGCACCGCTCGAGACCTCGAAGATGGTTCCGAAGCGCTGATCGTGAGGAGTTGGAGGAAGTCCGGTAAAACCGGCGCCTCCCACTCCCAGGGCACTGGTGCAACTCGTAGCCGTCGGGAACGACGCCAATGGAGCCGCATTGCAGTAAGCGTTCTGCCCGCCATTGACGTACGGCTCGAAAATGCCATGATTTCCGACGTAGCCAATGCTCATGGACGTCTTCGTTCCGAAGCCTTGCTGCAATTGCAGGTTCCACTCCTGATACTCGGGATAGCGGATCATGCGGTCAGGGTTGTAGAGATTCGGTGGCACAAACAACGGGTTGGTGGCGAGCAGGGTGCCGAGTGTGCCTCCGGCGTGATAAGCGGAGGTGAATCCGGTATTCGCGGCCGCTACCAGCGAGGCCTGGCTTCCGGGTGCTGCTGGCGCCAGTGGAGCAGGGCCTGCCGTGAAGGTGTTGTCGAGAGGCGCGTTGCGCATGAAGTCATCGGCAATGGTAGCGGGGAAGATATCGCTGAAGATACCGATTCCACCGCGGATCACCGTATTGCTGTTGGGGCCGCGAGGCGTCCAGGCGAAACCAAAACGAGGCTCCCAGCGGATGTTGGTCTGATTAATGAGGGCCTGATGCAACCCGGTTAAGAGCGTCTGATTGTACGGAGTGTCGACGCTGTTGGTCGTATTCAGGAAGGAATTGTCAAAACGAGAGAAGCAATCGGTGACGCAGATCGGATTGGAATTGTGTTCCGCACGCAGCCCCAGAGTAAGTTTCAGGTTGCGACGAACGGACCATTCATCCTGTGCGTACAGATCCAATCCGTAGACGTCAATCGGTTGGGTGGGACGCACCGGAAAACTCTGGGTGTAAGACACGCCGGTACCCGCGAAGAAGCTTGCCAGATCTTCGCTGCCGGCGAAACCGATGGAGTTGATTCCCATGTCCGCGTCGGTGACGTCATCGCGATGGAAGTTGACACCGAACTTGAGATTATGGGCGCCGATGACTTTGGAAAAGTCATCCAGTATCTGGTATTGCGTGGTGCGCCGGCCTTGCGGCCAAACGCTCAGATCGCGGCCAGCGCTGTAGAATGCCCCGCCGGCAAAGTTCAATTCGAATGGCATCAGGGTAGTAGCGGCCGTCAGGTTGGCCGGCGCAAAAATCGCGCTATACCACGATCCAGAGAGGATGAACTGATTCACTGCCTGCGAGCCAAAGGTGTGAGTTTCATTCAATTGGCCTTCATACTGCGGTTGATTGCTCTGCGCGTTGAGAATGGGGTTCAGAGGGTCGGTGTAGGTGGCTTGCAGGCCGTGATCCGTACGAAAGTGCACGAACATGCGATCGGAATCGCCGATGTTCTGGTCGATACGCGCAGTCAGGAGCCACTCATTGGTCTGGTTGGCAGCGGTCGAGAAGAACTGCAAGGCGCAAGGAGCAGTTGTTCCCAAGCCACCAGGTCCGGTGAATCCGTTACAGCCAAGCCCTTGCAGAGTATTAGTCGCTCGCGAGACGCCGGGGGCATGGTTGTACAGATTGAAAACCTGGCTATAAAACGGCACTTGGGCAGGACTGGTCGCAGTGATGTTGGCCAACGTCGCCGCCTGGAATTGCGGACTGGGTACGTTCACTTCCTGGCTCGTCGGAAGCACAACCCGCAATCCTTCGGTGTCGACGAAAAAGAATGTCTTGTTCTTTTTTATCGGGCCACCCAAAGACGCACCCCATTGATTGGCATTGTCGAACGGCCGAGGCGTTGCCGAATGGTTGTTGAACCAATCGTTGGCATTCATGACACTGCCGTTCCAGAAATATTCGAGATTGCCGTGAAAGTTGTTGGTTCCGGACTTGGTGACGTAATTTACGGTCGCGCCGCCGAGTTGTCCGTATTGACCCGAGTAGCCGTTGTTGATAACCGTGGCTTCCTGTACGTCGTTCTGTCCCAGCAGCAGGTTGGTAGCGCCGGAATTGTTCAGGTTCAAGAATGGATCATTTTCATTCTCGCCGTTGACGGTGAACAGATTGGAAGTAGCTGGAAGACCGTACGTGGAAGTGTTGCCATATCCGGCTTGCGTATTCATGACAGCGCCCGGCGCAGTTTGCACGATGTAACTCAAATCATTGCCAGGGTTGGGAAGCAGTGTGATCTGCTCGGGAGTAAAGGTAGTCGAGATGTTGCCGTTTTGCGTCTGTACCACGCCACCTTCGGCGGTAACTTCTACGGTGGTGCCAGCGCCACCCACTGCCAACTGGAGATTCATCACACTGGCTTGTCCGACTGAAACCTGCAACACGTGGGTTACGCCCTGAAAACCTTGGGCTGCAGCTGTTATCGTGTAGTGGCCGGGCGGTAACAAGGAGAAGCGATAAGCACCGGCAGAGTTCGTGGTACCGTTTTGGGTCGCCCCGGTATCGGTGTTTTTCAACGTGACATTCGCTCCCGGCAGCACCGCGCCACTCGGATCGGTCACAATGCCGGTAATATCACCGGAAATTTGAGATTGCGCTGCAGCTGTGATGGAGAAGACTAGTGCCATCAGAAGCGCCAGCACAGGTATTGCGAACTGTCTTGCTCTTGCACACATAGACCTGCACCTTTCTTTTTTCGGGAATTGCGCGCCTCTGCGCTGAGAACATCGGAACTGCTGTATCCCCTGTGTCGGGGATTTCCTGTAGGTGTCAAAGCGGCATTAACACTGGTGCACGCCGCATGCCAACAACGCGAAACTCGAAATGTGGTGACGCACAGGTGTTTAGAGCGGAGGGTCTCGAAAGGAGTCTTTCTACTCTATGCTTAATCGGAGCGGCTGAATTCTAAAAAGAGGACTCTGAGAAGAAGCAAGCTTATTGCGCGGATCGGAATTCGCGAATTACATCGAGCAACGAACTGTGCGCAAAAGGGGCGGGTGCGAGTGTGAGAACAAGCATCAACAACGCGAATACAGCAAGCCAGCGGCGAAGTCCCGAGACCTCGGGCCACTCGGCGACAATCGGATGCCTCATCCCGCTGATGCGGAGAAGAATAGCCCAGATCAACCAGCCAGCCCATAAATAGAGCGCCATGGGAATCAAAACAAGGATCGTCGCACGCGAAACGATCTTGTGAGATCGAGGGGCGATCGAGAACACGATATGCCCCCCGTCGAGTTGTCCGCCCGGCAAGAGATTCAACGCAGTTGCGAACATCCCGACCCAGGCAGCGATCGCGGTCGGATGGAAGTAGACGCCGTTGAAATTCCCGGAACGCACCGGCGCTGGTAAAAGATGTCCGACGATCCGGAATACGAGCGGGTATCCCAATTGAATATCCGGCGCGGCGCCCGGCGGCATCATTCGCGAAAGCGGGATCGCAAGAACCAACACGATCGTCGCAACCAGAAAACCTGCGATCGGCCCGGCAATTCCAATATCAAACAGTGCGGTTCGGGAGCGGATCGGCGAACGAATGCGAATGAAAGCGCCGAGTGTACCGATCAGCGTGGGCGCGGGAATGAAGAATGGTAGCGTCGCATACACGCCGTAGTATTCGCAGCAGATGTAGTGGCCGAGCTCGTGCGCCAGAAGAATCAGCATCAACGTCGATGCGAACGGAACTCCGAGCACAAGCCGCGAAGGCTGGGCGAAGGCCCAACTCATTGGAAAGAACGGAAGGTCATCATCATTCAGCGAGAACGCAGGCAGATTGTGCTGAAAGTTGTATTCCATTCGCGCGCCAACGACCAACGTCGTAAAGATCGTCGCAAGCAGTAACAAGGCATGTAGCCAGTATCTCTGCTTTGGCTTGGGAACGTAGACGATCTCCAGCGGACGGTAATACTCGGCCGTTGAGGATGGTGTAGGAGGAATGATTTCAGACATCAAGAATCCGTACTGATATACGTGCGGGCCGGCAAAGCCCTTCTTTATTGTAGCGGGTCGGGGTTAGTCGATGGATTGCAGTTCCTTGCCCGGTTTAAAACGAACCGCTTTACCGGGCGGAATGGAAACTTCTGCGCCGGTGCGTGGATTGCGCCCGATGCCGGTCTTACGCGGCCTGACATTGAAAACGCCGAATCCACGCAGCTCAATGCGGTCGCCCTTTGCAAGCGAACGCTTCATGCTCTCAAAGACGGTCTCGACCGCCAATTCAGCTTTGGTTTTCGTGATTCCGGTCTTGTTGACCACTTCATTGATGATATCGAGCTTGATCACAGGCGGCTCCCGGTGGCAAAGTGTTGTCAGGGTACCAAGTGATTGATGCTATGGGAGATAAGGGAGATTGTCAATCGGGCCGCATCTCCCGTAAGATGGGCCTACCCAGCCAGAAGATTTGTAATTTGGTAATTGTGCAATTTTGTAATTTGAAATGCACTCCTAAACCACTCAGACAAGTTTGAAATTACCAAATTACTCAATTTCAAAACTACAAAATTATGCTAGAGGAGCTTCATGCTGAAGAGTGACCGCTGGATTCGCAAAATGGCGAAAGACCACGACATGATCAATCCCTTCTCGGAGAAACAGGTCCGTGAAGGGGTCGTGTCGTACGGATTATCCTCATATGGCTATGATCTGCGCGTCGCCGATGAATTCAAGATTTTTACCAATGTGAATTCTACGGTCGTCGATCCGAAGAAGTTCGATGAAAAATCGTTCGTGACGGTGCGTTCGGAGTGCTGCGTAGTCCCGCCAAACTCGTTCGCCTTGGCCCGATCGGTGGAATACTTCAAGATTCCCCGGGATGTACTGACGATTTGCGTTGGCAAATCAACCTACGCGCGTTGCGGGATCATCGTAAACGTCACGCCTTTCGAGCCGGAGTGGGAAGGCTTCGTGACATTGGAGATCTCCAATACCACGCCGCTGCCAGCAAGAATCTACGCCAACGAGGGCCTCTGCCAGATCATCTTCTTCCAGTCGGATGAGGTTTGCGAGACCAGCTACGCGGACCGCAAGGGAAAATATCAGTCGCAAAAAGGCATTGTGCTACCGAAACTCTAAAGAAGCTGTCAGTTATCAGCCGTCAGCTATCAGTAAAGCTGAGCTGGAGATACGAGCGAAATCAGCGCCAAAGTTATCATGCGCCTACGCTGCGGCTGAAAGCTGGCGGCTGAAAGCTACTTCTTCACGTTCTCGCCCTCTTTAAACATGTACTTGATGGCGGGCTTGTAGATCATCAGGTTGGGAGCGCCGGTGCGATTCACCTTCAGGCAGCTCTTGTCATACCACTCAATTACGCCGTGGACTTGCTCTCCGTCGCGAAGCACGATGACCATGGGCGTCTTGGATTGCATCTGCTTCTGGTAATAGAAGTTTTCCGCGTTGGTCGTCTCGACGGGAGCGGACTTCCTGCCCCCTCCATTACGTTCCCCGCGGTCAGGACGCCGGTCTGAACTTTGGCCGGAGTGATTGTGGTCGTTGCGAATAAAGGAATCATTGCGGCTGAATGAATCGTTTCGATTAAGCGAAGGGCGGATTAATTTGCGATTGGCAAATCCATCTTCCACGACATGCTCGGCTGGAATGGAATCGATCGCATCCTTCATAGCATCACCTGTCCGACACGCTTTTTTGACGCGGGCCACACGGTATGACTGTGATTGTGCGTTCCTAAGGCGTGAACTGTTCCAATAACGTAGCACAGGGGAGCAGAGATGACAATCCTACTAACGTGCCACTCATAAGAAAACGCGCTAACTGGCAGCCCTCTCTAACTCGGCAACGAACGCATCCAGCGAGAGTGAGCGCAGCAGGTTGCGGCGCATGCCGCGTTGGACGTCGGCCAGGCGATCTGCGGCCTGCGAAATCCATGCGAAGTCGGCGGCCTGTGCCAATCTTTCCAGTTCCGGCTCAATATCGGTATTGCGAAGAAGTTGGAGAGTTCCGGCGTTCATGAACATGAGGTCCTGCAGGAGCGAATACAGCGTGCGCAGCAGTGCCTCGGTTTTTTCGCGTCCTTCCGCACCCGCGCGGTAAGTTTCGGTGACTTTAAAAAGTGAGCTGTGGTCCTCCGCTCGCAAGGCACTGTTCAGAAGTATGAGCGCATCCTGCCGCGCAGCGATATATGCATCCAGATCAAAGCTTCGCGCGCGTCCTACCGCGCCTTCGGACAGCCGCGCCACCAGCGCTCTTTGCTTGGAACTCCAGTCGGGACGATGTTGGGACAAGTAATGATCGATTTCCGCAACATTCAGCGGGCTCAGCGTCATGGTCACCGATCGCGAACGGATGGTTGGGAGCAGTTCTCCGGGATTTTCCGTCAGCAGGAAAATCGTCGCGAACTCGGGGGGCTCTTCGAGGATCTTCAGCAACGAATTGGCGGCTTCCTTCATAAAACTCGCGGCGGTGAAGATGTAGATTTTCTCTTTCGCTTCGAGCGGGCGGAAGTAAATTGTCTCGATGACTCGCCGAACCTGATCGACCTTGATCATCATCTGCGGAGGATCCGGCGGAATGATCAGTACGTCGGGATGGGTCTGGATGAAAATGCGAGTATCTTTCTTATCGGCTTCGCGCAAATTGTCACGGGCTTCAACGGCTTCGCTACAGCGCGATGACAGGTCTTCGGCTTCCGCAATGCGCACGCAGTTGGAACAGTGTCCGCAGAAATCTGGCAGGCCGTCACTCTGAGCATGTTCAAGGCAATTCATGGCTTTTGCCAGCATCAGAGCGAGGGTGTACTTCCCGGAACCTGCCGGTCCGCTGACGATCACCGCATGAGGAAAATGATCACGCGCGAGCATGTCGCGCAGGCGGTGCACCGTCTCGGGATTTCCATGAAAATCAGAAAAAGACATGGTGAGGATTGGCGAGTCTCTGGAGCTTACGACGCCGTGCGGTGTTCTTTGCTTGCGTCCCTCGAGGCGCGTTGTCCCTGTTGAGCCTCGTCCCAGGCAATCAGGCGGTTCAGGTCGTAACTATAAGGTCCGTAGGCGCGAAACGCCCCTTCATCAAATAAGCGCTTGATTCCGCAACCCAAACAGACCTGATAAGAGTGCCCCTGAGCTCGCACCGGCCAACTCAGCCTCCGGTGCCAGCAACCGCGCAGGATGACCACACCAGCGCCCGCCAAGCCGGTTGCCAGAATCCCCCAGGGCCACAACCATCCTCTCTTTTTCTCGTTGATTGACTTTTTGGTTGGCACGTCCACTACCTGAATCACCGCAAAGCACAGCATATGACGAAGCCGGGGGGCGCGCAATGGGCTTCTGAACTCATTGCATTGAAAAGGGTTGCGCCTTAAAAAGCCGTCTTCGGGTAATTACCTTCGTGTCTCGGATCAGCTTGTGATCTGAACGGGTTAGGGGGTAAGTTACGAGTGGATGCTGTGTCGGCAGAGGCATTTGCAAAATAGAGGGTGCATTCGCGTTGATCAATTGACAAACAAATTGTGCCGGATACGATTAGCTTTCCCAAGCAGAACGCACGCCATGCCATGAGCGTGACTCCCACCAACACGGACCTGGAGTCGATTTGGCCTCCTAGTGCGCTCAACCTTGGGCCCACTCCTCAGCAGGACGGCATTCCGGGTCGTGACGCGCTGGAAGCCCTGTTAGCGTTTTCCGCTCTACATCAGCAAATCCGTTGGCGGCGAGAAGCTCCCGGTGCGGATGAGCAAATCAACGGCCTGGGTCCGCGGCAGTTCGAGCAGTTCGTTCTCGATGAAGTTTTACAGCTCCTGGCGGAGCGCGGGATGTCGCTCACAGGCGCAGATGGAATTGCCATCGCTCTGGCGGAACACGACGCGATCGTCTGTCGTGCATCTGCGGGGAAAATCGCGCCAGATCTTGGAATTCATATCGATCCTCGTGCCGGTTTTTCGGGCGCGTGCCTGGTGTCAGGCGAGATCGTGCGCTGCGACGACACGGAACGCGATAGCCGCGTCAACGCACTCGCCTGCCGGAATTTGGGCGCGCGTTCCATGGTGGCGGTGCCACTTTCCGCCAAGCAGACGGTAATTGGATTAATCGAGGCGTTCTCGAAGGACGCTTCCGGCTTCAATGATGCCGATGTACGCAGCTTGACCCTGCTGGCGGAATTACTTCTGGCGGCTCTTAAGCCAGAAGAAGAGGAAAAGCTGGCGGAAGTCTCGCGCCGGGTAGTGGCGAAGGAACAGGAAGTGGCGGAGATAGTGCCAGAAGTTACCGCGGAGCAAGAACCGAAAATCTCAACGGTGGCTGCCGAGGAGGCGCAGCTTCCGGCAGAACCCTCGGCGGCGGTTCCGGCCTCGCCGCATATCGCGCTTCCGGCCCCGGTTGTTGAAATATCGCGACCGGGACTTGGTATTGTCGCAGCGGTTGTTCTGTTTGCGATCGTTCTAGGGATTGCGATGTGGTGGAAGATGAGTCGAGCCGCAATTCCGGCAATGGTTTCCGTTCACCAACATCCAGTTCCCGCTGCCAAATTCGAAACGCCAACGCCACAGACCGCACCCGAAACTGTCGCGGTTAAGGAAAAGGCTGCTGATGAGGAAGATCAAAGCCCACCAAAACCAGTGAGCGCGGAGCAACTTGCTACGTTGCCCCAAGTCACCGCCATCCGGCATTGGTCTTCCGATGAGTCCAGCACAGTTGTCGTCGACCTGCAGGATCAGGTGCAGTATGAAGCGCACCGGCTCGCCAATCCCGAACGGATTTATTTTGATTTGCACGACACACGTCTCGCGCCGGAACTGTGGAATAAATCGATCGAACTCGGCGAGACCATGATTCAACGGGTTCGCGTGGCTCAGCTCGTGCCCGGAATCACCAGAGTGGTTCTGGAAACAAAAGGATCTTCGAATTTCGCCGTCAGCCTGGAAACGAATCCTTATCGCCTGGTTGTCGAAATTCGAAAGATCGGCAGTAAACCGCAAGCCAAATCCACTACGGTGCTATTTCCATCTGCTCCCGAAGTTGGCACACCAGTTCAGGCCGCGGTTCCCAAACTTCGCGTCGTGCTGGATGCAGGTCACGGAGGTTGGGACCTGGGCACGGTCGGAAAACAGGGCTTGATGGAGAAGGACCTGGTCCTCGACGTTGTGGGGCATCTAGGCAAACTGCTCGAGCGCCGACTAGGGGCCGAAGTCATCTACACCCGCAAAGATGACAGCTACATGGCGCTGGAAAAACGTGCGGAGATCGCAAACCTTGCCGATGCGGACTTTTTCTTATCTGTCCACGCGAACTATAGCACTTATGCTTCGGCACGAGGCGTCGAGACGTACTACTCCAACACCTATTCGTCGGTGAAAGCGCGCCCCCAGAACGAGGCGGCGAATACTGCCTTGCAGAATGTCGACTGGACGAATGTAGACATCCGCGAAAAAGTGCAACAGTCGCATCGTCTGGCAACTAGCATTCAACAGGCGCTCTACGCGACCCTGGCAAAGAAAAGCCCGGGGCTTCCTAATCGCGGTGTAAAAGAGGCGCAATACGTGGTGCTGACCGGTACAACGATGCCTGCAGTATTAGCGGAGATTTCGTTCGTAAGTAGCCCGGCAGACGAAGATCGCCTCCAAACTGAAAGCTATCGCCAACAAATCGCGGAAGCGATCTATCAAGGCGTTGCCCACTATGCTGCACAGTCCAAGCGAATGAATATGGCAAGCAACTCCGGAAGAACAAAGGCACAGTAGCTGGACTATTCCGTTCGCAAAGCGCGAATGGGATCCAGTGCCGAAGCTCTTTGCGCAGGCACGATCGAGGCCACCAGAGCCGCCAGGCCGAGAACCAATGCGGTTGCCAGCAATACTCTGGGATCGTACGGCTTCACGCCAAAAAGCTGCGCGGCCATCGCATATCCGCCGAGGATGGTCGCAGGGATGCCAATTGCCATGCCGATTGCAATTTGCAGGAACGCTCCGCGCAACACCAGGGTCAAAACCTTGAACGGATCGGCTCCCAGCGCCATGCGAATTCCTATTTCGCTGGTACGTCGTTCTACCCAGTAGGCAGTCACTCCATAGATTCCGACCGAAGCCAAAATGAGGGCCAGGAATCCGAACAGCGAGGTCAATTTCACAATCATCTTCTGCTGGGAGAAATTGGTTTCCACCTGCTCCCCGAAACTACTGAAGTCAATCAGCGCCATGTCGGGATTGACCTGTGCCAAAGCCCTCCGGACTTGCGGCTCCAGGCCCGGCAGATTCCCCATCGTTTCCAATGCAATCGTACTCAGGTAATGACTGCTGTTTTCGAAAGTAATGAAGCGTTGACCTTCGTAGGTGACACTCTGCCGTTCTGGCAGAAAATACATGGGACGCAACTTAGCGGTGGGTTCCCAATACATTGCATCTTCGGTCACGCCGACGATCTCATAATTTCCGGCGTATTTCATGTCGATGTCGCCGAAGTGGTGTCCGATTGGGCTCTCATTCTTGAAGAACTTCTTGGCAAAGCTCTGGTTCACCACGGCAACTCGTCGGGATGTTGGGGTATCGTCGTCATTGAATGCGCGCCCTTCGAGAACTTTTGTTCCGATCGTTTCGAAGTAATCGTTAGTGACGCGAACCCATGATGAACTATTTTGATCGCTGTCCGGCGGCGGCGGGGCTTGGCCTTCGATGTAGACCGTTTCACCCCAATTGTTTCCTTCCATCGGAGTGTATAGCGAGAAACTTACCTTTGCGACACCCGGAATTGCCGCGAGATTCTCGTGCAATTGACGGTACAACCCGTCCAGTTGTTCGGGTTTGTAACCTGCCATTGCCGGATCGATGTGGGCAACATAACGATTTTGCGTTTCAAATCCGAAATGCTGGTTGTGCATATTCCGAAGGCTCTCAATCAGCAAACCAGCTGCGCAGAGAAGCACAAGGGAAAGCGCGGCCTGGGCGATGACCAGGGATCGCTGCGTCCAATTGCCGCTCGCCGTGGTAGCGCGGCTTGCCCCCCGCAGCGCTTCCGCCGGATCTGCTGTGGCGGTGATCCAGGCTGGCGCAACGCCAAATAGAATGCCCGTAACCAGCGCGACCAGGAATGTAAACCCAAGCACAGGCAGAGACGGCGTGGCGTCGATCGCAACCGGCATTTTCTGAAATGCAAGATGCAGGATCAGGCGTGTTCCGACAAATGCAAAGACGATCCCGAGAAGGCCGCCTAAGATCGCCAGCACGGTGCTCTCAGTGAGCACCTGACCGATTTGACGCGAACGCGGCGCGCCCAGCGCTGCGCGAATCGAAGTCTGCTGCTTCCGGTTCGCCGCTCGTACCAGCATCAAATTCGCAACATTGGCACAAGCGATCAACAGCACGAAGCCCGAGATTGCCAGAAGCAAGCGTAAACCCGCCTGGTATTCGTCGCGCAGACTTTGCACACCGGCGCCCCCGTGAGAGAGGTGCAGCGTCTGTTTCGGCACAACCGCTCGTTCTTCCGGATGAAGGGTGCTGACAGGGCTTAGCAACCATTGCTGCAGTTCAACCTGCATGCGCGCCTCGATGTTCTTCACATTGACGCCGGGTTGAATGCGGCCAATGATGTCGAGCCAATCCTGCTCAGGCAGATCGAGGAGATTACGTTCAAGGCTGACGATCGGCTGATCGTTCAATGGAATCCAGAATGCCGGCGGGGCTTGCAGGCGATCGCCGAAAAAACCGGGCGGTGCGATGCCGATGACGGTGAAAGGCTGTCCGTTGAAGGTGAAACTTGCGCCGATGACGGATGGGTCTTGTCCGTACTTCTGCTGCCAAACGCGGTAATTCATCACGGCCACCGGTTCGGCTCCCTTGCGATCATCGTTCGGCGTGAGCATCCGGCCCGCGTACGCGCCAATGCCGAACATGGAAAAATAATTTCCAGAAACAAATTCGCTCCGCTGAGATTCCGCCGCCTGGTTGCTGCCGGTGCGGCGCACACCAATCAAGTCATGGCCGGCCTGAAAGGCCGCGAGTTCCACAAAACCCGGCGTGTTATCGCGAAACGTCTTGTACTTGTCGTAGGAAAATAGGGACCAATCGTCTTGCAAGCCGCCATTTACGCAGCAATTCTCGACATCGCCAATGCGATAAAGTTCGCTGGGCTTTGCCACTGGAAGCGACTTCAGCATGACGGTATGGACAAGGCTGAAGATCGCCGTGGTTGCTCCGATCCCAAGGGCCAGCGTCAAAACGGCAGTGATGGTAAAAGCGGGAGCGGCGGCAAACTGCCTGAGCGCGTAACGAATGTCATCCTTGAGTTGCATGGTTCTCCCACATGCTTATACGAATTCCGCGGCTGATTGGTTCAATGCCAGCTGATTCACCCAGCTATGGACGCTGGAGGGAGGGGTTCGTGAGCAAAGAGGTAAGTGGGATGGCGGATTTTAGTTGATGTTGACCAGAGCAGACCGTCGGCGTGGCAGGAAAGGGCCATCAGCGATTTGGCCATCGAACTTTGCCGCCCAGCGCCCGGGAATTACGGTGCCACACGCTGGGCATGAGCCATTGGGCTTCAGACTGTATTCTTCGATGAAGTACCCATATCTGCGAACGACCGTCGTGCCGCAGTTATGGCAATTCGTATTCTCGTGATCCCCTACCGAGCCGGGAAGATTTCCGGCGTAGATGTACTTGAGCCCGGCATTCTTACCGATTTCCGCGGCTCTCAACAGGTCTTCCGGTCGCGTGTCCTCCGGATCGTCCATTTTGTAGTCCTTGTGAAAAGCCGTGACATGCCACGGGATGTAGGGCGAGACATTCACGAGAAAGTCGGTCAACTGCCGCAGTTCGTCAGTCGAGTCATTGAAGCCGGGGATCAGAAGCGTGACAATTTCCAGCCAGACTCCCATGTCATGAAGCCGCCGGATCGTATCGAGGATTGGACCGATGCGGCCGCCGAGTTCGTGATAGTGTCGATCGCTAAAGCTCTTCAGGTCTACTTTGTAGAGGTCGATCCAGGACCGGAGGTATTCGAGAACCTGCGGAGTGCCATTTCCATTCGACACAAATGCCGTCATCAAGCCTGCGGCTTTGGCTTCTTTGAAAACAGCAACAGCCCATTCACTGGTGATCAAAGGTTCGTTATATGTACTCACCAGAACGTTCGCACCCTGGCGGCGCGCATCTTGCACCAGGGCTTCTGGAGAAGCTTGCAGCGGCGGAGACATGGCGCTCGGATCACGCAGAGCTTGAGACGTGACCCAGTTCTGGCAATAGGAACAGTGGAGATCGCACCCCAGCATCCCGAAGCTGTAGGCCAGAGCCCCCGGATAAGCGTGAAAGAAAGGCTTCTTCTCTATAGGGTCGCACTGCACGCCACCCACATAGCCCCAAGGGACGTAGAGCGTTCCCCCTCGGTTGTACCGGACCTTGCAAACTCCGGGCTGACCTTCGGGAATCGGACAGGCGTGACCACAGGCATAACAGCGAACGCGGTTCCGGTCCAGCTTCTCGTACAGCTCACCTTCGCGAACCTGCTCATAGACGATGTCTTTGAGCGTCGACAAACAACACCTCTTGTATCTATTTTAAACCGGCTGGCAGCGAGTGAATCGCTCTAGATTGTCATCCTGAGCAAGCTGCTTTTGGGCAGCCAAGGATCTGGGCGAGCCGGGCGACGTCGATCGGGCGTTTCTTTGCGAAATCGCTCCTAAACGCGCAGTTGGCTCGCTCCTACTGGAGGCAATCACGGCTGAGCCGAGTTTCTGCCGGCCAGCTGGTGGTCCCGAATCCAGTCGTTGGCTTGTTGCTGAGTCAGCAAGATCTGCTTGCGGCTGAGGCGCGAAGCGAGCAGGGCCACACGCGATTTGCTGGCCTCATCTCCCCCGGCTTCGGCAAGCAGCGACCAGAAATAAGCTTTGGCGAGGTCGACCGGAACACCGCGTCCAGCCCAGTAGTAAGCACCGAGAGTTGCCTGCGCAGGCACATGTCCCTGCTCGGCTGCCTTGCTGAACCATTGCACCGCCTCGGAATAGTCTTGCGCGATTTCTTCCCCGGTGGCATATCGCGCGCCTAACGAGAATTGCGCAATCGGATCTCCCTTTTCCGCTAGTCGCCGTAACGTCACCAGATCACTGGCAGGTACGTTCAAAGGGGCAGGACTCACAGATGAAGTTGCTTGTTGCGGTACAGATTGTTCACGGGCAGGAGCACCGCGCCAATTGTTGACCAGCCAGATGGTCACTATAACGAGGGTGACCGCCGTTGCCACCAGCAGAATGTTCCGCGAGCGTGGGAGTTCCGACAAAGAAAACTCCAGAGCATTTTCCTCGGAGAATTCGTCATCAGTTGCAGCCGGTGGCGGAGCTTGTTCCGGCGTGCCGGCACGATGCACCGCAGCCGCGGCTATCTCTGCCAATTTTGGCAAAATGATTTCTTCACCCCAACCAAAAGCTCCAGGCTTAGGCGAAAAAACCTCCAGCAAACCGATTGTGGCCGCATCCCAGCGGATTGGCGTAGCCGCTATGGAGCGAATACCCAGAGCCCGGCAGCTATCTCGATCTACGAGTGTGTCTGTCTCCGAATCCGCGCAATAAAGGAATGTCCCTCTTCGCACGCATTCTCCCGAGAAGCCGGAACCGATCTTGAAGTTTGCGCCCAGCGGAGGCGCATCCGGGCCAGCGTTGGCCCGACAGATCATCGCCTCGCCTTGAGTGAGGGCGATGGCAGCTCCGGTTGCGTGGCAAAACACCTGCGCCCGTTGCACCAGAAGTCCCAATGCTTTGTCGAGATCCGGACCGACGCCAATCACCTCACGACGAACAGCACCAAGTGCCCCAAGAATTTCCGTGTGGTCTGGTCGTGCCGCCACCTCCTCGAGATTTTCGGTCGAAGCGGCGTTCTCACCGGCAATTGTTTTGGTGCCCGGGCGCTGATGTTGATATGCGGCCAGCACATTCGAGAAAAGCCATTTCTTGACGGCGAACAGCGCGTCGGCGGGTAATGCCGGAAAGCGAATTCCCGCACGACCGGATCTGTCGGCCCAGACTACTTTTCCTTCCGTCCGGATTAGTGCCTGCGTTTCAGGCAAGTCAAGCAAGAACGTTTTTGTGTCGTCAATCGAGAACGCCGACGAGGCCTGGATCGCCATCCCATCTTCGCTTAGATCGAGAATTTCGTTGAGTTCGATCGCGGGTCCCGCCAGGTTGCGATCCAGGCTGGCATACGCAGGGAGCTGGGCCTTGTGCCGCACACGGCGGCGACGATCAACGGAGGGGGATTGCAAGCCTATCTCAGCCGGATTAGTTCCGAGAGATTGCACCAGATTGGCTTCATATTACTCCAACCCGGGGTCATGAGCGCACCGAAAACGAATGGGAAGGGCAGGTTTCAGGCCGATTGTACCTGGGCAGAAGCGCGAATGTTCGAGAGCCGCGCCATGGCCGCAATCATCATGCTGGAGAGCATCTGCATGGTGGCAACATCGCGGCTGTCGAAGGCGTAGGGCGCGGCCGAGAGCACTTCAAAAACTCCCAAAGTATGGCGGAAATGCCGCAAAGGAGCCGCCAGAATGGAGCGGACTCCCAGGCGGCGGCAGCTTGCGAGGTCTACTCGCGGGTTTCTTTCGGCGTCGTGGCATAGCACAACCTCGCCGGTGCGAACGCAATCGGCAGAGATGCCTGAATCAGTTTGCAGGCGAACTCCCAGATCGGGCGCAGTTCGGCCGGTCCGGGCGCGGCAGACAATTTCATTGCCATGTCGCAATGCGATGGCGGCGCCGGTTGCCCCGGTCAGGGCTTGGGCTCGCTCCGCGATCACGTTAATGGCCGGTTCCAGGTCGATTTCGGCTGTGTGAAGTTCGCGCTGGAAGCTTCCGTGCCGCACAAGAGGGGGAACCGCATGCGAATTCGCATTACGGGCGTGGTGCCGCGATGGCGCAAGCGAACTGAATGATGCCGGAACCTTTGCTTCCGCTATCGCTGAAGGGACCGTCTGGAGCAGTTCCCGAACCAAGCGGTCGAGTTCCGCGTCGGCGATAACATGCGCGGTTTGCTGTCCGCGTAGAGATCCGCCAAGAACGCGAGAGAGACTTAAAACCGCATGGCTGCCGCATCGATAACATTGCGGTGTCGTGTTCTTGCTGATTAGTTCACATTCCACGCAGAAGACGGCTGTCTGCAATTCTACGAAGTGGATATCTTGGCCAGTGAGTTTTTCCGCCATTCGCAAAGTCTCGTGCTTTTAGGAAACAAGAAAAGTAAACGGCAGAGTAGAACGCGAGAAAGTGGCAGGCGTGGTTCCAAGCTGTGGATAAGAACTAAGCAGGGCTCTTCCGCAGAGGTAGTTAGGCAGTGAGAAGATCAGCGCTGCTTTCAACCGTCGGCACAACTTCTGTCGTTTCGAAGCACCGCTGAAGCGCATCGGCGAGGACAGTGGGGAAATTGCAGATCAGTAAATTAAGGTCGAGTTGCAGATCGTGCTGGGTGTTTTGGCGATAAATCGTCATCGCACCGCAGCGGAGATCTGTACTCGTGGTGAGATTGAGTATCAATTGGCACGCGCTATTCAGCGATGAGAAGCGCATCTCCGGCCTCGTCCAGCGCAAACATGCACCATTTTCGCGGCTTGACGCCAACTGTAATCCACGGACCGGCGGCAGTTCGTCGGGCGCGAACTGCAGATGGAGTTCGAATGCATCGAAATCATTGCTACCCAAAGCCGCGACCAGAATGCGGCAGAGTTGTGAGTAATCGCGGGTGACCTTCAGCTCTTCTGTGGCTCGACGAATCGCAAGATTATTAATCAGGACATGACGTTCCACTGTGCGTTGCGCAAGGCGTTTCAGTTCACCGAACTCGAGATAGCCCAGGTGCTGGATTCCAATCCAGAGACCTGTTCCAAGGACCGCCAGCACAAGACCCAGGTTTCGTTCTGTCGGCCAAAGAAGAAAAATGCTCAGCAGTGCAAATACCGCTGATACCGCATACAACGTGATTACGACCTGACGTTGAGAAAGCCCTCGCTGCAGCAGTTTGTGGTGAATGTGCTCCCGGTCCGCGGTGAATACCGGGCGTCCACTAAGAAAACGACGGGCCACGGATAAAGACGTCTCAAGAATCGGAAGACCAAAAGAGACGACCGGAATTGCGACAGCAATGATCGTAGGCGCTTTTTGCGCACCTTGCAGGGCAAGCGCGCTAAGCATGAATCCGATGAACAGGCTTCCGCAGTCGCCAAGAAAGATCGTTGCCGGGCTGAAATTGAACCTCAGAAATCCGAGTGCCGCCCCGACCAATGCGATTGCCATCAGAGAGACCAGGTTCGAATGATTGACCAGGGCAACGGTAAATACTACGAGGGTCGAGAAAAGCGCGGAACCGGCTGCTAGTCCGTCCAAACCGTCAATCAAGTTGAAAGCATTCGTGATCGCCAGCACCCACACGACCGTGAGCGGAAGACCGATGAACCATGGAAAGTGGCGGCCTCCGAAGAGCACGGGCATATCCAGGATACGAAGTCCGCCCGCAAAGAGTAGCGAACCGGCAATCGCCTGAACCGCAAACTTGATCCACGGTCCCACGGAGCGAAGGTCATCGTAGACTCCGAGGAAAAACACCAACGTGCCGGACAACAAGATCGTCAGGATCGGCCGCAGAGAAAAGCTCATGCCGACGCTATACGCGCTCAGCAGCGCGATCGCGAGACTTATCACGAACGACAGGTAAATTGCGATCCCACCTAATCGCGGGACCGGCCGACTATGCAGGTGGCGATCAGACTCCGGCATGGCGGCCCAACCGTGCCGGTTCGCGAGGTCGCGCACGTATTTCGTAAACACGAATGAGAAGAAAATTGAGGTAAGAAAGATTCCGAGATACGCAGTCAGCAACTGCTCCCCCTAGAACCAGCACACCGCACGTCTTCTGCTTCTTAAATGCTACAAGCAGTTCTTAGAGTCCACCATTCTCAGTGTTGGTACGCTTTCAAGCTGTTTGCGAAGTATGGACATGTGCTCGATCCGGGCCTGTGGGCGGGTATTTGCGTGCTAAACTCGCGACAGAAAGATGGTGTCGCCACAGCATCCCTCAAAATCGACTCGGTTCTGGTGCACAGTTTTTCTTCTTGCTTGCTGCACCGTCAGTCTGCTGAGTTCAACCCATGCCCAGGAAACCAGAACCCGAGAAAGCTCCGCCGCCCAACTCCACACCGGGGATTTGCTGGAAATCAGCGTCTATAACGTTCCGGAGCTATCGACTAAGGGAAAGATCAGCAACGCCGGCGAGATCTATTTGCCGCTACTGAAATACGTTCACTTGGCTGGTTTAACAATTCCGGAAGCAGAGAAAAATATTGAGGATCGGCTCGTTTCCGGTGGCTTCGTAAAAGAACCACACGTGACAGTTTCCGTGGATCAGCTATCGCGGACTGCTAGCCTTCTCGGCCAAGTTTCGAGGCCAGGGATTTATCCGCTCAACGAGGGGCAGCGGCTGTTTGATCTGATCGCAGTAGCGGGAGGTTTAACGGACAGCGCGGGGCGGGAGATCACCGTGACGCACCGCGATCAACCCGACTCGCGGGAAACGGTCGTGATCTCTCGCAACCTGTCGGACAGGCCCGAAAGCAACGTGCCGGTGTTCGAGGGAGACACAATTGTTGTGGGAAAGGCGGACGTCGTCTACGTCGTCGGGGAGGTGGGTAGGCCGAGTGGCTTGCTGATGGAAAGCGGGAGGCTGACGGTGCTGCAGGCGATTGCTTTGGCGGGAGGCACCACCCGCACCGCGAAACTCGGTGCGGCGAGGATCATTCGCAAAGGCCCGAACGGAATGACTGAAAGCCCGGTTCAGTTGAAGAAGATCTTAGAGGCGAAAGCTCCGGATTTGACGATGCAGGCGGATGACATCCTTTTTGTCCCCACGAGTGCGGGCAAAGCTTTCGCCGGGCACACCTTGCAAGCCGCCATGCAGGCCGCTGCTGCGGCCAGCGTCATCACCGTGATGCCGTAATCGAAGCCGGCATTGCACGGTACCCGCGCCGGGATTCGAGCAGACTCTCCATGACATCCAGGTAGGTGCGTGCCTTCTGTGCGCGAGTAAAGTTTTGCAAGATGTAACGCCGGCCATTATCGCCGAATTCCTTACCGAGGTCGGGATTCGCTGCCATCTGCCTGATCGCCCGAGCTAGTTCCGTCGCGTTCTCTGGCTCGACAGCAAGACCAGCATTCGCCTGCTCCACTATTTTGCGGGTGAGACCGCCTACGCCGACAACGACAGGACGGGCACACGCCATGAATTCGAGCAGCTTGCTCGGTATCACAGTATTGAAGACTGGCGACTTTCTTAGAGGAACCAGGCACAGATCGGACGCAGAAATGAAGGCCGGAATGTCTTCCCTCGCCTGTTGATCCAAAAAGCGGATGTTTGTCAAGCCCCGGACGCGAACGTTAGAGATAGTTCTTTCCTTTTCGGAGCCTTCCCCTACGACAACAAAAATAATTTGCGGAGAGGTACGTTGCAATTGCTCAGCGGCTTCCATCACAGTATCCATTCCGTGGGCCATTCCGATTGTGCCGATGTAAGACACAATAAACTTCCCTTCCGCCCCCAATGCGGTTCGAAGTTCTGGACGTTCCGCCGAAGGGCTGAACAGGTCAGTATCTACTCCGTTTTCGACAACGGAAATGTTCGCTTCATCTAAGCCCCAGTCCTCGACAAGACGCTCTCGAAAAGCCGGCGAAACAACAACCACGTGGTCCGATCGTCGATATAAGAAACTCGCAATGCGGCTCAACGTTCGATAAAAAATTGAATTCTCGCGCGAGGCGCCGACAGCCGCGAGCGATTCAGGCCACAAATCTCTCACTTCGAAGATGAACGGAACTTGCTTACATCGTGCGATCCACCATCCAGAAAGTCCTACCAGCAACTGCGGCGAAGTAGCGATCACAAGATCGGGTCTGGGCAAGAATGTTCCGGTTACGGCTGCCGAACCAGAGAATGACGCGTAATTCACGATCCGCTCGAGCGGTTCGCGGTTAGGTCGCGGCAGCAGCCAGCTTCGCACGACATTCACGCCATGCAGTTGCTCGCGCGCGATCAAGCGTCTCAGCTTGCTTCGATATTCTGCGGGAACGCATCCCGTGGGGTGATTGGGAAATCCCGTAAGCACTGTGACGTTGTGACCGGCCTCCGTCCACAAACGAGATAGTTCGGCCACGCGAGCCGCCGGCGCGCCCATTTCTGGCGGAAAGCATTGAGAGACGTAAAGGATGTTCAAAGGGTCAGTAATAACAAAGCTTGAAAGCTGCCTTGCAGCAAAAAGCGCCGGTGCGGTTCGTGCGCTTGTGACCGTAAGCTTCCCATTTATCCGCGAGAGCGGCAAACACCGGTTCGCCGGTAAGGCGATGCGTGATTCGTAATTGGACGATATGCAAACGATGATAGAAGGCGCTGGCGATCATGGGCAGCACTGTGCCGGATTGCTCGTAAAGGGACCAGAATCCCAGATCATAACGGTGAAGATTCTTTAGCAATGTTTGCACTGCTTCCTCGAAGAGCGTTTTGGCGGCTTCGGAACCAGTGCTTAGGAAGAAATCGTAAACTCCCCACATCGCCCACATAAAACCATTCAGAATGTGAGTCGGCGGGCCGACAATATATTCCTCGAACCACACGCCAGCACCGTCGTCACGAAATGTGACCCCGCCTTCATCCGTCGACTTCAGGAAGCTGGCGAATGCACGTTCTGCAGCCTCAATGTATTTCAAACATGCTGTTTCCTGGTGAGCGCGAACCAGCAGCGAAATCCCTTGTCCCTGAGCCAAACCGGAATACCACGGCGCTTTTAGGCAGTCCCGGTACTCCCAGTCGAAGTTATGATTCCAGACCCAGATGCCATGCGAGTTCTGCTGAAGATTGGCGCACAACCAATCGCTCGCGTTCAGGAACTTGCTGCGACTCAGTTCATTGCCAGGGTGCTGGGTCTTGTTGTAGTTGCCCAGTCCCCACTGCGAGATCGCGATTGGGTTGTACTGCAGGCCAATTCGCCCGTGATAGTTCAGGAGTGGTATTCCTGCGGAATCGTGAGGACCTTCGTAATCTGCTTTCGCCGCGAACGACATGTAGTACTCGCCCAACGCATCAAAGTTCGCTCGGGGATTCTCTTCAGGCGTGTCATGCCAAAAACTAAGATGGCTGGGCCGATGCATGAGGTATGCAGATACAATCCGCGACAGGTAATGCGTTCGTCCGATGATGGACATTAGATTCTCAGGAAAGGCGGTACAGGTGAGTTACCATATCAGCGCTTTTAACCGCGACCGTAGTCACGGCTAAGATATTGGTCTCGTTCTCCCCATCTGGAAAGAAAGCATTACCGTACTGCAAAAGGCACATCGGCCAGCGGTCTTTCTTCCAACTCAAAACCGGCACAAATTGTTCGCCGCCACCACTGGCATAAATGCGAACGTTCGAGTCACAGTTGATTCGGCTGGGCTCAACCATTGTCGAAAAAAAGACCGAGTCTCCCACGCGACATCCGCAGATCGAGGAACCGTTAAGCGTAGATAACTCGTTAACATTTCCTCGCCTATCCATTCGATAGATGTGATTTCGCTCTGCTGGCGTATCGGACGAAAAGTAGATCGCATCTTCGGTAGGAATCAAAGCTACACTGCGAACTTGTTGCGATCCAGACAGAACGGATTCGACATTTCTGAAATCGCGATCGGCCCGCATGATCTGGCACTCGGATCCATCATCCCCGGTGGTTATCCAGAGGCAATCTTCCCAGCGGTCATAAACGAGGTTGTGAATGTGACGAATACTGTGCCTTGAAAACGTGTACGCCACGTCCCAATGGCTGCCGTAATCAGTGGAAGCATAAATGTGGACTTCATGACGGGCCGGGTTGTCGAAATACTCTCCCCAGAAAATGTGCTGCTCACGCGTAACCGCTATATGAAGTGGCCGGGTACCCCTTAGAACGCGATGAGTAATTGCAAACTGTCGCGCTCCCGGCCGGAGTTTTACTATCGCCTTGGGAACAGCTCCGATGATTTCCCCTGATGGCAACACCACGAGTGCATGAAACCCGTCGCGACAGGCGCGCGTTGCAAGACGTGATCGCGAGCTTAGCCTGCGCCACCAAGCCGGATCGAAATCGCCAACGTGTTTCCAATGGATGTTTTCTCCGGCGATCTTGGCGCGAAAAAGGGAGTATCCTCGAGAAGCATAGAGCACATCATCTACCCAAGCCAAAGCACGAAACCCTGGTAGCATCGCCAGTTTCGTGAGCCTAACTTCCGCCAGCGAGCTTTCGATACTAAGTGATGCAGTAGCCAGTTCAGTTCTCCGATTTCAGAGCGACGAAAGGCCCAATCGCAAGCGCATCCATCCGAGTACGCTTGAAGCAATCGATCCCTTCTTCCGGAGCGCAGACGATCGGCTCATTTTCATTGAAGCTTGTGTTCAGCACGACCGGCAAGCCGGTTTTCTTGTCAAACGCACGTATTAAGTCGTAGTAAAGCGGATTTTCCTCACGGCTGACACTTTGCAACCTGCCGGTATCATCCACGTGATTGACGGCGCAAAGCTCACGACGCTTCTCAGGTCGTATTTTGTAAACGTGCAGCATGAATGGCGAAGGGTGGTCGTGTTCGAAATAATCTTTTTGTCTCTCGGCGAGGATGGACGGCGCGAACGGACGGAACCACTCCCTACGCTTGATGCGAGAGTTGAGCACGTCCTTCATATTTGGCAAACCGGGATGCGCGAGAATCGATCGATTGCCCAGCGCTCTCGGTCCCCATTCCATCCGCCCCTGGAACCATCCGACAACATCCCCCTGCGCGATTCGTTCGGCTACTGAATCGAGCAATGCTTCGCGTTCCAGTTTTCTGTACCGAACATTATTAGCATCGAGCGCAGCCCGGACGCGGGCTTCCGAGAAATCCGGCCCAAGGTAAGAGTGCTTCATTGCGTGGCGCAGCGGCTGGTTAAGAATGGCGTGATACACGTGCAGTGCCGCGCCGACCGCCAACCCCTCATCGCCGGCCGCGGGTTGAATCCAGGTGTGCCGGAACGGAGTGCGTGAGAATAACTTTCCATTGGCCACACTATTCAACGCACAACCGCCCGCCATAACAACGTTATCCACTGGCATGCGCTTGTACAGTTCATTCAGCATATGGAAAAACGCTTCTTCAAACCGGTACTGGCCCGCATAGGCAAGATCCATCTCGCGCCTGGTGATCTCTGTTTCCGGAAGCCGTGGAGGTCCGAAATGCTTTTCCATCCGATTGGAAAAATGCGGAGCGAGGCGCACCGTGCCGTCGGATAATAGCTGCATACCTTCATTGGTTCCGATCGGCTGAAAATATCTGAGGTCCAGCTTGAAGCTGCCATTCTGAAAACCAATTACGTCCCCGAGTTTCTCGCAGTATTCATCCGTTCCATACGGAGCCAATCCCATGACCTTGCCTTCATCGCCATACTGTTTGTAGCCGATGAACTCGCACAGCATGGTGTAGAAGCTGCCCAACGACTGCGGAAGAAAAATGCGATCCAACACCTCGATCCGCGCTCCTTCGCATCTCGCCATCATGGTGGAAACGAAATCGCCAGAGCCGTCATAACTAAAACCGGCGGCATGCTCCCAAGGGCTGCAGTAGTACGCGCTCGCGATGTGGGCAATGTGGTGCTCGATGTGGTGCTCGCGGAACCGAAGCTGATCAGGGCTTACACCCAGACTCCCAGAGATCAAAGCATGCAGATGCCGCGTCGCCTGTTTTCGACGGCGCAGTTGAATGAAGTTGAGCAGCCTCTGAGGATTCGCGGCCGCGTACTGGACCTTCTTCGCCAGATTGGCGTCCGTATCTTGGCCGATCGCGATGTGATCGACATCTGCAATCGTTGCCCCCACATACTCAAGACAGGCCTGAATGGCCAAAGCCGGAAAGCCCGCGAAGTGCTTGATGCGATTTAGACGTTCCTCTGCAATGGCGAAAACCACCTCGCCATCCTGAATGATCGCAGCCGAGGAATCGGCATGGAACATGTTCAAGCCAAGGATGAGCATAGCCGTCGTGGTTTCAAGCAGATTTCTGAGCGACAAACATTAACAGCGAAGCCCAGCGTGAATTGCGTTCCGCAAGCCCGGGTAGCGGACTTCCAAAGGGCAGGATTCTGCTGAATGTGAAACCAAATTGCCTCAGAAGGGCCGCGAATTCGGACGCGGAATAATGATGCGTGGAGTACTCGAGAAAATCGAAGCATCGGCTTCCGAAGATTTTCCCGACCCTGTGAGCTGCCAACTGCATATGGCGAACCATGGAATTGCGGTTGGGTACTGAAACGAGCAGTTGGCCGCCTGGTTTCAGAACCCGAACGAATTCAGTAAGACAATTCTCCGGACTGTCGACATACTCCAGGACGCTGGAACACAACAAGCCATCAACCGCAGCGTCGGGAACCGGAAGACAGGCAAGCGAGTCGATCTTGGCGAACGCTAGTTGATGATGACACCAATGAGAGCTCGAATGGCGCACGGCCGCGCGGACCATCTCCGGCGAACCATCGAATCCCATCACACGGCAACCCTGTTCTGCCAACCAGCGCGACAGGGTACCCGCGCCACAGCCCGCATCCAGCCACAGTGTTCCCGCGACGTCATGGCCTTCCAAACTCTTCTGCAGGACTCGTTCCCGCGCCTTGAATGAAGGCTTTCTGTAACGCTGGTCCCAGCCAGCCGCAAGCTGCGCGTGATAGCCGACGGCATCAGACGCGAAAGCCGTTCCGCTCACAATGCTCCTTCAGCCCTCATCTTCGCTTCATAAATCTTCGCTTTTATGTGGAAGAACTGGATGCCCTGAAATCCGCAGTAGATGAGCCCCGGCACTCCATCAAGAAAACCGAAACGCAGAAAATACTTATATAGAAAGAACAACGCTGGCGACCCTGGAAGTCTGAGAAATTTGGTTTTCAGCCAGCGCCGCCGCTGTGCCTGGTTGCCAAACAGCCAGGGCGGCAGGTCTTCGTGTCCTGCATCGCGATGCAGCCAGGTTTGCGCTTCCCAGTTCGAGTACTCATCGTGCTTGCGAATATAACGCGAGAGCGATTCGACATTGTGGTGAGAGATTGCATTTCTCAGCTTGCCTGTTTTTCCGGGGACCACCACGTGCTCGTGAACCTCGGCATCTCCCATGGAGGAGTCCTGATCTTTGAGGCGGCACTCGAAATGCCCTTTGCCGCGACGAAACAGCGAGAGCTTGTAGAATCCCGCCGATGCACGCCGCAACTGCTGTCCCAGAAAATGCATGCACAATTCGATGTAATAGCCGTCGTATTCCGGCTCGCGAATAGCTTGTCGGATTTCGTTGGTGAGTTCGGGTGTGAGCGCTTCATCGGCATCGAGAAGCAGAACCCATTCGTGCGAGAACGAAAGCGTGTCCAATGCCCACTGCCGCTTTTTGGGCCAACCGCCATGGTAATGAAACTGAACAACCTGCGCGCCGGATGCGCGGGCAATCTCAATTGTGTCATCTTGACTCTGCGAGTCGATGACGAATACCTCGCCACATCCGCGCAACGACTCTAAACAGCGCGCCAGGTTTCTAGATTCGTTCCGAACCGGAATGATCACACTGATCGGAAGAGATGCAGCCGGCCGCGCCGGTTCGGCTCTGATTACTTCGTCAAGCGCTTGCACGTGAATTGAATTGATCGCCAATCTCAGAAACTAAAGGAGACGCGCACCGAGACTCAGTTTCGACCGATGAAATCGAGCAGATTCTTTGGGCTTTGCCAGCATGTGGGAGGCTATATCGACCACCTGCTTCACATGCTCATCCCATGAGAATTGCTGCGAGCGCATTAGAGCGCGGCTCGCGAGCTGTTGCTTGAGTTCAGGGGATTGATGAATCTCGAAGACACGCTCGCACAGGTCTTCCGGGGAAAATCTATGGAAATAAATTGCCGCCCTCTCGCATATTTCCTGGTGCACTGGAAGATCGGACGCAACGATTGGAAGCCCGGTTGCCATCGCTTCCACCAACGGGTGAGCAAAGGTCTCTGCGTAAGCCGGAGTCACATAGATGTCACACTGTTTGTACACCTGGTGCACTTGCCGGTATGGTATCGGCCCAAGTTCTACCAGTTCCTCAGAGATGCTAAGCCGCTTCACTAGTGCTGCCGCCGCCTCGGTGCGATGGCACCCAGGATTGCGTTCACGACGAAAGCTGCATGTGAGATACGCTCGAACCTTCTGCGGGTGTAAACGATCCCTTAGAAGAGGTATCGAACGTAGCAGAGTTTCAAAATTGCGGTAGTAGTTGTAGTGGCTGACAAACAACAGGCGCAGCGCGCCGCACCCAGCATCGAGTTTCTGCTGAACTTCGCGGGAGAGCGGTTGAGAATCCGCAAAAAAGATGCGGGGATCAAAACCGTGGTAGACGCCGCTAACGTATCTCGCCGCTGCTCCTTCTAGCTCAGCAGCGAACGCCCGGCTTGGCGCAAGCGTGCAATCGGCCCATCGCATTGAACGCAGCGCAAGAAAGCCCTTGAGCCGGGTATCGAGCCACAAGCGATACTCCCGGCGAGCGCGTAAATCGCGCGAGAAATCGCCCGACGTGTAAAGAGAATTGCCAGACAACAAAATCTGCGGAACGGGGCTCTTTCGCAGAGCAAAATTTCCAGCCGAGACCAAAACGTCTGCGCCCGAGCGACGAATCAGTTTGGGCATCGCCGTTTGTTCAAATAAAAAGCGGCGGGCAGGGTGATTGGGAATCTCGGCATCCAGAATAAAAACACGCGGGAGATCCGCGAACTCATCACGAAACCGCCATTTGACGAGCAGCGTCGTGTGCAGATTTCCGCTCGCCGACAAACGCGGGAGCACGTTCCGCAAGTAAGTAAGCCCACTTGCCGAATCCGCGGCCGATGCGTTCAGAAAGAGGTGCATGCCTGGGCTACTACGTCCACCATTGGCGGAACTTCGTCGCGGACGCTCGGTTCAGGACGAGCGACCAATGCCCGAGTACTATAAGAAACAAAATCGTTGAGCAAAAATGCGAATGTCCAGAAAAGAATGCAGGTGTGATATCCGACTGCGAACAGCCAATCTTCGAAGCCGGCATGAACCAGAGCACCAGCCGCAAAGACTGCCAACGGAACAGCAGGCGAATAGGGACAACGAAATCGTCGCATCCATAGGACCACGCGAGTCACGCGGATCAGCACAAAACTTAGCAGAATGAAAAATGGAATAGCGCCTAGTACACCCACCCAGTCAAGAATTTCAAGATAGCTATTGCCGTGCTCGCGAGAGGCCTGCGTCGCTGAAGAAAATGTCTGGGCAATTTCAGTTTTGTCATACGCTGTGGCACTAGTTCCGAAGCCTGTGCCAAGCCATGGGTGCTGACGGAGAGACGACAGCGTGGCCTGCCAAACGGTTTCGCGTGACGCCAAGATTCCCGCGTCACGCTTCCCTTTGTAAATGAAGCGAGTCGCTACCGAATCGACATCCGAGGGTGTGGCTGCTGGAAGTGGAACAAATGTCGTCACGACCGGAGCCGCTAGGAGTGCAATTGCTGTTCCAGCAATAAGCAGGCGATAGCGTCGCAGTCCGAGGCATAGCAACGCAGAGGAAATTGCGCCCGCGACGATCCCCGCACGCTCGTAGCTACAAAGCAAGAGCACGATGCACAACAGCAAAGCGGCCATCCTTCGGTGACGGGTAAACGATGCTTCACTGATGATGAATCCCCAAAGCAGAACAGGAAGCGCAATGACTCCCATGACAACTCCGAGCGAGTTGCGATTGCCGAAGAGTTCCCAGCGCAGGCCAAAGTAAGCTACCGCACTGATGTAAACCAGACCTTCTGCCCCGACTAATAATGTCGAAAAAAACTTTTCTTCTCTCGCGATTACAGCCACTCTTGCACCTGCCGCCCCGTACGCGAACAGCAGAAACAGGCTGAGCGCTTTGAGCAGAGCCTCCTCCGGGTACGCGGACACGGCCGCCGATACTCCCGCGCTCACCACACATCCGAATGCGAGAAGATGAAAGACTCCGAGCGACTGCCGGGGCATCCTGAACCACAGCACCAGACCGGCCAACGCCCCGACGCTCAAAACTACCCAGCGTGCCGAGATCCAGAGCTCATGTCCTGGTACGATGCTTCCCGCCAACACGAAAACGACAATCAGAACGGGAAAGAAAGCTTCACGATAGTTAAAGACGACTAGCGCGAGAAATTCGAAGACGATAATTCCGCCAAGATATCTCGGAGTTGAGAAATAACCTGGTCGATGGGTGGCCAAGAATGCAGTCGCAGCAACTAAACCGGTAACCGCAATAACTTTCGGCCACGTTCTAGGCATCTTGTGTGGCGTGGCTCCCAACGCTCGCTTTCGCCATTCCTGCAGCGCAAATTTCCGGTGAGTATCGTTTAATGTAGTTGCGCACCGACTCTCCCATTTCTGCGCGTAATGGGGAATCCTGCAGCAGATTCGTCAACGCTGAAGCCAGACCGCGAACGTCTCTAGGTTCGATGACATAACCGTTACGGCAATCGGGAATTAAGTCAGCCGCACATCCAGCCGCACTGCTGCATATAACAGGCACTCCACACGCCATGGCTTCGTTCACCACGAGACCCCAACGATCGGTATATGTTGGCAAGACCAGTGCCTGAGCTAGCGCATAGAAAATGGCTAATTCATCCCGCTGCCGAAAACCTGCGAAGTGAATCGACCCTGGCGTGATCGAAGATGCTCGCTTGCGAAGTTCTGCTTCGGTGATACCTGCCCCGACAAAAACCAGGCCGACCTGCGTCCGCAGCTCAACAGAAAGCATTTCATAGGCTTCTATTAAGTCGATAACCCCTTTGTCAGGCACCAGACGACCGACAAAGAGCAGATACTGATCGGGCAGAGAATGGAGCTCACGATTCATTTCGGCATTCTGACGCGCTTTGTCGGCAGCCGACGCGAAAAAATCGTTATCCACAGCATTACGCGCAAGAACAATCTGGTCGTCGTCGATGCTGTAGGCGCGCAAATATTCGCGGGAAGATTTCCCCGGAACAATGAATCCATCGCATTGCCCCATGAATTGTTTCTTGAGTGATTCCGTTACAACCGAACCGCTTCTGAAATCGTGAGCCGTACTCTCGATCCAAAGCAAGAATCGAACCCCGCGCCGACGCGCCCAATGCAAAGCACTCCACGATGCGAAGTAGTTGTAGCCTCCGCAAATGATGGTCTCCGGAGAAGCAGCTTCCAATGCGGCATCCACCCCCCAGTTCAGCAACACGTTTCGCCCGTGAATTCTTCGTCGCCACGAGGGAAGCACCTCAAACGAAAACTGAATGTCTTCCTTATGAACCAGCCACTGGCGCTGCGTGGGATCGGTTTCCGCCAGGAAGATGACATGCAAATCGATTTCCGGATCGCGAGCCAACGCGTTAAACACCGGGATGCGGTAGGGTGAAATGATTTCCGTGATGACTACCGTCCGACAACTCACGCCGCAACATCCTCATAGACCTCAGTAAGCTGCGCTGCCTGGTGCGCAAGTGTGAGGTTGTGAACAACGGTTTCTCTGGCATTTCGCCCTAATCGCGTGCGGAGTTCGGAATCCTGCAACAAAATAGCAAGCGCATCCGTCAGACTGCTTAAATCCCTAGGTGCGATCAACCATCCGTTGCGTCCGTGCTCAACGATGTCTTGAATACCTTGGTCACGACAAGCAATGATCGGCTTCCCTGCCGACATCGCCTCAATGTATACGCAGCCCAACCCCTCGTAGCTACTTGGCAAAGCAAAAATCGAGCAGCGCCTCATAGCCTGAGCAACATGCTCTCGGCTCTGGCGACCGAGAAAACGAACTTTGTCTGACACAGCGAGATTTATTGCCAAAGACTGCAGATGTGAGCGCTCCGGACCGTCGCCAATGATTTCGCACACGAAGTCCGGAAACTGCGCCTGCAGTGCAGCTATCGCTCTCAGAAGCAGTTCGTGGCCTTTGATGGGAATCAGATTTCCGACGCTCAGAATGATCGACCCTTTACCATGCTCGTGCGCGGGGCAAAACTGCTGTTCATCCACTCCGTTGTGGACAATTCGTAGCCGCTCGTGTGCAACAGCGTTCTCCAACTGGGTGGCAACTTTTCTGCTGATGCATACGACTGCATCCGCAGATCCATACACTTTTTGTGACGCACGATAACAGCGCTGACGTCCGAAACCCTGGACCTGTCTGGTGAAGAAGGCATCCAACCCGTGGACCGTGACGACGTAAGGTATGCCAAGCTCTTGTTTCAGCAGCATCGCCGCGTGCCCACAGGGCAATGCGGCATGAGCGTGAATCAGATTGATCGGCGCTTTCCGTACAAGCCTGCGGACCTTGGGCAATAATTGGGCGTATAGCAACGCTCCGCTCGAAGCAAGACCCAACCCTCCAGGAACCGCGGCGTAACGAATCCATTCCGCAGCGTGGCCGTTCGGGGTAGGCCGTGCAAGATAAAACGGACGCACCGCGACGACATCGCATTCAACTCCACAGTTCCGCACGAAATCGAGTGGCTCGGCGACAAAACAACCATCGGCATTATCAGAGGCTGTCGGATAAAACGGCGTCAGGGTCAAGACACGCATTTGACTTAAAATTCGATCAGTAACTTACGGAAAAATCGCCCACAACTTGCGAAATACACAGCAGCGCCAATGGCGATGATGAGGACAGCTTGAGTCGTGTACGTGTTTGCAAGCTTTACCGCGATCAACATCAGGAGAGCGGAACGCAGGGAAATGGTCAGCGCCGGATTTTTCCAGCTTTCATAAATTTCGGGAAGGCTCAATGCGGCAGTGGTCGCAACAACAGCCTCTGAGAGCACAAATGCTAAGGCTGCTCCCTTGATACCCAGAGAAGGCGTGAGCGCGAAGAACAGCACGACGCTAGCCAGCGCACCGGCCAAAGTCGAACTGAGATAGGCGCGATGTCGCCCCAAGGAAAACAAGATCGTTCCGGCAAACAGAGAGGCGGCGGGGGCGGTAATAAGATAGGGGGCGATCCATCGCAACAGTTCCGCATCGGCCCTGTATTTCGCTCCAAACAACCACGGCACCACCAACTGAGATGTTGCCATTACCCCCACCGTAACGGGAACGCTAATCAGCGCAAGAAACGAAACTGCAAATGTGCTTAATCGGCGTATTTCGGTTGTGGATTCTGCGGCCAGCGCCAATCTCGGCATCATGACCTGACCGATGATGTTGAGGAACCCGCGCAGAATCTCGACAACTCTGACTGCGACTGCATAAATACCAAGCGCAAAATCGCCGAGGAACAGACGTACCGCAATGTGCCCCAGCCGATGATACGTATTCGACATAAGCGTCGACGCAGCATAGTGAAAGCTCGGAATCGCTATTCCCTTCCAGGATTTCGTGTCAATCCGCAACGGAATCCTCACGCCCATCTTGATCAGAACGGCCCACGCAATAATGCCGCTCAATACAGACGAACCAAGAATACTGATCGGAAGCCAAAGCAAGTCTTTTGAAGAGCGCACACAAGCGAAAACCGACAGCGCATACATGACTTGCTGTAACACGGTCAATAGAGAACGCGTGTGAAACATCTCTAGAGCCGTTAGTAGATAATCTGCAGAAGCCAGGTTCACGAAAAGCATGCCGATTCCGTACAGATATAAAAGTCGGCGCATTTCCACACGCGTTTCAAGATGCGCGACGGCGACGAGCATCACCAGCGCGGCTAAAGAACTCAGCAACCGCAGAACCGTCGCGTTCGGAATCAACTCGAACGCGGCCTCTCTTCGTGCGGCAATCTGCTGCATGGTGAACGTGTTGATGCCGGGCTCGGCAACTACATTCAGAAACGCGCAGATCGAGACTACGTAGCTCCACAGTCCATAGATTTCGACCCCGAGCTGCCGTACCAGATACGGCAGGGTTGCGGAACTGATCAGAATTCCGATTACACGCGCGCCGGCTACCGAGAATGCATAGCCGCCATAGCGCCGGATTGAACTGGTGAGTTGCACGGTCAAGCGGACTGCGTTCGCGGAAGCCACAGTTTTTGGCGAGTCTCAGCTATCTGCTGAAAAACGTTCGCCCACTGTCGCGCAATGCGGTCCCAATCGAAGTTGCGGACATGCCGCAGAGCTGCCGCAGACATTGCGGATCTCAAACTGCGGTTCGCAATGAGGCAATCGAGGTAGCTCCCAAGTTCTGCACCCGAATCGGCGAGAAATCCGGTTTTGCCATGGATCACGTAATCCGGCCGATAGCAGCTCATTGCGATTACCGGCAAACCGCACGCGGCTGCCTGGCCAAGCACCTGAGGATGGCCTTCAAGAATGCTCGGAAAAAAGAAAATATCGGCTTCACGCATTTCTTCGCCAAGCTTCTCCGAGCTGAGATGTCCGAGGAAACTAATATTGGTGCACCCGTGTTGGCCCGCCAGGTCACGGCACGAAGCTTCAGTTTCGCCGCATCCGGCAATGCGAAATCGCACAGACGGATATCGTGCAGCTTGTTCAATGACGAACTCGACTCGCTTGCGAGACTGAAAGGAACCTGCATACAAAACCACGACCTCTGGATTCCGAGTTCTTTCGGGCGGGTAAAAAAATCTTTTATCAACCCCGTCATAAATGACGTCCGCATGCCGTCCGAAACGATCGGAAACGGTTTTTGCCACGAATTTCGAATTCGCGAACACCTGCTCCGCGCTTTCGATGGACTCCTGGGCTAAATTACTCGCTGACGCGTCCTCCATGCTCATGACCACGTATGTAAGCAAAGCTGTGCGAATTGGCCAACAGCGCCGCACCTTCAAAAACATCCGATCCAGCAACCCGTATCGCGGAAAGAAGTAAATATCTGGCCGAGTGGCAAGAGTGTGTGACAAAAGCCGAACCGAGTTGCCGTGTTTGGACCACTTAACAAACTCGGTATTAGGTCGATTCGCTAATCGTGAATCCGGGGTTCCGTCAGCAATCATCGTGACCCGAAACAACTCGGGAGCCAAACGCGCCACAATCTCCTTCACCGTCAGGTTCTGCGCATTCGTGTTGTCAGCGTCGGCAAATGACGGCGTAAACATCGTGATTGGCATGGATAATTTCATGCTTTGCTGAACGGCAGAATCGGGAGCAGGCGAGTCGCAACTCAGGAATTCACAGCTATCGACAAGGAAACCTTTTCGGTCAACAGTGATTTCAACCGGCCGGCATCAATCGGTTCGCGAGATCGCGTTCTGTGCCACTTGTGTGCAGTCAGTATCTGCGGAATATTTTGGATCTCGTCCGAACATTGCAGACTGTACCCGACTTGAAATTTCGCATATTGCCGAACGTAACCTGTGTACGGATCCCGCAACCACGTCAATAAGAACACTGGCACGCCGCGATCCGCGCACTCGAGCGCCGTTGAGGATTCCACCGTCAAAGCGAATTTAGTCTTGCGCCAAAGATCTTCTGAAATTTGCCCGGAACAAATTTGGTAATTGCCGCCGGCGTTCCCAAGAATCCGGCGGAGCTTATTGCGATGCCCTTTGACGCTTTCGAATGGATGCAGCTTGAAAACTAGCTGCATCCCGGACTTCTCAGCCAAAGAAAAGAGCTTTGGCAGGAGATCGCGATAAACCTCCTCATCCCGCCAATTACTCGTTTCGTATGGTTCGGTAAAGAAAACCATCCAATCACGTTCTCGAGAGTCATTACTGGCCGGCGGGTCACGAACTGTTGCTGGCTCCGGAGCGCCCAGGACAACTTTCTCGGAATCAACCCGGCATTCACGAATCAGATAGTCATATTCAATCTTGCTTTTTGAAAGATAGGAGTCGGCAGCCACACCCTTGATTGCCATGACGCAGTCGAATGCGCCATGGTGGCACGCAACCGTAGGTATTCCGCGATTTCGCGCCAACAGTAGAGGGATCTTTGTGTACGGATTCGTATCGTCGGCGCACAGGCAACTGATGATCTCTTCGTCCTCGAAGACCTTCAGCCAAGCATCACGAATCGACAACCCCCAACTCAACTCCCGTTTGATGACGTCCAGAATTCCAGCAGCATTGGCGAGTCGGAACGTGGAATCTCGTTCAATCAAGGTTTGCCTTAACTGATCCCATCGCTCGCTGATGGCACATTCGGCATCCCCGGGGCCCGTGAAGTAAGCGCTCAACGTTTGCGTCACCACATTGGCTGGAGTCGAATCGACTCCGGCGTTATCGCGGGCAAGAAGCAGCAAGAATTGCTTTGACGGTAGCAATTGCGCATACCGGATTGCCATCCGCGAAACATTAATATACGCAGACGGCAGCAGAATGAATTCATTTTTGGCTGTGCTTCTCCTCCGCGCGAATCGGGAACGCAGTGCATGATGACGATCGAATTTGTCTTGAACGACTTGTGCCAATTGTCTGCGATCGAGTTTGGAGACTGCGCGGAGGTAATGCTGAGCTTGCGCGCGAAGCTTCCCTATGCCTGTTTGCATGATGGTCAAGCGGCAATGCAATGCGTTTCGAAAAGCATTTGCAAGCAAAAACGGCCGGGTCGCATAAAGCTCGCACGAACAGTTGATGAAACCGACGGCCCGATCTACGGCTATGAGTCTTAGAAGATCAGGTACCAGGCGAAGCGACAGCACATCCCACCAATCGATGCCATGACGATCGAGTAATTGGCCGAAACCGCTGCGCAGGAGGTTCCGGCACAGATGCAGGTCCTCGACCTCTTGAGCGAAGTGATAGAGGCTGAGTATCGGGCACGCGGTTTGTTGGGACCATGCCTCGTAGCTCGCGGCTGGCGCTCTCCCGCAATCAAGAACCAGATCCCATCGCGGGCAGTTTGTCCTCGTTGGGATCGAATCTTCGGGATGAAGCAGTAGAACGTTCATTTCAGCTGTGTGACAAACTAATTCGCTGCGCCGGCAACCTTGAGGCGCAATTCTGAGCGTTGATCTTCCTCTTGTATCAGTTCCCAGCTTAGCGGCGTTCCGCGTTCGATCTTACTTGCGGCCCGTTTTCCAAGAATCTGCGGCAAATAACGAGGATGAAGTCCATGGGCAGGACGGATCGAGCGGACGTTCGCATCGTTGAACATCTCACCCGCTTCGATATCCTGCACCACAAAAAGTGATCGCCTTAAAGCACGGGTACTCGCTTCTCCTGCGGTGATTTGCAATTGGGCGGACCCTAATGCTTTCTCCGCGACGTGAATTGCCTGAACCATTTCCTTGAATTCATCTGGCGCAAGCGAGAATTCGGTGTCCGGGCCGCCGTGAGCGCGAGAGAGCGTCAGATGCTTTTCCACGATGCATGCGCCCAGCGCAACCGCCGCGACTGGCACGGCAACGCCTTTGGTGTGGTCAGACAGCCCAATTGGCAGGCCGAAGATGTGCGCCATCTCAGGAATATTGCGAAGGTGCATCTCTTCCGGTGGACTCGGGTAAGCGCTGGTGCATTTCAGCAACGCAATCTGGTCTGCTCCAGCACTCTGCGCCGCCGCCACGGCGTCCTTGATTTCGTCAATGGTCGCCATCCCTGTCGACATGATCAGCGGCTTCCCAGTTTTCGCTATTTTCTGGATCAGTGGCAGATCCACCAATTCACAGGAGGCTACCTTGTAAGCCGGCATCTCGATGCTTTCGAGAAAATCAACCGCTGTTGGATCAAAGGGCGACGAGAAGAGATCGAGTCCGAGTTCATTCGCAAGCGCTTTGAGCTTCGGATGCCATTCCCACGGCGTGTATGCTTCCGCGTAAAGGTCGTGCAGTGTGCGCCCATCCCACAGCGTTCCGCCGCCGATCCGGAAATACTCGCGATTACTTTCAATCGTAATCGTATCGGGCGTGTAGGTTTGCAGTTTGACGGCATCTGCTCCGGCTTGCTTCGCCGCGTGTATCAACTGAACAGCTTGTTCGAAGTCCTGGCGGTGATTCGCCGAAAGCTCCGCCACGATGTAGACGGGAAGCGACGGCCCAATCTGTCGCCCGTTAGTTTCGAAGAATGCGGCCATTCGCTTTTTCGCGTTCGAGAATGAAATGAACGGCTCCAGCACTCGCCTTTGTTGTGGATGGATGCTCCTCAAATCCTGCTTTTTGAAACAGGCGCAGAGACGCAGTGTTGTCTTTTTTCACGAAAGCGTCCGCCTGCTTGACGGTCGCGGTGTGGAACAACTGTTCCATTGCAGCCTGCAGGGCCGCTGTACCCAAACCTTGTCCCCGGCAATCGGGAGCCATACTGAGCGAGATGACCGCAGAGTTTTGCTCGATCTCAAAGCGGATTTGACCAATCGAGCGTCTTCCACACTCGATGACATAGAGCCGGCAATTTGGATCCGAAAGTTTGTTGCGAAGCCAAGTGGAGTGAGTATCCCAATTGATCGGCTCAGTTGAGAACGACACGCGGCGCACTACCGGATCGTTGGCCCACTCCCACAACAAACGACTATCCTCGTCCCGCACAGGTCTTAGGTGGATATTCTCGCGCCGCATGGCTCCGAGCACCCGTTGCGCTCCATATCCGTCAACCAATTCTCTGCCCCGTCGCGACATAATTTTGCGGAGTTCGCTCGATGCAAGAAGCCGCCGCAACCCGTTGGCAATCGTTGAGGGAGTGATGTCGGATTGCGAGCCGGCGTGAATCGCGACGCCACGCCGATGCAACTCGGAAGCAACCGGCTTTTGATTCTCTACAACGTCCACAACTACCGCAGGCAGCCCCATGAAAGCCAGTTCCAGACATGTGCTGCCGGCAGCGGAAACTGCGATATCAGCCCCAGCCATGCGTGCCGCCAGATCAGACGAATTCTGCAGAATGCGTATCGACGCTGATGATTGTGTCGCTGAAACTGTGGGCGAAGTACGCCCGGCGGAAGCTAGCGTAATTTCGAGGTGCTGCTCTTCCAGCAGTTGCACCGCATCGAGAAACAGAGTCGAGAGACCCGTCGGATCCGTACCTCCGACCAGCAGAAGGACTTTTCGGGCATCTGCGCAAATCGTCCGCTGCCAATTACGCCACTCAGAGAATTCACGACGAAGTAGAGCAAATTGGGTTCCCAGAAGCAATCGCGAGGGAGTTTGATAAGCTTCGCGGTAGAGATCAGGCGCGGCGTATGCATTGGCATTCAGCAGAATGTCCGCATTTGTTTCGACGCTGCCGTGGTCGTCAATCATTAAGATTTTCGTGCCGAGTCCTAACAGCCGCGCAGTGTAATCAGGCCCGAAGTGGTATCCGTCGATTACCACCCAGTCGACGTCACAACTCTTTACACGTTCCGAAAATTGCTTTGCATCTTCGCTGCTGCCCGGCACTCCATGCACGCGAACAATATTGATGCTGTGCTCGCGCAAACTATCTTCTGCGTTCGAAGTCAGCTCGCAACATGCGAAAGATACTTCTTCTCCCGCGTCCTGACAGGCTTCCGCCAGCGCCAGACAGCGCATCACATGCCCGATTCCGATACGGGCATTTGCGTCAGCTCTGAAAAGGACTTTCATCGAACCCGAAACACGGGCTGGCTCATGCTTCCTTCTAGAAAGCGAGCCGGAGAGGTATCGTTCAGCCAACCCCCAATCGTCCTCAGCACTTCGGCATAGACCTCCAGGGTCTGCTGAATAGCAGCATGATCGTGGGCCGCAGTCATGTTGTGAGTCGAGAGCAAGAGAACGTCGCGCTTCATGGCTTCCTGCTGAAACAGGTTCTTGAGAACAGGATCGTCTTTCCCATCGGAGTCGGTGAATTTAAGAAGCGACCATTGCGGGCGGCCGACGCACTTGATTCTGTCGTTCATAGCGGCTTCACGGCTCATCGAGTTCAATCCATCCTGAAGGATGCGCCCGTTGGCTTCGATCCGGGCCAAAGCATCTGTCGTTTCGAGGATGTCGAGCACCTTCATGGCCGCGGCAATCGACGAGGTTTCCCCGGCAAAGGTGAAACTGAAGAAGATCTCCTGGAAAATTTTCATCATTTCCGCGCGCCCGACAACACAGGAAATGGGGAAGCCGTTGGCCATGGCTTTACCAAAACACGCCATATCCGGAATCACGCCGAATAATTTCTGCGCCCCACCCAGGCCAAAGTGAAATCCACTGCAGATTTCATCGAAGATAAGCAGGGCGCCATGTTGATGGGTGAGATCTTTCACGGCTTGCAGGAAGCCGGGCCCGGGTTCAGTGAAGTTGAACGGTTCCAGGATAACGGCGGCAAACTGTCCCGGATATTCACGAAACAAACCCTCAAGAGAGTTGAGATCGTTGTAAGTGAATTTGTGGGTAAGGTCGCGAACGGACGCAGGAACGCCAGCGTTGCGTGTGGTGCTGCCGATATACCAGTCCTGCCAACCGTGGTATCCGCAGCAGGCGATTCGTTCTCGCCCAGTCAAAGCTCTCGCTGCACGAATCGCGCCGGAGGTCACATCCGATCCGTTCTTGCCAAAGCGAACCATCTCTGCGCAGGGGATCAGTCTCGTCAGCCGTTCCGCCAATTCCACCTCGATCGGGTGCGGCAATGAAAAGCTGTTCCCTTCAAAAATGTGCGCAGCGACCGCGTGATTAACTTCATCGTGGGCGTAGCCCAGGATATTGGGCAGAAGCCCCTGCACATAATCGATGTATTCGTTTCCATCCACATCCCACACGCGGCAGCCTTTTCCACGCTGAAGAAAAACCGGGGCGACTCCCTGCACGTACTGCGTGTATCCCTTGCTGAACGTCTGAGCTCCGCCCGGAATCACCTTCAAAGATCGCTTCAACCACGCTTCAGACTGCGAGACAAACCGTTTCCCAGCCGCATCGGACTTCGCCTCCCGATACAGGCTGCGGTAATAGCCATCGTTGCTGATCTCTGCGTTTGTCATCGCTGCCATCGCCGGTTGTTTTCGCATCAAATCCAGAACCTGCTCGAAATGGAAGTTGGTGTCCCCGAGCGCAGCAAAGATTTCGCGTACAAATTCCAGATCCCCTGGGTGGTCAACCGTCCAACGAGAGACCTCGACGGGCACTTTGACGCTACTTTCCACGTTCGCGGTACGAAAGTTCCCGGCCCGCAGGTAAGGCGTGACATGCTCTCGTTCGCTGGGTTTTTCGGCGTATTTCCAAGCTTGGTCGAGTGCAGCAAAAGAGAAAACTTCGACATCGAGGCCGTCGGGGTAGGTATATCGCAGCGTGTTCGATACGTAGTCACAATCGCCCTGCAGAAAACGCCGCAGAATCCGATCGATGATCTCGCCATCGATTAGCGGGCAATCCGCCGTGATTCGCGCAATGGTGGTCGCATCGTACTCCCGAGCCGCGTGGTAGAAGCGATCGAGAACGTCCGTTTCGCCGCCGCGAAAACACTGAATGTGTTCCCCATTACAGAAATTGGCAATTGCATCATCCGAGCGATTCGTACTGGTGGCGACAACCAGCTGATCCAGCAACTGCGAAGTTCGCACACGATCGCAAACTCTCCCCAGCATCGGCCGTCCACAGATGTCAGCCATGCTCTTGCCTGGGAATCGTTGCGACCCCATCCTGGCTTGGATAATTGCGGTGATCATGCCAATGCTTCCGCGGGAGAGAGGATTACGCGGTGTTCCCGCGCTGACGCTTTGGCTGCGAAGGCCGTCTGCATCACAGAAATCGCGTCGCTGACCGGGAGCATAGTTGGACGGCGACTCCGCACACAATCAAGGAAGTGCTCGATCTCGTCGACGTACATTTCATTGACGCGCCAATTCTCAGGCTGCGGGAAGACTGCGCGCCCATCATCCTTGTAGTCTAGAAAATTAATTACACCAGCTTTGAAATCCCACCCAATCGAGCCTAAGTCGCCGACGATTTGGCAGCCGCGATCATATTCCCGTTGTACATAATCGAGATGAATCTCGCTGATCGTCCCGCTACGGTGACGGCAAATGAGAGCGGCCACGTCCTCGGTATCAATCTCAAGTGCACTTAAATGATCTGCCATACAACAAACGTCGAGCACGGGTCCCAGAAACCAGTGCGCCAGGTCGATTTCGTGAATGCAATCCAAAATGCAGCCGCCACCCGTGTTTGGATGTGCCGCGTAGTTGCGACGGTAATCAACGGCGGAACGCCAGTTCGGCAAATACGACCCGCAATGCAATCGAGCAAAGTGAATTTTCCCGATGCGGCGTTGGTCCAACATGTCTTTTATCTTTGCCGGCCCTGGGTGAAACCGCATGTTGCAGCCGACCATAGTGACCAGTTGGTGGCGGTTGGCCGATTCCGCGAGTTCCCTCAGACCGGACTCCGTGTGCGAGAGTGGCTTTTCGACAAGAAAGTCGATGCCGGCACGAGCAAGCAGAAGGCATTGCTCAACATGCAGATGTGGCGGGGTTGCGACAATCGCAAACTGCGGATGCCAGTCAATTGCTGAATTCAGATCGCCGAATGTCTTGAGCCCGAACTGTTCGCTGGCTGCAGCGCGCAGTTTAGGATCGATTTCGCAAATGCTCAGCTGATCGATATCAAGCGTAATCAGATTTTCGAGATGGCGCCTGCCGATCGACCCGAACCCGACAACTAGACCTTTCATTTGTTAATTGCTGAACGCAGAGAAAACTTTTGTAACCGCCCGCAGAACGTCCTCGACATCGCTATCGCTCATCCCATGAAACATCGGAATGCTGATGAGACGCTCGAAAGCATCTTCAGCGATGGGGTATTCACCGCGATGATCTCCAAAGCGATCGCGGTAGTAGGAATGCAAATGGACGGGAATGTAATGAACGTTGATGCCGATGTTTTCGGCACGTAATGCCTGGAAAACCTCGTCTCGCGTAGCGGAGAGATTTTCTAATCGCAAGCGAATGGGATAAAGATGCCAGGCAGGCTCGACGTCCTCGCGCACGGTTGGAATGCGAATACCTCGTAAATCGCGCAGGCCTTGAATGTATTTCGCCGCGATCTCCCTGCGCCGAGCAAGGTTCGCGCCCAATCGATTCAGTTGTCGGGTCCCCAGCGCACATGCGATATCAGGGAGTCGATAGTTGTATCCAAGCAGGACCATGTCATAGCCCCATGCTCCAGAGGCTTGGCGGGCGCGGGCATCGGTGCTAATCCCGTGATTTCGAAAGCGGCGCAGCATCTCTGCAAATTGCGGATTGTCAGTTACAACCATCCCGCCTTCCCCCGTGGTGATGTGCTTAACAGGGTGA
>Ga0070741_10001735_pt1 | contig 63215 bp, 64 predicted proteins | sample Coa_R1_4_FD_66440 | JGI IMG/M metagenome (GOLD analysis project Ga0070741, IMG submission 66440) | Surface soil microbial communities from Centralia Pennsylvania, which are recovering from an underground coalmine fire - Coalmine... | ecosystem: Environmental > Terrestrial > Soil > Unclassified ...
GCCGCGAAGAACTGAAACAGGCCCTCGATGGTGTCGGTGGCGTCATCGCCGATGAGATGATTGACCACGTAGGCTATCGCCACGCTGGCCAGCACGCCCACGACGGCGCCGGCGTAGACGTCGCGCGAGCGGTCGGGGCCATCCAGGCCGCGGGTGCCCGTCGCGAGAGCGACAATCACGAGCATCGCCTCCAGGCCTTCCCGAAGGAGAATTCCGAGCGCGTAGAAGAAGTACGGAACGGCGGCGTGGTCCATTTTGAAAATGATTCTCAATTGCGAGATTAGTTCCGTCCGCCCAACTTGTCAATTCCCAAGAGTAACCCGCGTTGCTCCGCCGATTCTTTTCGCCGCCTTGCGGGCTTGCCAACGCGGGAGTAACTTCACTCTCGAAGCGAGGCCGCCGAGCAGCGAAGCCCGCTTCATCCGTTTTTTTGGCTGCGAATCGCCGCCGACGGGCTTCCGGTTGTACGATTGATGCGTTGCACCTATTGCCGAGAACGCGCTGGCTTGATTCGTAGGGTCTGCGACCCCTGCGGAAGGGTGCTGGCCGTCGTCGAACGGGCCGGGGGCGATGTTGGAATCGCAGGTCTCGTCGATCTGTTCATCGCCGAAGGGCTCACACGCGAGAGGGTCGATCTCGTGCTCGATGCCGAGGTCGACGGACAGCCGACGCTACGCGACCGCCTCACCTCGAATCTAACCAACTCGCTGATGAGGGGTCTGGGTATGCCGGGCCGGCAATCGCCCGAGGATGTGCGGCGGGTGCGGGAGGCGATGAAGGCGGGCGCTGGCGCGGGAACTTCAATCGGCGGCGAGCCGCCGCAGGGCGGCATCCACCAACCCTGAAACCCTCAGGGGGATCGGCCCATGGAGAAGGATCGCAGCGATTTCGCAGTGATGAATCGGATGATCGATCACATCCGGCTTCTCATCGCGGTTGACGACGAGGTGATCCCGGTCAAGAAGAAGCTCGAGACCCAGGCGATCCTGAAGGACTTCCAGGCCCTGCTCGCTGAGCCTCCCGAGCTTCAGGAACGGGCGCGAATCAAGAGTTACTACGATATCCTATGCCGGGAGCTGGCCGACGAGGCCGACGTGGCCGCGCTGCTCAGCTCGCTCAAGAACTATATCCCCTTCATCTAGCTTCGGAATTGGAGATTCAAAAGGATGGCGGTTAGCACGGTTGGAGTTGTCGGCGCGGGTCAGATGGGATCGGGAATCGCGCAGGTGACCGCGCAGGCGGGCCTGCGGGTGTTGATGAACGACGTCTCCGAGGAGATGTGCAGGCACGGCCTCGAATCCATCGGCCGCAACCTGGACAGGATGGTTCAGCGGGGACGCTTCAAGCCTGAGGACCGCGACCGCGTGGTCGCGAGCATCGAAACCACTACCAATCTCGAGGACCTTGCGCGCGCGGACTTCGTGATCGAGGCTGTGGTGGAGAGCGAGGACGTGAAGATCAACCTCTTGCAGAAGCTCGATCAGATCTGCCCTCCGGATGTCATCTTCGCCTCCAACACCTCGTCGATTTCGATCACCCGGATGGGCGCGCGGACCAAACGAGCCGACCGCGTGATCGGGATGCATTTCATGAACCCGGTGCCGGCGATGCGGCTGGTCGAAATAATCCGCGGGCTGGCGACCTCGGACGACACCTACCAGGCGACCCGGGTGCTCGCCGAGCGGCTTGGAAAGACGACGATGACCGCCCAGGACTTTCCCGGTTTCATCGTTAATCGCGTCCTGCTGCCGATGATCAACGAGGCCATCTACACTCTCTACGAGGGCGTGGGCGGCGTCACGGATATCGACACCGCGATGAAGCTGGGGACGAACCAGCCGATGGGACCGCTGGAGCTTGCCGACCTGATCGGGCTCGACACCTGCCTGGCGATCATGGAGGTAATGCAGCGGGTGCTGGGCGACGACAAGTACCGTCCGTGTCCGCTGCTGAAGAAGTATGTCGATGCGGGTTACCTGGGCCGCAAGGTCGGCCGAGGTTTCTATAAGTACGATGCGCAGGGCAATCCTATCGCGCCGCCCGGCTAGGCCAGCGGCGAGCGGTCCGGCGCGGATTCACCTCGGGAGGTGATTCATCATGGCGGTCAAGGCGTTCATTCTTATCGACACTTCGCCCGGCAAGGCTCGCGAGGTCGCCGCGCGAATCAGGCAGGTTCAGGGCGTGTCGGTCGCGCACGCGGTGACCGGCCCCCACGACATCATCGCGATTGCCGAAGCCGCCGACGTGACCGCTCTGGGCGAACTCGTGGTTCAGAAAATCCAGAGCGTGAGCGGAGTCAACCGCAGCCTGACCTCGATCGTCGCCGACTGAGAGCGGCTTGCAAAAAACCACTCGTTCGGAAGTTTGTGCGGCATGGCGGAACTACCAGTTGTCAAACGGCTCAAGAAGGAACTCGAAACGCTCAAGCGCGAGCTGACGGTCGACCTTCCCAAGGAACTCGAACGCGCCCGCGCTCACGGGGACCTTTCCGAAAACGCGGAATGGGCGATGGCGAAGCAGCGGCAGGAGTTCCTGCGCGCCCGCGTTTCCAACATGGAGGCGCGCATCGCCGAACTCACCACCATCAACCTCGACTCCATTCCCCGCGACACGGTCGGGCTCGGCAGCCGCGTCGAACTCGAGGACCTCGATGATGGCGGCACGGTGGAGTACGAAATCGTGGTGCCCGAGGAAGTGGACGGCTCCCAGAACCGCATCTCGCTTTCATCGCCGCTCGGTCGCGCGCTCATCGGCAAGGCCGAACAGGACGACATCGAGGTGGTCACGCCCAAGGGCAAGCGCTCCTACATGGTGCGCAAACTGACGACCATCCATGCCCTGTTGGCCCAGGAGAACGCGGGCGGCGGTTCCGGCCGGTGATCGCGTGCCGGCCGGCTCCGGCCAGCGGACTCCGTAGGGACTGAGGTTCACTTCTCCGGCGCGGTAAGCTCGACCGTGCTGGTCTGTCCCGCCTTCACGTCGACGTACTCGGCGCGCTCGCCGCCCCACAGCGAGTATGTGCCCGGCTGCACCGTGAAGCTGAACCGGCCTTCGGAGTCGGTCTTCGTGCGCGCCGCGATGTCGCCAGTGTAGGAGTTGATCAGCGTGACCTCTCGGTTTGCCAGCGGCGGACCGAGATGGGTCGCGTCGTAGTGCTTGACCCCGTGCACGACTCCCGTGACGGTGCCGGGCTTGGGTTGCACGATTCCGCAAGCGATCGCGCAAAAAGCAAGGATCGGCCCCAGCATACGCATCAACGACTTCACGGGCATCCCCCTTTCGGCTTTCTAGCCGCGATACATCGCCTCGATCGCATCGCGGTAATGTTCCTGGACCACCTTGCGCCGAAGCTTGAGAGTCGGCGTAAGCTCCCCGTTTTCCTGCGAGAAGGGCCGCGCCACCAGAGTGAAGGCGACGATCGCCTCCACATCCGACAACGGGCGGTTGAACTCGCGCATCTTGTTCTGGAACAGCCGGCGCAGCTCGGCGGACTGAACCAGCTCCTCCGGGGCCTTGTCCTTGAGCCCGTTCTGCGCCAGGTACCCCGCGAGGTTCTCGAAGTTCGGCACCAGCAGCGCCGCCAGATGCTTTCGGCGATCGCCTACTACGCAGGCCTGCGCGATGTGCGGGTCGGAGGCGAGCCGCGTCTCCAAATTGGCCGGCGAAACGTTCTTGCCACCGGAAAGCACGATGATCTCCTTCTTGCGGTCGGTGATCGAGATGTACCCGTCGGTGTCGATCGAGGCGATGTCGCCGGTGTGGAGCCATCCCTGCGGATCGATGGCTTCGCGGGTCTCCGCCTCGCGATTGTAGTAGCCCTTCATGATATTTGGGCCGCGCAGCAGCAGTTCTCCGTCGGGCGCGAGCTTCGCCTCGACGTGCTCGAGCGGCGGACCGACAGTGCCGATTTTGATCCGGCCGTCGATCCTGTTTACCGAGACCACCGGCGAAGCCTCGGTCAATCCGTATCCCTCGACGATTGGAACTTCGGCCGCGGCGAGGAACCTGAAGATTTCCTTCGGAAGCGGCGCGCCGCCCGAGATGAGGCATCTGAGCCGCCCGCCGAAGAGGCCGGTTATCTTGCTGAACACCAGCGGCCTGAAGATCGCCATCAGCGCCGCCAAATGGGGCGGAACCGGTTCGCGGCGATGCCGATACTCTGTCGCGCGCTCTCCAACCGCCATCGCGGTTCTGAAAAGCCGCCGCCGAAGCGGAGATCCCGACTCGACCGTCTTCATCACGCGGCTGTAGATGACCTCGAGCAGGCGGGGAACGGTCAACACGATGGTCGGCCGGATCTCCAGCAGGTTCGAAGCAATCGACGCGAGTCCCTCGGCGTAGGCGATCGTCCCTCCCGCAAGCATCACCGTGTAATATCCCGCGGTTCGCTCGAAGGAATGAGCGACCGGCAGGAACGACAGGGTCATGTCGGTTTCCTCAAGCGTGAGGGCCTTGCGCGAGTCGGCGCAATTGGCGAGCAGGTTCCCATGCGTGAGCATCACGCCTTTGGACGGGCCGGTGGTGCCGGAGGTGTAGATCAGCGTGGCCAGATCGTCGCGCGAGCCCTCGACGATTCCCGCGGCCTCCCGCGCGCTGGCTTGCGCGAGCGTAACAACCTCCGGAGTCCCGTTGCTTGCCGGCTCGGATTGGGCCCCTCTATGCATCGCGATTATCGTCTTGAGGTCGGGGAGTGACGATGCCATCGAGCGGAGCTTCTTGACGTGTTCGGGTCCGTTGGCGGCCACGATCCGGGCTCCGGAGTCGGTAATCACATGGCGGGTCTCGTCCACGCCGCTTGTGGTGTAAAGCGGAACCACGATGGCGCCCATTCCGAGCGCGGCTTGATCGACGATCACCCATTGGGGGCAGTTGTCAGAGAGGATTGCGACCCGATCCCCGGGCTTCACGCCCATCGTGATGAGCCCGGCGCGCAGGCGCGCGGCCGCGTCGGCGATCTCGCTCCATGGATGGTCGTGCCAAGTGCGGTCGAACTTGTCCTTGAGAAAGGCGCGCGAGCCGTATTTGCGCGCCTGATGCTCGAAGGCCTGGGCGAGAGTGGCGAAATTCTCAGGCATGGCTTCTCCTTTTTCCCCCTGAAGAACGAGATTTTTAGCTCAAAGACGCGGGATCGCCAATCGTTCGCGCCGATAAGCAGCGGTCGTGTTGTGCTAAAGCCCGGCTGGGCGAGCGAGATGCAACCAAGGCTCGGTCTCGACGGCATTTGTAAGATCGGGGTGGATGGCTCCAAAGAATACAGCCCTTTCACAAGTGTTCGAAAACGCGGGGGAAAGCGGGAACGGATTGCTTTTTTGCTTTAGTTTTGGATGAATACCGATGCGAGATTTTTTCATTTCACTAATCGTATGCCTGATGCGCATAATCGCGTCGAACTGATAGCTCGTGTCGCCGCCGATGCCCGTGCGGCCTGCGCCGGCCTTCGGCGTGTAAGGGTAGGGCGCGCGTCCTGCGCGCAGGGGGTTAGGGTCTGATGCTCGAACACTTGTGGTTCCCGCACGATATCTCCACCTTCGGTCCCCAGGTCGATTGGCTGTTCCTCCTGATCTTCTGGATTACGGTCATCACCTGGCTTGCGGTTTCGATCGCGATGGTCATCTTCATGTTCCGGTATCGCCATCGCCCCGGCCGCAAGGCCGAGTACATCGAGGGCAATACCCGCCTTGAGATTTTCTGGACCACCGCCACCGCGGTCATCATGGTCGCGCTCGCGACGATGAGCCGATCGACGTGGGCGGAAATCAAGGAGCACGGGCCTCCCGGGCAGGTCTTCTACAAGGTCGCGGGAAAACAGTTCAACTGGGAAATCACCTATCCGGGACCGGACGGCACCTTCGGTCCGAAGTCGGTCACGGTCGAAAACGAGATGCATGTGCCGGTCAACCAGGTGGTGCGTCTCGAGCTGACCTCCAAGGACGTCATCCACAGCTTCTTCGTCCCGAGCATGCGTCTGAAGCAGGACGCGGTTCCGGGACGCACGATTAACGTGTGGTTCGAGGCGCGCGAGCCGGGCACCTACGAAATCCCGTGCGCCGAACTCTGCGGCTTCGGACATTCCGGGATGAAGGGGACGCTCACGGTGGAGTCGGAGGCCGACTTCCAGAAGTGGCTCAAGGACCAATACGCCAATCAATGATGTGGATACGCCGGACTACGACGGCGCGGGGAGAATAGGATAGATGAGCAGCACGGCAGCGGTTGCGGTTCACGGCGCCCATGGCGAGCATCACGAGCTCGGCTTCTGGCGCACGTACATCTTTTCCGAAGACCACAAGATGATCGCGCGCCAGTTTCTGTTCACGGCGCTTTTCATGATGGCGATCGGCGGGCTGATGGCGATGCTGATGCGGCTGGACCTGGCATGGCCCGACACGCAGTTCGGCTTCCTCAGCATCCTGCCCCAATCCCTGCAGAACGACAGCGCGATCACGGCCAACACCTACAACGCGGAATTCACGATGCACGCGACGATCATGATCTTCTTCGTCGTGATGCCGCTGCTGGTCGGATGCTTCGGGAACTTCCTGATTCCGCTGATGATCGGCGCGCGCGACATGGCCTTTCCCAAGCTCAACATGCTTTCGTTCTGGGTGAGCGCCGTCGCCGGCGTGATCATGCTCGCCTCGTTCTGGGTGCCGGGAGGACCGGCCGCCGCCGGATGGACCTCGTACGCGCCGCTGAGCGCCGTGCCGATCTACACCGGCGTCGACTGGGGTCAGAATCTTTGGTGCATCAGCATCATCGTCCTCGGCGTGGGTTCGCTGATGGGGTCAATCAACTACATCACGACCATCATCAACATGCGCACCAAGGGGATGACCTTCTTCCGCCTGCCGCTGGTCATATGGTCGCTGTTTATCACTGCGATCCTGCTGCTGCTGGCGCTGCCGGTGCTGACCACGGCGCTTGCGCTGCTGCTGTTCGATCGGATGGCGGGGACGCATTTCTTCCTGCCGGCCGGCGGCGGCGAGCCGCTTCTGTGGCAGCATCTGTTTTGGTTCTTCGGCCATCCCGAGGTCTACATCATGATTCTTCCCGGGATGGGGATTGCGTCGGAGCTGGTTGCGACCTTCTCGCGCAAGCCGATCTTTGGGTACCGGGCGATGGCGTATGCGATGGCGGCGATCGCGTTCCTGTCCTGGATTGTATGGGGTCACCACATGTTCCAGTCGGGGATGAATCCGGCGCTTGGGACCGGATTCATGCTGACCACGATGGTGATTGCGGTGCCGTCGGCGATCAAAACCTTCAACTGGCTGGGCACGCTGTATAAGGGAGACATTCACTACACAGCAGCGATGCTTAATGGTCTGTCGTTTGTAGCGATGTTCGTGATCGGGGGATTGTCGGGGATTTTCATGGCCTGCACCCCCGTCGACATGTACATCCACGACACCTATTTCATTGTCGCCCATATCCACTACGTGCTGTTCGGAGGAAGCCTGTTCGCCTTCTTTGGGGCGATCACTTACTGGTTTCCGAAGATGTTCGGACGTATGATGAACGAGAAACTAGGCAAGGTTCACTTCTGGATCACGTTCGTCGCGTTCAACTGCACGTTCTTCCCGATGCACATTCTTGGCATGGGCGGTCACATGCGCCGAATCTACAATCCGACGCAGTACGATTTTCTCAAGCCGCTCGAGCCCGTGAACATGTTCATCTCGATCAGCGCCTTCGTGCTTGGCGCCGCGCAGTTCATCCTGCTCGCGAACATGATCTGGAGCTACTACAAGGGCGAGAAGGCCACCGAGAACCCGTGGCATGCCAACACGCTCGAATGGAGCACGCCGTCGCCTCCGGGACACGGCAACTGGCCGGGCCCCGTGCCCGTCGTGTATCGCGGTCCGTACGAGTACAGCTCGCCCGAGTCTTCGGAGGATTACCTGCCTCAGTGGGTGCCCGCTGAACACGCGACGGCAGCGGCCGATTGAGGGCGGTGCTTTTGGCGAGTGATGACTGACAAGAGATCCGACACGGGCGGGTTGCATCGCCTTGCGATGTTCGCCGTGGGCTCCACCTTCTGTCTCATCTTCATCGGCGGACTTGTGACTTCCACCGGCTCGGCGCTGGCCGTCCCGGACTGGCCGCTCGCGTTCGGCAAGCTGATACCCGCCTGGGAGGGCGGGATCCGTTTCGAGTTCGGCCATCGCGTGGCCGCCGGCTTCGTCGCCATCCTCACGCTCATCCTCATGGCATGGGCGCTTCGGGTGGAGCGGAGGCGATGGGTTCGCAGGCTGGCGATGACGGCGTTCGGGCTCGTGATCGTGCAGGCGATTCTGGGCGGAATCACGGTGCTGCTCGAGCTTCCGCTCGCGATTGCGGTTACCCACGCCGCCACCGCGCAGGCGTTCTTCTGCCTGATCGCGTCGATCGCGATTTTCACAAACCCGCGATGGGAGAGAATTGAGCATCGCGAGGAGGCTCCGGCGCGTCCGCCGCTGGCGGTGCTCGCGGGCGTCACCACCGCCCTGGTATACCTGCAGATCCTGGTCGGCGCCCTGATGCGGCATCTTGGGGCCGGTCTTGCGATTCCGGATTTTCCGCTGGCTTTCGGCCAGCTCCTTCCTCCCTATTGGAACGAATACATCGCGGTGAATTTCGCCCATCGTATGGGCGCCGTGGCGGTTACGACGATGGTCGTATGGACCGTCGCGCGGGTGCTCCGATCGCACTCGGAGGAACCGTGGTTGAGACGACCGGCACTTGGTCTTCTGCTGCTCCTGGTTCTGCAGCTCTGCCTCGGCGCGATAACGATCTGGAGCGCAAGAGCGGTCATCCCCACCACCAGCCATGTCGTGATTGGCGCCGCCGTGCTGGCCACGAGCCTCACGCTGACGATTCGCGCCTTCAGGCTGTTCGGGCTGCCCAGCCGCGGCGAGGTCGAACAGGCTTCCCGCGGCATCCTTGCCCATCGGGTGTCGGCATGAACGCGAAGGCCGCGACTGTGGATTCCGAACCGCTTGCTTTCCGAGGTAAGGCGCTCGCCTATTTCGAGCTGACCAAGCCCCGCGTGGTTTCGATGGTGCTGGTGACCACGCTGGCGGGCTTTTATCTTGCTGCTCCGGGCGGCCTTGACCTCAGGGTCGCCGTCGAAGTTCTCATCGGCACCGCGCTTGCCGCCGCCGGTACTCTCGCTCTGAATGAGTACATCGAACGCGACACTGATGCGCTGATGGTCCGCACACAGCGTCGTCCGCTGCCCGATGGAAGGCTGCGCCCGGTCGAAGCGCTGATCTTCGGGCTGATAGCCGCGGCCGCCGGACTTGGATATCTGGCCATGGCGACCAACTGGCTCTGTACCGGGGTGACCGCCACGATAACGGTGATCTATCTGTTCGCGTACACGCCGCTTAAGCGCGTGACGTGGGCGTGCGATATCGTCGGTGCGATCCCGGGTGCGCTGCCCCCGGTAGCGGGATGGGCGGCGGTGCGCGGGTCGATAGCGCCGCAGGCGATGGTGATGTTTGCGATCATGTTCCTGTGGCAGTTGCCGCACACGTTCGCCGTCGCCCGCCTTTATCGCGCTGACTACACGCGCGCCGGCATAAAGCTGCTTCCGGAAGATGCGCGATGGGGCAATCCGTCGGATATCGTCGTGATCGTGGCAAGCCTCGCGCTCATCGGCGTGGGAATCCTGCCCACCCTGATGGGTGTGGCGGGTTGGCCTTACATGGCGGTGGCGGCGTTTTTAGGACTGGGGATGCTCGGATTCGGGATCGCGATGGTGCGGGCGCCGGAAGCGCCTCAGCCTGCCCGCCGCTTGCTGTTCGCATCGCTGGTGTACCTGCCCGTGGTGCTCCTGATGATGGTGGTAGACAAGCTGTGAGGTCCTGCGATGGTGTCGCTGATCGGCCGCGAACAGACGCGCGAGGAGAACCGCAGGGTTCTCCGGATCCTGATCGGCGTTGTGATTCTTCTGGTTCTGGTGTCGATTGCGACGATCGTGCTGAAGCACAGGGGATGATGGGTTCATGACAGCGACCACCGCCAAAGTGCGCCCGTTCCTCGCGCCCCAGCGCAAGGGAGGCTATCGCGACGGAGGCGGCGACGAGCGCGAGCGCAGCTTCATTCCGAGCGGGATGCTCGCGGTGCTGATGCTGATCGCGTCGGAGATGATGCTGTTCAGCGGGCTCATCGGGTCGTTCTTGATCTTCCGGCTGCAGGCTCCGTTCTGGCCTCCCCCCAATCTGCCGCGTCTCCCAATCGGCATCACCTGGGTCAATACGTTCATCCTGCTGGGCAGCGCGGTGACGATGTACCTCGGGGTGCGCGCGGTCCATCAGAACCGCCAGCGCCTCTTGCGTCGTTACTTGGTCATGACCCTCGCGCTCGGGGCGGCTTTTCTTGCGATTCAGGGCTCGGAATGGGTGCGCCTGGTTGCGCACGGTCTGCGGCTTTCAAGCGGCAGCTACGGCGGCACGTTTTACGTGCTGATCGGATGTCATGGCGCGCACGTGACCGCGGCCGTCATCTGGCTTGCGGCGGTGACGGCGGTTGCGATGCGCGGGCGGTACAACGCGCGCAACGCCGCGGGCGTCGAACGCATTGCCGCCTATTGGTATTTCGTATGCCTGATCTGGCCGGTTCTGTTCGTGCTGGTTTACCTGATGTGAGCCGGCAGGAGGCGGACGCGATGAGGATTGGACGCGCGATTGTGACAGGTGCGGCGGCAATATCCGCAGTCCCGTTTGCGCGCATCGCGCACGCGTGCGCGATGTGCGGTCTGTCGCCCGGCGATGTTTCCGGACATGCCTACAACGCGAGCGTGCTGTTCATGCTCGCAGGTCCTTATTTCACCGTCCTGGCGATTGGGGGAATAGCGTTCGCGGTGTGGAAGCGCGCTCAGCGCAGGGACAACGCGGGCGCTCCGTCTCCACGGCGGCAGTCCCAGGCCTGAAAGCGGCGTTATCTGCTTCAACGGGGAGATCAAGATGAGCGAGGCTGTGGCAGCAGAAGTTCACGGACACGGTGCAGTTGCTGATCAGTACGAACCGTCCCTGACCCCGGGAAATTCCGGGAAGCTCGGGATGTGGACGTTCCTCGCGGGCGACGCGATGACCTTCGGCGCCGGAATCGCGGCATATGGCGCCCTGCGCTACCAGAACGTCAACTGGCCAGATCCGGCCGACTGGCTCGGCATATCGCTCACCGCCGTCATGACTTTCATCCTCATATGCTCGAGCGTGACGATGGTGGAGGCGTTGTCGGGGATAAAGCACGGCAACGTGGCCAAGATGCAGCGCTACCTCGCGCTGACGGTTCTCGGCGGCATCACGTTTCTTGGATGCCAGGCCTACGAATGGCATCACCTGATTTGGGGCGAGCATCTCTCCATCAAGACCAGCCTTTTCAGCGCAACCTTTTTCATCCTGACCGGATTTCATGGGATGCACGTCACCGGCGGCGTGCTCTATCTCGGAACGCTGCTCGCGCGATCGTTCCAGCGCGTGTTCACCGTTGCCGATTCGAACCTGATCGAGATTGCGGGTTTGTACTGGCACTTTGTCGATCTCGTGTGGATCCTGATTTTCACTTTTGTTTACCTGATTTGATCCTGATGCGGGCACGAAGCGAGCGAGAGGGAGGCGAACGATAAGACGATGGCAACCGAGGCGGCCGAACATCAGGCTCACGACACCCATCCCGAGCCCAATTACATAGCGATTTTCATCTACCTTGCGGTCCTTACCGGCGTGGAGCTGCTGGTCTACGCGATGCAGTTTCCGACCGTGCTGAAGATCGGATTGCTGGTCGCGTTGGCGCTGGCGAAGGCGGTTCTGGTCGCGATGTACTTCATGCATCTTGCGATGGAGCGCAAGGGACTCTGGATCATCGCGGCGACCCCAATCCTGCTGGTCTTCTTCTGCTACATGATGCTCCGTCCGGACCTGAGCGCCCGCGCGTGGGTGAGCCATCCTCACCCCGAACAGCAGATCGGCGTTCACGAGGGCCAGGAAGCGTCCGGGCCCCCGTCTTCATCGGAGGCTTCAGCTCCGCAGTCCTAGTCCTGCCGCGCGTTCGCTCTGGCCGGGCACCGGCGAACGCGCGCCGCCCGGATGGTCTTGCGTGACGATGACGGGAGTGCCGATATTGGAGTCGGTCGGCATCGCGCGGCTCTCCGGGAAATCAGTTCGGAAGCCAGCGCGCGACTGCATGGTGCCCACGATGTCTTACACCTGGCTCGCTCCGCTCAACGCTTGCCTCAACACGGCGGCCACCGCCTTTCTGGTTGCCGGCTTCGTCTTTATCCGTAAAAAGCGCGTCAAGGAGCATCGCGCCTGCATGATCGCGGCGCTGGTGGTGTCGGCGGCCTTTCTGACCTCGTATCTCACCTATCACTATCACGTGGGAGAAGTGCGCTTTGGCGGGATCGGATGGGTCAGGCCCGTGTACTTCGCGATCCTGATCCCGCACGTTGCCCTGGCGGGTGCTATCGTGCCGCTAGCAGTGGTGACTCTGTGGTTTGCGCTGAGATCGCGATTTGTTACTCATCGGCGCGTTGCGCGATGGACCTGGCCGCTGTGGATTTACGTGTCGGTCACCGGTGTCCTCATCTATTTCATGCTCTACAAGCTTTACACGCCGATCATGCCGTGACGTCGGCGGAAGCCTCGTTCCCATACGCCGCAAGCGCCGCAAGGGCGGGAGCTTCACGGCAGGATGATCCGCGCCTCCCGCCCTCGCTGCCTCATTCACTGAGCGCCACGACATCGTCCTCGCCAAGCCGCAACTCGGCTTGGGCCGAGAAGGCCGATACCGCCGACACCGCGGGATCGGGCGGTCGCTGCAGATGGAAGTCGGTCACGGATTGAAAAGCCGCTGCGAGCGCGAGCAGTCGGTCCTCGGCATACGGCAAACCGCCGATTATCGCTCCCAAAGGAACCGTCAGTCCGGTTTGGGTATCGGTGCCGAATCCAATCGGGAGAGCGAGTTCGGGCAACCCGATTCCATCGAACGGATTCGGCGAGGTCTGCACGACCGCATCGCACTGGGAAAAGAGCTGGGTCAGCACGCGCTTGAGGAGAATCAACTTTGCGCGCTGTCCCTTGAGGAACTCATCCCCGCTCATGAACAGGCCCTGCATCCAGCTTCCCAGTGAGACCCCAAACAACCGCACGTCCTGTTTCAGGTAAGTCAGGAACGGCTCCGTCCGTTCCGGCAGCCGGACATTGTTGAAGGCGGTGCCTGTCAGCAAATCCCACTCGTCGGGCATTTTGACCTCCACGACTTCGACGCCCAGCGACTCGAAGGTGCTGATCATAGCCTTCCTCGCGGTCGCGTCGTCGGACGATCCGTCGGTATAGCCGGGGATGATCCCGAGCCTGGTGGAAAAGCGAATCACCCCGCGTCTTAGCGGCGTTGCCGCCTTGATGAGATTGGGCAGCTTCGGCAGCCCCATCGTGCGCGGATCGTTCGGGTCCGGACCGGCCATCGCCGTCAGCATGATCGCTGCATCCATCGCATCGCGGGCGAGGGGGCCCGGATGGTCCCGCGTGTAGGTGAGCGGGATGATCCCGTAGAGCGAGTTGCGTCCGAACGTGGGCTTGAGCCCGGTCAGTCCCTGGCGATTGGAGGGATTGACGATCGAGCCCCCGGTTTGCGTCCCCACGCTCGAACAAGCCATTCGCCCCGCGACCGCGCACGCACTGCCGGTCGAAGAGCCGCCGGGGTCGACCGACGGAGCGCTCGGTGTCCATGCGTTGACGGTGGTGATTACGCCGTCGGGGGTCGTGGCGCGAGTCGTTGCCAGCGGACCCATCTGGGTCTTGCCCAGCACGATGGCGCCGGCGGCTTTGAGACGAGCAAGGCAGGTCGCATCGTAGTCGGGCACGAAGTCCTTGAAGATGTGGGAGTTGGCGGTCGTCGGGACTCCCGCGCTGTAGTAGTTGTCCTTGATCGCAAGCGGGATCCCCTGCAGCGGGGAGCGATGAGCTTTTCCCTCGAGATCCTGCGCCTGCGCGAGCGCCTGATCTTCGAGTACCGTGTTCCAGGCCTTGTACACGGAATCGAACTTGTGAATCCGATCGAGATAGGCCTGAACCAGGTAAACCGGCGAGATCTTTTTCTTCTTCAGGAGGTGGGCGGCCTCGGAGATCGTCAGCTCGGTCAGATCAGTCGTGGCTTCGGGGCGGACCTCGTCGGCGATCGCGCCGTCGTCGATCACCGGAGCCGCGTTTGCGGTCCGCACAAGGCGGGGGGCCGCCGCTGCCGCCATCGAAGCGGCCGCAGTGAACGCGGTCATTCGGGCAAGAAATGCGCGGCGATCGATGCGCCGATCGAGTGCCGGTTCTCCGGGCTCATCGTTGCTGTACTTCATGCTCAGGATCCTTTCTTCGTGTTCCCGGAAGTCCATTGAGTGAAAGGCGCCACGTACAGGGCGGGCGGGTTCGCCTCGACGTCGGCCGTATATGCGCTCACCACCGGAATCGTGCCGGTCAGCATCGAACGGCAGGCGGAAAGAATTCCGTTCTGAGTGGCGGGCGCGGAACCCGACACGGGCAGCACGGAGATGTCGATTCCCAAAAGCTCGAGCCGGGTGAAAATCCACGCGTTGAGTTCGTCCGTCGATGGTGTACTCATCAAAAACCCCTTCCAGTCCGCATCACAGAGTGTGAATTAGGACGTTGCGTACGTGGCGGCGGGAGCAACGTGCATGCCACTGCCCGCGGTTTTTCTCCGTGGTCTTTTTCAATGCGAAAGGATTGCATGCCGCCGAATCGGCGGGCATCCGATGAAAACGGACGCACTGCTTTCATTGCTGTTCGCGATTCTAAAGGTCGTGATAACAGGATGTTGTTGAGCGGCCCGGCAGGGACGCGTCGGCGCCGACGGGTGCAACCGATTTTGCCAAAAAAAAGCGGCCGGGGAATCCGGCCGCCTGCAAAGTGCTACGCGCCCTAATCTTCAGGCTTTGGCGCTCGGGCGGCTCGATACCTCCTGGTACCATCGCGCGAGATTCTTCTGACTATCCTGAATCCTGATTCCCGTGACCCGCCCGAAGTCGATGCCGATAAGCGCGGTGATGTCGGCGATCGTGAAGCGGTCGCCGGCGATGAACTTGCGGCCGGCAAGCTCCGTATCGAGCCACTCCAGGCGCTTGAGCGCGGCGTTCTTGCACACCGCGCCGTACTCGGGGACTTGCGGGATGCGGTCCTTGAAGAACTCGCTGGTATTGCGGAACGAGCCCGCCGTGTTGGCAAGGATCTCGAACTCCATCCGGCGGTTCCACATCTCGATGACCGCCTTTTCCTTCGCATCCTTGCCCATCAGATTGGGTTCCGGGTGCAGCTCCTCGAAGTAGCGGCAAATGGCAACGGATTCGGCGATCAAGGTGCCGTCATCGAGTTCGAGAACCGGCACGCCGCCCATCGGGTTCTTCTTCAGGAATTCCGGCTTGCGGTTTTCCGCCGCGGCCAGATTGACCTGTTCGTAGGGAACCTGAATTCCCTTCTCGGCGAGGAAGACGCGCACGCGCCGAGGATTGGGAGCCTGTGTGTAGTCAAAGATTTTCATAATGGTTGCAATTTAAAACCGTGTACGCCGATCCGTCAAGCATCGGCGACCGCGCGCTTCGCGCCCTCGCCGCCGCCATCGAGCATGCCGAACTCAAAGCGTCGTTCGGCGATCGACCACGCGCCGGGCCTTGAATTCCGTGCGCGGCAGAGTGCCGGGAGGCTCGATTCGTATTCGCGGACGCAACTCGCACCTGCGGATGATTTCCGCTTCCAGCCTGCGGGCGATTTCCGTCATACGCTCGCTGTCAAGATGCTCGCGCGCTTCGGTCACAATCGTGAACGCGTCAAGCACTCCTTCGGTCTCAAGGAGGATTTGGAATTCGTCGTCGAGCATCTCGATGCCGCGGACGATCTCCTCGATGGCGCTCGGGAAGACCTTCAGGCCGCGGATGTTGAGCATGTCGTCCGCCCGGCCCATGAATCCGCCGACGGCCCGCGCAAACGTCCGCCCGCATACGCATCGCGAGGTATCGAAGCTCGTGAAATCCCCGACGAGAAAGCGGAACTGGGGTGATCCTTCGGAATTGAGGTTGGTGACGACCGTCAATCCGCGCTCCCCCGGTCCGACAGGTTCATACGTTTCCGGATCCACCAGTTCCCAGATCTGAAGATCCTCCTGCACATGGGTCGATACCGGTTCGACCGACACGCCCTTGTGGCAGGTGAAGGCCCATCCCGCGGGAACCGCCTCCGTGCAGCCGTATACGTCGTGCATCTCCGCTCCCCACGCATCCTCGATGCGCCTTCGCGTGGACGGAATTCCCGAAGCGGCCTCGCCCCCGCATATCACCATCCGGACCGAGCTTGCCTGGGGGTCAAGTCCGGCCCGGCGCATTGCGCCCGCCAGGTGCAGCGCGTAGGAGGGAGTGGCGACCAGGATGGTGGGGCGGTAGAGGTCGATCATCGCGAGCCGGCGTTCGGTAGGCACTCCTCCCGGGACTATTGCCACCTTCATCAGGTTGAGCGCGTAATGCAGCGACCAGAAGAAGACGTGGGGATTGTAGTTGGTGCAGGTCAATGCCACGTCTCCCGCGCGCACCCCCATCGCGTAAAGCGCGCGTGCGCTGGTCAAGGCCCATAGCCTCGCATCGACCTGCGTGTACCGGAAGGATCGGGGCATCGCGGTCGTTCCCGATGTCGAGAACACCATCCATCCGCGTTCCCGCCAGACCTTGTCGTTGACCGCAGTGTAGGTTCCCCATGGAGGCTTGGCGCTGACGTCGGCCGCCATCGCGTCCTTGCTTGTGACGGGGAACTTGGGCAAGTCATCGAGCGACCTGATATCGGACGGGGTAAGGCGCGCGGCCCTGAATCGCTCCCGGTAGAAGGGGCTTTCCTCGTAAAGATATGGAACGAGCGCGGCCAGCTTCTCCTCCTGGATCTCGCGGATTCGCGCCCGCGATGCGGTCTCGAGGTCGGGCGACCAGAAGCGGGCGCTGGCGGGCTGGTCGCGGCCGCGGCAGAATTTCGCCAGTACCGCGAGCCACCTCTCGCGCGCTGACAGACGTGTGGCACGTCTCGTTCCTCTTTTGTGGGTCTTCCGGCTGGTTCCAGTCGATGCCATCGACACGCTAATCCCATTCGAGCGGCCCTCAGCGGCCGCTCATCGCGCGGGCATTGTAGAGCTTTCCGCGAAAGTTGCCAGCACCTGGACTACCCGCGTCATCATCATGAAGCGCGGCGCGGGCGCGATTGCAAAGCGGCGGAAATTGCCTTACGAGCGGAGTCCGAATATTGATGGACAAGCCAACGCTGCGGCGCGGGGCCGAAGCGAATCATCAAGCTCGGAGGTGCTCTGTATGCTCGACCATGTCGGTCTGTCGGTCTCGGACTTCGCGAAAAGCAAGGCGTTCTTCGAGCGGGCGCTCGCGCCGCTCGGGTACAAGTGCATGATGGAGTTTCCGGGCGCGGCAGGGTTCGGCAGCGATGCTCCGGATTTCTGGATCGGTCAGGGGCAAAAGTCGAATCCCACCCATGTCGCCTTTGCCGCTCCCGATCGGTCGGTCGTCGATGCCTTCTACAAGGCGGCCATAGCGGCGGGCGGACGCGACAACGGCAAACCCGGACTCAGGGAGCAGTATCATCCGACCTACTACGGCGCCTTCGTTCTGGATCCGGATGGCAACAATATTGAAGCCGTCTGTCACAAGCCGTGACCCGTCACGGAGGGGACGGGAAGCTGGTGCTGGTCGCCTCGCTCTACGTCAATCCGGGGTGCGAGAAGGAATTCGAGCGATATGAAGCCGCGGCGGCGCGAATCATGCGCCGCCACGGCGGGGCGGTAGAGCGCCGTATAGCGGTTTCACCCGATTCCGATCGGAACCTTCCTTACGAGGTTCACGTGGTGAGCTTTCCGAACCGGGAATCGTTTGACGCCTATCGCGCGGACTGCGAGCTTCAGGGTCTCGCGGAGTTGCACGCTCGCGCGATTCGGGAAACAGTGGTCTGGTTCGGATCCGATCTGCCCGAGTTTCGCGTATGAACTCGGCGTCTGGCGCTCGTTAGTTGCGTTCGCAAAAAGAAAGCGGGAGGGGCAAGGCCGCCTCCCGCTTGTGTTGCGTTGTTGCAGGCTTGAGCCGTCAGCTCTTGAGGAAACCGAGTACCGTTTTCACGAACTCGGCCTGCTGCTCGTACATCGGCATGTGTCCGGCCTGTTTGATGATGGCGGTGCGGGCGCCCTTGATCCGGCTTGTGAACTCGTTCGCATAAACCGGCGGAATCAGTTTGTCCGATTCGCCCCACACCACCAGGGTGGGCGATTTGATGCGATGAGCCCGTTTCTTCAGCCCGCGGTCCGGCAGCGGCCACAGGAACTTGCCGGCGGTCGCAAGCCGTTTAACCCGCTCCACGTACATCGCCTCGAGCGCCTTCAGATCCTCTGGAATCGCGGTGAACATCCTGGCCACCGGAGAATTCGGATCGTGGAACAGCAGGCCGCCGATTTCCGTGAGGTCGGCCGCAAAAAAATCCGGTATCGGGTGCGCATCGAGCCAGAAGCCCGCGGGCGCCACCAGCACCAGCTTTTTCACGCGATGGTTGCACAGCGCGGCCATCTCCGCCGCCAGCATCCCGCCCATCGAGTGCCCGACGACGTTGGCCGAATCGATCCCCAATTCGTCCATCAACTGATGGTAGAAAAGGGCGGCGTCAAGAACATCGTCGATGTGCTCGTTGCCGGTCGACTCTCCGTAGCCGGGGAAGTGCGGCGCAATGACCTTGAAGTCCTTGCTCAGATCCTCGAGAAACGGATCGACGCCGGTGAGCCCGCCCGCGCCGTGCAGGAAGAGCAGCGGGTCTCCGCTGGAACCAAATTGATGCAGCTCGACGGAGAATTTGCCGTCGAGCAGTTTCTGCGTGGTAATCATTTCGCGCTGCGAACCTCCGACTGAATTCCCGCGGAACGGGCCTGGCCGTTGGCGCCGCGAGATTCGAAATGCAACGGCGCGGGCATCTGGATTTCGTTCTGCGGCAGGCGCTTAGGCGACCAGCGGTCCTCGAACTCGCTCCAAAGGTCGCGCATGTAGGGCATGACTTCCTTCGCGAACAGCTCGGTGCTGGCGCGCACCAGGTCGGGCGGCATCGAACCAATCTGCATCAGCATCATCAGATGCCCGCAGTGCAGCGTCTTCATCGCTTCCCTGAGGCGCTCGCGAACGGTCTTGGGCGAGCCGGCGATGATGAAGCCCTGGTCGACGAAGTCCTTCCAGGTGAGCCCGTCACGGCGCAGGTCGGCCTGTTTGCCCACCTGTCCGAGCAGACCGGCCTTGATCGTCTTCACCGTGCGGTAGCCGGGAGCGTCGGCGAAGCCGTTGTACACGTGCAGGCAGCGGTTGAAGAAGTAGTCGACGTGCGGGCTGTACAGACGCTCGGCTTCCTCGTCGCTGTTCGCCACGATGACTACCTGCGCAAAGCCCATCGCGTACGGATTGAGTTCCTTGCCTTTCTTCGCCATCACTTCCCAGTAGCCGTCGGCCACCTTCTTGCCGGCGATGTACCCGAAGTAGCTGAGAAAGCTGTACTGGTAGTCATGGTCGGCGCAGAAGTCATAGGTCTCGACCGAGCCGCCGCCCGGAATCCAGATCGGCGGATGGGGCTGCTGAACGGGACGCGGCCACAGATTGACGTAGCGCAGCTTCGTGTACTTGCCGTTGAAGGAGAAGATGTCCATCTCCTTCCATGCCTTGACGATCAGGTCATGCGCCTCGTAGTACTTCTCGCGCAGGGTGGCAGGAACCTCGCCGTAACAGAAGTTGTCGTCCATCGAGGTGCCGACCGGAAAGCCTGCAATCAGCCGTCCGCCCGACATCACATCCAGCATCGCAAACTCCTCCGCCACGCGAATCGGCGGATTGTAGAGGGCGATCGAATTGCCGAGCACCACCAGATTGGCGTTGCGCGTGCGCCGGGTGAGCGCCGCCGCCATCAGGTTCGGAGAGGGCATCATCCCGTAGCCGTTCTGATGATGTTCGTTCACGCCGAGGCCGTCGAAACCCATCGCGTCGGCGAACTCGAGCTGATCGAGATAGTCGTTGTACAGCCTGTGACCGACCTTGGGGTCATAGAGGTTGCGCGGGATATCGACCCACACGCTGCGATACCTGTCCTTGAAGTCCTCCGGCAGGAACCGGTACGGCATCAAGTGAAACCACGTGAATTTCATACGCTCATCTCCTTTTGCGCCTGCGCCACCCCGGTCAGGCTCCAGCCCGAGCAGCGACTGCTTGCGATTCGTTCTCCTTGATGGTTTTCGGGCGGCCGATGCCGGCCGCTCCGTTGGGTCTCGATACATGCGCCGCGTCGCGGGGTCCATTCAGCGTCAGATTCCCGACCAGGTGCGACTCCAGCGCTTCGTGGACGAAATGTTCGGGGTCGAGTCCGGTGATGTCGCGGAAGAAGTTGTCGTCGCCGAGCAGCATGAACGCGCCGTTTATGCTCGCCCACATTACCGCCGCGGTTCGCGCCGGGCCCATCGAGTTCGCAATCAGGCCCGCTTCGATCACCCGGGCAACGGTGCGCTCCCATAGCCCGAAGACTTCGTGGCTGAGATCGAGCACGCGCTGATAGTTGCGCAACTCCGAAGCGCGCTTTATCCGCCTGCTCAGCTTCGTCCATCCTGCGGACTGCTGGGTGAGAAACATTTCGCGCGACTCGCGGATATGGTCGAGATAGGCGCCGGCCACTTCGCGCAACTCGTCAAGCGGTGGCAGGTTGCCGGCCTGGATTGCGAGATAGCGCGCGCGAAGTTGGGTGATTCGCTCGACCAGCAGGCTCAGGAACAAATCATCGCGCGATGAAAAGTACAGGTAGATTGTGCCGACAGCGAGCTCTGCCTCGCGCGCGATCATCTCGATGGTGGAATGCTCGAGACCGTGCTCGGCGAAAACGCGCAACGCGGCGGCGAGGATAGCCTCGCTTCTGGCTCGCCTCTCGCGTCTATGCCGCTCCCGAACGCTCATTCCGCCTGATATGAAGGATCATTCATTTTCTGAACCCAAACTCATAGCTTCCCCGTGCCGGGAATGTCAAACGCTTTCGCCGCCGCCTATTGACTGAACCTGCCGAGCGGGTACTGTCATGTTCGATTCGTATCGGGAAAGCCGGTCCGATGCCGGCGCTGCCCCGCAACTGTAGGGAGCCTCCCGGAAACATGGGAGATGCTCCGAGCCAGGCTACCGAGCGGGTCGAAGAAGCCGATAGGACCTTCGCGGGTGAGGGAGGCTTCGGGCGGGCGCCATTCCAACCTGCCGCTATTCCCTTCCTCGCGAAGCAAGGCGCGTCAGGTTGCAGAAATCGATCCCCTCATATTCCGCCGCCAGGAGCGAAACCTTGTCGCAACCGCGATCACACGCGGTCGCGATTGTGGCTTCCGTCGCCGCGCACGCCGCGCTCATCGGCCTAATCGTTTATCTCGGCTCACGTATGCCCGAGAGCGGCCACGACTGGGTTCTCGCCTACGTTGTCGAGATGGGCGATGGAAACGGCGGCACGGCGGGCGGCGGTGGCAGGATTTCCACGCCGCTCACGATCGATCCGGGACCGATGCCGCCACGACCGCGGGATGAGTCATCGGTTGACGAACTGGAACGGTCCTTGCCCGCGGAGTCGAACGTCGAATCCGGGTTCATAGTCCTTCCAAGACCCGGGGCGATGGCGGGTCTTACCGCGGCGGCCATTCGATCCTACCGTCGCGCACCCGCTTCCGGCGGAGATGGGCGCGGCGTTGCGGTCAACGGTACAGGCGGCAGTTCGGGCGCAGGTGCCGGAGAGGGAAACGGCACCGGTGGCGATGGTCTGCAACTCGCCCACGCTGACTATGATGCCAGTCCTCCACCCGTTTATCCGGAACGCTCGCGGCGGCGATCGGAGCAGGGCACGGTCACCCTGCGCGTTCTCGTTTCGGCCAACGGTCTGGTCAAGCGAATCGAAATAGCGGAATCGTCCGGGTTCGAGGACCTCGACCATGCCGCCCTCGACACGGTGCGCGAGCGATGGCGTTTCGTGCCGGCCCGGCGCCGCGACGGGCGTTCAGTGGAGAGCTGGGTGCTGGTGCCGATACGTTTCGCCTTGCGCTAGCATGCCTCGAATTCGATCCGACAATATTTTTTAATATCGGGGCGCCGTGATATAAGCCGACGAAGGATGGGGGTGTTACGGAAATGACAGCCAAAACAAGCGTTTCCAGGGTCCTTGTCATCGGGTTTTTTACCGCCGCCTTCCTGCTTCCGACGACTGTGCACGCGATCGAAGTTAAGAAGAGTATCAATCTCGGGGGCGGCGGCGGAGGAGGGGGCGGCCCGGTTGCCAGCGGCCCGGCTCCGCGCAATCCGCTGACCTCCGCTCAGCAAAAGGCTCTGTTCGACACCGTCGCCAGCGACTCCGAACAGTTCCTTGCCCAGGAAAGCGAAAAAAAGTCGTCCGGCGAGCTTTATGTGGATCTCGACAAGGCGTCCTTCAGCTATGTTCCCAAGGGCGGCACTGTCGAGGCCAAGCTGACCGCCGCCGAGTACAAGCCGAAGAAGGATGATCCCAGCGCAAAGGGAACTCCGACCGGCAAGAAGAAAGCACTCGTGTTCAATTACAAGGTCGATGGAAGCAAGTTCACCGCGACCGAACCTCCCAAATGGGAAGACGTGGAAGCGACCGAGACCGCTTCGGCAAAAAAGAAGAAGTGACCCAAATCGCTTCCGGATGGAAGTCGTAAAATGGCGGCGGCTTACGCCGCCGCCATAGCGGAGTGGTGTGAAAAAAAGACTACAGGAAGACCTGAAGGCCGCGATGAAGAGCGGCGACAAAATCCGCACGATGGCGATTCGCGGCCTCCTCGCCGAGATCACACGGGTTGAAAAAGACGTCTGCCGCGAGGCCAACGAAACCGAAATAGTCCAGGTGATCAAGCGCGAGCGCGCCCGCCGTGAAGAGGCGCTTGAGTTCGCCAAAAGGGCCAATCGCGCCGATCTCATCGCACAAAACGAAGCCGAGGCCGCGGTGCTGGCGCAGTACCTGCCTCCCGAACTCTCGCAGGACGAGGTGCGCGCCGCGATTCGCGAGATAGTCGCGGGCGGCGCGGCCCAGATGGGACCGGTGATGAAGGCGTTGCGCGAGCGCTTCGGCGCCCGGCTCGACGGCAAGCTCGCAAGCGAACTCACCAAACAGGAACTCGCAAACAAGCCCGCCTAACAGCCCGCTATTGATGGGGAAAGCGATTCGCAAACGCTGGTCGCAGCGCCGCTGCATCGGTGGCGGGCTTTTGTGCCCGTGCACGACCTTGGATCAAGGGCTGACAAGCGTCCGGGACCCACGTAAACAGGCGGGAACCGGAAAACAAACGGTGTAGACAGGAGAGCCCCCGCCTGTGCCATTCTTGACCATGGCATTCTCGGTCCCGTGCGGCCGGAAATTGGCACGACAGCGGCGGTAGTCGACGTTACGCGCGTTCAAATCCTCCCGGGGGTAGGTGCTGCTGATGGCCCACAAAAAACCAGAACCGTTCCGGATCGCCGTTCCCGACCACGTGCTTGCCGATCTGAAGGCACGCCTCGAGCGTACCCGCTTTCCGGACGAAGTGCCCGACACCGGATGGGAATACGGCACGAATCTGGCCTACCTGCGCGAACTGGTTGAGTACTGGCGCACCTGCTACGACTGGCGCAAGCATGAGGCGCATCTGAACAGCTTCCGTCATTTCCGTGCCGAGGTCGGCGGCCTCCAGATTCATTTCATTCACGAAGAAGGCCGAGGACCTAATCCCAAACCGCTGCTGCTCATCCACGGATGGCCCGGTTCGATCTACGAATTCATGGACATCATTCCGATGCTGACGGATCCGGGTGCTCACGGCAGCGATCCCGCCGATTCGTTCACCGTGATTGCGCCGTCGCTGCCTGGTTACGGTTTCTCGGACCATGCTCGCGCCCGCGCGATGAACATCCAGGCGATCGCCGATATTTTTTTCAAGTTGATGACGGAGACGCTCGGCTTCAAGCGGTTTGCCGTTCAGGGAGGAGACTGGGGCTCCGCGATCGCCGCACGAATCGGCGAGGTGTATCCCTCCTACCTTTTCGGGGTCCATCTCAACATGATTCCGATCGGGCCGGCAGAGGGGCGCAATGCTCCGGAGCTCACGCCCGAGGAAAAAGTCTTTCTCGGCGAGATGGAAAAATTCCGCTCCTCGGAAACCGGCTACCAGTGGATCCAGGGGACCAAACCACAGACGCTTGCCTACGGACTCAACGATTCACCCGCGGGCCTTGCCGCGTGGATCGTCGAGAAGTTCCGGACCTGGAGCGATTGTCACGGTGACGTTGAGTCGCGCTTCACCAGGGACCAGTTGATCACCAATGTGATGATCTACTGGATCACGGAGTCGATTAACTCTTCGACCCGCCTCTACTACGAGGCGCGCCACCATCCGTGGCGCCTTAAGCCGGGAACGCGCATCGAAGCGCCGACGGCGATTGCGATGTTTCCGGGCGAGCTGGCCCGTCCGCCGCGCCATTGGGCGGAACGCGTACTGAACGTGAAGCGATGGACGGAAATGCCGCGGGGAGGTCATTTTGCCGCGATGGAGGAGCCGAAGCTGCTCGCGGACGACATCCGCGCTTTCTTCCGCGAGCAACAGTGAGCCGCGACCGGGGCGGCGGCACTAATCGTATTCAGCCGCGCGCGCCGGTCTCGGCTTCGTATTTCACGAGCTCGCCGTAGAGCCTTTCAACCTCGCGTCCGAGCCGCTCGTAGCGGGCGATCATCTCGTCCGCGTCCTTGCGCGCGAGGTAGAAATTCGGATCGTTCATCTCCTGCGCGAGCGCCGCCCGCTCGGCTTCCTTGCGTTCGATATCGGCTTCGATACGCGAGCGTTCCCTTGCCGCCCGCTCCATCCTTCGCCTGGCCTCGCGATCGACAGGAGGCTGGCGCTTCGGTTCGGGCCTTGGCGCGACGGGCTTGAAGACAGCTCCGTTGGATTCCGCCGCCGCGCGCGCCTCCATCTCGGCCTTCTTGGCGAGATAGTCATCATAGTTGCCCAGATATCGGATGGCGTGTCCCTTGCCGACCTCGATGACTTCGCTGACCAGTTCATTGAGGACGTGGCGGTCGTGGCTTACGATGATCACGGTGCCGGGGAAGCGGCGCAGCGCTTCGAGCAGTGTGTCCTTGGCGATGATATCGAGGTTGTTGGTCGGTTCGTCGAGCAGGAGCACGTTGTTGCGCCGGGCCAGAACCTTGGCAAGAGCGAGCCGCGCGCGCTCCCCTCCCGACAGAACGCCCACCCGCTTTTCCACATCGTCGCCCGAAAACAGCATCGCGCCGAGCAATCCCCGTATCTCCGAGGTCGTCATCCCCTGCGCGCTGTCGCTCAATTCCTTGAGGACGGTGTTGTCGTAGTTGAGCGATTCGGCGAGATTCTGGGCGAAGTACCCGGAAACGACCTTGTCACCGACGATTTTCTTCCCTCCCGAAAGCGGCTCCACCCCCGCCAGCAGCTTCATCATCGTGGACTTCCCGGCGCCGTTCGGTCCGACCAGCGCGATTTTCTGGCCGCGTTCGATCACCAGGTCGACGCCGCCGTACACGACCAGCTCGCCGTAGCATTTGATGGCGCCGCTGAGTTCGAAGACGCGGCGGGCGCTGCGTTCGCATTGCGGAAACGTGATCGAGGGCGGTTTCTCGGCGCCGACCGGTGGTTCGAGCCGCTCCATTTTCTCGAGCTGGCGGATTCGGCTTTGAACGAGGGCGGCCTTGCTCTTTTGGAAACGGAAGCGGCTGATGAACGCCTCCATATGCTCGATTTCCGCGCGCTGCTTCTCGTAGGCGGCCAGTTCGAGCGCGAAGCGTTCCTCGCGCTGCACGAGGTAGCGGGAGTAGTTGCCGGGATACTCGGTAAGCTTCCCGCGCGCGAGTTCGACCGTGCGTGTCGTCACCCGGTCAAGAAAATAGCGATCGTGCGAGACTAGGATGATGCCGCCCGTGTACGATTGCAGATAATCCTCGAGCCAGTTGCGGGCCTCGATGTCCAGATGGTTGGTCGGCTCGTCGAGCATCATGAAGTCCGGAGCGTCGAGCAAAAGCTTGGCGAGCGCGATCCGCATCCGGATTCCACCCGAGAACTCGGCGACGTCGCGTGCGAGGTCCTCCTCCTTGAAGCCCAGGCCGAACAGCACGGCGGTGGCGCGACTTTCCGCGCTGTAGAAATCGTGCCGTTCCAGTTCGTGGAGGATCTCGCCAAGCTCGACCAGCGCGGCGTCATGGGCGGGACCTGAATGCTCGCGCGCGAGAATTTCCTCGACCTCCCGACGGCGCCGGTCGAGCGCCTGAACGCGGTCGAGCGCCGAGAGCGTCTCCGCGAGCACCGATCGACCCCCCATCTCGGGCGCATCCTGCGCCAGGTACCCGACCCGGGTCTTCTGCGGGCGCACAATCCTGCCTGAATCGGGCTGCAGGACGTCCGCTATCAGCCTGAGCAGCGTCGATTTACCGGCCCCGTTAAGGCCGACCAGGCCCACCCGCGCGTCGTCGTTCATCGACCACGTCACGTGATCGAGAATCGTGCGCGCCCCGTAGGACTTGGTCAGATTGTCCAGCGCAAGCATCGTCGAACCCCCAATCGTACCAGCCCTCCGCAACCGTCGAAAGCGAGCCCGGCCGCCGCGCATGAGCCCGAACGCGTGAGTTGCGGCGCGAGCGGTAGTAGGATGGAGCCGCTTCGGGAGGGGCTATCAACGATGCCCGCTGTGCGCGACGGCGATCGCGTGGTGATCGTCGACAAACGGCTGTTCCGCGACGACGGCACGCGAATCTTCGTCGGCGTCGTCGAGGAATGTGACGACCGAATCCTGCGCGTGCGCGGCTTCGGCTATCACGTCAATCCGTACGAAATCGCCGGTACCGAACGCCGCGGCGAGGAGCGAGTGAGGGTGGTGTCGATCGACGCCGGGGATAACATCTATCTGCTTCCCCGCGAACAGAGCATCGATAACCTGCAGCTCAGGCGCTCGCCAAAAGCGATGAGCCTGACTGACGGGAAATTTGCGATGGACCTTAGCGACTTCCTGCCGCGCGCGTGACCGTCGATCATCCGGCCCGAACGAGCTTGCACTCGGAAGGACTTCCGGGTCCCCGGGCGAGCCGGCCAACTAGACCTGCTCGAGGAAGTCGATAATCGACTGCGCTGTGTCGGACGGATTGTCGAGCGGGACGTGATGGAACGCCCTGGGAATTTCGCGATAGTTGGCGTGCCGAATCTTGCGCACCATCCGGCGCGCCTTCCAGGGCGACACCAGGGTGCTCTCGGCCCCTCGCAGGATCAGCACCGGCATCCGAAGGTCCTTGATTTTAGGCTTTCGCATCCTTCCCTCGACCTTGCGCCATGCGCGCGTGTTCGGATCGAGCCGGAAGGCCCATTTTCCACCCGGCAACTGCTCGGCGCCGAGCAGGGCGAGACGCTCCTGCTCCTCCCGGGAGAGATAGGTGCCCGGAGGCTGAAGCCGGAACTTGCGCTTTATCGCGTCGGCGGAGTCGAGTTCGGGGCGCCTTCCGCCCTGCGCCTTGCGCCGCCATCGCCACATCAGCCGCCGGAACAAGGGCGGAGGTCCGTGAGGAGCATCGACGATGACCAGCGCCTCGAGCAGCTCGGGCCTGGTGGTCGCAACCCACTGTGCCACCGCGCCGCCCATCGAATGTCCGACAAGAATGACCCGGGTGCCGAGATGTTCGATCACTCCGCACACGTCGCGCGTGTACCATTGCGGCCCGTAATGGGGCGGGTTTGCCCACGAGCTTCTTCCATGACCGCGGAAATCGAGCGCGATCACTCGCCCGTACGGGACGAGCAGGGGAGCGACGGAATCCCACCAATGAACGTGCGCGGCTCCTCCATGGAGCAGGAGAAAAGTGTGTTTGTCCGGATTGCCGCCCCAGTCGAGGTAATGAAGCTTTACTCCTTCGACTTCGATGAACCTGCTGGTCGGCTCCTGCCATGCGGTAGCCGCTTGCTCGTGCGCCATGGCGGATAATCCTATTTGAGGCTTTCGAACGAGCATAGAATCCGCGCCGCTGGCGGGCGCGCGGCGGTGCGTGATAACAAACCTGATCGGATCGGACCCGGATGCGATCCCACAGGAGAGACTGACGATGAGCCTGAGACTGGAGGAAAAAAACGCTCTCATCACGGGCGGAGCGAGCGGAATCGGCCGCGCGACCGCCATTCGTTTCGCCGAGGAGGGCGCCAACGTTTTTGTCGCCGACCGCCAGCTTGCAGCGGCCGAGGAATCCGCCCAGAAGGTCCGTGCGCTCGGACGCAAGGCGATAGCGCATCAGGTCGATACCAGCATCGAAAGTGAAGTCGCGGCGATGGTGGATCGATGCGTCAAGGAGATGGGCGGCGTTGATATCCTTGTGGCGGCGGCCGGAATCTCGCATGCCCGCTACGGTGAGGAGGGAACGCCCGCGATGGGTCCGCTATCGGAAAAGCCGCTTGCCGACTGGCGCAAGGTTCTCAGCGTGAATCTGGACGGAGTTTTCCTTACCGACCGCGAGGTTGCGCGCGCCATGATCAAGGCCGGCAAGGGCGGCAGGATAATCAACATCGCTTCCGGCGCCGCCAAACTGCCAACGCCCGGCGTCGGCGAATATTCCGTAAGCAAGGCGGGCGTGTGGATGCTGACCAAGGTGCTCGCGGTTGAACTGGCGCCCTATGGAATTACCTCCAACGCCATCGGCCCCGGCTTCATCAACACTCCGATGACCGCGAACATCCAGCAGGCCGAAGGCTTCATGAAAGCGCTGCTCGAACGGGTTCCGCTCAAAAAGATGGGCGAGCCTGTTGATGTGGCGAATACGGCGCTCTTCCTTGCAAGCGAGGAAGGCCGCTATTACACGGGCTCGATCCTGCATCCCGACGGCGGGGTTGTGATGCAGTGAGTGTTGGAATGCGCGGAAAGAAGCGGCCGATCGCTCTTTTCCGCATCGTTGCAGCGGCATCGACGCTGCTTATCCTGGCCGCTGGATCGGCGGCCGCTCAGGAAGGCGGGCCCGCCGAGGCGGCTCCGAACGGCGGCTCGTCGCCGTCGATCGAGTTCCCTCATTTGCCGCGGCTCGTGGTCACGCCCGTTCCATCCTACGGGACGGCGCCGTTGACGGTGGGGTTCTTCGTATCGAACGCAAACCCTCAGTCAGGTGCGTTTGTCAGCTATCGCTTCACTTTCGGCGACGGACATGTGACCACGCTTCCGCCGACGCTCTTCTTCCACACCTATACCAAGCCCGGAAGCTACGTGGTCGAGGTGACCGGAACGACCGCCGACGGCTTCAACTCAACGGGATTTACGGGCGTCGTCGTGCGAGCGCCGCGATAGGGCTGTTCAATCTTGCGCGCCCTGTTCGGGCGGCACGGATGCGCCGGGCTGGTCGCTGAGAACGGTCACGTGGCCGGTGTGCAGGTCGTAGATTGCCCCTACGATTTGAATCTCTCCGCGCTTTACGCGAGCGGCCAGCGGACCCCATCGCTTCAGTCTCTGAACACCCAGCCGAATGTTTTCCACGGTTACGTTTTCCATCAGATCGCCGGGCATTCGCTTGGCCTTTTCGACTGCGGGAAGGATCGCCTGATCGATGACCGGGAATTCCGCCGTCTGTCCGCTCACGGCCGCCTTCACCGCGCCGCAATTGCGATGGCCCAAAACGACGATAAGCCGGGCGCCGAGATGGTCGACTCCGTATCGCAGGCTCTCCATTCCCGAAGGATCGGGCACGTTACCCGCCACCCGCACCACGAACAGGTCACCAACTCCCTGGTCGAAAACCATTTCAGGCGGAATCCTTGAATCGGAACAGGAAAGGATACAGGCGAAAGGATGCTGCCCCGAGGCCACTTGTTCCCTGCGCGCAAGGCCTTGGTTCGGATGCTCGCTCTTGCCATCGAAGAAGCGTTGATTGCCTTCCAAAAGCCGCTTGAGGGCCTCGGACGCCTCCACTTGCGAGACGGCGTTGGTGGCCCCTCGGAGGGGAGCAGGTCCAATCGCCAGCAGAGCCGCAGCCAAGGCCATGGAAACCGAGAGCGATCCGAATTTCTGCCTCGCGGTGGGTTTGGGCATGCCAGCGAACGTAGCATACGGGCTCGTTCAAGCCATCATCTGGCCAAGCGCATTCCCGGTTGACATCCGAACAGGGCGGGCCGGTATTCTGTAGCGCTATGGCGACGCTGACCAATCCACCATACTCGGTGATTCTGGCTTGCGGCCTCGTCCTCGCTGCTCAAGCCTGTCAGTCCGAGGCTATAAAGGCAAACCAGGAGATGGTTGAACGCCAGCAGCAACAGATCGAGGCGATGCAACGCGAAATCGCAAGCCTCAAGGCCCAGCGGACCTATCCCACTCCGCCTCCGCCCCCGGGGACCTGTGACAAGGCGGTGATGGCACAGGCGACCCGTCAGGGTGGCCAGAAGTATGCCGCCGGAGATTTCGAAAAAGCTCTTGGATATTACCAGGATGCACTCGCGGCGTGCCCGGGGGATGCCCGCGCCGAGCTCAACCTCGCCCGAGCCTACGATGCTTTGAAAGACCGGGACCAAGCGATATTGCACTACCAGCGTGCCGCTTCCACAGCCGACCCTTCGGAACAGTCCGTCCGGGATGAGGCCCGAGCCGCCCTGGACCATCTGGGCTTCGCCCCCTGAATCCCGCTCCATCGCCGAGCCCTTTGCCGGACATTTGGGAACAAATTTCCGGGGCCGATGGTTAATCGGTCTGGGGATGGTTTTCATCGCGGTCGATGAACGGACCTTGGGCGGCCGATGGGCCTTTCCGGTTCGCGTTCCGTCCCCCGAGATGGGTGAATGGCCGGAACGGTACAATACGGGTCGGACGCAGTCCTCGACGGCGTCATCGGACTACATCAAATCCTCCCGAGCCAGTATTTCGACGATTCTGGCGGACACCGCCTGACCGGCGAGCAGAGACTGATGCTGGCGTTGCTGGCTGACGCCATCAACGTCTATCAGCAGGGGGTGACCTCGCGGAGCACCCGCAAGCGTCTGCTCTACGTGGACTCGGAGCGATGGATTATGGCGGAGAACCAGAACCGCCATGCCTTCAGCTTCGAGACGGTGTGTGAGTCGCTCGGGATCAATCCCGCGGTTCTCAGGCGCAGGATGATCGAGTGGAAGCACAAGGTCCGGCACGGAGCGCCGGTTACCGCTCCCACCCATCATCTCAGGCTCAAGATCACCCCGCGCGCCAAGAGCATGAGCCATCGCCGGCGTCGGGGCCGCCCGAAGCGGCTGGCCGTCTGAACGCCCGGGAATCCGGCGTAAAAGGCGGCGCTGGATTTCTCCTTTCTTACGATATATTCATCGCATGCCGGTCTCTATGGCCGCGCGCGTCCATGGAGGCACGCGCGTGCTGCGAGGCCGTATTGCCACCCCCGGGACCATCCGGGACTCGCGGCGCGGCCGGCATGAATCCCGGAAGGAGTTGTCAAGTTTTGAAGGATCCATTCAGCGTTGAAGGCAAGGTAACGATCGTCACCGGCGGCGGGACCGGAATCGGCGAGTCGATCGCCAGGGAATTCGCCAGCAGGGGCGCCCCGGTCATGATCGCCAGCCGCAAGGTCGAGAACCTCGAGAAGGTCAGAGACGAGATTCGCAAGCAGGGCGGCAAGTGCGAGATGGTGCAGTGCGATGTGCGCGATGCCGCCCAGTGCGACGCGATGGTGGCAGAGACCGTCAGGCACTTCGGCCGCCTCGACGTGCTTATCAACAATCACGGCGCCAGCATCACCACCCCAAGCCTCAACCTCTCGCCCAACGGATGGCGGGCCGTGGTGGGGATCAACCTCGACGGAGTGTTCTTCTGTTCACGAGCGGCCGCGCGCCAGTTCATGGAGCAGAAGTCCGGCGGGTCGATAATCAACATCTCGTCCACCGCGGGTGTGCACGGATCGCCGGAGATGCTTCCCTACGGGGCGTCCAAGGCGGGCGTCATCAATCTTACGGTGTCGCATGCGGGTGAGTGGGGCACGCACGGAATCCGCGTCAATTGCATCGCTCCTGGACCGATCGACACGGAGGGAGCGGCGCCGCGGGTGTGGCCGAATCCAAAGGTCAAGGAGATGGTGGCGCGTTCACGGGCTCTGCGCAGGTTCGGCCGGGTCGAGGAAATCGCCTATCCTTGCATCTTCCTCGCCTCCGAGGCCGCCAGCTACGTCACCGGCGCCCTGTTAATCGTCGATGGCGGCCAGGCCCCGCGCGCAGTCGAGTAGGTTGCGGTTTGCTGCTAGTCTCTCCTTGGCCCCTTTTTGAGGCTGTTGGAGGCGTGGTGAGGGGGTTCGTCGAAACGCCCACTGAGACGGTTGACCTGATGGTCAGCCGTCTCTTTGCGGGCAAAGCGCCATCTCGCAATGACTCGGTGCTCGACCCAGGCTGTGGCACTGGGGCCTTCATATGCGGTGTTCTTAGGTGGTGCGAAAAGAACGGCAGGCACCCGCCTGTGATCGTGGGCGTCGAGTCTGACCCCGGACATCTTGCGACGCTGCGGTCGAAATTCAACGGCCTGCCATTCGTTCGAATACTCCATCAGGATTTTCTCGAAGCGGATCTGGGCGGGTTCGACTTCGTCATCGGCAATCCGCCCTACGTGCCGATAACTTCTCTTTCCGCGGGGGAGAAAGAACAATATCGTAGGTCGTTCGTTACTGCACGAGGAAGATTCGACCTCTATCTGTTGTTCTTCGAGCGGGCGCTGCGAGCACTGAAAAGGGAAGGGCGCCTGGTGTTTATCACCCCGGAAAAGTTCCTCTATGTAGAAACTGCCGCGCCTCTCCGGAGAATGATGGCGCGCATGTGGATTGAGGAAATCAGGCTGCTGGATGAAGGTACCTTCAACGGTTTGGTCACATACCCAACGGTTACGAGCGTAGTTAACCGGACTTCCGACGAACGCACGAGAACAGTCCTGCGAGAGGGGACCGTGCGATACTCTGCGCTTCCGAGAAACGGTCAGTCTTGGATGCCGGCAATATGGGGTGACACGGCGGACAGCGACGGTGTGCCGTTGGGAAGTGTCTGCAGGCGCATAAGCTGCGGTGTGGCAACCGGAGCGGATGAGGTATTCGTATGCGCTGCACGGGACCTGGACTATGAACTTCGTCCGTTCTCGCTGCCCACGATTGCGGGTCGTGATCTCGATCCTGAGAAAACCGAGCTTACATCCAGGTACGTAATGTTGATCCCCTACACGCGCGAGGGGCGTCTGCTGCCTGAACAAAGGCTTGGTCCGCTCGCTTCTTACCTGAAAAAGGCTCGTTCGCGCCTTTTGCGGCGCACATGCGTTGCGCACAAGGTGTGGTACGCGTTTCATGAAACGCCACCGCTCAACGACATTCTTCGACCGAAGATTATGTGCAAGGACATTTCGTTCCGTCCGCACTTCTGGGTCGATGCCGAGGGACTCTTTGTGCCGCGCCATTCGGCCTACTACATAGTGCCCAATGAGCCAGCTCTGACATCTTCGCTTTGCGATTATCTCAACTCGGATGCCGCTTACAGATGGTTGCATGCTCATTGTCAAAGGGCGGCGAACGGCTTTCTGCGGCTGCAGAGCAGAATTCTTCGCCAACTACCCGTCCCTGCGGGCGTGTTTGCAGACAGCGGGAAGGCCAGCCGGCGCTTCGACAAAATCCGGGCATATGGAGCAAAACGCCGAAGCGACCCCGCTACTCTCACCTTTGAATTCGGTCGATGACAACACCCTTCGATGAAGTCATTGCGCAGATTAGTCGCCGCGGTTTCCACAACCATCGCTTGGCGGAGCACTCAGATGCCGTGAGTTTGGGCATTCTTGGCGATTTGCAGGCTCACTGCCCGCCGCTAGCCGCGGATCTGAAGGGCGGTCGAGTTCGCCATTGGCTTAACGTTCCCGCTCCCGGCGCGAGAGGAAGACAGATTGATCTCATGATCGCCGAACCCAACGACGACGGTTCGCCGAACCTTGAGAACCTCCGCATCGGTATCGAAAACAAGTCTGTCATTACCGCCCATCGAAACCGTGATGCCCGCTTTGACGATCTGAACGAGGCGCTTCAGGTACTGCATCGCGTAAAACCTGACGCTGTCCTGGCAGCGACAGTGATTATTGGTCTGGCCGAGCGGGTACTCAACGTTCCGGACCGAATCAAGCCGTTCAGCAAGAATTTCGAAAAGCGCATACTTCCGCGCTTGTCCAAAGGCGACGAACGCCTCTGGTCCGAGTTTCCGAGAGCGATCAGTCGAAACAAGAAGGACGACCCCATCAAGACGCTTAGCAAGTTCCGTCAGCTTAGGGTCCGACGGCCGGGCGTTACTCATGAGATCGGGTACGACTTCGTGCTTCTGGTGCCGGTGTTTGTTGACAACGTGAACCCGCCTTCGATTCCTCGGCCGAATGCTTTAGGAATCGACGTAGACCGCGAGTATCAAACCATGCTCGATCAGATGTGCAAGGCGTATCATGCGCGCTGGCATCTCTAGGTCGGACCCGCCGGCGGCATGGGGCGCTTGTCGTGGCATGCTCGGTCGTGGTACGGCAATCTGGGTCTTTCAAGGCGCGGGCGCGATGGCGTCCGGCTTTAGGGACAACTTCGGAAGCGCGATTTAATCGCCAGCGAGAGGTAAACGCAAAATGGCCGACAAGAGCATCGTCGGACGCACCGGCAAACCCTTCAAAATGCCGATCGAATGGAGCAAAGTGCGCGAGTTCGCCCGCGCAATCAAGGATCCAAGCCCGCTCTATTTCGATCCCGAACTTGCCAAAAAAGAACTCGGCGGGATCCCGGTTCCCGTCACTTTCCTTCAGACCAGCGCGTTTTGGACTGACGAAAGTTCCAGCCCCGGCTTCGGCGGCTTCGACCTGCGCCGCATCCTGCACGGCGAGCAGGAGTTCGAATTCTTCAAGCCCATCTTCGTTGGAGATGTGCTTACGGGTGTGACCAAGGTTGCTGACGTGTACGAGAAGGAAGGGGGGCGGGGCGGCAAGATGACCTTCCTCGTAACCGAAACCGAGTACACCAACCAGCGGGGCGAGAAGGTTGCCGTCTCGCGCTCCACTCTCATCGAGACCGGACAGGCCGTTAAGGCGAACTGACGGCGCTCATTTCAAAAATCCGGAGGAGATCATGGCGGCTAAGCTCAAATACGACGCGGTGAAGGTTGGCGACGAAATTCCCAAGTTCGTGGTCGAAGGCGTTACCCGCCCCGACTTTGTCCGCTACGCGGGCGCATCTGGCGACTTCGTTCCTCTTCACTACGATCAGACTTTCGTCGAAGCGGCGGGAATTCCCACCGTCTTCGCGCAGGGGATGTTCACGGCGGGGCTGCTTTCGAAGGCCCTTACGGACTGGGCCGGGATCGGCAACGTGCGCCAATTCAAGGTCCGGTTCGCTACCCGCGTATGGCCCGGTGACACGGTGACCTGCACGGGCAAGGTGACCAACAAGCTCGAAAAGGACGGTGAGAAGCTGGTCGAGGGAGAGTTGATCGTCCTCAACCAGAAAGGCGAAGCGGCCATCAGGGGTTCCTTCCGCGCCGCTGCCGGCTGACAACCGCGACATCGCAACAGCAGGACTGACCTGACGGCGGCGGGCGGATGGTCTTTCGGCCATCCGCCCGCTCGCGCTAGATATTCGGATCGATGGCACAACCTCGCTACATCATCATCCACGGGCACTTCTATCAGCCGCCGCGCGAGAGTCCATGGACGGGGCTGATAAACCCCGAGCCGGGCGCGGCCCCGTTTCCCAACTGGAACGAGCGCATCCTAAGCGAGTGCTATACGGCGAACGCCCATGCGCACACGATGGAAGGGACGGTAGTCCACGTGCGCAACAACTATGAGCTCATCAACTTCGACGTCGGACCGACGCTGGCGCAGTGGCTGCAAAATCACGGGCGAGCCGCGTATCGCGCGATGGTGCGGGGCGACGCGCTCTCGCGCGAGCGGCTCGGTGGTTGCGGCAACGCCATCGCGCAGGCCTACAATCATTCGATACTGCCGCTACTTTCGGTGCGCGACCGCGAGTTGCAGATCGCCTGGGGAATCCAGGATTTCGAGTATCGCTTCAACCGGCGTCCGCTCGGCATGTGGCTTCCCGAGTGTGCCGTGGATGACGATACGCTCGCTTCGGTGGCGGCTGCCGGGATCAAGTTCGTCATCCTCGGTCCCCAACAGGGGCGCTACCAGGGCGAGGCGGCTGAAAGCCGGGCGGCGGGACCATTTTTGTGGAGCAATGGCACCGCCGAGGTCGCGGTATTCAGGTTCGACCGCGAGATGTCCTCGACGATCTCCTTCGGTGAAGGGCTCGAGGACGGCGCGCGGCTGGCCGAATGGATGACGGCGACGGCGCTGTCCTTGCCGGAGGGGTCGGCGCTGTTGTTCGCCACTGACGGCGAAACGTTCGGTCATCACAAGAAAACCGGAGCGGCGGAACTCGCCCGCGCCCTCATCCTGCTGCAGCGCCGCGACGACGTGATCCTGACCAACTGCGAGCAGTATCTCGCGGAGCACGGCGTTCGTGGACGATTTACCGTCGATTCCCCGAGTTCGTGGAGTTGCGAGCACGGGGTTGAGCGATGGCGGTCGGAGTGCGGATGCCGGCTCGAAGCGGGCACACGGCAGGACTGGCGCCTTCCGCTGCGCGAGGCGATGGAATTCGTGAACAATCATGTCGAGGCGGTTTACGATCGCTTTGCTCCGGGCCTGGTGAAGGATCACCATGGCGCCTTGCGACGCGCCATCCGCCTGCTCATCGATTCCGATCCCGCAGTTCACGAGAAGTTCTTTGTGGAATTCGGCGTGGCGGGAGAGGTGTCGCGCGCGCGATTGCTTCGTTTGTTCGACATGATGCGGGCGGGACAGGCAACCCTGACCAGTTGCGCGTGGTTCTTCGACGACTTTGGCGGCCCGGAGGGCCGCGTCGCGTTGCGATGGGCGGCGCGAGCGGTCGAGCTTGCGGCCGAGCACAGCCCAAGTATCGAGAACGAGCTGCTTCAGCGCCTGCGCGACATCCGATCCAATCGTCATGAGATCGGAGACGCGGCGACGTTGTATTTGAGTCTCAAGACGCGCGAGGCGCGCGGGAGGGTATGAGCGTGGCGACCAATCCCACGGGCAACATCGAATCCGTTCTGAGCGAAGGGCGAAAATTCGAGCCGCCCGCCGAGTTCAGTGCGCGGGCCGCCGTCAAGAGCGCCGCCGAGCACGAGGCGCTATGCCGGCGCGCCGAGGAAGACCCGGAAGGTTTTTGGGGAGAATGCGCCCGCAACCTGCACTGGTTCAAGCCATTCGACCGCGTGCTCGAGTGGGATTTTCCGTTTGCCAAGTGGTTCGTTGGAGGCACGATCAACGCCTCCTACAATTGTCTTGACCGCCATCTGAGCGGCCCCCGCCGCAACAAGGCCGCGATCATATGGGAAGGAGAGCCTGGCGACTCCCGGGTGCTCACCTACCAGATGCTTGCCGACGAAGTGGGCCGCGCCGCCAACGCCCTCAAGCAGCTCGGCGTGCGCGAAGGAGATCGGGTTGCCATCTACATGCCGATGGTTCCCGAGGCGGCGATTGCGATGCTCGCATGCGCGCGAATCGGGGCGATTCACTCTGTCGTTTTCGGCGGCTTCTCCGCGGAGGCGCTTGCCGATCGGATCAACGATGCAGAAGCGAAGGTATGCATCACGGCGGATGCCGGATGGAGGCGCGGCTCGCAGGTCGAACTGAAGAACAACGTCGACGAAGCCCTAAAGCGATGCCAGTCGGTCGAAAAGGTGGTCGTGCTTAAGAGGGTCGGTAACAAGATCGAGATGCGCAAGGGGCGTGACGTGTGGTGGGACGAAATCGTGTCCGGCCAGAGCCCGCGATGCGCCGCCGCCGAGCTAGATTCCGAACATATCCTGTTCACCCTCTACACCTCGGGCACCACCGGTAAGCCCAAGGGCGTCGTTCACACGACCGGCGGGTACCTGACGCACACGCTGATGACCATGACGTGGGTGTTCGACCTCAAGGAGGAAGACATCTACTGGTGCACCGCTGACATAGGATGGGTGACCGGACACAGCTATTCCGTGTATGGACCGCTTGCCGCGGGGGCGACCGTGGTGATGTATGAAGGCGCGCCCAACTATCCCCACGAGGATCGCTTCTGGCAAATCATCGAGAAATACGGCGTCAGCATCTTCTACACTGCACCCACCGCGATCCGCACCTTCATCAAATGGGGCGATTCGTGGGTCAAAAAACATGACCTGTCGAGCCTTCGATTGCTTGGCACCGTCGGTGAGCCGATCAATCCCGAGGCGTGGATTTGGTACCGTCGGACCGTGGGGGGCGATCGGTGCCCGATCGTGGACACGTGGTGGCAAACCGAAACCGGCGGCATCATGATCGCCCCGGTCCCCGGGGCGATAGCGACGAAGCCCGGCTCCGCGACCCGGCCCCTGCCGGGAGTTGCCGCGGAGGTCGTCGATCACGAAGGCAGGCCCGTCGGAGCCAATCAGGGCGGGCTCCTGGTGATTCGCCGCCCGTGGCCCGGGATGCTCCGGACCATCTTCCGCGATCCGGAACGCTACAAGCAGCAGTACTTCAGCCAGATCCCCGGATGCTACTTCACCGGGGACGGCGCGCGCCGGGACGAGGACGGATACTTCTGGATCATGGGCCGCGTCGACGACGTCGTGAACGTCTCCGGTCATCGCCTCGGCACGATGGAGGTCGAGAGCGCGCTCGTTTCCCATCCCACCGTCGCCGAGGCCGCGGTGGTCGGGCGCCCGGACGAGATGAAGGGGCAGGCGGTGGTGGCGTTCGTGACACTGGAGGGAGGCCGCAAAGGCAACGAGCAACTCAAGGAGGATTTGCGCAAGCACGTGGTAAAGGAGATCGGAGCGCTGGCGCGTCCCGACGAAATTCGCTTTACCGATGCGCTGCCCAAGACGCGCAGCGGAAAAATCATGCGCCGCCTCCTGCGTCAGATCGCTTCCGGAGACCAGACGCTCGGCGACACCACCACGCTGGAGGATCTTTCCGTGCTCGCCAAGCTGCGCGATGACGAAGAGTAGCCGCCTCGGTCAGCCAAGGAACCGCGCCAGGAACGACAGGCAGCGATGCCAGGAGTTCAGGTTGGCGACGTGATTGGCGTGCGGCGATCCGCCCAGCGCCATCATCCGCTTCGTCAGCGGATGAAAGATCTCGGTGATTACCGGATAGTACGGGAACCGGATGAAGTGTCCAGCGCCCGCATAGCTGACGTGTTCGTACGGATGCGGAAAGCCGCGCGAATTCATCCGCTGCACCGCCATATCGGCCAGATTCAGCGACGGCCACATCCGATCGTCCGTCGCCGAGAACATCAGCACCGGCCCATTGATCTTTTCCACCTCGATAGCGGCTCGCTCCGCGCTGTCCCGGTTCTTGAGTGATTCGAGGAACCAAGGCGTCATCGGCGCGGGATTCATGCTCCACAGCGAAGGGTCGGGCGCGGCGGGTTCTATCGCCGCGATCGCGCGGCCTCGCCACGTCCACGCCGGAAGCGTCGGAGTGGCGCCGATTCCGGGCCATACGATAGCGCTCGGCACGTAGGCCACGACGGCTTTGATATCCGGGAACATCGAGGCGAGCAGCAGGGCGAGCTCGCCGCCTCGCGATGCGCCAATCACGGCCAATCGATCGGTCTGCACCGCCGGATTTCGCTTCATCCAGTTGAGCGCCCGCTCGAAGTACTCCAATGGTATCTCGGTCAGGGTCGTCGGCAGGCCCGGCACCATAAAGTAGGCAAGCGAAAGGACCGCGTAGCCCCGAGAGGCCAGCAACGCCGGTTGATCTTCAGCGAGACCCCCACCGGAACCCCCGACGAGGAGCACCCCCGGCCGCGGACCGCCGTCGAGATGCATGAAAGTTCCATGGAGTCCTTCGTCGCGGATTTCGCGGCGGATAATGCCGGGTACCAGAAATCGCCGCGTCAGTTGAGCGGTGGCGACCGCCGTGCCATCGAGTTCGGCGGCCAGTTGGATTTGGACGGGGTCGGGCCGGATGATCGAGAAGCCGCCGGGTTCGGCTGCTTCATCGTCGAGGCGCATCGACCATAGAGCGCCATTGGGATCAGGGCTGTCCCAGGTGCCTGAGATTGGCGCTTGCACGGCCATATCGACTGTCCCGGCGACATCGGTCTCGAAGGTTGCGTGAGACGACCAGCGCCGCTGTTGAGCGTCGAACGCGGTGGCTTTGAAGGTGACCTCGCGCCGGGGCGGAAATCCGGAAAGACGAATTCGAACCGGTTCGTCGTAAAGAGAGTCGGCCGGCTCCGCTTCGATCTTCATCGTCTTCGCCTAGCATACGTGCGAGCGCCCTTGAATCCCCCCGGATGATGCGGGGGGCGAGGGGGAGAGCGTGCCTACGGATTGGGCAAAGGCGGGTCAGCTTGCTGATAAGGTGCGGGCGCGGTATTCTTAAGTCCGACAGTGGGCCTCTGCCCACTTTTTTGTTGGATTTGTTTGCTAAAATCGGCGCGTTTGGCTGCGGGACGAGGCGATGGACGTAATCGCACTGCATCCGATCGCGGCAAGAGTCGCGGAACTTCTGGAGCCGCACATCGAGCGCCAGGGATACGAACTGGTCTCCGTTGAGTTCCGCAAGGGAACCCGAAGCTCGCTTCTTCGCTTGCTGGTGGACAAGCCAGGAGGTGGAATCGGGCTCAACGACCTTGAGCAGCTCAGCCCCGTCCTGGGCGACCTGCTTGACGTGTATGATCCGATCGAAGGGCGCTACACGCTTGAGGTGTCGTCGCCGGGTTTGAACAGGCCGCTGCGCAAGCTTGAGCATTTCGAGGCGGTGCGCGGTGGGCGCGTGAAGGTCAGGACCCATCATGCGCTCGACGGACGCAAGTCCTTCATCGGCAAACTGGTCGAAGTAGGTCCCGAGGGGATCGAGCTCGACGACGAGCCGAGCAGGCGGCGCGTGGCGATCGCCTACGAAGACATGCAGGGAGCCAACTACGAGTACGATTTTGGGGATTAACTTTATCGCGGTGAACATGAAAGCGGGCGAGGCCGGCGATCGCGCCGCGACGCAATCGAGACGGAAGCGAGCAGGCTTCGGGGAGGCGCTATGCAGGTTGATCTGAATCGGGTCATCGAGCAGGTCTCCAAGGAAAAAGGAATCGACAAGTCGATCGTGATCAACGCGGTCGAGGAGATGATGCATTCCGCGGCGCGGCGCACCTTCGGCCCCGATCGCAACATCGAGTCACGCTACAACAACGAGCTCGGCGAAATCGAACTGTTCGAAATCAAGACGGTTGTCGAGAACGTAACCAACCCTCACGCCGAAGCCACGCTGGAAGAGGCGCACGCCAAGTACGATCCCGAGGCGCAGGTCGGCGACGAGATTCTAATCAAGCTCGACACGGCGACGATGGGGCGGATTGCGGCGCAGGCTGCCAAACAGAACCTCATCCAGCACATCCGCGATGCCGAGCGCAAGCAGATCTACAACGAGTTCAAGGACCGCAAGGGCGAGATCGTCTCCGGAATCGTTCAGCGCTTCGAACGCAAGAACATGATCGTCAACCTCGGACGCACCGAGGCGATTCTTCCGGAAAAGGAGCAGATCCCTCACGAGCGCTACCGCCAGGGTGATCGAATCCGCGCGCTCATCCTGGACGTGGACCTTTCGGAGAAGGGCCTTTCCATCGTCCTTTCGCGCACTTCCAACGACTTCCTGATCGGGCTGTTCACGCAGGAAGTGCCTGAGATGTACGAAGGAATCGTCGAGATCAGGCAGTGCGCGCGCGAGCCCGGCGGTCGCGCCAAGGTCGCCGTTTACTCCAAGGACTCCGACGTCGATCCCGTCGGCGCCTGCGTCGGAATGAAGGGGACGCGCGTCCAGGCGGTCGTCCAGGAACTGCGCGGCGAAAAGATCGATATCGTGCCGTGGACAGACGATCAGGCAGAGCTGGTTTGCCGCGCACTTGCCCCGGCCAAGGTCTCCAAGGTGATCATCGACGAGGACGAGCACGCGATGGAGGTGATCGTTCCGGACGATCAGCTCTCGCTCGCGATCGGAAAACGCGGACAGAACGTGCGCCTCGCTCACCGGCTTACCGGATGGAAGCTCGACGTGCGCAGCGAGTCCGAGGCCGAGGAAGAAGCCCGCGCCGCTCGCGCTTCGCTCAACGCCATCCCCGGCATCGGAGACATCAACGCCGAGTTGCTCTTTCAATGGGGTTTCCGGTCCGCTGAGCAACTGGCCGAAGCCGACGAGGAAAATTTCGAGGTGGAGGGTATCAGCCCCGAACGTGCCCGCCAGATAATCGCGGCCGCGCGCTCCCACGTCGCCGAGAAACGCAGGCAGGAAGAGGCGCGGGCGGCAGCCGAAGCCGAAGCTGAAAAGGCGCGCGCGGCGGAAGCTGCCAAGGCCGCCGTCGATGCCGCCGAAGCGAAGGAGCGGGATAGCGAACCTCAGGCGGAGCAGAAGTCCTGAGCCGCGGTCACCGAACAACGGGCGCCGCCGAATTGCCGCCGTCGGAGGCGCCGGCGATGGTGCTTCGGACCTGTCTCGGATGCATGGCGCGGGATCGTAAGGATGCGATGGTGCGAATCGCGATGCGCGACGGGATGCCTGTCGCCGATTTCGAAATGAGGGCGCCAGGCCGCGGCGGTTACCTCCATCGCCGCCTCGAATGCCTGGAACGATTCGTGAGGTCGAAGGCCAAGGAGTTCAGGTCGCTCCGGGCCCGTATAAGTCCCGAGCACAGACGGTTGCTGGTACAGGCAATCAGGGAGCGACTGGATAGAGAAGCAGCGCTCGAATAAAATGATTAAGATGGCGCGAAAGCGGATCAAGACTCTTGCCAATGAATGGGGCGTCCCGGTCGAGGACATCCTCCAGAGCTGCGCTCGCCTCAGGCTTGGCCATGCCCATTCCGACTCGAGCCTGCTCGGACAGGACGAAATCGACCGCATAAAGGCCGATCTCGACGAACAGGCGCATCGGGCCGCGGTCTTGCGCCGCGAAACCGTCGTCGAAACCAGTTCGGGCAAGATTGTCGAAAAGCGCCTTAACGCCACCGTGATGCGCCGTCGGCATGCCGAACCCGCGCCCGCGCCAACTCAGGCACCCGAGCAACCCTTCCATTTCGAAGTCGAAAAACCACCTGAGGAGCCTTTTGTGGCTCCATTCCTTGAGGAGAGGCCCGCGGCGGTCGAACCTCCCACGCCGTTCCTGGAGCCGCAAGCTCCTTCGGCCCCGGAGGCCGTCATGGCCGAGCTCTCCACGCCGCAATCATCGGTGGCTGCCGAAGCGCATCGGGAAACACCGCCGGTAGCGGTTGTGCCGCCTTCTGTGCCGGAGCAGCCGGGCCAAACCGTCGCGGAGCCGAAGCGGGAACCTCGCCGTGTCGAGCACGAATCTCCTCGACCCGTGCCGGCACCCTCGGCTGAGGCGCGCAACGGGTCGCCCAGGCCCGCGCCGCAGCCGCTTGGCGACCGTCGTGCGATCAATCTCACCAAGACCGCGGCGTCGGCTCCATCGCTCGACGACGGGCAGCGGGGGCCGAAGGTTCTCGGAAAGATCGATTTGCGGGCGAAGCCTGCGCCGCCCGCGCGTCCCACCGGTACGGTTACCCGCCCGGGTCAACCGTCGCGTCCCGGAGGGCCGCCCCGTTTCGGCGGCGAACCGATGATGCCGCCGCCCGAGGCGGTCCAGCCGCCCGGCACCGGAAAGCCGGCAGGTCGCGGCGTAAAGAAAAAGGTCGTAAAGAAGGGCACCGTCGATTTTACCGCCGAGCGCGAACTTCGCGGACTGCGGGTGCCCAAGAAGCGGCGCGCCCTTCCCGGCAAGGAACAGAAGAAGACCGAAATCACCACGCCAAAAGCCTCCAAGCGCGTGGTGCGAATCACCGAAGGCGTCACCGTTGGCGATCTGGGCCGCAACATGGGGGTCAAGGCGGGCGACCTCATCAAGAAGCTGATGGAGCTTGGTCAGATGGCCACGGTCAATCAGGTTCTCGATGTCGATACGGCGACTCTTCTTGCGAGCGAGTTCGGCTACAGCGTCGAGAATGTTGCCTTCGACGCGGAACAGGTCATCGAGGAAACCTCCGAGGAGACGCACGGCGAGTCGCTGCCGCGTCCGCCGGTGGTCACCGTGATGGGTCACGTCGACCACGGCAAGACGTCGCTGCTCGACGCGATCCGGCATACCAACGTGACGGCCAAGGAATTTGGCGGGATCACGCAGCATATCGGCGCCTACCAGGTCAGCGCGCACGATCGGCTGATAACGTTTGTGGACACTCCCGGCCATGAGGCGTTCACGGCGATGCGCGCCCGCGGCGCCAAGGTCACCGATATCGTCATCCTGGTCGTCGCCGCGAACGAGGGCGTGATGCCGCAGACGGTGGAGGCGATCAATCACGCACGAGCGGCCCAGGTCCCGATTATCGTAGCCATCAACAAGATCGACCTGCCCGAGGCCAACATCGATCGCGTCAAGCAGCGGCTGACCGAACAGGGGTTGATACCCGAAGACTACGGCGGCGACACTATCACGGTGCCTGTCTCCGCGCGCACTGGTGAAGGAATCGAGCGGTTGCTGGAGATGGTGCTGCTGCAGGCCGACGTGATGGAGCTCAAGGCGAATCCGAACCGACCCGCCAAAGGCACCGTCATAGAATCGCAGCTCGACCGCGGTCGCGGTCCGGTCGCCACAGTCCTGGTGCAGGAAGGCACGCTTCATCAGGGCGATCCCTTCGTGTGCGGAGTCAGCTACGGCAGGGTGCGCGCGATGCTGGATCATCGCGGCGAGCGGCTTGCCGAGGCGGGTCCTTCGACTCCGGTTGAGATCTTCGGCCTTTCAAGCGTGCCCGAGCCGGGCACCGCCTTCGTGGGCGTCGCCGAAGAAGCCAAGGCCAGACAGGTCGCCGAGTATCGGCGCTCCAAGCAGCGCGAGGGGGAACTCGCAAAAACCAGCAGGATCTCACTTGAAGACCTCAGTCAGCGGATGGCCGCGGGCGAAGTCAAGGAACTCAAAGTTATCCTGAAAGCCGACGTGCAAGGTTCGGTCGAGGCCTTGTCGGATGCGCTCACGCGGCTCTCTACCAGCGAGGTCAAGCTCGATGTAATTCACAGTTCCGCGGGCGCGATCTCCGAAACCGACGTGACACTCGCGGCCGCATCCGGCGCGGTTATCCTCGGATTCAACATTCGCCCCGAGCCGAAGGCAGCCCAGCTCGCCGAAAAGGAGGGCGTCGAGGTCCGCCTCTACACCGTTATCTACGAGGCGATCAACGACATGCGGGAAGCGATGGAGGGGCTACTGGCGCCGACCTACCGCGAGAAGCAGATTGGGCGCGCCGAGGTGCGCAAGGTGTTCAACGTCCCTGGCGGCACGGTCGCCGGTTCGATGGTCGTGGACGGGAAGGTGGTGCGCGGCGGTCGCGCCAGGCTGGTGCGCGACGGCCGCGTGGTATGGGAAGGCAAGATCGGTTCGCTCAAGCGCTTCAAGGACGATGTGCGCGAGGTGCAGACCAATTTCGAATGCGGTATCGGGCTCGAGAACTTCAACGACATCAAACCCGGCGACTTCATCGAGGCCTTCGAGCTCGAGGCGGTTCTCAGGAAACTCGAGGCGCCCAAGCCCGAATCACCGCGCGGTCAGGCCTCCGCTGAGAAGCAGCTTCAGACCTGATTCGATGCGCGCCGCGTGGGGCGCCGCATGCGGGTCGCAGGGGAGGGGGCAATGGTCGTCGGCGTATTGCGGCTAACTCTTTTCCTGCCGGAAAACCATTCGCTCAAGGGCAAACGGCAGGTGCTCCGGGCCATCAAGGACCGTGTCCGCAACAAGTTCAACGTCTCGATTGCTGAGTCCGACGGGCACGACATGTGGCAGCGCGCGGAACTCGGCATCTGCCAGGTCGGCAGCGACCGCTCGTTCGTAGACAGCGCCCTGCGCGAAGTCGTGAACTTCATCGACTCGCTCGGGCTGGCGCCTCTGGGCGAGGAGCAGCTCGAAATCATCAACTGCTAGGACGCGCGGCGTCGGGCTGGAGACAAATCTGTGAAGGAAGGACGGCGATCGGAACGCGTCGCCGAGCTCGTGCTCCGCGAGCTTTCGGAGATGCTGGTTCGCGACCTGAAGGACCCGCGGTTGCGCGGCGTTACGCTCACCGGCGTCACGATGGCCGATGATCTCAGACACGCCCGCGTGTTTTTCTCGCATATCGAGGGCAGGGCGCGGGCGGACGAGGCGATTTCCGGGTTTCGGAGCGCTGGAGGCTTCATCCGCCGTCAGATTGGCCGCTCGCTCGGACTTCGCTATACGCCTGATCTCGATTTCGAATTCGACCCCGGGCCGGAGCGCGCCGCGCGTATCGGGGAGCTGCTGCGCGACGCCAAGGCGCGCGAGTGATTGTTTATGGGATCCTTGAGGATCCTCTTGAATTTCTCCCGTCGAAATCATAGTTATCTGCTGAACGGTCGGTTTCATTGAACGTTCGTTTAGGAACCGGCCGCGTGGGTGTTCGGCCATGATGCGTCGAGACCCGGATGGCGCGACCTCTCGAACCGGCGCGGCGCCTCTGGCCGTAACCGTTCTCGACCCAACCCGAGACTGGAGGGCCGGTCCTGCCTGATCAGGGCCGGTCCTCCCCCCTGACAAGACATTCGACATTCGCGGCGGGCATCACCTGCCGCCGCGCATGAACTTACAAGGAATCGCTCCGTAGGCTAAGCTGGATGGTTCCGCGATGAACGGGATTGCCATCATAGACAAGCCGGCGGGAATCACCTCGGCCGAGGTCGTCCGCAGGGTGAAGAAACTCGTGAGGCCCGCGCGTGTCGGTCATCTGGGCACGCTTGATCCTTTCGCGACCGGGGTTCTGCCGATTCTCATCGGTGAAGCAACAAAACTCGCGCCGTTCATGGAGGGAGGCGACAAGCGCTACCGGGGTGTTATCCGCCTTGGTGCCGAGACCGACACGCTGGATCCCGAGGGAGCGGCGGTGCGAACAGCCCTGGTTCCTCCATTGAACCGGGAAATCCTCGCACGGTTGGAGCATCAGTTCACCGGCCGGATTCTTCAGACGCCTCCGACCTTCTCCGCGATCAAGCGCGCCGGCGTGCCGATGTACAAGCTCGCACGCATGGGAGTTGATGTCGAGCCTCCCCCGCCGCGCGAGGTCGAGATCAGGTTCTTGAAACTTGAGGTGAGCGAGCCGGACATGATCGCGTTCGAACTGGTCTGCTCGACCGGAACCTATGTGCGCGCGCTTGCGCGGGATTTGGGAATCGCAATCGGTTCCGCCGCCCATCTGGCGGAACTTCGGCGTCTGTGGAGCGGCGGCTATTCGATCGAGCAGGCCGTGCCCCTGGACGATTTCCTCTGCGCGCTGGGATCGCCGGGCCTGCAAAGCGTTCCAATCATCACGCTGAGCGACGCGTTGCCGGGAATTCCTGCGGTCCGAATCAAGCCCGAGCAGGAGCGCCGCCTCCGAAACGGAGATTCGTCCGCGCTCGATATGATGGCGCCGGCGACGGAAGGGACCTTCAAGGTGCTGGATGAGGCCGGCGGCCTCGTCGCCATCGCGCGTGCGACTTCGCGGGTCACTGCAGTCATTGAGCGGATCTTTAACCAGACCGCCGGCTCAGACCTCTGAGCGCTGTCATGCGCGGTGGGTCGCGTCGGGACGGGCGGCGCGAGTTGGCCGCGGCGGCTATCATCGTGTAATTATCCCACCATGAAGATCGGACTATTCGGAATCAACAACGGACTATGCGCGTTTCCTGACACCGCCGCGACCGTGGCTCGCGCCGCCGAAGCGGCCGGTTTCGAAAGCCTGTGGACGGGAGAGCACGTGATTCTTCCCGATCCCCAGGTGCCTCCGTCGCCGGTACCTGCCGATTATCCGATGGACGATCCTGCGGTGGCGCTTGCCTTCATAGCGGCCCACACCAGCAGGATCCGTCTCGGCACCGGCATCATCATCCTGCCACAACGCAATCCCGTGGTTTTGGCCAAGCAGCTTGCTTCGCTCGATGTGCTCTCCAAAGGGCGGTTGATATTCGGAATAGGGGTTGGCTATCTCAAGCCCGAGTTCGATGCGATCGGGGCGCCGTTCGATCACAAGGGCGCGCGAAGCGAGGAGTATCTCGCGGCGATGATCGCGCTGTGGTCGATGGAGAAGCCGGAATTCAACGGCCGATGGGTTCGGTTCAGGGGCGTCAATGCAATGCCGCGCCCCGTCCAAAAACCGCATCCGGAAGTCGTTTTCGGAGGGCATACCGCAGAGGCTTTCAGCCGCGCCGCCAGACTGGCCAAAGGATGGTACGGTTTTGCGCTCGACCTTGAGGGTGCGAAGAAGTGTATTGACGGGTTGCGCACCGCATGCCAGTCGGCCGGCAGGAAGTTCGAGGAACTCGAGATAAGCGTCACGCCTCGACCTCCCGTCGATCTTGACGCGGCCCGCAAATTTGCGGATGCAGGGGTTCATCGGCTGATCCTGTTGACGAGAGCCACGGACGAGAAAGGCCTCCTTAAGGAGGTGGATTCGATCGCGACGAGCTTGGTTGGAAAGGTGTAGGCATCGTTACGAAGCGTGGAGCGGCAGGTGTGCGTTTGAGATTCTGCGCAATTAAGGCCTCTAGTGGGAAATTATAGCTAAAAGTGCTGATTTTTGACCTTTAACTGGCACCTGTTGCTTCCAGACCGCCAATTTCCCGTCACGAGTGTCAAAAACTCATCACTTTTACCGCCTTGACCGTACAATAGAGGCCGTTTTATCTAGGTAATTCTCAAGTGGGTTCTCGGCACGTTTCTTGCCTTACATTCGGCCGTAGTTTGCATTGACTGCTTTAGGCTCGCAAGGAGGGGCAACGAATGAAGGGTGAGAATGCACACGTGCTGACGGTGAAGGAACTCTCGGACTATCTCAAAGTCCATCCTTCGACCATCTATCGACAGCTAAAGCGGGGGAATTTGCCCGCTTTCAAGGTCGGGAGCGACTGGCGGTTCAATATCGAATCGATCGACCGCTGGCGCCTTGAGCAGGACAGCTACAAGGCGTCCGCCTGAGTTCCAATAGATCCTCGCACAGATGGGGCGCAGCTTGGCTGGATGCCGTGCTGCGCCCTTCTCATTTTCCGGCTCTGATTCCGGTCTCGTCCGTCGCGGCCACGCCAAGATAATCGAACGCCAGCCATCCCCGCAGCGGATCTACCCTGCTTATTCTGACGGTAACCGGGGTTTGATCCGGAAGAGGCGGCGCGCCCCTCAGCGTTCCTCTCACGGCGAATTCCGCCAGTTCGGCCGTTGCTCCATCACGGAAGGCAAATGCCGCCAAAGAGCTATCCATCGCATGCCGCTCGAGGTAGCGGAGGATCCAGTAGCGTTTTGCTCTGCGTTCCAGCTCCCGTCCGCTTGCTTCGGCGCTTTCGGCTCCGGCAAGAACCGTAAGCAGCTCGTCGACGTTGTATGGTCGCGACTTTTCGTTCGACAGTGCGGACACAAGTTGCCGTTGCAGGACGAGATCGGCATAGCGCCTGATTGGCGAGCTTAGCTGCGCGTAGTAGTTTACGCCGACGCCGGCGTGGAATTCGGGGTAGAGTGAGAGGCGGGGGCGCTGAGCCTCGCCTCTCATTTCCGGCTGCACGCGGAAGATTATCGGAATCCGATTTTCGGCAGCATAACGCGCGGCGACGAAGTTGCTCAGCACCATGAACTCCGCGACCAGAGCCCGGCTCGGAGAATCGCTGTCGAGTACCCTGATTTCGATTTCGCCGTTCCTGACGGTGACCTTGGGCTCCCGCCTGCGCATCAGGACGGCTCCGGCAGTGCGCCGCCTTTCCCTAAGCCGCTCGGCAATCTCCCGCATCGCGCGCAAAGACTCGGCGACCTCGCGCTCGCCCTCGCCGGTTTCAAGAACGCGGTCGGCTTCCGCGTAGTCGACTCTTCTTGCGATCCGGATGCGCGCGGGATAGATGGAGGCCGCTTCGAGTTCGCCACCGGCAGAGATGGTGAGGTCGGTAACAAGGACCGGCCGCTCCTGGTTTTCCATGAGGCTTGCCCGGTCGCACGAAATGACTTCGGGCAGCATCCGGATGGTGGTTTCGGGTAGATAGACGGTGGTGGCGCGCGATGCCGCTTCCTGGTCCATCGCGCCGCCCTTGGCCACGAAATCCGCCACCATCGCGATATGCACCCGAACGCGCAATCCGCCATCCTTGAGCGGTTCGCATGAGAGGCCATCGTCGATTTCCAGCGTGTCGTCGTCATCGATGGTGACCACGTAGCCGGTATCGACGAGAGGGCGTTCGGGGGCGACCGAACCGCGCGCCTCGTTCATCACCTCATCGCTGAACTGCGGGCGAAGGCCCGCGATGAAGGCAAAGCGCGGCGCATCGGGCCTGGCGCCCAGCCTTTCCAGGATCTCAAACGATGCTTCGGCGGGATCGACGTCGGGCGCCGCTGCCGTGAGGATTTGGGTAAGTTCGCGGCTTCGGGTCGCGGGATTGCGCAGGTAGCGCGCCAGTTCATCCGTCAAGGCCTCCGTCTCGGCGGAGGGTTCGGGGGTCGCACCGCTCAGGATCTCCCGGATCATCGCCTGCATCCGGCGCGACTCCTCGCTGCGGCTGCGGATGCGGTCCTGCTGTAATCGCAGCCGTTCGACCTGCTGGGGAGATCGCGGCACGAACTCCAGGTGGCGGCGAAGGAAGAACAATCTATCGTTGAACAGCGCCTCGAGCATCACGGACGATGCAGCCGAGGAGCGAGTGCCGAAGAACAACTCGGCCAGTTCCGGGGCAGTGAAGCTGCGCCCCTGCTCCTGGGTGACTTCCCACAGGAGGTTGAGGTCGAGTTCGCGCGCGAGCGTCTCACGCTCGGCCTGAAGGGCGGCGATGGCTGCGGCGGTCTGTTCCCGCGACGGACGGCGGTCCGGATGGTGTAGCAGGACGAGGTCGCGCAGCACGAGCCGTTCGTGTCCGGAAGCGTCGACAACGGCCAGATGGCGGTCCTGCTCGCGGACCACCACGCCGGCCTGAAAACGCCCCTGGTCGAGGTATTCGACCATCGTCCCACACAATTTTCCGGTTGATGGCATCTCAAGTTTCATTTTGACGATGCCCCGCGACAAAGACTATATGGAAGGGCTGACCGATGGCTCGTATCGAAATCGATCTGCCGGACGAACTCCGCAACGACCTCCAATCCGTCGCCGACGCTCTCGGTATCGCGACCCTGTCAGAGGCGGGACTGATCGCGATTGCGGACTGGACTTCGCGGCGCAAGGCCGAGTTGGACGACAAGGATCCGAGCCAGAGATACTTCGTCAATGAGGCACTAGATGAACTCATCGCAAAGCAGCAATCCAAGAAATAACTTCCTCCTGCGCATGGCGGTCTTCGGGGCCGCGCTTGCACTGTCCGCGGTCTCCTCCGGCGCATTCGCGGCCGGCAAGTCAAAGGGGGTCGACGTCGAAATTCCTTACGAGGCTGCCGTTCTCAAGACCACCTCGCTGGTCGCGCCCCAGTACGTCAACGCCTCCAGCGGAGGCATGGTCGTATCCGACGCCGCTGGCGGAGTCTATTCGGTCACGATGGCGGGGAAGACCACGGAGTTGGCGAGCAAATCCAAACTGAAGCATCCGGGCGGCGTTGCCGTCGCTCCCCCCGGCTTCGGCACCCCCGGAACAGTTTATGCGCTTTCCTCGGGCGACGATGCGAACGGCGCCTGCGAGGTCGATGTGCTCGACGGCTCCGGTGGCGCCGCCACGTTCGCTAAACTCCCCGACGCGGGCGGAGGAAAGCCTACGGATTGTCGTGATCTTGAATTCGGCGCGGCAGGAACGCCCTACGCCGGAAAGCTTTATGCTGCCACCGCAGGCAACTCGGTCATCTACGCAATCGACTCCTCCGGGAAGGCATCGGTGTTCGGCGCCTTCGACAAGCCTCTGGCCTTCGACCTGACCGCGATCGGATTCGCACCCGCGACCGATCCCAAGGCGCCCAACATGATGCTGGTTGGGATGCGCCCGAAGACCGGGGCCGCCTCGGCGAAGTTCGGTCGCATCGGCATCATCGGCCCGGACGGAAAACTCAAGGATGATCCCTACCTGGTCGGGTTCATCCGTCCGACCGGTTTTGGTACTTCGCCCGCCAGTTGGGGCTCATACGGCGATACGTTCTTTATTGCCGACTACGGAAAGCCCGCCGGCGACGGTGGAGCGGACGACGGATCGCTCTATCGCGTATACAAGGGCGTTGCGCGCCCGTTTGCGAGCAAGCTCGCCGATCCGACCTCGATGAAGTTCATCGGCAACAAGCTCGTCATCACCGATCCCTCCATAAAGGGAGGGCCCGGGTCGGGCGGCATTGTCGTGATCTCCTCGATGTTGTGAAGCGGGCGGCCGGGCGGACGTCTTTCGGACGTTCGCCGGCCTTATGGTGACAGCCGTTCGATCTTCCATCGGCCGTCCTCGCGGCGATAACGAAGACGATCGTGCAGGCGGTTTGGTCGTCCCTGCCAGAACTCGATGCTATCGGGTGCCAGGATGAACCCTCCCCAGTGAGGAGGACGCGGAACTTCGTGATTGACGAAGCGATGCTCCATCTCGCGCATCGAACGGTTGAGCACATGGCGGTCGGCGATCGGCTGACTTTGATGAGAAACCCATGCGGAGAGTTGATGGCTGCGGGGCCGGTCGCGAAAGTAGGAATCGGACTCTTCCGATGAGGTTCTGGAGACGGTGCCCGTGATCCGCACTTGGCGCTCAAGTTCAGGCCAGTAGAACACAAGCGCAGCGCGGGGGTTCTCGGCCAGATCCCTGCCCTTGCGGCTTTCGTAATTGGTGAAGAAGGCGAAGCCGCGCTCATCGACCCTGCGCAGGAGCGCGATTCGCGCGGACACCTCGCCCGCGCGATTTGCCGTTGCCAGGGTCATCGCATGTGGTTCCTCTACTGCTGCATCCATCGCCTCGTTCATCCACTTTCCGAACTGAACGATGGGGCTTGGGTCCGCGTCTTTCTCGTCGAATTCGCCCCGTTGGTACTCCTTGCGCGAGGTGGAGATGAAATGATGCACTTTGTGGTGAATCTGGCCCATGCGGATGCGCCCTTCGCACGCGCGACACCAGGTACCCGGTTCTTGCGCCCAAATGCTTTGTTCGTTGAGCGCCAGATATAGGACTTTTCAAGGTGCACTGCCAGAACAGAGCGGCATGACGCGCGAGCCGAACGTGTGCCGCGAAGACGCCGAAGATGACAGGGCCGCATGTCTTATGACCTGCGGCCCCGTTGCGTAGTAGCGGATGGATAGTTACTGGCTGGTGGTGGTAGCGCAGGAAGGCTCGCTCGCCGGCGCATAGTGGGGCAGAGGATTGGGCGCCGGGCTGGTTCGCGCCACCTTGTTCTTGGTTCCCACATAGACCAGCACGGGCTCGTTCTCGGGAGGAGCGGGCCATGTAGCCCCGCCGGTTCCCGTAAGCCATCCTTGGGCATCGCCACCGGCGCCGAACACAGGGCAGGTTGAACGTCCCGGCTTATACGATGGGTCATTCAACGTGATGCGGTAAGTGCGACATCCCTGTGCTGGGCAGTTGTAGTAGGACTCTCCGGTGCTGACCCCGTTGGCGTTTTGCGGACAGAAGGGAGGGTCATTCGCGGCGCCCGTGCAATTTCCCAGCGGCGAGGGACCGACCGCATTGGCATCGGTCTGTGCGATCCACAGATACAGCATCCCGGTGCTCGGATCGTAGAAGTACTTCGACAAATCAGGCTTGCCATTCAGTTTGTGATCCGTGGTCATGTCGCTTAGCGAACCAACCAGATCCTTCGTCTTGTCCAGCGTTTTCTTCGGATACAGGCACGCCGGCTGTCCCTGCTGGTCGGTGATTTGGTCAGTTCCGGCCGGGCACGTACCGTTGATTCGAAGGCTCACGCCATCGGTGGGGCAGCCGTCGGATCCCATGTTGCCGGTGTTTTGGGCATCGAGGTTGAAGCACGATTGGGTCGGGCGGGCCAAGCCGCTGAGGTTGTTGAAGTACTTGCGCAGTTCGAGGTCGGTGGGTTCGAATGTGCCGCCTCCCCACGACTTATAGCCTTGCGTTATCATAAAGGCCTGCGCGTTGGCGGGATGATTGCCCTTGTCGTCGCTGTAGCAAATCCCAAGCTGAATATAAAAGGGGTCGGTCGAACTGATGTTGGGTTTGACCGTGTCGACCAGGCTTACGTCGACGACATTTGGAATTCCCACACCCGAACTGCCAAGCCCCGGCACCGTGAAGGGATCCGCGCGCACCACGTAGCCGTAACCGCTGGTCACCTTGGGCTCCCATACGCCGAGGCCGTTGCGGCTGTGCAACTGCATGTCCCCGTGCTGGCCGAAATCAAGGGTCGTTTTGTAGAAGGTCAGCAACTGGGTGTGATCATTCGCGGGCCATGGCGGGCTGGTGTTGACGGGGAACAAAGCTTCAAATTCGAGTTGACCGACGCCGCTCGGCGCCATCGTGGCCGTGTCGCGCCCTTCCAGGTCGACGTTCTGTTGCCCGATCGCCTTGCATTCGTCAACCGAGTTCGAGGAGGCGTTGAATGGCAGGTTGTTGAGCGAGATCGGGAAGGCGCCGTCGATCGGATTGCCCTGCGAATCGCCGACTCCGTAACCGCTCAGCGTGCCGTCGAGATCAAGGATGGCCGTGTTCCGGTCTCCGTCGTTGAAGGAACCCACGTTAACCTTGTCGGTGAACACCTGATGGCGGAGGGTGACGTTGGTGAAGGTAAGCTTCTTGGAGCTCGCCGCCGTTGGATAGGCGCTCTGATTGCTGTCGAGCCAGCCGATCGCGGCGTCACCTTCGTAGTGCTTGTATGCGTTCACGAATACCCAGCTCGCGAGCACGTCCTTATCGGTCTTCGTGAGCAGCGAAGACGGATCGGCGAGGAAGTTCACGAAGCGGTCGCCCACGATCAAAGGCGGACCGTCATAGCTCATGAACCCGAACATGTTCCAGTCCGGGTTCGGATAGCCCCGCTCGGTAAATTCGCCGCCGGTCGCTATTCCGTTCGCCGGCACGGTTTGGTCGATGCATCCGAATTGGGCGCCTCGCACCTGCTTTCCACTGATCAGGACCTTGGAGCCGCAGGGCCCGAACCGGTCCACATTGTTCTGGCTGATGCCAACCATCGTCGAATGAGAAAGCAAGGACCAGACTCCGGGATAGTTCCCGTCGGCGCCGCCCGAAGTAACGAACGAGATGCTCCGGCGGTTGGTGGCCATTCGGGTGTCTTTTAGAAAATAGAAGACGGGTCTCAGCCAGATGGCTCGATCGCGGATGCGGCTTACGGTAAATTTGTCGAATTCACCGACAACCGGATGGTTCTTCGGATCTTTTTTCGCGTTCTGGTATCCGAATATCGAGTCGGCGGTGCTGAGTTCGAATTGATCGTCAATGAGCCCCCGGTAGCATCCGTGTCCTCGGTTGCTCGTGAATTCTCCGTGGAGGCCCGTGTATGACGGACCTATGGGTATGTACTTTGCCGCATTGAGATTCGGGTCGGGCGGAGGCGCATACCAGTACGCCGAGCCCGTGTCCTGGCATCCCGCTATCGAGTTGCCGATCAGCTTGGCGCTGGGATTCAGTATCCAGAAGCCGGTGGGCGGCTCGAAATACACCACCTTGGTGGGGTCGGAATTGCCAGGATAGCAGGTGATGGGAGTTGGGCCGGGCGGACCGGAACTGTTGAATTTGCCGTCCGAATCGAAGCGGCCGCAGTTGCCGCGAGTGGTGACGAATTGAATCGGAGAACCTGTCAGCACGTATTGGCTGTCCGTATCGAAGACGTTGAACTGGTCGAAGGGTGTGGTTGAGACGTTCGGCGGCGTAAACATGTTGTCGCCTATCCAATAATAGCTCTTGATTAGGTTGTCGCGCGTCTCGTTGCCCGTGCCGGTGGTATTGACGTCGAACGAATGGCTCATCGCCCCCATTCCAAGGTTGCCCCTGAAGGTCACATTGGCTTCGTCGCCAACCTCCTGGTAGAAGATGTGCCCTGTAATTCGGGCGCACACGTTGTTGGTATATGAGATGTTCTGGGTGGAGTGAGTGGTGATGCACTTGTTGTAGCTGTGGTCGATACTGTTGGAGTCGATCAGTTTGTCGGCGTCTTTCTTGGAACTCAGATCCTGATCCATATGGAAATGGATCGGGTAGCTGCCCAGTTGTTCCTTGCCGAACTTTTGCAGCTCCACGCCCTGCAGAGCGACCGCATTGAAACCCTGCAGAAACCTGAGTTCCCCGCCCCAGTGTGAAGATAGCTGGTTGCCTTTGCTGTCCTTTTCGTCGCTGTCCGAGGTGAGGATTATGTTGCGGCTGATCAAGCCGACCTCGGCTCTCTCGTCCACCCCGAAGTTTTTGTCCGCCCCGGCCGTATAGTTTGCTTCGGTTGACGGGTCTCCGGGATCGGGGCCGCCGAAATGATAGAACTTGAGGCTTTGATTCAGGGTTATCTTGGAGCCCGTGGCTCCCGCATGATCGGTGTCAGGGCCAACGCTGTTGATGCTGACGAACTCCGTTTCCCAGGGGCTGAAGCTCGTGGTGGCGATGGCGATCCAGTCGCCGGCTCGCCAGGCGCCGGTCCCGGTATCAACACGTGCCGCGGTATAGATGACGTTGCCGGGGGCGGTAGCGGGGGCCAGCACGCCGTTGGCAGAGGTGAACTTCTGCGGATCTCCGGCGGGCTGCCTCAAGTAGGTCCAGTTTACACCGTTTGGCGGCACCCCTTTGAGACCGTACATGCGAAGAGTGCCGCCACTCTCGACCTGTATTCCCTTGGTCCATCCGGGACAGGCGTTCTGGGGATTGTTGAGCTGTCCGCAGGTGGTCGGCTTGTTGCCGACAAAGCGGACGGTAACGCTGTTGAAGGCGCTGACGGTGCCAATAGGGCAGGCGACGTCTCCGATCTCAAGGTTTCCGAAGACGTCAACCCCGGTCGTCACCAAATTCATTCGAAAGGCGTTCTTGTCGAAGAACTTAAGTACGGCCCCTGCCTTGATCGTGATCTTTCCAAATCGCTTGCCGGTGGCATCCACATAGACCTTGTTCGCACACTTGGTATTTCCTCCGATTACCAGGTCTCCGGTCTGGGGATCGGTGGCGCACTTGGAGATCGGGTCGAAACTGCGGTCCACCTCGCAAGCGGCGGGAACACTGGGAGCGAACGGAGCGGATGCAAACGGAGCGGGAGCTTGCAACTGCGGCGCCTCAACCACCGGGTGCTTTTTCTTCTTGTTGCGATGGCCGGCGAGGGCCGGTGACGCGGTCATCGAGACCGAAAAAAGCGCGGCAATAATCGCGAGCGCGAAGCCGGCGAGCGACATTCGCCGAATCGAGCGAACCGTGCCTGTATGCAGACCGGCGAGTTGCCTGCCAAATGCCTGAGCCATGGTTTTCATCACTGATAAACCTCGTACAAGGCGGAGTAGGACCGACCGACGCTGTACCGTCGCCTATTTCCTGTGTGTCTTGCGCTTTGGTGCCCCGAACAACTGCGACTGCAGCATCTGTGCGGGAGTGTTCGCCGCGGATACCGAGAGCGAGGGGACGGGATAGAACTTCACCCCGTTGCCGTTGTCGCATCGGAACGAAGTGGCGGCGGCGGCACAGGTGCCGGCCGGCAGAGCGGTCGCGATCGCGTCGGGATTTTTGTGGAATGTCGCGAGATCGATTTGCGCCAGGAAGGGGCTGAACTTCCCGAGCACATAGCCAAGATTGTGGCAGGTATCGATCGCCACGCCGTATGGAAACGTTGCCGCATCAAAGAGCGTTCCATTGGGATCGTTGGGAATCGTCGAATGCACACTGCTGACTTTCGTGTCCTTCAACTGCTTGACCGGCGCCGCCGGCAGCGAGAGCAGCGAAATCTGATTGGATTCATCCGCGGTCATCAGCGCCTTGTGGGTGAGCGGGCTGATCGCGACGCCGGGCATTCCCTCGGCTCCCGTGCCGGTGTCGTGGTTGATCGAATTCGGCGGCGTGCCTCCCTCCTGGACCTGACAGTCCTGTGTCCCGGCCCCGTTGAAGGTCGAATGATTGAGGTTGACGATCGAAGCGGTCGCCGATTCGAAATTTCCGAGGACCCAGATGTTCGTGGTCGGGTCCACGGCAATTCCGTCGGGATCGGCGAAGAGGTTCTTTACGTTCTGGTCATCCAGTTCGCACGGAATCTGCTCGGGGACGTTCAGGTCGAATGCCAACAAGATCGAAAACAAAGGGTCAGACGACGCAAGCGCGACGTTGCGGCGGGGGTCGAGGCCGATGCCGTTGAGATCGACCAGAGTCAAAATGAACGGACCGAACTCCTGGGTGGCAAAATCGAACACAGCCGCCCCGGTGCATCCGCCAACCCCGTTCGCACAATCCAGCGCATCGCTCATGGACACCAGCGCCGTGTTGTTCTTCGGGTTCACGACCACCCCGGACGTCTCCGAGGGACGGCTCCCGGTAGGAAGCGGGATAACAGAGGTTATCGACAAGTCATCTTCGTTGATCAGAATTAAAGAGCCTGTGGTTATCACGGGGTCAGCCAGAACCAGCACCGTTCCGCTTTCGATATCGACCGCAGTCGCGCGGGGCAGTGCTATAAGGCCGATATCGATGACCCCGACGAGCGGATCGCTTTCATCCGGATCGACGCTCAGATCGAGCACGGCGACCTGTCCGTGCCCGTCATTGTTGAGGAACTCGAGTGGGATATACGCACGCTGGCGTTTGCAGTCGATCGCAATCAGACTTGAATTGGTGGCCACGCTTGCCGTCGCGGTGGTCTGACCGCCGCCGCTGCTGCCGCCGGTGCAGCCCGCCAAAGATGTGATCAAGGTGGCGCACATGAACGCCAGAATCAGTATGCCTGAGGAGCATCTGTCCGATATCACCTGCGAGCCTCTGCGATGCGAAGGCTTACGGACCTCTCGGAGGAAGGTACAAGGCGCTTGGGCGCCCGAGGAGGAGTGCTCAAAGACCGCTTGATTCATCTCGATAACCTTTCCCGGGGCCACTCGAACCGCGCAGATACCCGTGGTAGGTGGAAAGCGACGGTGGACTGGATGATGGTTTCGGCGCCGCTCCTGGTCGTAGCGACATCCGGATGGTTCAACCCTTTCAACTCCTTTCAGTTCCGACCCGCACGTCATCGAAAGGGAGGTTCGGTGCGTTCGGGATATGATTTTGCGCCGAGTCTGGTCCAAAACCGTCAAAACGCAGACCCAATCGAACCAAAGCATCCCAAGGCTGGGTTTTAGGCGCAATTATTGTCCTTTCTTCGCTTCCGGCTCGCGGATTTAGAGCAATAGAACTAAGGTTGGTATATTAGACGGCACGCTACGGAGGGAAAAGTCACGGTCGATTAGGAAACCCTAAAATATTTCTAAAATCGACCGATTCATTTCGAGTGCTTTTTCGTCAGGATCAGCGAGCGTATGAGTGACGCCTACTGTTTTGGGCCTTACCGCCTCGACCTCCGTGAAGGATGGCTGTTCAGAGGCAAGCGCAAGGTGTTCCTCCGTCCGAAGACATTTGCCCTGCTTGAATACCTCGTCCTGCGAGCCGGGCAGCTCGTAGGAAAAAACGAACTCCTTTCAACGTTGTGGCCGGATGTGGTCGTTGACGGGGCGGGTCTTGCCGTGTGCGTGCACGAACTGCGCGATGCGCTCCGGGACGATCCCCAGAATCCACGCTTCATCGAGACCCACTACCGGAGAGGCTACCGGTTCGTCGCTCCTGTAAACCGCGAGAGCGGTTCCGAGGAGAAGCCGGAGGAGAATCAAACGCCGGAACCGGAACCGGGTCAAATTTTCGTGGGCAGGGCCGGCGAACTCTCCACGATGCTTCAGTGCTGGAGGCGAGTGCTCGACGGGCAGCCGCAGATCCTTTTCGTGATTGGCGAAGCCGGCGTGGGCAAAAGCACGCTGGTCGATCGGTTCGCAGCACGGATAACCGCATCGACCTCCGCAATGATTGGAAGAGGGCAGTGCGTTGAGTTCTATGGCGGTGGAGAGGCTTATCTGCCCATCCTCGATGCGATGGGGCGAATCTGCCGCTCCGAGGCCGGCAGAGACTTCAAGGAGATTCTGCTTCGACACGCGCCCACTTGGGCGGCCGAGATGCCCGGACTGGTCGAGGATGAAGACGTCGAGGCGATGAGAATTGCGGCGGCTTCGGCGACGCGCGCCCGGATGATGCGCGAGCTGGCGGTTGTCCTCGAACTCTACACGGCAACACGTCCGCTGGTTTTGGTCCTCGAAGATCTCCATCTGGCGGACAATTCGACGCTTAATTTGATTGGATGGGTGAGCAGGCGGGTGGAATCCGGCCGCCTGCTGATTGTCGCTACGGCGCGTTCGGGCGAAGAGCGTCCAGCCGCGCGAGTGCTCTGGAACCTCGTGGCCGATCTCGCGCGCTACACATCCTGCGTCGAACTCCGGCTCGATCCGCTGGGCAAGGCCGCGGTCGCGGAGTATGTCCGCCGCAGGCTGGGCGCCGAAGCCATCTCCATTAAGATCGCCGATAAGGTCTTTTGCCGCACGGAAGGAAACGCGCTGTTCATGGTCAATCTTGTTGACCATCTTGTCGCGCGCGGCGACGGCTTATCCACGCGCCCTTTCGATACCATCGAGGTGCCCGAAACGGTTCGCAAGATGGTCGAGAAGCAGGTCGACCTGCTCGATCCCGAGGACCGTCGTCTGCTGGAAGACGCCAGCGTAGCTGGCCTGGAATTCACTCCCGGGATGCTGGAAACGGCGGGCGATGAAGTCGGTGGAGAAGCCGAAGAGCGCTGCGAGCAGATGGCGCGCAACGGCTCTTTCCTGCGCAGGGTTGGAGCCTCTCTGTGGCCTGACGGCACCGTCGGTACGCGCTTCATGTTCCGCCATGCCCTCTACCAGGAGATCCTTTACGATCGGGTAAGCACCCCCCGGCGTGTCCGGCTCCACAGGAAAATTGCGGAGCGTCTGGAAGCGGGATGGGCAGGACGAGCCGGAGAGGTCGCCGGCGAACTCGCGATGCATTTCCAGCGCGGCGGGGATTGCCAACGCGCGGCCCGCTACCTGGAGATTTGTGCACAAACGGCGCTCAATCGCTCCGCGAATGATGACGCGATCGCCTATGCCGAGGCGGCGCTTGCCGCAATCGCATCACTCCCCGAGCATTCATCCCATCCTGCCGACGAGCTCAGACTCAGATTGCTGTTGGGATCGGGGCTGATGGCGCGATGGGGGATGGCGGCGCCGGCGGTCCGGATGGCGTATCGCCGTGCGCGCGAACTCGTGGAACAGATCGGCCATATTCCTTCGACCGCGCCGGTCCTTCTCGGGCTCGCCAAGTACCATCTCGTGCGATCCGAACTGGACGAGGCCCGCTCTCTTTCGGATTCCTGTCTCGAGATCGCCCAGAGTTCGCAGGATCCGGATCTGCTTCTCGAAGCGCATGTGATGCTCGCGGCGGTCCTTTACAGCCGCGGAAACTTCATCGAGTCCCTCGCCAATGCGGAGAAGGCCGACGCAATCTACGATCCCGGCAGACATCGGTTGCACGCGCTCAACTACGGGCTCGATCCGGGGGTCGTGGCAAAGATCTACGCCGGGATGTCCCTGTGGCGGATGGGGTTTGCCGACCGGTCAAGAAAGAAGGCGGCCGAGGCCATGGCGCTCGCCGAAAAGCATGGACATTCGCACACTGTATCGACGGCGCTTACGATGGCGGCTTCGATATACGAGCGATGCCGCGACTGGCCGGCGATGGGGCTTCTGGCGGACAAGCTGGTCAGCTATTCCGCCGAAAAGGAACTGCCCTTCTGGCATGGTTGGGGCATGGTCCTCAAGGGGCAGGCGCGCCTTGAACTCGCTGACGATTCCGACGGGGCCTCGTTGGTGCAGTCGGGGCTCGCCGAGCTCGAGGCTTCCGGAGGAAGCTCGCGGCAAGCGGAAATAGCAAGCCTGCTCGTGCAGGTTCGACGCGGCATCATAGGCCCCTCGCGGGCGCTCGAGATTGCGCGGCTTGCGCTTGAAACCGTCAAAAACAACGGCGAAGCGACCGACCAGGCCGAAATCGAACGTACCATCGGCGTCCTTCTCCTCCAGGAACGCGGAGCAAGTCCGGAAGCTGAATCATCCAAGGAGGCGGAAGGCTACTTCCTCGCCGCCATCGAGACCGCGCGGCGTCAGGGGGCCCTTGCCTTCGAGCTGCGCGCGACGATGGATATCGCGAGGTTGTGGATGCTCAAGGGGCAGCGCGCCAAGGCGCGCAAAAGGATGATCGAGACCGTGAACCGATTCACCGAGGGCTTCGATACGGGCGATTTGAGGGAGGCGCGCTCCCTTGTTGAACAGCTTGCCGCCTGATGTCTATCGCCAAGGCTTGCGAAGGCTTTCGGTATCGCCCGTCTCCTGGTTCACGAGCACCATCTCCACCTGCTGATAGCTTCCTTTCGGGAAGAACACGTAACCGCTTACGGTGAAGTTCCGACGAACTTCCTCGTGCTGGAGCGCGACTGAGCGAATCTGTTCGTTCGCCTGCTGATCGGCCTTGTGCTGGCCGCGCGAAGCGCCGCTGAACATTCCACTACCGCCGCCGATCGCGGACCCGAGAGCGGCTCCCGTGCCCGGGCTGCCCAATGCGGCGCCGGCTATAGCGCCGATGCCTGCGCCCACCGCTCCGGCTGCGACCCCACTAACCGCGGCGCTGGTCAGCGCGGCCTTGAGCTCTCCTGCTCCTCCGGCCTGCCGGGCGGCCTCTCCAGGAGGCAGCGGGGCAACCCTTTCGCCGGCATCGTTGATCGCGAAGATCTGGCTTGGAACCACCAAGCGCGGTTCATCGGTACCGTTGGCGATTGAAACATACAACGGCTGCACCGTGCCCACGGAAGAAGCTGCCTTGATGCTTACTAACAAGCGACCTGTTTGAGGCGTGGCCACGACTTGAGGGGTGTCCTTGATCGGTGCTGATCCGACACCGCAACCCGCGATCCCCAGAATCGCAAGGGCCACAAAAGCCGTCGATAGCGAGGGCGACCTCGATGCTGGCGGTAGAGGATTCATCGTTCCTCCAGATAAACCGACAAGCTGCGTTCGCGCTTATAAGAATATCACACACTGTCGGCAAGATCGCGAGATCGGCTTTGATCCTCTACGCCCGCCGCCG
>Ga0070741_10001736_pt1 | contig 63188 bp, 63 predicted proteins | sample Coa_R1_4_FD_66440 | JGI IMG/M metagenome (GOLD analysis project Ga0070741, IMG submission 66440) | Surface soil microbial communities from Centralia Pennsylvania, which are recovering from an underground coalmine fire - Coalmine... | ecosystem: Environmental > Terrestrial > Soil > Unclassified ...
GAATCGGAGAAAAACACGCGTTCGAGTCCGTCCGGCAGCAGATGCGAAAGGCGCGTGGCAAGGCGCAACGCCTGTTCGTGGACCAGCCCGCCGAACATTACGTGCGGCATGGCGGCAAGCTGCGCCTCGATGGCCTGTACAATGTGCGGGTGGTTGTAACCGTGACAAGCCGTCCACCAGCTTGCGATGCCATCGATCAGCTCGCGGCCGTCGGCGAGCACGATACGCGTGCCCCGCGTCCGGACAACCGGCATCGGCGGGCGCACAGTCTTCATCTGGGCATAGGGCAGCCAGACATGTGCAAGGCCCGGATCGTACCACCCGGGCGCGCTGTATTTGCTGCTCTGGCCCGTCATTTGACGTTTCCCCGCCCTATTCGTGCTAAGCATTTGGCCTCAGCCGTGGCAAGAATACCCGATGCATTCGCTTAACGCCTACGCGCAAGACAAGCTCGCCTCGCTCCGGCAACGGCATCTCTACCGCGAGCTGAATGAAACGCTGCGCGAGGATGGAATATGGGTCGAGCGAAACGGCCGTCGCCTGCTGTCGTTTTCCTGCAATGACTACCTCAACCTGACGCAGCACCCCGCCATCAAGCTCGCGGCGGCTGCCGCCATCGAAAAATACGGCGCTGGCTCGGGCGCCTCCCGCCTGGTGACCGGTAACCACCCGCTGTATGCGAGGCTCGAAACGCGTCTCGCCGAGATCAAGCGTACCGAGGCGGCCTGCGTCTTCGGCTCGGGCTATCTTGCCAATACCGGCATCATTCCCGTGCTGATCGGACCTAGCGGGCTGGTGCTGATCGACGAGCTGTCGCACGCGTGTCTTTATGCCGGTGCGCAACTGTCGCGCGGAGAGGTCAAGACTTTCCGTCACAATGATGTCTCTGAAGTGAGCAGGCTGCTTGCGGCCCACCGTGCTGCGCATGATCGTGTTCTTGTCGTCACCGACGGCGTGTTCTCGATGGACGGCGATCTTGCACCGCTCGAGGATCTGCTTGCGGTCGCCGAGCAATACGACGCATGGCTCATGTCGGACGACGCGCATGGGATCGGCGTGACCGGCGGTGGCCGCGGCTCGAGCTTTTCCGCCAACACGCACACTCCTGTGCCGCTGCAGATGGGCACGCTGTCAAAGGCGATCGGTTCCTATGGCGGTTATCTTTGCGCGTCGGCGCCGGTGATAGACCTTATGCGTAACCGCGCGCGTACCCTGATCTATTCGACAGGACTTCCGCCGGCCTGCGTTGCGGCTGCGCTCGCAGCGCTTGACCTGATCGAGCGCGAGCCGGCCTATGCGGCATTGCCGGCTGTGAAGGCAAAAATGTTCACCCGTCGCGCCGGTCTTTCGGAGGCCCAAAGCCCTATCGTACCGGTCATCATTGGCGACGAGGATGCCACCCTCGCCGCATCACGCCTTCTGGAGGACGAGGGATTTCTCGTTGTTGCCATCCGGCCGCCGACAGTGCCGGCGGGCACCGCCCGCCTTCGTCTGACTTTCACGGCGCAGCACCCAGATGATGAAATTGTCCGCCTGGCGGATGTCGTCCGTAACCGGATATTGGCATAACCGTGGCCGCCTATTTCGTCACCTCGACCGGCACCGACATCGGCAAGACATTCGTGACGGCCGCGCTCATTCGCTATCTGCGCGAGTCAAACCAGCCGGTGGCGGCGCTTAAACCGGTCGTGAGCGGCTACGACTCGTCCGTGGCAGATACAAGCGACCCGGCGGTGCTGTTGACGGCCCTCGGCCGGCCCGTTACAGCGCAGGAAGTCGACCGGATCGCGCCGTGGCGTTTCCGTGCACCACTGTCGCCGGATCTTGCCGCCGCGCGTGAAGGGCGCCGCATCGACTTCAACGAGCTGGTCAAGTTCAGCCGCGCTGCAATCGATGCGGCAACCGGACCGCTCTTCATCGAAGGCGTAGGCGGGATCATGGTGCCGCTCGACGGCAGCCGCACGGTCCTCGACTGGATGGCGGCGCTGCGGATTCCGCTGCTTCTCGTGGTCGGAGGTTACCTCGGGACCATCAGCCATACATTGACCGCGCTCGACGTGCTGACCCAGCGCAAGCTTGTCGTCACAGCGATCGTCGTCAGCGAAAAAGATCGTGATACCGTCGCGCTCGATGACACGGTTGCCAGCATTTCGCGGTTTGCCGGACCGACCGGCGTCGTAGGCCTGCCGCGCCTGCCGGCAGGCATCTATCACCACCCTGCCATCGCCAGAATTGCCGCGCTGCTGTGAGTTTGCTGCGGTCAGTGACTGAGCGTGAGAAAGGTTTCAAACATGCCTTCCATGTTGACCACAGCGTGCAGCAGCATTGTCAGCAGGGTCGATCCGGTAGCCCACCGCGTCCATCCGAACAAAACGCCGAACGCGAAGACCTGGCAGATCAGGAACCAGTCGTACTGCACATGGATGATGGCAAAGAGCGCCGCCGTCACAAGAATGACCGGCCAGGCGGAGCGCGGCGTCCGTAGCCAGCCGCGCATCAGGAAACCGCGAAACAGCGTTTCCTCCCCGATCGGAATCAGCACCACGACCGCGAGCAGAAGGAGCGGCAGCTGGTCGACGCTTTTTGCAGCATGATAGATGTCGGTCTGAAAGCGATCGACGATACTGCGGCCCGCCGCCCAGGTGATTGCGTCTCCAACGGCGATCAGCGCGACAAGAATGATCAGGCTGAGTACGGCCTCGCCGCGGCGCGGCAGTTTGTAGCCGAGATAATCGGCAACATTGCCCTTCTGCGCTGCGGCCAGAGCGAGGATCACGACCTGTACGGGCGCAGATGCAAAAATGAACAGGATGATGGCGCCGCCGTGCTGGCTCAACGTCGGGACGTTCCTGAGCTCGAACCCGTACCAGCCGACGATTGCGGCGATACCGGCAAGCTGACCGGCAACCAGCGCGATCGCGCCGAGAATAAAAGTGGCAAATATGCCCCAGGGCGTCACGCCGCCGTTCACTGTAGCGCCTTCAGCCATCGACCGAGCATAGCACGCTCGTCGTCGGTCATGCCGGTCCGGTTGCCGAGCGGCATCGCCCGGGTCTGCACCGTCTGCGCGTAGACCTGCGCGGCATGTTGCCTGATGTCGGCAACCGTCTCCAGGCGGATATTTTTGGGCGCTTCCTGGACGCTTTCGTGCACGGGGTGTGCCGCGTGACACATCACGCAGTGAGTGTGCATCAGGGCCAGCACCTTGCCGTCGTCTGCAGCGCCGGCGTGAGCCGGCGGAACGGCGGCGACGACCAGCGTCACCGCCAGCGCACCTGGCCGCACCTGACGGCCTACGGAACCAGGATGGATGAACCGGTCGTGTCGCGGCCTTCCATTTCCCTGTGCGCCTTGGCCGCGTCCTTGAGCGGATATTTCTGGTTGATCGGGATCTTCACCGCACCCGATCCGACAACCTTGAACAGGTCAGCGGCTGTCGCGATCAGATCCTCGCGTTTGGCGACGTAATGATTGAGGGTCGGACGTGTTGCGAACAGCGAGCCCTTGGCCTGCAGGATGTTGATGTTGAACGCGTCGATCTGTCCCGATGCGCTGCCGAAGCTCACGAAGTAGCCGAGCGGCCGCAGACAGTCGAGCGAGGCCGGGAACGTGGATTTGCCGATACCGTCATAGACGACATCGCAAAGCTTGCCGCTGGTGATCTCCTTGACCTTCGCGACAAAATCCTCGTCGCGGTAAAGGATCGTGTGGTGACAGCCGTTCTTCTTGGCGATGTCCGCCTTTTCCTTGGAGCCGACCGTACCAATGACGGTTGCACCGAGATGATTGGCCCACTGGCAGGCGATCAAACCGACGCCGCCTGCCGCGGCATGGATCAGGCACACGGTGCCCTTCTCGACCTTGTAGGTGCGGTTGAGCAGATACTGGACGGTCATGCCCTTGAGCATCATGCCCGCGGCCTGCTCGTAGGAAATGTTGTCGGGCAGTTTCACCGCCCGGTCCGCCGGCACCAGCCGTTCGCCCGCGTAGCCGCCGAGCGGTCCGACGAAAGCCACGCGGTCACCGACCTTCACGTCAGTCACGCCCGGTCCGATGGCGATGACCTCGCCGGCGCTTTCGTTGCCGGCAATAAACGGCATGCCCACCGGCGAGGGATACATGCCCATGCGGAAATACGCGTCTATAAAATTGACGCCGCAGGCATGCTGCCTGATCTTGATCTGGCCTTGGCCGGGTGCGGGGATCTGAACATCCTCATAAGTCAATGCTTCGGGACCGCCGGGTTTGTGTACGCGCACTGCCGCGACCATTGTTTCACTCCCTGGAATACGATTGTGCCGCTACGGAAGGAATTCGGCGGCGATAATAGGCGGCAAATTGCGGAGCGCAAGGCGGTCAGCGCGCGCCTGACACCCGCAGGTTGGCGCCGTTGATGTAGGACGCGGCATCCGACAGCAGGAACAGTACCGCCTCCGCGACTTCGTCGGCATGACCCGGCCTGCCCATCGGCAGCATCGGCGTCACGCGCTCGATCCGACCCGGCGGCTGGATGTCGGTATCGATGACGCCCGGCGTCACCGCGTTCACACGCATGCCTTCCTTGGCGACCTCGCGCGAAACACCGATCACCATGGAATCGACGCCGGCCTTGGCCGCCGCATACCATACGCATTCGTTGGCGCCACCAAGCGGGGCCGCCATGGACGACAGCATCACGACGGCCCCGCCCTTGCCGCCGTGCTTTTTCGACATGCGCCGCACGCAGGCGCGCAGGCACAGAAGCGCTCCGAATGTGTCCACCTCGAGTACCTCGCGGATGGTTGCCGCACTGGCCTCGTCGAGCCGCGAATTGTCTCCGATGATCCCGGAGCTGTGCACGAAATGCGTCAGCTGCCCGAACGTATCGCTCGCAGTGTCGAACACGCGCTCGATGTCGTTCTCCAGCGCCATGTCGCCCTGGATCGCGACGGCCTTGCCACCCGCCTTTTTCACGGCCTCGACAACACCCGCCGCTGCGTTCGAATTACTTTTGTAGTTGACCGCCACGTCGTACCCGCGCGCGCCCGCAAGCTTCGCGGTGGCGGCGCCAATGCCGCGGCTGCCGCCGGCAATAAGCAGAACTGGTCGGGACATGAATTTACTCCGGATTTTTCCGGCGGCGATCGAACACGATCACGCGGGCGTGCGCAACAACCCGGCCAGAAAAAAATAGGCCGCGATGAGTGAAAGCGGCAGCGTCACGTATGGACCCGGTGCGAGATCATGCACCACCGCAACGAAGGCAAGTACCGCCCAGGCTGCGAGCAACGCGATGTTCACGGCTCGCCAGCGCTGGACGCGCAACGGATGCAGGAATTTGATCGGCGCAAAGCTCAGGCCGGCCAGAGCGACAACGGCGACAGCCGCCGCCCATTCCGGCGGCTCAAGCAGGTAGAGATAGAATGCCGCCAGATTCCACACCGCCGGAAAGCCGCGGAAGTAGTTGTCTTTCGTCTTCATCTCGCGGTCGGCGAAATACAGCGCGCCGCTGATCACCACGACGACCCCGGATGCGATGGCCAGCGTCTGCGGCAGCAGACCGCTCGCGGCGATCGCATAGGCGGGGACGAAGACGTAGGTCGTGAAGTCGACGACGAGGTCGAGCGTCTCACCCGACCAGCGCGGCAACAGCCGTTCGACCTCGAAGGCGCGCGCCATCGGGCCGTCGGCGCCGTCAACCAGCAATGCCATCCCGAGGCAGAAAAACATGCCGGACCAGTGACCGCCGGTTGCCAGGATCAGCGCCAGCAGGGCAAGAGCGGCACCCGTCGCGGTAAAGACGTGCACGATGAAGGCGCGAATATGCGGAAAGGCGGTCACCTAGCCGTTGCCCCAATCAAGCCTGACGATTTCGGCCGAGCGCCCCGCGAGATTCCAGTTGCGACCGAAACCGCGGAACCGTGACTTGTCCGCACGCGACACGATGACGTCGGGCCCAATCCAGTAGTCGCTGTTGTGGATCGTTACATTCTGCCCGGGCACCTTGCCGCGGACCGGCGTGATGGCACCGTCGACATAATCCTTGATGCGCACGATGCGCGTTTCACCTTGCGTTTCGTAGACGATCGGAACCTGGCGCACGCCCAGAAATTGTCCAACCAGGATCGACAGCAGGTGCGTGGTACCTCCCACCCGTCCGGTAAAAATCCGCGTCAGCCCTTTTACGGCATAGGCGGTGGCATGATCGTCGACGAACAAAGCGGCTGTCCAGTTGCCCCGCGACATGATGCCCGGCAGATCCATCATCAGCCCGACCTTGATTCCAGTCAGGTCCTCGCTGTCGAAATGGCCCTCGTCGATCCGGATACCAGCCCAGGTCTGGCATCGGCTCTCGGTCGGCGGATGGTCACCGCGCGACAAAACGCATGGGCAGAAGACAGTGCAACTGCACGACAGTGCCAGCTCCCCTTTCAGACTCCAACTCTCACGCAACGTCCCACTCCCGTTTCCTGTTTACGCCTAACCAACCCGTGTCGGCCAATGTGCCGTGACTGCCCCCATCGCGACAACCATGCCGACGGCAATAAGCGCTACGCCGACGGCATGGGTAAGGCGCCGGCCGCTTTGCAACTTCTCGGCCGTCATCACGATTGCAAGCCCCGCCATCCACACCACGTTCATGACACCGACCGCAAACATCACCAGCATCATCGCCCAGCAGCAGCCGAGGCAGTAGAACCCCTGTCTCGCGCCAAGACGGAACACGCCGCGCGGGGTCGTTGCCCAGTTGACAAAGAAGAACTGGAACGGCTGCCGGCAATGCGCCAGACACGCGTGCTTGAGCCGCGAAAACTGATAGAGGCCCGCACCGATGAATATTGCGGCGGAAAAAAGCCCGCCCGCCGACGTGATGCCCGTATTCAGCAAGACCGCCCGCGCAAGAGCAAGTTGTGCCACGGTTGCTCCGGCCGAGAACCCGAGCCAGACGCTCGCATAGCCTGCAGCAATAAAGAGCGGCGACACGATTGGCTCGCCTTTGCGGGCGGCGGTTTCGGCAATCTCCGCATAGGTCAGGATCATGGGCGCGGCGCTTGGAAGCATCATCGCCAGCGTCATCGCGCTCCACATTGATGCGGTGGCGGCGATAGCGGGGCCGTGCCAGACGTCGCCGGGAAAAGCACGGCAGAGCGCCTGCAGTCCGTCGACCCACGCACCCCGCGTGCCGTTGAATGCGGTGCCAGGCGCGGCAACAAGCGCCACGTAGAACCAGCCGAGCCCCGCAAGCACGATCACACAGGCGCCGGCGATTGCTTTCGGTCGCGCGAAGACAAGGCCAAGACTTGCCGCGGCGGCGGGCAGGTGTGCGAATTGACGGTTGCCGTTCCCAATCATCATCGCCATGCATAGCGCATCGCGGGAGGCCGGGGTACCGCAACAAATTGACGTGGTTTCCGCATCCCGCCCGCCGTGCTACTGCGGTTAACGTCAATGAGGGACAAGGCGTGATGTCGATTGCCAAAAGCCAAGCAGCCATCGTGATCGGCGGCGGTCCTGCCGGCCTCACGACTGCAATTTCGCTGGCGGAGGGCGGTGTCAGGACCGTTCTCGTGCGGTTGCACCCGGCCCGGCCCGACAACCGGACTACGGCCCTGCTCGCGGGCTCCATCACGGCGCTTGAAGCGCTCGGCGTCTGGTCGTTGTGCGCCGACCGGGCCGCGCCGCTCAGTACCATGCGCATTGTCGATGATACCGGTCGTCTGTGGCGGGCGCCGGAGGTTAAATTCACCGCGCACGAAATTGGCCGCGAGGCGTTCGGCTACAACATCGAGAACCGGCATCTCGTCGAAGCGCTGGAAAAGCGTGCGCGGGACCTGCCCGCACTGCAGATCATCGACGATGAAGTTGTCGGTCTTGCGCCGCGGACAGACGCCGTCGTCATCGACCTGAGAGGCGGCGACATCCTGCATGGGCGGATCGCCGTAGGCGCCGACGGACGCAAATCAATATGCCGCGCCGCCGCCGGCATAGCGCTCGACGAGCGCAGCTATCCGCAGGTCGCGCTGACGCTGTGCCTCTCCCATACGCGCCCGCATCACGATACATCGACCGAATTCCACACCCCGAACGGGCCGTTCACGCTCGTTCCCCTGCCCGGCAACCGCTCGAGTCTTGTCTGGGTGCTCGATCCCGGCGCGGCGGATGCGCTTGCTGCGCTCGACGACGCAGCGCTTGCGGCCGCCGTTGAAAAGGCCTCGCACTCGATACTCGGCAAATTGTCCGTCGAACCTGGCCGTGGCCTGTTTCCGCTCAATGTCGCCACGGCCCGCTGCTTTGCACGAAACCGGATCGCCCTTGTCGGCGAGGCCGCGCATGTGCTTCCGCCGATTGGCGCGCAGGGACTCAACCTCGGCTTGCGTGATGCGGCGACGATCGGCGAACTCGTCGTCGCCGCACACCGAGATGGACGCGATATCGGCGCCGACGACCTGTTGTCCCGTTACGAGCGCGTGCGCCGCGCCGATGTCGACAGCCGCACGCTCGCAATCGATTTGCTCAATCGCGCGCTGCTGAGCGACCTACTGCCGCTCCAGGGCGTGCGTGGCCTCGGTCTCTATCTGCTCGACCAAATCGGCCCGCTCCGCCGCGCGGTAATGCGTGAGGGCATCGCTCCTGCGGTGAACCAGCCGCGCCTGATGCGTGGCGAGGCGCTCTAGCCGGGCGCCGGAGCTTTTTTGGTCCCAGGCGGGGAACGAAACGCCGGCGCGATCGGAAGTGGCAGCGCCGGAAGTGCTTTCCCCGACTCCATGCCGACACGGTGGGCGAAAAGGCCGCGCGCGTTGAAGTGCGGGTCGCGCAAAGCCTCCTCGAGCGACACGATGACGGTGGCGCAGCAATCCGCGGCTGCAAAAATCGGCCGCCACTCGTCGGACGTTCTTGCGGCAATGAGCTTTGCGACTGCCTCGCAGGTCGCCCGCGGATTGCGGGCGTCGTCGACGAATTCGGCCGGCAACCCGATCGCCGCGGTGAAAGCGGCCCAGAACTTCGGCTCGAGCGCGCCGCACGCGACCAGCTTTCCATCCTTGGCCGGGTAGATCTGGTAGCGGGGAGAACCGCCTGCCAGCCACAGTTCTCCCGATTTGGGAAACCGTCCGGTCGCCGCGCCGATCGCCAGCGCAGCCCAGGTGAAGGTAAACATCGCATCGCTCATCGCGATATCGATGTGGCACCCGTGGCCGCCCTTGTCGCGGGCACGCAGCGCGAGCAGGATGTTGATCACCGCGGGAAAGCTGCCGCCGGCAATATCGGCCGCGAGCATCGGCGGAACGACCGGACGGTCTGGCGGTCCCGGCTGCAGGTCAAGCAGCCCGGTGTTGCCGATATAGTTGATGTCGTGTCCGGCTTCGTGGACACGCGGGCCGCTTTGCCCATAGCCCGATATCGAGCAATAGATCAGCCGCGGGTTGATGGTCTTGAGCGCCTGGTAGCCGAGGCCGAGACGGTCCATCACGCCAGGGCGAAACTGTTCGACAAGAATATCAGCGCGCTCGACGAACGGAATAATTCGCTCGATCCCGGACTTGGTCTTGAGATCCAGCGTCATGCTCCGCTTGCCCCGGTTGAGGATCGCAAAAGCCGCGCTTTCGCCGTCCACGAACGGAGGGAAGCCCCGCGCGTTCTCGCCGCCCGGCTGCTCTATCTTGAGCACGTCGGCGCCCGCCTCGGCGAGCATCAGCGTGGCGAGGGGACCGGGGAGCAGCGTGGTGAAATCGAGGACAAAAAGGCCGGAAAGCGGTTGCATGCTGTTTCGACCCACGTTGCGGGCGCGGCCTCAAGTTTGTCACGCCTGATCTGCGGCGTCACGGTGCCGCACATTGCCAGGCGTGATATCGGTGGGCAAAGTGGCCGCCAAAATTGGTGGAGTAAGCCTGAATGAGACAGCTGCCGCACATGGGAATCGTGCTCGGCATGCATGCTCACGCCTTTCCTGACAAGGTGGCTGCCAGCGATCTCGAAAGGACAATGACCTTTCGCAGCTGGCACGGCCGGTCGTGCCGCCTGGCCAATGCCCTGATGGGGCTCGGCCTGTCGAAAGGCGACCGGATCTGCGTTCTCGCCTACAACTGCGTGGAATGGCTGGAGATCTACGCGGCGACGGCGATGGCCGGCCTCGTCGCGGTACCGATCAATTTCCGGCTGGTCGGCGCGGAAATTCAGTACATCGTGGAAAACTGCGAGGCCGGCGCGATCATCGTCCAGGATCAGCTTCTCGATGCCGTCGAGGCCATACGTGACAAGCTCTCTCTCGCCCCCGACAGATTCATCATCTTCGGCGGAACGCGCCGACATGCCGGCTACCGTGGCTACGAGGAGCTGATTGCCGCAGCCAGCGACAGGCCGCCGGATGTCTCAGTGACGGCAGATGATCCATGGACGTTGATGTACACCTCCGGCACCACGGGCAAGCCCAAGGGCGCCATTCGTTCGCACGGCAGCGGTGCGATGCTTTCGCTGGTAACGGATGTCGAGCTTGGCTTCGGCCCTCACGACACGGGATTGCTGGTAATGCCTATGTGCCATGCCAACTCCCTGTTCTTCTTCGGCGCGTTCTTGAGTTGCGGTGCGGCTTGTACCGTCTACAGCCGCAAGAGCTTTGATCCGGAGCATCTCGTGCAGACGCTTGCTCGTGGGCACGCGACATTCACTTCGCTGGTACCGACACATTACATCATGATGCTCGGATTGCCGGCAAACGTGCGCGCCAGATACGACGTTTCGGCGGTAACGAAGCTTATGATTTCTTCCGCACCCGCACGCCGCGACACCAAGCTCGCAATCATGGACTATTTCAGGAACTCCGGACTTTTCGAACTTTACGGCTCGACCGAAGCAGGTTGGGTCACCATGCTCCACCCGGATGAACAATTCTCGAAATTGGGCTCGGTGGGACGCGAATGCATCGGATCCAGGCCCATTCGGCTGCTTGACGCCGATGGCAACGATGTGCGGGCGGGCGAGCCCGGCGAACTTTACTCGTGTAATTCCCACACTTTCGACGGCTACTGGAAGATGGCGGAAAAAACCGCGGAAGCTTTCCGTGGGGACTATTGCACGGTTGGCGATCTCGCCCGCCGCGATGAAGACGGCTACATCTATCTCGTCGACCGCAAGAGCAACATGATCATCTCGGGCGGAGAGAACATCTACCCGTCCGAAGTGGAATCGCTTGTCGGCGGGCATCCAAAGGTCAAGGACGTAGCTGTGATCGGCATTGCAGACGAGAAATGGGGCGAGCGCGTGCACGCCGTCATCATTCCGCGCGACGGTGAAGTGCCTACGGCCGGCGAGATTCTCGACTGGTGCAAGGATCGTATTGCCGGCTACAAGCGGCCGCGTTCCGTATCTTTCATTCGCGAGGACGAAATGCCGCGGACCGCCACCGGAAAGGTCCTGCATCGGGTCCTGCGGGCGAAATTTTCGGCATCGCACGAGCGCGAAACCGCGCCATCCCCCTCAACCGGAGCAATACCATGACTGCCGCAGCCCCTTCGCAGGATCTTAATGCCGACCTGCATTCCTGCGCGGCCTGGGTCGCCCGATTCCTGAAGGCGCGCGGCATCGACCGAATTTTCGGGCTCCAGGGAGGTCACATCCAGCCGATCTGGGATCACATCGCCCGTCAGGGAATTCGGATCATCGACGTTCGCGACGAAGGTGCCGCGGTCCATATGGCGCACGCCCACGCAGAGCTGACCGGACAATTCGGTGTCGCGGTGGTGACAGCGGGGCCCGGCGTGACAAATACGGTCACAGCGGTGGCCAATGCGTCGCTTGCGCGCATTCCGGTACTTCTGATCGGGGGATGCACGTCGCGTCCGCAGGCGAACATGGGCCCGCTGCAGGACATTCCGCACGTCGACATTCTTCGTCCCATCACGCGAACGGCGCGCACGGCACGCGTCCCCGAACAGGTCGTGCGCGAACTTGACGAGGCTGTTGCGCGAGCCATGGGTGATGCCGGGGAGCCAGGCCCCGTCTACATCGAAATTCCGACCGACGTGCTGCGAACGCATGTACCGCAGCAGCTCGTCCTCGATGAATGGATAAGCCCAAAACTGCCCCGGACACTACCACCCGACCCGGCGGCGGTCGCCGAGGCTGTCGAAGTGTTCTGGTCGGCGCGACGCCCGATCGTGCTGACGGGGCGCGGCGCGCGACAGGCCGGCCCCGCACTCGTGCGCCTGCTCGACGCCACCGGCGCGCTCTATCTCGACACGCAGGAAAGCCGCGGCCTCGTCCCTGCCGATCACCCGTCAACGGCGGCCGCCGTCCGCGCCGCCGCGATGGCGGATGCCGACGTCGTATTGCTTGTGGGTAGAAAGCTTGACTACCAGGTCGGTTATGGCTCGCCGGCGGTTTTCCCCAACGCGCGCTTCATCCGGGTTTCCGACAGCCCCGGCGAGCTGATCGATAATCGTCGCGGTCGACCGGAACTGCTTGCCTCGCCGCATCTTGCGCTTGAGGCGATGGTTGCCGCGGCCGGTAACCGCGAAAGTAGCGTCGACAGGGCGTGGGCCGACGACCTTCGCCGTCGCCATCGCGAGCGCATTGCTTCGGCGGTGTCCGGCAAGGACCGCCCTCTGATCGGCGCTGACGGAAAAATCCATCCGAGGGCCATCTTCGACGCAGTCGCTGCCGTTGCGCCGCCAAACTACATCGCCATCGCCGACGGCGGTGACCTCCTGAGTTTCGCACGGACCGGCCTGCGCGCCGGCACCTACATGGATGCCGGCGCATTCGGATGTCTTGGTGTCGGCGTGCCGTTCGCTGTTGCGGCCGCACTCGCCTTGCCGGACCGGCCGGTTATTTCCGTCAACGGCGACGGCGCATTCGGTATCAACGCCATGGAAATCGATACCGCCGTCCGCCACGGCGCGAAGGTCGTCTTCATCGTCTCAAACAACGCGGCGTGGAATATCGAACGTCTGGACCAGGAAATGAACTATGGCGGACGCGTCGTCGGCACCACACTTCGCCATTCCGACTATGCCGGTCTTGCGCGCGCCCTCGGCGCCCACGGTGAGCGGGTCGAGAAGCCGTCCGAACTGGAGGGGGCGCTGCGCCGTGCCCTCGAGAATGCACCTGCGCTCGTCGACGTCGTCACCTCCCAGTCCGTCCTCTCGTCAGACGCCCAGAAAGGGCTCGGCTTCGTCTACGATTACCAGGCTCTGACTGCCTGGGACGAAGCCGAAAGAAGGCGTCGCACGCAGCGTTAACTTCACGGCACTTGGCGCGGCCTTTGCATTCCTCTAAACGGCAGGCCGGACATGCAGGAAATGCCGATGAAGCTTCCGCGCCAGTTCTATGCACCGCTCGCCGTCGGCGCGCCGGCACCATTGCGCGATCTGCCCGTGCGCCTGGAGCGCATGATTCATTTCGTGCCCCCGCACGTCGACAAGGTCCGTGCAAAAGTTCCGGAGCTGGTCCGGCAGGTGGACGTCGTCCTTGGCAATCTCGAGGATGCCATTCCGGTGGAAGCCAAAACTGCCGCGCGCGACGGGTTTGTCGAGATGGCGCGATCGACCGATTTCGGAGCAACCGGACTTTGGGTACGTATCAACGCCCTCAATTCCCCCTGGGCGCTCGACGACATCACCAGGATCGTTGCCGAGGCCGGCAATCGTGTGGACGTGATCATGCTGCCCAAGGTCGACGGGCCATGGGACATTCATTATCTCGATCAGCTGCTGGCGCAACTTGAGGCCCGTCACAAGCTGGAGAAGCCGATCCTCATCCACGCCATCCTTGAGACCGCACAGGGCGTCAACAATGTCGAGGCGATTGCGACCGCCTCCCCGCGCATGCACGGCATGAGTCTCGGGCCGGCGGATCTTGCGGCTTCGCGGGCAATGAAAACCACGCGCGTCGGTGGCGGGCATCCCGATTACAGGGTGCTGGCCGATGCCCACGGCAGTGCACCGCGCGCGTCGTCGCAACAGGACCTGTGGCACTATACGATCGCAAAAATGGTCGACGCCTGCGCGGCCGCCGGCATCAAGCCCTTCTACGGCCCGTTCGGCGATTTCGGCGACCCTGTCGGCTGTGAGGCGCAGTTCCGCAACGCCTTTCTGCTGGGCTGCGTCGGCGCATGGTCATTGCACCCCTCGCAGATCGACATCGCGAAGAAGGTGTTCTCGCCCGATCCGGCCGAGGTGGCCTTTGCCAGGAAGATCGTTGCCGCGATGCCCGATGGAGCCGGCGCCGTGATGATCGACGGCAAGATGCAGGATGACGCCACCTGGAAACAGGCAAAGGTGCTGCTTGATCTGGCGCGGCTGGTTGCGGCCAAGGATCCCGAGATGGGAAAACGCTACGAACTGTGACTGCGTGATGGAATTGCAAATGGAAAAAATGCGCAAAGCGAAATTCAGGATTGGCCAGGTGGTGAAGCACCGTGTGCACCCGTTCAGGGGCGTCATCTTCGATATCGACCCCGTGTTCAACAATACCGAGGAATGGCTGCAATCGATCCCGCCCGAAATCCGGCCGCACAGGGATCAGCCGTTCTACCATCTTTTCGCCGAGAATGCGGAAACCGAATATGTCGCCTACGTGTCCGAGCAGAATCTGCTGCCGGATACCTCGGGAAAGCCGATCCGGCATCCCGATGTCGCAAAGGTTTTCGAGCGCGACGACAGCGGTACCTATCGTCCGCGCAACTCGCAGATGCACTAGACGGAAGCAAAAAAGGCGCGGCCCGGTGCCGCGCCTTTCGCTTGGATGGCGATCGCCGCCCGCTACTTCTTCTGCGCCGGTGGTGTCGCCGGTGCCTGGCTCTGCTGGCCCTCGAGTTTTTTGCGCGCCTCTTCAGCCTTCTTCTGCAGTTCCTCCTGAAGTTTGCGCTGCTGCTCCTCGAACGCCTTGGGATCGGTCGGGGGGCCATCATAGGCTTTTGCAAAATCGTTGAGCGGGAGCGGCAGACTGATCGGCGTCCCCTGCATGTTGATCGCCTGCACGATGATGTTCTGGCCCTTCTTCATCTTGGCGATCATGTCGTCGGTGACGGGGTAGTCCGACATGCACCCGACCGGAAAGCAGATCTTGTACGGCTGCTGCGCAGGCTGCTGCTGATCAATGATCAGCCGCGTGCCGTGCGCGAGTTGCATCCCGAGCGGCACGGTCACGCGCAGCACCTTCGGCTCGCCTTCCGGTTCGAACAGCTGCACGATGGCGACCGGCATTCCGTTCTCGAGACGGCCGTCCTTGGTGATGACGCACACCTGCTTGTTGTTCGTATCCTGTCCCTTGCCGCAGACTTTCATCCAGGGCGAGTACATCAGTTGCGGCTGGTCCTGGGCCTGTTGCTGCGGCTGCGCCGGCTGCAGAGGTTGCGCCGGCTGTGCGGGCTGCGCCTTCTGTGCCGGCTTTGCGCCCGCTTTCGGCTGCTGCTGAGCATAGGCCGCGCCCGCGAACAGCATTGCTGCCAGAGTTATGACCGTGGTGGCGGTCGACGCCCGGCCCCACGGCCGGACCGATGCGGTCCGATGAGTCATTGCGATTGTTCCCTTGTTATTCCCGTCCGCGGCGCGTGACCCCCGGAAATTGCCGCTGGATGCCCGGCTCTGTCCGGGTCAAATGCGGCGGGAGCGTGACGCTCGGCTGCTGCCTGATAGCCGAATTCGCTCCTGCAATAAAGCCACGAATGCGCTGAAAATACGGCCTGGCCTGCCGTTCCGTGCCTTATGATAAATTGCCGAAAAACCGGAACGAATCGCATTCGCCTCGAGCCCATGCCGCCTTCGCCTGCCTCAGCGGGGACGCCTTTGCGTCCGTCGCGACGTTTTGTCGTGCTCGGCGCGTGCTCGACCGCCGCCGCTATTCATTTCCCGCCGGCGTCCGCTCAAGGCACCGGACACGCGATTGCAATGCACGGGGAACCTGTGTGGGGTCCGGACTTCAGTAATCCGCCCTATGCCAACCCGCAAGCGCCAAAAGGTGGACAGCTCACGCACGGCGTACTGGGCACCTTTGACTGCCTTAATCCTTTTATCGTCAAAGGCATTCCGGCCGCAAACATTCGCGGCTATGTGATCGAAAGCTTGCTCGCCCGCGGATACGACGAGCCGTTCACGCTCTACGGCCTGCTCGCCGACCAGGTCACGACTGACGCCGGACGCACCTACGTGACGTTCAGAATAAATCCGGCAGCGCGGTTCGCTGACGGCACGCCGGTCACGCCTGCTGACGTGATTTTTTCGTGGGAACTTTTGCGCGACAAGGGACGGCCGAATTTCCGGACGTACTACATCAAGGTCGTCAAGGCTGAGGCGGTCGATTCACGCACCGTGCGCTTCGATCTGTCCGGCGCCGACGACCGGGAACTGCCGCTCATCATCGGCCTTATGCCGGTATTGGCAAAGCATTCTGTCAATCCCGCCACTTTCGAGGACACCAGTTTTGTCCCGCTGCTCGGCAGCGGCCCATACAGCGTCACTAATATAAAGCCGGGCGAAAGTGTCACCTTTACCCGCAACAAAAACTATTGGGGACGCAACCTGCCCATCAACCGCGGCCTCTGGAACTTCGACACGATACGTTACGACTACTATCGCGACGGCAATACGCACTTCGAAGCTTTCAAGAAGGGCCTTTACGACCTGCGTGTCGAAACGGATCCGGGCCGGTGGCAGACGGCCTACGAATTTCCGGCCCTGCGCGAAGGTCGCGTGGTCAAGGAGGAGCTGCCGTACGGACTGCCCAAAGGCATGCAGGCCCTGGTCTTTAACACGCGGCGGACGATCTTTTCCGACATCCGTGTCCGCGAGGCGCTCCTGCAGCTGTTCGACTTCGAATGGATCAACCGCACCTATTTCTTCAGCCTGTACAAAAGGACGGCCAGCTATTTCGACGGCTGCGATCTCTCGGCACACGGAGTCCCGGCCAACGCGCGCGAACGCGAGCTGCTGGCTCCCTTTCCTGGTGCCGTACGATCCGACATCATGGATGGTACATGGTCGCCGCCCGTCACCGACGGGTCGGGGCATGATCGCACACCGCTTCGCCGCGCTCTTGCCCTGTTCAAGGCGGCCGGCTACGAGCTCAAGGGTACGCAGCTTCTGCATTCGGCGACCGGTCAACAGCTGTCGTTCGAGATTCTCACAACCACACGCGATCAGGAACGCCTGGCCCTTGCCTTCGTCCGCAACCTCAAGCGCGCCGGCATCGACACACGCGTCCGCACCGTCGACGCGACCCAATATGAACGCCGCCGCATCGCCTTCGACTTCGACATGATCGAATATCGCTGGGAGCAGTCGCTCTCTCCCGGCAACGAACAGCTGTTCTATTGGGGTTCCGCTGCCGCCGATCAACAGGGCAGCCGGAACTACATGGGCGTCAAATCGCAAGCGGTCGATGCGATGATCGCCGCGATGCTCGGTGCGACAACGCGGGAAAGCTTCGTTGCCGCGACACGCGCCCTCGATCGTGTGCTTTTGTCAGGCTTTTATGTCATTCCGCTCTATTTCCCGCCGGTGCAGTGGGTGGCGCGATGGACACGAATCGCGCATCCCTCACGGACCTCGCTGTTCGGCTATTTGCCGGAGACATGGTGGCAGAGGGACCTAAAGCCTTGAGGGGCTGGCGATGATACTCGGCGAGATCAGGCAGGCGGCCGGCATTGCCGCCACGCTCGACGATCTTTTCCGCCGCGCCGGCGTCCGCCACCCTGATGCGCTCGCGCTGGTCGATCCTCCGAACCGCAGCAGCTTTACCGACGGACCCCCGCGTTCGCTGAGTTACGCCCAGGCCGACCACGCCATTTCCGCATTCGCGTCGCGTCTGCGCGGACTGGGCCTCCAGGCCGATGCTGTCGTGGCGCTGCAGCTGCCTAACACGGTTGACAGCATCATCGCACTTCTCGGCGTCTTGCGCGCCGGCATGATAGCGGCGCCGTTGCCTTTGCTGTGGCGCCGCCACGAGATAGTTGATGCTCTTCGCCGTGCGGGTGCCAAAGCCATCATTACATGCGCACGCGTCGGCGATACCAAACACGCCGAAATCGCGGTACACGCGGCCGCTGAACTGTTTCCGATCCGTCATATCTGCAGTTTTGGCGAGAACGTCCCCGACGGGGTCGTATCGACTGATGACATCTTCACCACGAGTATCGTCGACGCGTCCGCAGCGCAGACCCGGTCCGAATCCGCTGCCGCGCACGTCGCCGCCGTGACGTTCAATGTCGGGGCGCTCGGTGCCATCCCCGTCGCACGCAATCACATCGAGCTCATCAGCGGCGGCGTTGCTGTTCTTCTCGAAAGCGGGGTCACACAGGACGCGCGGTTGCTGTCGACGATCCCGGTAAGCACATTTGCCGGCATGGCACTCACTCTCGTGCCCTGGCTCTTGTCGGGCGGCACGTTGCATCTGCATCACGGCTTCGATCTATCCGCGTTTGCTGCACAACTTGACGCTGCGAAGTGCGCGATGCTGACACTGCCGGCGCCGGCACTGGCGTCATTTGGCGATGCCGCCTTTCCCGGCCACGAGTCCTGTGTGGTGGCCGCACTATGGCGCGCTCCCGAACGGTTGAGAACCGGGAGTCCGCAGCCCGGGACGATGTCCATCGTCGACGTGTCGAGCTTCGGGGAGGTTGGCATTGTTGCAGCTCGCCGCGAAACGCTCGACAGGCCGGTTGCAATTCCGCACGGCGTCATCAGTGTGCCGCGGGGTGCGATTGGCGCGATGACGGTGATTGAAACGGCACGCGCCAACACGGGGACGCTGCTGCTGCGGGGACCAATGGTCCCTACCGCGGCATTCCCCCCCGGCGCCGGAAGCGACGGCACCGCGCACCTGGCGATCGACCGGTCCGGCTATGTCGATACCGGATTCGTTTGCCGCCTCGACGTGCAGACCCAGTCGCTCACCGTGACCATGCCTCCTCCCGGCATGTTCAATGTCGGCGGCTATTACCTTTGCCAGGGTGACGTCGATGCGTGCGTCGGGAAGGCCGCGCCCGATGCAGCCGTCGTCCCGCTGCCCGACCGTAACCTCGGGCATCGGCTCGCCGGTACCGCTATCGATCGCAATAACGTGGCCGCTGCCCTGGAGCGCCAGGGCGCAAACGCCCTGATAGCAGGTGCATTTCGCCGGATTGGCGCCGGCCAGGCTGCGTAGTTTCGGCCTTTCGTTGACGAGGTATTAACAGCGCTCATTTAGGGTCAGGCTGCCTGTCAACCGCCTGTGCGCCCCGGATGTCGCTGCAAGGTCCGCTTATCGTGGTCGCCGAACAAACGGCGACCGAACTGGTGCAAGCGCTGAGCGCGGCCGGTGCATTTCCGATCGTCGAAACAAAATGGGCGGACGCTCCGGCCGCATTTTTGACCGTCAAGCCGTCGGCGGTTGTCATCGCCGACCCGGGTCCGCCGGTCAACGTCGCTGCGGCGCGCATGCTTTGCCTGCAGGTTGCGACCGTGAACGGGCCGATCGTGCCGGTGATCGCTCGCGTTTGCGGCAACGACGATGCGGCCGTTCCGATCGCCGTGCAGGCCGACGCGACGCTGCCGGTTGAGCGGCTGCTCGCGCGCCTGCAGTTTGCCATGCGTGTACGGGCTTTGCATGCAACTGTTCTGCGTCGCATAGAACTGTTCACGTCACATGACGGCAAGCTGCCCGCGCTGCCGGTCGGCGACGCACTCGAAGACGCAACTGTGCTGATTGCCGGGCGGGGTCCGCTCTATCCGACACTGAGCGTTGCCATGGGTGAGCGCGTCAAGGTTGCCGGCGCCCTGAGCGTCGAGGCGGCGGCACGTCATCTGAATATGCGCGATATCGACGGGATCGTGGTCGGCGACGGCTTTTCTCCGCGCATGGTCGAGGCGTTCCTGACCGTCGTCGCGCAAAATCCAAGGTTCCGCGATATCCCGGTCGCGGTCATCGGAGAAACGCCCCCGGAGTTTGCCGAGGCGTTGACCAACATCGACCAGGTTGCGGCCGATCCTGCGCGCCTCGTGGCGCGGATAATCCCTCTCGTCCGCATGCGCGCCTTCGAGGCCCGACTGAAGCGCATGCTCAAATCGCTTGATACCGACGGAATATTCGACCCCGAAAGCGGCCTGCTGACGCGCGACTCTTTCTGGCACGACCTGAAAATTGCCATGGCTGAGGCAACCGATCGCAGCGTACCTCTGTCAGTCGCACGCTTTTCCTTCGACAAGGAACTCAGCGAACACGCCACGCTCGACGCGGCCCGGCTGATGTCGCGCCTTATCCGCAACATCGACTTTGCCACACGCGATGAAGAAGGAGCCATCCTGGTCGCCTTTACACAGACCGACCTGCGTAACACTCACGTCATCGCACGGCGTATCGCAAGCTCGCTGAAACGCATGGTCCTCACGCCCCAAAGCGGGGAGCCGCCCGCGGTCAGCGTGACGCTCGCAACGCTCAAGGCCGGCGACACCCTCGACACGTTGATGATGCGGGTCGTAGGCAGCCGTATGGTTGCAGCCGAATAGTTGGCAGCCTAGGCTCCCTCCAAAGGGAGTTTTCGCCATGCCCAACCAGCAGCCGGTTCGTATCGACGTCATTTCCGATGTGGTCTGCCCGTGGTGCTTCATCGGCAAGCGGCGGCTCGAAAGGGCGATTGCGCTCAATCCCGACATCCCTGTCGAAGTCCACTACCGGCCCTATTTTCTCAACGACTGGATTCCGCGTGAGGGCATTTCGCGGGAGCAGTACCTCACCACCAAGTTCGGCTCCCCGGAACGTTATCAGGGCATCGCGCAGCGTGTCCGCGCCGCGGCCGCGTCGGAGGGCCTCGATTATGCCGTCGACAAGATCAGCCGTCAGCCCAATACGCTTGACGCGCATCGGCTGATCCGTTGGGCCGACGGCATCGGCAAGGCCGCCGAGATGAAGCAGCGGCTGATGGAACTTTATTTCACGGAAGGTGCCGATCTCACCAACCACGCCGTCCTGATCAGAGCTGCAGCCGATGTCGGCCTTGATGCGGACGATATCCGCGAAGCGCTTGCGAGCAACAAGGACGTCGCGGAGGTCGAGCGCGAAGCCCTGTCGGCCAAGGAAGCCGGGATCGAGGGCGTGCCCTGCTTCATCTTTGCAGGAAAGTTCGCGGTGTCCGGCGCGCAGGCGCCTGAATATCTCGCGGAAGCGATCGCCCAGATCGCAGGATCCGTCGAGTAGTCCGGGATCACCCGATGAAGATAACCGCCGCGGTCGTGCACGAGCGCTCCGGCCCTTTTCTCGTTGAAGAGCTCGACCTCTGCGACCCGCGAAATGACGAACTTCTGGTGGAGGTCGTCGCCAGCGGCATGTGCGCGACGGATCTGCACGGTCGCGACGCCTACTATCCGACGAAATTTCCGAAGGTCTTTGGACATGAGGGCGCCGGCATCGTGCGCGCCGTCGGCAGCGGGGTTACGAAATTCCGGCCGGGCGATCATGTGGTCATGGCCTATCCGTGGTGCGGCGAATGCCCGAACTGCAAGTCACAAAAGCCGAGCTACTGCCTGCACGCGTTCGATTTGAAGATGAACGGAACGCGGGCCGATGGTTCTACTCTTCATTCGAAGGCGGGCAAGCCGGTCTACAGCGCCTTCTTTCAGCAGTCATCATTCGGAACTTTCACAATTGCCAACGAGCGCTTCGCGGTGAATGTGCGCAAGGACGCACCTATCGAGCACGTCTGTGCGCTCGCGTGCGGCGGCCAAACCGGCGCCGGTGCGGTTCTCAACGCGATGAAGCCGCGCGCCGGCGAAAGCCTTGTCGTCTTCGGAGTCGGCGCCGTCGGCCTGTCGGCGTTGATGTCGGCAAAAATCGCCGGATGCGACCCGATCATAGCGGTTGACGTACATCAGCATAGACTTGAACTTGCCCGCGAGCTCGGCGCGACGCATTCCATAAATCACACTGATCATACTGATATTGTCGACGGCATTCGGAAAATCACCGGGTCCGGCGCGCGCTATACGCTGGAGACTTCGGCGCTCCCTTCCGTCTTTCGTGAAGCTGTTGATTGCCTGATGCCGGGCGGCACCTGTGTTCTGCTCGGCAGTGCGCGCAAGGGTACTGAAGTCTCATTCGAGATGCCGTTCCTGCAGAACGGACGGACCGTTCGTGGCGTCATTCAGGGCGACAGCGTCCCCCAGGAATTCATCCCCGTGCTGGTCGACCATATCGTGGCGGGCCGCTTCCCGGTCGAGAAGATGATCACGTTCTACCCGCTCGCCGAGATCAACCGCGCTGCCGCGGAATCGGCTTCGGGTAAAACGATCAAGCCGGTCCTGCGCATGCCACACTAAGCCTAGGCCGCCTTGGCCTGCTCGGCGATGCCTGCAAGCCGGCGCAATACCGCTGTTGTGCCCTTCAGGCGGTCCTCGGGCCGCGGCCATTCGTCGAAGAAGACGAGCTGCTGACCTTTCGGGTTCTTCGGGTCGGCGCGCATGCGGACGCCTGACCCCTGTTCGTGAATGAACGCAATCAAACCCTCCGGGTTGGCAAAAATATTGTCGCGGAAGGACAACACGATACCCTTCGGGCCAGCCTCCACTTTCTCGACATTGGCGCGGCGGCTCAGTGCCTTGATGGCGACGACCTGCAGCAGATGTTCGACTTCCCGCGGCAGCTTGCCGAACCGATCGACAAGCTCTGCGGCGAAGGCATCGATGTCGCCCTCGTTTTCGATCTCGGCGAGGCGCCGGTAGAGTGCAAGCCGCACCGAAAGGTCCGCCACGTAGTCTTCGGGGATGAGCAGCGCCGTACCGATCGTGATTTGCGGCGACCATCGGTCGGCGACCGGGGCGGTTATCCCGGCCTTCAGGCTCATGACAGCCTCTTCCAGCATCTGCTGGTAGAGCTCGAAGCCTACTTCCTTGATGTGGCCCGACTGCTCTTCGCCGAGCAGATTGCCGGCGCCACGTATATCCAGGTCGTGCGAGGCGATCTGGAATCCCGCACCGAGCGTGTCGAGCGACTGCAGAACCTTCAGACGGCGCTCGGCCTGCGGCGTGATCGCCTTCTGCGTCGGCAGCGTGAGCAATGCGTAAGCGCGTAATTTGGCGCGCCCCACCCGCCCGCGAAGCTGATAGAGCTGCGCCAGACCGAAGCGATCGGCACGATGCACGATCAGGGTATTTGCCGTCGGGATGTCGAGACCGGATTCAATGATCGTGGTCGAGAGCAGCACATCATATTTGCCGTCATAGAACGCGGACATGATGTCGTCGAGCGTGGCAGCGGGCATCTGGCCATGTGCGACCGCGACACGGACCTCCGGCACGTTCTTGTCGAGAAACTCCTTGGCTCCCGCGAGATCCTCGATACGCGGGCAGACATAGAATGCCTGCCCGCCGCGATATTTCTCACGCAGCAGCGCCTCGCGTACCGTGACTGGATCGAAAGGCGAAACAAATGTGCGTACGGCAAGTCGGTCAACCGGTGGTGAGGCGATAATTGAAAGGTCGCGTACGCCCGTAAGGGCGAGCTGCAGCGTCCGAGGGATCGGCGTCGCGGTCAGTGTCAGGACGTGCACCTCCGAGCGCAGCGCCTTGAGCTTTTCCTTGTGGGCGACCCCGAAATGCTGCTCTTCGTCCACGATCAGCAGCCCCAGATCCTTGAACTTGATGTTCTTGCCAAGGAGCGCGTGCGTTCCGATGACGATATCGATGCTGCCGTCGCCAAGACCCGCTCTTACCTTCGCAAGTTCGGCCGGCGGAACCAATCGCGAGGCCTGAGCGATATTGACCGGGAAACCGCGGAACCGTTCGGAAAAGGTCTTGAAATGCTGGCGCGCCAGCAGCGTGGTCGGCACGATCACCGCCACCTGCTTTCCGCCGATCGCGGTAATAAAAGCCGCCCGCAATGCGACTTCGGTCTTGCCGAATCCGACATCGCCGCACACGAGGCGATCCATCGGCCGACCCGAGCCAAGGTCCTTGACCGTTGCATCGATCGCCGCGAGCTGATCGTCGGTTTCTTCGTATGGAAATCCGGCACAGAACTCGTCATAGGCACCGGGCCCGACGGCGAGGCGCGGCGCTTCGCGCAGTTGGCGTTCCGCCGCGATCTTGATGAGCTCGCCGGCAATCTCGCGGATCCGGCTCTTCATCCGCGCCTTGCGCGCTTGCCAGTTGCCTCCGCCCAGGCGATCAAGCTCAACGCTCGCCTCCTCGGAACCGTATCGCGACAGGAGATCGACGTTTTCGACCGGCAGGTAGAGCTTGGCACCTTCCGCGTAGTGAATTTCCAGACAGTCGTGCGGCGCGCCTGCGGCTTCGATCGCCTGCAACCCTTCAAATCGTCCGATCCCGTGGTCGACATGCACCACAAGATCGCCCGGCGCGAGGCTGGTTGCTTCCGCAATGAAATTTTCCGCACGCCGGGTGCCGCGGCGTGGGCGCACAAGGCGGTCGCCGAGGATGTCCTGTTCGCTGATGATCGCCGCGTCGTCGGTCTCAAATCCGGATTCGATCCCCAACACGGCCAGCGCCACGGTCGTCTTTGGCAGCAGGCAGGCCGCATTCCAGTCGGTAACCGGTGTGAGATTGCGAAGCCCGTGGTCCGCAAGCACATGGCTCATGCGTTCACGCGCGCCTTCGCTCCAGAGTGCGATTGCCACCCGCTTGTCGGCCGTCTGCAGCGCGAGCACATGCGCGCTTACCGCTTCGAATACATTCGCGCCGGGTTCTGCCCGTTCAGCCGCAAAATTCCGCCCGCCCCGCGTGCCGACCTCGATTGCCCCAGCGTCGGGCACTGCAAACGGCGTAAGTCGTGCCAAGGCGCTGTTCGCCAGCCTGTTTTTCCATTCCTCCTCGCCCAGGTAGAGGCGGTCGGTGGGCAGCGCCTTATAGACAGGCATCACTCCCTGGCGGAGCGCGTCGATACGCGCATCGTGATAATCGGCGATTTGGACGAGACGCTCATGCGCAGCGTCCTCGGCCAGATGTTCCAGCGCCACCGCTGTGTCCGGAAGAAAGTCAAAGATCGTCTCGAGCTTGTCGTGAAATAGTGGCAGCCAATGCTCCATGCCGGGATAGCGACGGCCTTCAGAGACCGCCTCGTAAAGCAGATCGTCCGGCGCCGCAGCGCCAAATTCCGCGATATAGCCTGTACGAAACCGGCGGATCGTCTCAGTGACGAGCTGAAACTCCGAAACCGGAACGAGGTCGAGACGACGCAGCTGCTCCTCGCTGCGTTGTGTCTGCGCATCGAACGCGCGGATCGTTTCCAGAGAGTCACCGAAAAAATCGAGCCGTACCGGCATATCCATGCCAGGTGGAAACAGGTCGAGGATTCCGCCACGTACAGCGTACTCACCCGGCTCGCGTACCGTCGACGCACGAACGAAGCCATTGAGCTCAAGCCAGTCGACGATCCCCTGCATGCCTATGACGTTGCCCGGCGCGACCGAAAGAGCGTGCGTGGCGACGAAATCGCGCGCAGGCACCCTTTGCAGGGCCGCATTCACCGTCGTAAGCAGCACGGACGGACGGTCGCGGCCCTTTACGCGCACCAACTGCGACAATGCCGTCATACGTTGCGCGACGATGGCGGCATTGGGCGAAACCCGGTCGTAGGGCAGACAGTCCCAGGCCGGGTACTCTATCGTTTCGATATCAGGACCGAAAAATGCCAGCGCGCGCGACAATGCCGCCATACGCTGGCCGTCCCGACAGACGACGGCAAGTGAAACTGCCGGCGCCGTTTTGCCTGCGGCCACAGCCCGCGCAAGGTCCGCAAGCACAAGGCCTTCGGCACCATCGGCAACTTGCGCCAGTACCAGCGGGTGGCCCGCTTTCAGGAGCGTGGCCGGGGACCTCTCGGTTCTGCTCACGCCGTCTCCTTACGGCGGAAGTCACGCAACCGACGGAAGAGCGCCGTATCGAACTCGTCGGGTATCCCTTCTGTTCCATTGACCCAGGCAAAAATCAGCGGATCCGGGACTTCAAGCCAACGTTCGACCTCGTCGAGTTCTTTCTCGGTCAGCGACTTCAGTTGCGAATCGGCAAAATTTCCCAGCACGAGGTCCATCTCGCGAATGCCGCGATGCCGGCAGCGAAAGAGCAGACGGCGGCGGCGTGGATCCAGTCCTTCACTTGACAGGTCTGTTTCCGTGGTCACCCAGATTCTCCAACGCCAAAAACCCGGACGGGGCCGGGCGCGGGTTATATAAAGACCTGTGGGCGTAATGTCAGCCGTTCCTTTGCACAGGGCTGCATTGCGCCGACACTCCACCCAAGCCAGCATGTCGTGTCATGCGGCCAGCAGCCCTCAATCCGCTCTTCGGCTCACTGACCAGCTTGCCAGGCATCGGTCCAAAGCTGGAGAAGCTCTACGCGCGTCTGCTCGATCGAAAGACGCCGCGGATCGTTGATCTTCTGTTTCATTTGCCATCGGGCGCAATAGACCGTCGCGCACGCCCGAAGTTGCGCGATGTGCAACCGGGTCAGGTTGTCACGGTATCGGTGACTGTCGACAGGCATCGGCCGGGACCGCCTCATCACTCGCGGGCGCCCTATCGGGTTTACGCGCACGACGACACTGGCGACATCGTTTTGACCTACTTCAACGCACGCAAAGACTACCTGGAAAAGCTGCTGCCGGTCGGGGAAACCCGGTACGTCTCCGGAACTGCCGAGTTCTATGACGGCATGCTGCAGATGGTTCATCCCGACCGAGTCGTCGACGAGGAGGGCTTTGCCGCACTGCCGCTGGTTGAACCGGTCTATCCGCTCACTGAAGGGCTCGCGCTCGGCAACGTCCGCCGGGCAATGGATGCAGCATTGACCAGGATACCTGCTCTTCCGGAGTGGCAAGATGAAGCATGGCTCGCGCGTGAGCGTTTTCCAGGCTTTGCTTCGGCTCTACGCCACCTTCACCGCCCTGATGACCCTGCGGATATTGCGCCCGGGGTTTCCGCCTGGACGAGGCTTGCGTATGACGAATTGCTTGCTGGCCAACTCGCGCTTGCGCTTGTGCGCGCCCATATGCGCCGGCAGCCCGGTCGTGGCAGCGCCAGCGAGGGGCGCTTGCGGGCAAGAATACTGAAGGCGCTGCCGTACACGCTGACGCATTCGCAGCAGAAGGCGCTCGATGATATCACCACAGACCTCGCTCGGCCGCAGAGAATGCTGCGTCTCCTGCAGGGCGACGTCGGGTCGGGAAAGACGGTCGTCGCTCTTGCCGCGGCAGCGGCGGTCATAGAGGCCGGCCGCCAGGCAGCATTCATGGCACCGACCGAAATTCTGGCCCGGCAGCACCTTGCAACGATTGCGCCTCTCGCCGAAGTTGCTGGCATTCGTGTCGCAATCCTGACCGGCCGCGAGCGCGGGTCGACCCGCAAAGAGATTCTGAACCGCTTGTCGCTCGGCGATCTCGATCTTCTGGTAGGAACGCACGCGTTGTTCCAGGAGGATGTCGCCTTCCATGATCTCGCACTCGTTATCGTGGACGAACAGCACCGGTTCGGCGTTCACCAGCGGCTGGCGCTTACTCAAAAAGGCGAAGCTGTAGACGTTCTGGTCCTCACAGCCACGCCGATTCCGCGTACGCTCGTGCTCACCTGTTTTGGCGACATGGATATCTCTGAATTGCGTGAAAAACCGCCCGGCCGACAGCCCGTTGATACCCGCGCGATACCGCTGTCCCGTCTTGATGAGGTCGAACAAGCCGTCGGACGTGCGCTTACCGACGGCAAGCGTGCCTATTGGGTTTGTCCACTGATCGACGAGTCCGAAAAAATCGACCTTGCAGCCGCGCAGGCCCGTTTTGAGGATCTAAGACAAAAGTTCGGCGACAAGGTCGACCTCATACATGGGCGCATGAAGGGTGCCGACAAGGATTCTGTCATGGCGCGTTTCTCCGCGGGTGAAACGCGGCTGCTTGTCGCAACGACAGTCATTGAGGTTGGTGTAGACGTCCCTGAGGCGACTATCATGGTTATCGAGCACGCCGAGCGTTTCGGGCTTGCGCAATTGCATCAATTGCGAGGTCGTATCGGGCGCGGGAGCGAAGCCTCGACGTGCCTGCTGCTTTATAAGGCTCCGCTTGGCGACACCGCAAAGGCGCGTTTAGCGATTTTACGCGAGACCGAGGATGGCTTTCGTATCGCCGAAGAGGACCTGCGACTGCGTGGCGAAGGTGACCTGCTCGGAACGCGGCAGAGCGGCTGGCCCGGTTTTCTGGTAGCGCGCCCCGAAATACACGGGAAATATCTCGGCGCCGCGCGTGACGATGCGGCGCTTTTGCTTTCGCGCGACCCCACCCTGTCGGGCGCTCGCGGTCAAGCATTGCGCCATCTGCTTTATATCTTCGGAAAAGACGAAGCCGTCAAACTTATAGGAGCCGGCTGAACTACTCGGCCGCCTCAGCCTTGCGCTTTGTCCGCGCAGCTTTGGCTTTGACGGCAAGCGCCGCAAGATTTTTTTGTACCTCGCCTTCAGGCTGAACCATGCCGGCGGAAATCAATAACGTCATCGCGTTCTCGACCGAGATATCAAGCTCGATCAGATCCTTCCGCTTCACGTAAAAAAAGAACCCGGTGGTCGGATTGGGCGTGCACGGCATGAATGCGGAAACGTGCTCCCCCTGCGGCAATTTGTTGGCAACGTCGCCACCTGGCGGCTGCGACAAAAAAACCAGCGACCACATCCCCGGAGCCGGGAATTCCACCAGAGCTACCTTGCGGAAGCTTGAACCGGTCTTCGAGAACAGCGTCTCGAAAATCTGCTTCATCGTCTTGTAGATCGGCCGCACGATCGGCATGCGGCTCAGCAGCCCTTCACCCCAGCCGACCAGCGTGCGCCCGACAAGGTTTGCGGTGAGAAATCCCAGCAGGGTCAGGGCAACGACCGCAATGATCAGACCAGTGCCGGGAATGGGCCAGGGAAGGTAACTTTCCGGTCTGTATGCCGGTGGGATGACCGGGCGCATGAAGTTGTCGACCCAGTTGATCAAAGACCAGATCAGCCAGGCCGTAATAGTCAATGGTCCGGCAACAACCAGGCCGGTCAGGAAATAGTTGCGCAGCCGGCTCGCCACGCTCGTGTGCGAAGCCGTGATCTTGGCAACGTCGACGGTTAACGAGTCGTCCGGAGCGGGTTCTGCCTGTGTCATGAAGCTAGTCTATTCCACCGTGACCGATTTCGCGAGGTTCCTCGGCTGATCCACGTCGGTACCGATGGCAGCAGCAGTATGATAAGCGATCAGCTGCACGGGGATGGCATAGACCAGGGGTGTCACCGTCGAACTCATGTCCGGAAGAACTATGGTCTCGATGGACTCAATTGCGGCGCTCCCTGCCCCGCGCGGGTCGGTCACCAAAATGATCTTGCCGCCACGGGCTGCGACTTCCTGCATGTTCGAGACTGTTTTTTCGAAGACAAGGTCATATGGCGCAATCACGATCACCGGAATCTTTTCGTCAATCAGTGCTATCGGACCGTGTTTCAGTTCGCCTGCTGCGTAGCCTTCAGCGTGAATATACGAGATTTCCTTGAGCTTTAACGCGCCTTCGAGTGCGATTGGAAAGCTGGTGCCCCGTCCGAGATAAAGTACGTCGTGTGCCTTGGCCAGATTCTGGGCAAGTTTCTCGATCTGAGGTTCAAGGGCCAGCGCCGCCGCCATCAGTCGCGGCACCTCCACAAGCGCATGCACCAGGCGCTGCTCGTCGGCCGCCGACAGCTCGCCGCGGGCGCGGCCTGCCGCAATTGCCAGGCAGGCCAACGTGCAAAGCTGGCAGGTGAACGCTTTGGTCGACGCAACCCCGATTTCAGGACCCGCCAATGTCGGCAGTACAACGTCGCTCTCGCGCGCGATCGTCGATGTCGGAACATTGACCACCGACAGAATGTGCTGCTTCTTTTCCCTGGCATATCGCAGGGTCGCCAGCGTATCCGCGGTCTCACCCGACTGCGAAATGAAGACAGCGAGGTCGCCAGGTTCAAGCGGGGCACCGCGGTACCTGAATTCCGAAGCAATATCGATTTCAACCGGCAACTTCGCAAAGCGCTCGAACCAATATTTGGCCACGAGGCCCGCGTAGAAGGCGGTGCCGCAAGCAGAGATTGATATCCTTTTCAGCCGCCTCCAATCGAATGGCAACGTCTGCGGCAACGCCACGCGCTCATCGATCATGTCGATATAGTGTGCAAGCGTGTGACCGACGACTTCCGGCTGCTCGTGGATTTCCTTTGCCATGAAGTGCTTGTGGTTGCCCTTGTCCACGAGCTGTGCAGACGCGGTAGACTTGACGATCGGCCGATCCACCTTTCGGTCGTGCTGGTCATGAATCTCGGCGCCTTTCCGGGTGATCAGGACCCAATCACCATCCTCAAGGTAGCTAATCGTATCGGTAAAGGTTGCGAGCGCGATTGCGTCAGAGCCGAGATACATCTCGCCATCGCCATAGCCGACAGCCAGCGGCGAGCCTCTTCGCGCACCGATCAAGAGATCGTCCTTGCCCGTGAATAGGAACGCGAGCGCAAACGCGCCACGAAGCATTTTCAGAGCCGCTGCGACCGCATCTGCAGGTGACTTTCCGTTCCTGAGCTCTTGCGTGACGAGATGTGCCACCGCTTCGGTATCTGTGTCGCTTACGAACTTACAGCCGCGCTTGCTCAGATCCTCGCGCAACTCCCGGAAGTTCTCTATGATCCCGTTGTGAACAACCGCAACGAGGTCAGTTGCGTGCGGATGCGCGTTATCTTCCGTCGGTCGCCCGTGCGTCGCCCAACGCGTATGGCCAATGCCGATTGTGCCTTCGAGCGGTTCTCTGTCGAGGCGGCTCTCAAGCGCGCGAAGCTTGCCCTCGGCGCGTCTTCGCGCCAGCACGCCGCGCTCGAGCGTTGCCACACCTGCGGAGTCATAACCGCGATACTCGAGGCGCTTTAGCGCATCGACCAGCTGGCCAGCTACCGGCTTGCTTCCGACAATTCCGACGATCCCGCACATCCGTTGTGACGGCCCCTTCACCCACCTTTTACGGTTTAGCCGGCGTGGCTGAACACAAGGAAATCAAAACGCGTTTCGCCGTGTGACAGTTTCTTCTAGCGCAAATATGCCGGCTCAGGAGGGCTTTTTCGCATTCTTTCGGCTCAGATTTTTACGCAAGGTCTTTACCTGCCGCAGACGTTTTGCCCAGCCTTCTTTGACGGTCTGCTTGGCGCGGGCAATCGCCAGGGCTCCTGCCGGAACGTTCTTGGTTACGACCGTGCCCGTACCGACATATGCATTGTCGCCGACTTTGACAGGCGCCACGAGCGCCGAGTTCGAACCGATAAACGCGCCCTTCCCGATTTCGGTACGGTGCTTCGTCACGCCGTCGTAGTTGCAGGTAATCGTACCGGCGCCAACATTCGCGCCCTCGCCCACGCGCGCGTCGCCGATATAGGCCAAATGATTTGCCTTGGCGCCCTCTTCGATCTTGGCCTCCTTCACCTCCACGAAATTTCCGATATGTACGTCCTTGCCAAGGTCGGCACCCGGACGCAGGCGTGCAAACGGACCAACTCGTGCACCCTTGCCCACGCGCGCGCCCTCAAGATGCGAAAAAGAGCGAATTGTTGCACCATCCTCTACGACGACACCGGGTCCAAACACAACATTCGGCTCCACGGTGACGTCCTTGCCGAATTTCGTGTCGGCTGACAAAAATATCGTCTCTGGCGCGATCATCGTCACCCCCGCGTCCATCGCGGCCGCACGCAGTCGGCGCTGCAGGACGGCTTCGGCCTCGGCAAGTTGTGTCTTCGTGTTGATCCCGCGCACATCGTCCTCCGAGGTTTCGATCGCCTTTGCTTTCAAACCCATATCGCGCGCAATGGCAACGGCATCGGTGAGGTAGTACTCACCCTTCGCGTTCTTGTTGTCGATGCGCCCGAGGATGCCAAGCGCATGTTTTCCCGCAATAGCCATCAGCCCGCCATTGCAAAATGTAATGCTACGCTCTTCCGGAGTTGCGTCGCGATCCTCGCGGATTGCCACCAACTCATCTCCCTGCATTATGAGTCGACCGTAGCCTCCCGGATCTGCCGGCCTGAATCCGAGCACCGCGACGGCGGCGCCGTCAGCAAGGGCGGCGCGCAGCATCGTGAGCGTTGCTGGACGGACCAGAGGCGTATCACCGAACAGCACGAGAATGTCGCCTGTGCTGCGACGGATGAGCTTGCGCGCCGAAAGGACGGCATGCGCGGTGCCACGTCGTTCGCGCTGTTCGAAGATCTGCGCCTTCGGCGCGACTTTGCGCACCTCGTCGCGAACGGTATCTTGGTCTGGCCCGACCACAATAGCCAACTCGCGCGTACCGGCCGCCTGCGTCGCGCGGATAACGTGAGCCAGTAATGTCCGCCCGCCCAATTCGTGCATAGCCTTGGGCGTGCGTGAGCGCATGCGCGTGCCTTCGCCGGCGGCGAGGATAATGGCAAGGCACGTTCGGCGTGGCATTCGATTTTGACTCAATCACTTGGCAGACCGCGCATCCAATAGCCGAGCCAACCGTCTGGCAAAAGCCTCTTGCCTGTCACCCTTTCGGTGCGGGGGCGAAAGCGGGTTTCGGCGGATTCTGTTAATGTTTTCAATGATTCGCCCATCGAGGAGCTCATGCCGATCGAGCAGGCGCCGGTCGCGATCAATCTCCGCGAGGCCCGCAAGCGCGGGCGCGATTTTTTCACCCTCCTCTGGCTGTTCGGATGGGGCGTGGCGACTGCCATTGCGCTCAGTGCCCTTGCAATAACCAGCCAGACGGAGACTGCAAGCCAGCGCCTTCGGTCGATCTTTGCCGCCGAGCCAAGTGCCGTTGCGCAAATGCCGCCGCGGCTCGCGCACCTCGAAGCCGAAAGCCAAGTGCTGGCTGAGCAGATCCGTGCCCTTAATGCGGAGCGCGACCGTCTGGCCGGGCGTGTCGCCCTGCTCGAAAGCAGCATCGACGACATGACCAGCACGATCAAACGACAGGCGGCCTCAACCGCGGCCGCGCTCGCAGCAATCAAGATCGCGCCGCCCGCGCCCGGCGCCCCTGCCGCGGGACCCTCCGCGCCGACGAACACGCCAACCGTCAACGCGGCCGTGCCTGCGCCTTCGGTGCCGCCCGTGGCGGCCGTCTCCGCGGAAACCAAGGCGGACCCCGTTACAACCTCGTCGGTGCCCTTGCCCCCGGGCCGCAATCCACCTTCCCAGACAGCTGTCGAGGCCGACGCGCCTGCTGCCAATTCGAGTGAATTCGGGCTGGATCTCGGCGGCGCGGCAACACTGGACGGCGTGCGGCAGCGCTGGACAACGGTCAAGGCAAATTTCGGACCGATCCTGGCCGGCATGCATCCGCTGGCCGCGCCCGACCGTCGGCAAGGCAAACCTGGGTATCGTCTCGTGGTTGGACCGCTGCCGAACAGCCCGGCGGCCGGTGCCATATGCGCTCATTTCAATGCCGCTCACACCGCCTGCCGGCCTTCCAAATACGAAGGCGAGCAGATTTTGCAACGTTGATCATCACGCCGCCACACCGGCATACTGACCGGATGAAACTGTTCCTTCCAAGCGCGCGTGCCACGAACTGGTTGCTGATCATCGGGTTTTGTTCGATCGGCTATGCGCTCTACATGCGTTACCTTGCCGTCGAACAATCGAGCGTCGGGCTTGCGTGCCAGGCCGGGCTGAATACGTGGCTCTGCTTCACTCGCCAGATCACGATCATGCTGTTCACCTACTCGGCTTTCGGCTGGACGGCGCTCGTCGTTGCGGTGCTCAACCTGATCAGACCATCGCTGCTGTTGTTCGCAGTTGCGCTCGCGGCTGCCTGCTGCGGAATTGTACTTTACAATATCGGACTGTCCTCGCTGGCTGCCGGCGTCCTCGTGCTCAGTTTTGCGCGTCGCGCGCCTGAGCCAGATTGAGCGCCAGAAGCGCCAGGGTTGCGCACAACCACAACGATTGCCAATTGGCAAAGCCCTCATTGAACGCGATGTAAACAACGGACACCGCAAGCACGCAGGCCGCCGAACTCTCTGCGACGCTTCGCGTACCTTTGGATCGCTCCACAAGAAGACCGTGGACAAGAAACGGCACCACCGCGCCGGTGAGCGGCGCAAAAGGAAAGTCGCGGTATCGCGGATCGAACACGAGGCCAAGCGCAATCATGAACGCGAGCAGCATTGTAACAAGCAGAATATAGCCCGCTGCGCGCGCGAGGCCCGCACCTGCTCGCTGTGTTCTCGGCCCGATCAACTTGCTGAAGCTCGGGATCGCGGTCTTTTTCACGATCGCGGCGCTTATGACGGGTGGCGCGGACAAGGCAACGGCGGCGAGCGTCAGAGAGCGAAGCCAGCCAGCAATCCCGAGGCTCTCGAGCGGGATGTTTTCGAATGTCCATCCGATGAGCGCACCGCCGGCAAGCGCGTTTATGCCCACGCCAAGCCATTGCAGCATGGAGGCGTCCGGACCCCGCGCATAGACGGCTGCGCCGGTTACAATTGCGGCGAACAAAATCCCGCCGAGGCCCTGCCAAATCCAAAAAGGATGATTGGACACCGCCTGCGCCCACTCAAACTTCGGTGTCCGGGACTCGCCATCGAGCAGCCCCCAATGACCGCCCACCGTTCCCTCGAGAGCCCGTTTCCAGGGCTGGTCAAACGCTTCTATGACGTTGACGTTGAAGCTCTCCCGTTTGCTCAGCGCCAGCACATCCTGGATGACCTTGGCTTGGTTGACCGGTGAAGGCAGCGCACCCTCGCGCATCCGTCCGGCGCTCGGCCAGCCGACTTCACCAATGAGAACCTCCTTTCCCGGAAACGCATTCACCACCTGGCGGCGTATCGTTTCGACATGCGCGGCGGCCCGATTCGCGGGTATCGGGAAGTCTTCCCAGTACGGGAGTATATGAATGGTGACGAAATCGACCGCGTTGGCAACGTCGCTGTTGCGCAACCAGAATTCCCACACGTCTGCATAGGTCACCGGGACATGGACGCGCGCCTTGACGGAACGAATGGTTCTCACCAGATCGGCGGCCGCCATGTCGCCCCGCAAAAGGACCTCGTTGCCGACGACGATCGAGCGGATGGTCGCCGGATACTTGTTTGCGAGCGCGATGGCCGTTTCGATCTGGTAGTAGTTTTTTGCCGGGTGGCTCGACAGCCACAGGCCCTGCATGACCCTCAGGCCGTATTTGGCCGCGATCCCCGCGATCTGGTCGAGCCCAAAATCGACGGAGTACGTCCGGACGCAGTCTGTGATCGCCGACAAGCGGGCCAGGTCGTCATCGATCTGGGCCGCCGGAATCATCGTGGAAGGGTCGAGCGGCGTCTGCAGACCGCGGAACGGGGTGTAGGAAATGCAGTAAAGCTTGTTCGCGTGGCCGACCTGGGGGTACGGCATCAGAACCGGGCTGCCGAGCCAGACCCACACACCGGCGATCGCTGCCCCCGTCAGGGCGAGGCATGTGAGAGCATGGCGCATTGGTTACCCGCACAATATGGTCAAAGATCGCGGCGCCGACTTATCGCGCACCGCCGGCCCTGCCAAGGTGACCGTCCTTAAGCAAAGCTCCGGGTTATGCTGGACAAACCGCCCGTGTTGAGGCCAAGTCTTGTCGATCGCAAATTCAGGTTAATGCGAGCGGTCTGCAGTGTGGGGCAAATTTACCAGCTGAAACATCGCCGTATTGGCGTCCCAATCCGGTTGCAGACAGGACACAAGGGGCGGCCGACGGGCCAGGGCCAACATTCGACGGGGACAATGCTTACATTCGAGTTGCGTCAGTTGCTTGCCGCGTTCTGTTTCGCGAGCGCTTTAAGCCTTGTAGCCCCCGCCGTGCACGCGCAAAGCGGTAATGGGAAGCCGGCAGAACAGCAAAAGCCCGCAGCCGATACGACCAAGGAAGGCCAGAAGAAAATCGACGAAATTGCAGAAGCTTCTCGAATTTTATCAGGTCCGGCAGGCAATCCGGAATGCGTTTGGCTGGGCCGCCGCGTGGTAAGTCTGCTGTGGCGGGACGATTTGGACACGGCCTTCCGGCACCTCGATCTTTACGACCGGTTCGGCTGCCCCAGCCCCCATATCCAAGCCACTTTTCGTTGCCTGGTCCGGCAGGGAAACATCGACCCGAAACAGCAGGAAACGCTTAACGGTCGGGTTCATGCCTGCTGGCTTAACCCCAGCCTGGAGCCGGCCCCGGCGACGGCGGCCGCCCCAGCGCAGCCGCCGGCGGCAACGTCGGGAGGAACCACCCAGCGCTAGGCGGCGTTCTCCAATTAAAGAAATTTATTTGGGCGCCATGCGACTGCCTAGGATTTGCCATGTCGGCTAATTACTTGAATAGCTACCTTATGCCGCGCTACGTTTTGCCTGCGCAGACGGAGTATCGGCTGAGCCCAGGGGACGGGCTCGGGGGTCTGCCATCCTGCCCCGCTTGGTTTTGAGTTCTATGCGCACCGTTGCTGCCGTTGTCGCCCTAGTGGCGTGCGTGCATGCCGGGTTGTGGGCGTTAATGCGTGATAACGTTCGCGCCCCCAACTTCGACGGACAGCTTGCCAGTGTTTCTTACGCGCCGTTCAAGGGCTCGGCTCACCCCGATTCCGGCACCACCGCGCAGGCTGCCCAGATCCGGAGCGACCTCAAGCTTCTTGCTCCGCTGACGCGGGCCATTCGCACCTACTCGGCGACCGGCGGCGTCGAACTTGTGCCTGGCATCGCCTCGGAATTCGGCCTTCGGGTCACCGCGGGCGCATGGATCGACAAGAACCAGGACCGCAACGAGCGTGAAATTCGCTCGGTGATCGAATTATCGAAACGGCACAGCAACATCAACGGCATTATCGTCGGTAACGAAACGATCTACCGCGACGAACAGAAAGTCGGCGACCTGATCCAGATGATCCAGCGCGTGAAACGCGCAACCAGCGTTCCGGTTACGACCGGTGAAATCTGGCACGTCTGGATCGAACATCCGGAACTGGTTTCGGCAGTCGACTACATCGCCGCGCACATTCTTCCTTATTGGGAAGGTTTTTCTGAGACACAGACGGTCGACCAGACCGTGATCATCTACGACAAGCTCCGCAAGGCCTATCCGGGCAAGCGCATCGTTATCGCAGAGTTCGGCTGGCCGAGCGCCGGATACAATATGCACAGGGCCAACCCCGGCCGCATCGAGCAGGCCGTAGTGCTGCGTGATTTCGTGACGCGCGCAGAAGCATACGGGATGGACTACAACATTGTCGAAGCAATCGACCAGCCGTGGAAGACGTTCGAAGGTGGCGTCGGGCCGTATTGGGGTCTCTTCGATGCCTCACGCCATCCAAAATTCAGCTGGACTGGTCCGATCACCGACCCCGACCACTGGCGCCTTGCAGCGATCGCCATTCTCGTCAGCGTGTTGCTCTCTCTTCCCTTGCTTGCAATGAATGCGGTGACGCTCTGGCAAGCCACAATGCTCTCGGGCGCCGCCAATGTTGTAGGCGCATGGTTCGCCGCCGTATTTGCGTACTGGAACGGGCACTACTTTGTTCCGGGTGCGGCGTTTGCGCTGGGGCTGGGACTGCTGCTGCTCGTTCCGCTGATCATAATTGCCTTGGCACGGATCGAGGAAATTGCGGCCATCGCTTTCGGACACAAGCCGTTGCGGTTGATCGCCGGTCCGCCGCTGGTACCCGACGCTTACGTGCCCAAGGTCTCCATCCATATTCCTGCGCACAACGAGCCACCCGAGATGCTGAAGGAGACTCTCGACGCGGTCGCGCGGCTCGACTATCCGAACTACGAATGCGTCGTTGTGATCAACAACACGCCCGATCCGGCATTGTGGCTCCCGGTCGAGGAGCATTGCCGCATGCTTGGCGAACGCTTCAAGTTTGTGCGCGAAGATCATCTCGCTGGTTTCAAGGCTGGCGCCCTGCGCCTTGCACTTGCGCATACCGCGCCGGACGCCGAGGTGATTGGCATTATCGATGCCGACTACGCGGTGCACCCAGACTGGCTTAAGGACCTCGCACCTCTCTTTAGTGATCCGGCTGTCGGCCTCGTGCAGGCCCCGCAGGATCATCGCGATGCCGATCGCAGCCTCATGCATTACGCCATGAATGGCGAATACGCAGGCTTCTTTGACATCGGCATGGTCCAGCGCAACGAGTTCAATGCCATAATCGTGCACGGCACGATGTGTCTGATCCGGCGCAAAGCGATCGAAGAAGCTGGCGGCTGGTCGAGCGACACGATCTGTGAGGATACGGATCTTGGGTTGACCCTCCTCGAACTCGGCTGGCAGGCGCACTACACGAACCGCCGATATGGCCATGGGCTGCTACCAGACAGCTTCGAGGCGTACAAAAAGCAGCGCAACCGCTGGGCTTATGGCGGATTCCAGATTCTAAAGAAGCACTGGCGGCGTTTCCTGCCAGGAGCGAGCCGGCTCAATCGCGATCAAAAGCGAGAGTTCGCGCTCGGCTGGCTCAACTGGCTCGGCGCAGAAAGCATCGGTGTTGCCGTTGCAATTCTTAATATTCTCTGGGTGCCCGTCGTGGCCTTCCTCGACATCGCGGTTCCCGACCGTATTCTGACGACGCCGATCATTGCGAGCTTCATCGTCTCGATCGTGCACTTTGCCACGCTCTATCACCTCAGGGTGCGGCCACGCATGGGCCAACTTCTTGGCTCGGTCTTCGCCGCGATGTCGGTGCAGTGGACTGTCGCCCGCGCAGTTGGATTTGGCCTGGTAAAAGATCGTCTTCCGTTCGTGCGCACATCAAAAGGCGGGCTACGCCGCACGGCGGACTTCCACGCGTTCTGGGAAGCCGTCATGGCAGGACTACTGATCCTCGGCGCAGTCGTCCTGGTCTGCACAAATTACAAAGAAGTGCGGGAAATCAATATTTTCGCCTTGGTACTGCTGGTCCAGAGTCTGCCGTTTATCGCAGCAACCGGCCTTGCGGTGATCGAGCGTACGCGTCTCAACGACTTCGCATACTGGCGTGGTGTCGAAGCGCGCGTCGCCCGGCTGCTGCCGGCACCGCGGCGAAGCGGCACGATCGCGGCTGAGGCGACGCACCCTATCCCCGCGCAGAAACCGGGGGAACTGGTGCAGTAAGCTTTCGTTCAGGCGGGTAGCGCTGTCTCGACCAGCTTGACCCAATACGATGTGCCGAACGGGATAATCTCGTCGTTGAAATTGTATGACGGATGATGGAGTCCGGCACTTGCGCCGTTACCAATCCAGATAAACGCGCCGGGCCGCGAATTGAGCATGAAGGAAAAATCCTCCGCACCCATCATCGGCGGCAGCCCGATATCGACCTTGTCTCGCCCCGCGATCTGCCCCGCAACGGACGCGGCAAACTCGGTCTGCCGCTCATGATTTACCAGTACCGGATAGCCTCGTTTGTAGGTGAGCCTGGCCTTGGCGCCATACGCGGCCGCCGTGTTTTCCACCACCATGGGCAGGCGGTTTTCCAATAAATCGCGGATCTCAGGCGCAAGGCTGCGCGCCGTGCCACGCAACTGAACAGTCTGCGGAATGACGTTGTCAGTATTGCCCGCCCGGAACATGCAGATCGACACGACTGCCGATTTGAGCGGATCGACGTTACGCGACACGACCGACTGCAATGCGTTGATGATCTGGGCCCCGACGAGCACCGTATCGACACCAAGATGTGGACGCGCGGCGTGGGCGCCGATTCCCTCGATGTCGATCGTCAAGGCGTCCGCGGCCGCCATCATCGGGCCGGGCCGAATGCCAAAGGTCCCGACCGGCATTCCAGGATAGTTGTGCATCCCGAACACCTCTTCGATGCCGAAGCGGTCCATCAGCCCATCCTCGATCATAGCCTTGCCCCCGCCACCCCCCTCTTCTGCCGGCTGGAAGATGACGACGGCCGTACCGGAAAAATTGCGCGTCTCGGCAAGATAGCGGGCGGCTCCGAGCAGCATGGCAGTATGGCCATCATGGCCACAGGCGTGCATCTTTCCCGGAACTGTCGACTTGTACGGAAGGTCATTGGCCTCGTCGATCGGAAGTGCGTCCATGTCAGCGCGAAGGCCGATAGTCTTCCCCGACTTGCCCTTTTTTCCGCGGATAACACCGACTACGCCGGTGCGCCCGAGCCCGGTCACAACTTCGTCGCAACCGAACGCCTTGAGCTTTTCGGCAACGGACGCGGCCGTGCGGTGCACGTCGTACATCAGCTCCGGATGCATGTGCAGGTCGCGTCGCCACGCTGTGATCTCGGGATGAAGGTCGGCAATGCGGTTCACGATCGGCATGGCAGTCTCCGGGCGGCACGGGGCCGAACCTACAGTTTATCAAATATCCCACGTTGAGCGAGTTAGGGGATGTACCATGCCTATTGACCGCGCGGGCGGGCGCCCCTACACAGCGCGCAAGCGCTTGATCCCGAAATGGTTGTCCGTGATCCGTCAGGATGGTCACCGGTTCGGCCTGATCATGCGCGGTGGCGAGCGCGTAGCTCAGGCGGTAGAGCAACTGACTTTTAATCAGTAGGTCCCGGGTTCGAGTCCCGGCGCGCTCACCAAACAAATCAAGCACTTAAGCACGAGAACAAATTGAGGCGCAGCCTGCGTAGGTACGGCGTAGGCACGGTCGCGCGACGAAAAACGCGCCGCGAAAGTCGTCCACCAAAATATTTTTGGTCAATGGATCGAGCGCCCTTGCCTTCGCGACGCGCGTCACCATTTCAATTTTAGAAGACGTAGTTCTTGCCTCGCTCAATTTGCGAGCGCTGTCCTGCCCTTTATGTGGCGGGCGTTTTCCAAACCAAGGTCTGGCTAGGGCGGTGATTGCGCGGCGAACCTTTTGGTTCCGCGCGGTCGTCTCCCACCCGCGCGTATGTCTCCCGAGAGACCGCGCATAGCCGGTCCGTCAATTTGGGAGACAACAGCGATGAACGGCACTACCAAGCCACGGCGCACATTTCAAAAGCGCAGCAAGACCGCCGCCGACCTCGGCGTCGGCCTCGACAAGATCAGACAGTATGAGAACGCGAAACTGCTGACCGTATTTCGGTTCGGCAAACGCAACGTCAACCACGACACAGCCGAGGTTGCGCGGTTGGCTGAGCAACTCGCGCGTCAGCACGCCAACGCCCCCCTGACTGTACCAGTCCCGCCGCCATGTCCGGGAACGAGGCGAGATTGTGGCGGTGGGTACGTCTCCAAATCGAAACCAAATTCGAGGGGAGACTGAAAATGGTTCGCGTCGTAAACACACCAGCTAAGGTCAACTTGCCGCGCTACCAACCGACGACGCTCGGCTTTGAAGATGCCGTACAGCAGGCCAAAGACATACTCTATCAAGCCGATCGGGCGTCGCTTCGGCTTGGCGAAATCGCCGACCGGGTCGAACCCCGATACGGCGACGAGACGCTCAAGAAGCTCGCCAATACAATTGGCGTCAGCCCCAGAACGTTAGAACGTCACCGCGACGTTTTTCGCGCGTGGAAAGAGATTCCCGCTCCGGAGCGGGAATTGGTGACCTACTCGATCGCGAAAGAGTTGGAAACCCATCCCGACCGGTTCAAGATCATCAAAGGCAATCCGAACCTAACAAAGGTCGAAGCCCACCAACTGATGCGCGAATACCGTCAGCGGAACGAAGGCAAGACTACGGCCCAAGCCGGGGACGACGAGCGCGAAGCCAAGGTCAAATGGCAATCTGACCTGCCGTTGCGTCTCGACAAGGTCTTGGGCGACCTCGACCTAGACGGACATTGGTTACTTGATGACCCGCCCGACGCCGACCTCGTCGATCGCGCTGACCGGGTTGTCGAAGCGGCACTTAAACTCCGTGGGTACCTAAAATGGGCGCACGAGGCGACGCCGGAAGAACTTGAGGAGGCTCGCCAAGGCCATGTCAACAAGCAATCTCGTGAGCAGCAGACGGATGACCGGCTAGAGATTCCTGACTTCCTGCGTAGGGCCGCGTGATGGGCCGCAAAGCCGGTTGGTGGGACAATACGTGGAACCCGGTGGCTGGCTGTAAGGCCGTAAGCGAGGGCTGCCTGAATTGCTACGCGGCAACGCAGGCAGCCACGCTACACGTGGAGCGTCGTATCTGGCTCTACGAGGCGCTGACTAGGTGGCTACGCGGGCGACCGATTTTCAACGGCCGCCGCAAGGTGTTGCCGCCCTGGCACCCAGCTTGGCGCTGGCCTTTGACCTGGAAGGGCGACACGCATCCGAATCTTGGGCCCGGTCAGCCCAGTCTGATCTTCGTCTGCGATATGTGTGACCTGTTTTATCACGAGCGCCCGGTCATCGACCGGGTCGTCAGGACCGTCGCGCATTCGCCTCACATCGGCTTGATCCAGACCCGCTACGCGGGCGCGATGGCTGGCTATTTCCGTCAGCCAACGGTTGACCGTATGAAGGGCTGGCGACGGAAATTTTGGCTCGGGTTTAGCGCCGAAAACCAGAAATGGTTTGATGCGCGCTGGCGTCGGATGCGCCCACTCGCTGAAGCGGGCTGGCTTGTATACGTAGTCGTCGCGCCGATGCTGGGACCCGTCCGGCTGCCGGCGGACTTCCTAGCCTTCGGTGGACGCGTGTGGGTCATCGTCAGCGGCGAACGGCATCGCGACCATCATGGCCGACCGCCGCGCCCGATGGATAGCAACTGGGCCCGGGCTCTACGTGACCAATGCCGCGAGGCTGGAACGCCTTACTTTTTCAACCAAATGTCCGGTTTAGCGCAGATTCCTGAGGACCTTCGCATTTGGGAATTTCCGGAGGTAGTCAAGTGATCGTCAACCTCAGAGGCACCTCAGGCAGCGGCAAGACCACGATCGTGCGGAGGTTGATTGCGAATTACGACGCCAAGCCGGTCTACGGAATGCTCGGCTGGCGCCAGCCGGAAGCCATCAAGCTCTTACGGCCCGCACCCTTGTATGCCCTCGGCCCTTACCCGGCGGCTGGCTGCGATGCCGTTGCCTCAGCTCTCGGCGTCGAAGGCGTGATCCGCTTGCTGGAGAAGTACGCCGCTCGCGGCGACGTGATCTTCGAAGGGCTCATCATCAGTTCGATGTTCGGCGCGATAGGCGCTTGGCTGAGGGATCACCCTCCGGCAATTATCGCCGTGCTGGATGTGGGATTGGATGAGTGTCGGGCCGGATTAAGCGAGCGCCAAGGCAACCAGCAGCGGGCGGCTAGGACACAAGAGGCGCACCACCTCCGCACGCTTCAAGTAGCCGATAAGATGCGGGCGGCGGGTATGCGGGTTGAAAAGTTGAATCGTGAGGAAGCAGTACCAGCCATAATAGCCTGGCTGACGGGTAAGAATTAGCCCCGGTTCGGGATCAGCCGAACCGAGGCTTTGAACCATATGGAGGGCGATGTGCGCGCCCTGAAACGAGACATACTCGGCCTACTGCCGCCAGTAAAGCCAGCCGCAATCAATTCGCGCCTCCACACGATTGAACTGTTCGCACACACGCCGCCAGCAGGCTTCAGATCGGAAATTGAACGTTGCCTTGGCCGTAAAATCACCATCACGCCTTGTCGCGATAAATCCGGTTACGTTCACGGCTATCGAGCGATCATTAACGATCCGCCGCTAGCCGTCCTGCCTGTGCTTCAACGCATCGTTGACGCCAACAACGATGTCTCTGTTCACCGCGTTGATATCGCCCTCGACTACAAATTTTTGAACGAAGTCGAAGCCCAGCTATGGCGAATCTTCTTGAACAAGCATGTGCTATTGAAATGGCCGCCTCGAAACGCGCGCCGAAGCTATGTTGGAGACAGCGAATATTTTGTCCATATCGAAGCGGGCAGCAAACGTCCGCGGCGCAACGGCATCATCTATCCCAAGGAAGGCGGCTTGGTCGTCCGCTTCGAATTGCGCTTTCTCGGAAGCGGTCCGGTTCGACGTGCCGGGCTCGCGGAGCCAAAGAGATTGGCGCGAATAAATCCGGCGGAGAAGTTCGAGCGCCACGTTAGGGTCGCAAGCATAAAGCCGAGCATGCTGAAACGGCTATTGCGTAAGAGTCGCGCCGTACGTCGCGCGCGCACCGTAATTGAGCGATTGACGATACAGGAGTTTATTGATGGTCGGCGCAGGCCTGAACGGCTGCTACTCCGTCATCCAATCTCTATATTGAATGTGCCCCGGCGCATCACGGAGTGGGCCCCACAGGTAATCACCCATAAAGATGGCCCCGCTTTATTTCAGTACACCAGCGCGTTCAAACCATTACCCGCACCTGGCGATACGGAGATTTCGGATCACGACCTGCGCTCTCGTCCCCGCGAATAGTCGTGAATGAACGTCTCCAGATAATCGAGGTCGCGGATACAAACATCGATCAGAACCGGCCATGTGTAACTACCTGTCTTTGCGTTAATAGCACGCTGAATATTTCCGCAGTGACGGTAAGCGCTACCTTCCGCCATAGACGATAATTCTTGAATCTTATGCATGATCTCAATTCGCAATGGTTCGATGGTGGCCTTCCATGAGCTCTCAATAAAACGTCCTTCGCTGACCTCTTTTTCCATGGCGATTCTGTAGCGCCCGATTGTTTCCCGGAGCGCGGCAATCGCATCGAGAAGTAGACGTTTCTTTTGATCGTATTTAACCATCTTGTCGTGTTCAATCTTCCAAACTCGATAAGCGGTTACCCAAAAACAAACGAACGCGGTCACTCCAAGCAAGATTTTTGCTGTGTCGTTCGACACCCAAAGCGCCAGAGCCGCCGCCGGTACGCTGAGCGGGCCGCTCATCCTGGCGAGCCAGTCGCCAAGCATCGCGCGGGTGAAATCTTTGAGATCGCTCATATCGGTTTTAGCCCCACGCAAATCGCCGCCAAAAGAAGTTAGCAGGTCGGGCAAACAATCTTGATCCCCATACACAGCGCGGAGAGCCCGCTGAAAAACGCGGCAAACCGATTCATCTTCGCGGAAAACTTGACGGCCATGTAGAATGGATCGTTCGGCGGCGTGAAATCGTAATAGGCGACCATCGCTGGTAATTTCCCACGCGCCGAAATAAACCAGAACACAGCGGCCGCAAATGCGGTAGTTGCCGCCCCGATATCGAGATAGCTCATTGCATCCTCCCGCGCTTCCGAGCAATTCCGATAATGAGGTAGTTTCTCAGTCTTGTTAACCGGGCCTGTTATCCCGCGACCGGTTGAAATCGGGTCCCGACCGTCGCTCCGGACAGCACGGCCATAAAACTTCCGCCCCGCCTCAACGCCAGCGACACATCGCGCCGGGCACACGTCCCTGCCCGGCTACTAATTATTGATAAGCAGGTCTCGCGCCACAAAGCCCAAACGTACCAGACACCTTGTTAACTGGTCGATAGACGTAGGTACGGTCGTAGGTTAAGCCGCCTCTCGGATCGCACAATCGCGAGCGTACCGAGAATGACGCAACTAGACGCCGACTACGCCACAGACAGCGCGCCGATATCGCGCCGGAACGCGCAATCGCGCCTGCGTAGCCTTGATGATCTCGACGGCAGGACCAAGGCGGCGAGGCGCGCGCAGGCTCTAGTCGCACAGATCGAAGCTGACCTAGGCGGCACAGATCAATTATCGACCGCGCAACGCGAATTGATCCGTAGCGCCGCGTTGCTTGGCGCGATGACGGAGGATCAGGCCGCGCGTTGGCTGGAGCGCAAGCCCGCAGACCTGACGCTGTTCGGCACGCTCGTTGATCGGCAACGCAGAATTCTTGAGACGCTGGGCCTGAGCCGCAAAGCGCGCGACGTGACCGGCCAAATTATCGAACGCATCAACCGGGGCGACATATGAGCTTGAATGGGCACAACGGTCACGACCCCGCGGAAACCGCATACATCAACGCGCTGCTCGCTCCTCTGACCGGGCAGGAACTGGACCGCTTAGACCGCGCACTCGCCGAGTTCGAAGGCGCCGGTCAGCAGAACGTCGACCTTGAACTGCTGATTGATACGATCCGCACCGCGCCGCCGTCGCGGCACGAATTTTTCGCAACGCCCGAAGGCTCCGGCGGTCGCAGCTACGAATTGTTGCTGATGGGTCTGTCTGAAGACGAAATCGATGCGCAATATCGAATTGAATGCGTGGAAGTCCAAGTGATGGTGGCCGCCGGAAAGTCGGTAGCCGATGCGTGGGCCGAAATCCGCCACCGTTACGGAGACGCCAACACAGGCCTCCTTCAGCCCCGCGCCGCTGCGGAGGATGCGCCGGGAGCAAACGGCCACGATGGGTCTGTAACTCTGCCTGCGCGGGTTCGATTCCGCAAAAGGAGCGCCGATGCTTAGTCCTTTGGAAATCGACCTGCTCGAACGCCGCCTGCTCACCATCGACAAGCTTCTGGCGGAGAATGCTCTGCGCCTAGCCAGCGCGCCGCCGCATTCACACGACCACAACAATTATGAACGGCAGGAGTACGAGAGCGAGCGCCGCGAACTGCTCGACCTGCGCGACAACACCAAACGCAAATTGAACGAAGCGCACAAACTACTCGGTGAGCGCTTCCGTGTGTTCCGTCGCCGCAGGCCTGATCCGCAAACAGCGCGCCAAAGTGCCACGTTGGACTCGTTGGAAGCTGAGCGCAGGGAAAGCATCGCACAATTTGTGAAGCGGTTGGAAGCTGAAGGCGACTACCGCCAAGCCCGGCTGTGGCGCCTTGAATCGGTGACCGCCCGCGCTGCGTTGGCCCGTGAATACGGATTTGTGTGAGTGACCGACCAATGCCGCACCTTCTTGATAACCTGAAGATCACAGAATTGAGCTTGGTCGATAACCCGGCAAACCCTTTCGCGAAGGTATCCCTGTTCAAGCGCGCCGACGACAAACCTGCGAACCCGCTGCTGAAAGGCCGCCGCCAATCTGTTGTTGAGACGCCGAGCGCAAAGCCGCCGAAGGGCTCTCCGGTACGCCGCGATTCCGAGGCCGAACAGCGCCTGGAACGCGCCCGCCGCGGCACCAAGGCAACCCCGGCCGAAGAGCGGCGCCTTGCTCAGGCGTTTGACGATGACGATGAGGACGAAACCATGCCCAAAGATTTCGAAGCCGCAGTAAACAAGATCGCCGCCCGCGCGGGCTCCAAGACTGCCGCTATGCGTGAGGCTCGCGCTAGACACCCTGACCTCTACGCAAAATATCAAGCCGAGACCGCGGACCTTGTCGCCAAGGCGCAGCCGCAGCCGGTCGAGAAATCGGACAGCATCAAGAAATTCGAGCAGTTGGTTGACCGCGTTCAGAGCCGCGACGGTTGTTCGCGTCTTGAGGCGCTAACGCGCGCCGCGCGTGAACATCCAGAGGCGAGGGAGGCCTACGCCAGCGCGTTGAGTTGATGGAGTTAGGGGCGGGCCCGTCTTGGCTAGGGCCACGCCTCCAGAGGGTTTGCGCGGCTTTCTCCCTCGCCCCCCAAAAAGCCGCATCAAGTTGTGTGGCGCCGCATTCCCCTTTCCTTGGCGGCGCCGCACCGGTTCCCCGAGCCGGGCCTCTCAGGCTAAGGCGAAGTCGGGCGGACCAGCGCGCAGGTGTCCGTGAAAACAGCGCGCAGTTGCGCCACGCCAATTTGCTCCGGCGGGGGCGCACAAAGAACGCAGGCGTTAGTGTCCGCTTCCGCCTGCGTTCTGAGGTGGGAACGACTAGGCGCGGGTTTCGTCGTGGGGACCCGCGCCTCTCTTTAAATCCTATGGTTTTGAAGCCCAAAGCGTTTCGCCGGGTATGACGTTTTTGACGGTTTTGTCATCAGTGCCCGTTTTGAATTTGGCGCGAGCAATCAACTCAATACCGCCCTTCGGTATACGCATAACGATTTCCTGCGTCGCAGTCGGATCGTAGGGTATTTTGATTAGTTTTGCGATTTCGATTCCAGTTTTTGTAAGTAACGCGCATTTCAAATTGATTTTTTGCTGTGGTTTTCCCAGAATGAAAATGCCCCGAGACTGATTAATAATGACGAATTTGCCGTCGTCACTCAGCTCTATAATTTGAGATATCAACCCGCCCACTCCGGACAACAGTCCCGACTCTTGAAGGTGGAGAAGTTCGTCTAGCGTCTCACCCTCTAACTCATCTGGGGTGGGTATCGCCTCTCGGTTACAAATAAAGGGTGCGTACTTTTCAAATAGCTTTGCGGTTTCTTGGTCTAGCTCCGACACAAATCGAAGGGTTTTCAGTGAAAATGCTTTCGGACTACGAATTTCACCGGCGAGGATGCGGGCCCAAAGGTCCTGCATACGAGCATTTGAAGCTTTCTCCGCGTATTGTTCGAACACATTGAGCCAATCGTCATCAACTGGACCTGGCGACGCCGACACTTGTTGATCTGGCGCGGGTAACGCTTTTGTCTCTTCCTGCAATATTTCTATCGTTCTCCGCGCAATATCCTCCTTGTTTTTCTGGTGGCGATACTCTTTTGCGAGGAGGTTATGGGCCGCCCGCGCAACGATGTCGGAATCGCCCGCAGCAAGCTTCGCGGCGGCTGAGGCAACTTCTTTGTTTACGAGCGTTTTGGCTTCGGTCTTGTCTTTGATGCTTTGGGCAAAGCTATCGAGGTACGCGGCAGGGATTTCAACTGCGCCCGCTACCAGCCGCGAAATCGCTTTACCCGCCGGGCCAGCGATCATTTCCGGCAAATTGAGTTTTTCGACAAAGGCTTCTATCGCGGACTTTGGCCCCGCCGGAGTGAGATCATTTGCCAAAACGCGCCTTCCCCTGCCCCTACAAGAGCGGGAGGCAGCAAAGCACAACCATTCGGTGTGTAAAACCCCCGGGAGGTCAGCGCCGCGCGGCTAGATCGACCACATTATCCTTCGCGGGCGGATTTAGGATCGTGCCGACGAGCGCGGCCAAGGCGTCTAGCGTTTTGCCCTTTTCCTCAAAGTAGTCGTACCTGTTGTAAACGCCCTCCACGCCAGCAATCGCGTGGCCGAGGGTGCGCTCCGCGATATTGTCGGCCACCCCGGCCCGCGCCATCAGGCTCTTCGCAGTCCGACGCAAATCGTGCTGCGTCCACGCAAGAATCTTAAGCTTGGCGTCTAGCTCTTCCTTGCGCTGGCTAAAGGAATTGAACGGGCCGTCGCCTACTGAAGCCGCAAACACGTAAGGATTGCCCTCAATTTCGGGCTGCGCCTCTATGATATCGAGAGCCATCTGGGGAAGCTTGACCCGGCCCACGTGTCCCTTTTCCCGGGGCGACTTAACCGGAACAGTCCAGACGCCATCCTTGATATCGCGCCAGCGCATCGTCTCCACCTTTTCCTTACGCTGCGCCGTAAGCAGCAAGATCCGTAAAAACGCGCCGTAAGTTCCGGCATCGCCGCAGGCCGACCAAAGCGCGCGAATTTCATCGTCGGTCAGAGTGCGTTTGCGCTTCCGTTCATCCGCTGGGCGCTGGTCCCGCTTCATCCCCCGCACGATAGGGCTGACGTAATTCTCATCGCGCGTCTCGTACCAGTTACAGAGTTTCCGTAGGGTAGCCAGCACCCCATCGGCTTGAGAGGCGCCATTCCTCTCAACGATCTTGTCTAACAACGCGTTTACGTCGCCTCGCCTAATCTCGAAAAACGGCCGCGTCTCCCATTCCGGGTAGACGTAGACCTTCAGCATCCGCTCAATCTCGTCTTTGCTGAGAAGCTTTTTCGCGTGCACGTGGTGCTTGATAAAGCTCTCGGCCACGGCCTTGAAAGAGCCCGCCGCTGCCGAAGCCATCGCTGCCTTAGGGTCGAAATTGTAAGCCGCTTCCCGCGCCACCTTCACCGACATATCGGGCCAGCGCCCTATCGTCTTGGCCCGCGCTTTGCCGTTGACGTACCACACCACCCTCCAGGCCTTAGTGCCGCCGTAGCTGATCCGCAGGACTAGCCTGCGGCCTTGACGTAGCTTCTCGAAATACTCCATCTGCTCGCCCTCGGCGGGCAGCAAATACTTTTTGACCGACGCTTCCGTGAAGATCGTATCCATAATTTTCTCCCCAAAATTTTAGGCGCGGTTTAGGCGCGGTGAGATGCTCGATATAGGCTATCGAGCGGGATCGCCTATAGACATACTCGCGCCAGTAATTATTGAGTTTTGGAGAGGAAAGCCGCGCGATTGCGCGCGGTCGTAATGCTAAACAACCTTACTTTTAATCAGTAGGTCCCGGGTTCGAGTCCCGGCGCGCTCACCAAAATAACAGGAAATATCGCGACGCGAGAATCCGGCGCGCGGTATCAATTACAGACCATCCAGCACTGGCCATACCAGTTGCAAACGCGGTGAGCATCCAGACCGCCGCAGGCACTGTAAAGCGGTCGTTTTCCCGAATGACGCTCGAACACGTATTTGCGCCGGCAAATGCCGCGTGAATCCCGATACCGGTTGATACCACAACCGTCGGCAACCGGAACTGCGACTGTCGTATGTTCAGCCGGCACGACCGGCATTGCTTTTCCGCCTGCAGCCAGCAAGCTCGCAGCCGCAAAAAACAAAATGCGCACAAACAAATTACGCATCAACTCACCCCCCGCGCAGCAAACACCGGGGCTAGGCAATAATAGCCCCCAGCGACTGGATGTCCAACCCGCCACTGTCGCCGAACAAGCCGCGACATGTTACTAGTCCTCATTGGCTCGAAAGCGTCGACATCGGCAAAATCCATGGCGGTATCGTTGGCACTCGTCCGCGCCTCGAGAAACCAGGACGGAGAGTGGTCTGCGGACGACTATGATGTGTTCGACGGAAAGCAGCTTGTCGGCCGGATCATGCTGACGTCGGAAGGCCCTGAAGGCCGACCTTGGTTCTGGACAATCACGGTGCGCGCGCAAAGTAGTCAAAATCAGGGGTATGCCGTCAGCCTCGAACAGGCCATGCGTGAATTCAATGCACGGTGGCTCAACCCCGCCCGATTCTGAACCGCGCATACGCGCGCCGACGAATTGGACCCCATTGTCGTGCAAAATCGTCGAAAATTACCGTTCCGCGCCTACCCGCTGTTACGCGCCGCAGATCAGGGGGCTCTGATAGTGCAAAAATTCGCCTCTACTTTAGTGGCGTGACGTGTCTTTAGCTGTCGCAAAACTTTATCGATCTGGCCATCACAGTTTCATCAAAGGGTCGCGCCCTTGCCAAGATATGCCGTTAGGTAGCGGGCGTAGATCGGGGAGAAGGAAGAAGGAACAGGAGGCCGAGACATGCAGCTTCACGGCTATCGGACAAAACTCTCCGCCATCCGCAGCTTTGCCGCTCCCACACAGTGCCCGCGCTGCGGCGACGTTATGGTTGCACCGGTATCGTCGGAATTCGTCGAGGGTGGCGAGATTCGTCATCACTGGGAATGCGAATCCTGCGGTGAGCTGTCCAGCACGTCGATTCCGCTCACCTCTCAGTAACGGCTTCCCGGGAATAGGTGCCTGTGAAAGGTGTTCCCTCTTTGCAATGCGTTTTCTGCATTCCAAAGGGAGGAGCCGTTATGAGGACGACATTTGCGCGGTCAGGCTTGGCCGCCCTCACATGCACCGCGATGATCGCGCTTTCCCTGCCGGCCATGGCCGCCATGGTCAATCTGAAGGCCGACCTGAGGGCCTCGAATGAAGTTCCCCCGGTCGACAGCAAGGCTAATGGTTCGGTCACTGCGACTTTCGACACGGCCAGCAAACAGCTGACATGGAAAGGCAGCGTGTCGGGCCTCACCGGACCGGCGACAGCCGCACACTTCCACGCCGGCGAAGCCGGCAAGAATGGACCCGTGGTCGTGCCCATCACGGGCGCCGACAAGGGGTCCTTCGAGGGCAAGGCGACACTGACCGATGCGCAAGCCGACGATCTTATGGCAGGCAAATGGTACGTGAACATTCACACGGCCACCAACAAGGCCGGAGAAATTCGCGGTCAAGTGACGAAGTAACCCGCAGACAGCCGTTCAAATTTGACGTTGGCAAAACCCGCCTGCACGCAGGCGGGTTTTGTTTTCATAGCTCACATGCTTTGCGTTGGGCGAGTTCAAGTTTTATGGTTCGGCCCGTTATCGTTCTGGTACTTTCGAGGTAATCCCATGGCACGCACGAATGGCGGGTCCGCCCCCATCCTCATCTCAGGCGGCGGCATTGGCGGTCTGATCGCCGCTTACGCGCTTGCACACAAGGGATTTCCGGTACGGCTTTTCGAGCAATCGCCGGAATTTCGCGAGGTTGGCGCGGGTATCCAGCTTGGCCCCAATATCTTTCGCGTGCTCGAAACGGTCGGCCTGAAGGACGCCGTCCTGGCCGATGCGCACCGTCCGCCAGCACAAGAGATGCGCGACGCACTCACCGGCAAACTTATTACAAGGATTCCGCTCGGCGAGGCATTCTTCAAGCGGTTCGGGCAGCCTTACGGCGTAACCCACCGCGCCGACATACATGGCGCCTTTCTTAAGGCATGCCAGAGCAGCAATCTGATCACGCTTGAAACCAGCCGTCGCGTTGATTCATACGAGGATCATGGTGACCATGTCAGCGTCACGCTCAACAATGGCGAGACGGTCGAAGGCCGCGCGCTGATCGGCTGCGACGGCATGTGGTCGAAGATCCGTGAGCGCGTGGTGGGTGACGGCAAACCGCGCGTTTCCGGTCATATTGCCTATCGTGCGGTGCTCAAGCGGGAGGATGTCCCGGAGGATCTCTGGCGGCCCGACGTCGTGCTGTGGGCAGGGCCCCGCACGCATTTCGTGCACTATCCCCTGCGGCGCGGTGAACTCTACAACCTTGTCGCCGTCTTTCATTCCGACCATTACGAGGAAGGCTGGAACGCGGAAGGCAGCAAGGAGGTGATGTGGCAGCACTTCAAGATGCAGGTGCCGCAGGTGCTGCGCATGCTCGAGCGCATCGAGACCTGGCGCATGTGGGTTCTCTGTGACCGTGAACCGGTCAAGAACTGGTCGAAAGGCCGCGTTACCTTGCTTGGCGATGCTGCGCATCCAATGCTGCAGTATCTTGCTCAGGGGGCGTGTATGGCGACGGAAGATGCCATCGTCCTCGCCGACAAGATCGCAGACTCGCCCGACGATCCGGCTGCCGCCTTCAAGGCCTATGAACAGGCCCGCTATCTGCGGACCGGCCGCACGCAGATCATGGCACGCGTCTACGGTGAATTCTATCATGCGCGTGGTGTTGCGGCGGAGCTGCGCGAACTGGCCCTATCGCCGCGCACACCGGAACAAAGCTACGACGGGATAGCCTGGTTGTACGGCGGCCCCTGACTACGCCGCCTGCATCTGAGGATGCGATGCCGGCTGATCGAGGTTCGCGTTCCACGCGTCGTAGCCGTAGAGCCAGCTGGTGTCGCCGTCACCCTCGCGCATCCATGTGTTCGCGCTTGAAATCGCCTGTACCACCGACGTGCGCGGCTTACGGTGCGCCTCATAGCGTCTGAAAGCACCTTCGACATCTTCACCATTCACCGCCTCGAGGCAGCGCGCGAGGATGGCAGCATCTTCAATCGAGGTCGCCGCGCCCTGTGCCATGTAAGGCGTCATCGGGTGCGCGGCATCTCCGAGCAGCACCACGCGTCCATCGCTCCAGCGCCGAAGCGGCTCGCGCTCAAGGATCGCCCACTTGTGGCAGTCGGGGCAGGCGTTGAGAACGTTGCGGACGTCGTCGTGGAAGCCGTCGTAGGCGGCGCGCAGCTCCCTGACGTCGCCCTTGGCCGACCAGGATTCGCGCGTCAGCCATTCCGCCGGCTCCGGCACGCTGGTGACGAAGTAGACTTCGCTTTTCGCCCTGTTGGTGTAATAGATGACGATGTGGCGGTCGCTGCCCCACCACTTCGTGCGCGACGGGCCGATGTCGAAGCCGCCCATCAGCCTTGACGGGAATACCGCGCGATACGCGATGCGCCCCCTGTGGATCGGCGCGTCGGGGCCGACGACGATGTCGCGCACCACCGAATGCACACCGTCGGCGCCGACGACGGCATCGGCCGCCGCCGTGCTGCCGTCCGCGAAGCGCAAGGTGACGCGCCCGCCCGCCTGATCGAGCCCGACCAGCTTCTTGCCGAGATGAATGATCTCCGCCGGCACGACCGATGCCAGCGCGTCATGCAGGTCGGCGCGGTGCATGCACAGGTACGGCGCACCGTAGAGCGTCTCCGGCATCGGCAGCTCGCGCGTCACCTCGCCGGTATCCGCGATGCGGTTGAGATGCGAATACGGCGCAAACGACGTCGCGCGCAGCCGGTCTTCCACGCCGATCCCGCGCAGAACCTTCATCGAATTCGGCATCATCTGGATGCCGGCACCGATACGGGCGAAACGGGCCGCCTGCTCGTAGACCGCAACGTCGAAGCCGGAGCGCCGCAGCGTCGCCGCGGCCGCTAGGCCCCCCATGCCGGCACCGACGATCGCGATCGAGAGTTTCGTCCTGCTCATTTTCTTTCCTGACGCGCTGCCGGCGCGACCGTTCCGCCCCGTTGCCCGATTGCTCCGTGGAGCACCAGATAAATTACGACCGCATTGAGGATATGCCAAAGGAAATGTGTCCCGACCGGCAGCAGGGCGCATATGTCGAGATCGATGATCCGGAAAACCAGCGATGCGATGAAAACGGCGGCGGCGGTCAGCATGGCGCGGCCGGCATCGCCTGCGCGCGTGAGCCAGCCGATCACCAGCAATGCCGCCAGCGCAGGAAAGTAGCCCGACGAGCCGTTAAGCACGCTGCGCGGCACCCATGACGCAAGACCGGTCGACAGAGCCGCAAATCCGGCAAGCAGCATCACGGCGAGCGGCCATGACAGCACAAGAATTCGGCGCAGCGCAAACAGGGTATATCCGTAGATGAAGATCCCGATCGGAACAACATCGAGCATCATCGCGCCACGCGTCGCCAGCGTGTGGAAGGCGAAAGAGCCCAGTCCGACGATGGCCGCTGCAGCGACGAGCGCAAGCACCGCGCGATCGCCAGCCCCCTTTTGCCGCCACTCGACAAAGGCAACGGCGGCTGCGAGCAGGAAGGCAATGTTGCTCCACGCGTTCACAGGCTCCGCCCAGAACGCAGGGCCTGTCCGCTCGCAGTAAAGATCGATGGGCGCCGACCACATTCTCGAGCGACGGGCCCGGATTGCACACCCGGGCCCCCTCTTCAGCGCGTCACGAATGTCCTGCGCTATTTCCTCGGAATGCCGGCTTTGTCGATCACGTCATTCCACTTCTTGATGTCGCCGGTGAGCCTGCTCATCATTTCCTGCGGCGTGCTCGCGTGCGCGAGGACGCCGACCTTGGCGAACTGCTCCTTCACGTCCGGCATCGCAAGCACTTCGTGCATCGCCTTGTTCATGGTGGTGATGACCTCCTTCGGCGTGCCTTTCGGCACCCCGATCGCATTCCAGGAGATCACCTCGAAGCCCTTCACGCCGGCCTGATCGACGGTCGGAATGCCTTTAAGCAGCGGCGACGGTTCCGGGCTCGACGTCGCCAGAACGCGGATCTTGCCGTCGTTCACCTGGCCCTGGACCGCCGGCGGGAAGTCGACCTGCATCTGGACATCGTTGCGAAGCAGCGCGACCACGATGTCCGGCGAGTTCTTGTAGGGCACGATCTGAACGTTGAGGTCGGCCATCGACTTGAACAATTCGGCGCCGAGGTTCTGTGTGCCGCCGACCGCGATAGTCCCGATATTGAGCTTGCCCGGCTGCGCCTTCGCCGCCTTGATGAAGTCGCCGAGCGTCTTGTATTCGGATTGGCTGTTGACGACGAACACCAGGTCGAAAGTGCCGACCATCGACACCGGCTCGAAGTCCTTGACCGGGTCGAACGGCAGGCTCTTGAAGGCCGCGACGCTGATCGCCGTGCCGTTGGTGACGAGCGCCATGGTGTAGCCGTCAGGCGGCGACGTGATCACCGCGCGCGCGGCATTGATCCCGCCCGGGCCGGGCATATTCTCGATCACGACGCGCTGGCCGAGTTTCTGGCTGAGCTTGTCAGCCATGATGCGCGAGGTGACGTCGGCGACGCCGCCGGCCCCGAACGGCAGAACGATCTTGATGGGCTTTTCCGGCCACGCCGCCTGTGCGGTGCCCAACGGCGACAGCGCCAGAATTGCGGCCGCCGGAAGAAGAAGGCCACGTGCGATTTCGAAAATCCCCCTGAACATGTGCATTCCTCCGCAAGCGTTTTTGTTATGAGCCAAAACCATAGAGCCGTGCCGGATTGTCTACCAGCAGTTGCCTTTGCGCCAGCGGATCGGGCGCAAATTGCGGTACCAGATCAACCAGATCAGCCTCATCCGCCTCGTGCGTCGCATTCGGATGCGGGAAGTCGGTGCCCCAGAGCACCCGCCCGGGCGCCGCCTCGACCAATGCGCGGGCGATGGGCACGGCAGCCACGTAAGGAGGCATGGAGATCCGCTCCGAGCCGCAGACCTTGATCCAGCAGTTTTCCAGGCGCGAAAGCTCGATCAGCGCCCGCAGCGGCGGCTGGTCGACGCCGGCCGCGGAGGGCACGCGGCCCATGTGATCGACGACAAACGGCAGCGGCAGCCTGCGCATCATGTCCGACAGCGGAATAATGTCGGGTGCATCGACATGCAGCACGACATGCCAGCCACGCCCTTTGATGCGATCGATGACGCGGTTGAACACCGCCATGTCGGGCGCGCCGCCGAGATGCTTCACGAAATTGAAGCGGACGCCGCGCACGCCGCCCAACGCGAGCCGGTCGAAGTCCCGGTCGGTAAACCCATCGTCGACAATCGCGACGCCGCGGTAGCGCTTCGGATCGGACGCGATGCAGTCGAGCATTGCCGCGTTGTCGGTGCCGTGACAGCTCGCCTGCACAATGACGGCGCGCTCGACGCCGAGATGGGCGTGCAGCGCCGCCAGCATTTCTTTCGGAGCGTCGGCCGGCGTGTAACGCCGGTTCGGCGCATAAGGAAACCTTGCCGCCGGTCCAAACACATGACAATGGGCGTCACAACTGCCCGGCGGCAGCGTGAAGCGCGGCTTGCGACGATGTGAGAGAAAGGATGGCTGTACGTTCATGGGCTGCGTTTAGCGAAGCCGTGCGCACCAGACAATCCCTTGCCGGCCGGGCCCCACGGGCTAAAGCTCCGGCAGGTCGCCCTGCGCCCAACCGGCCTCGGTCGCTTCCTGATATTCGGCGAAACGTCCGCCCGCGATCGCCTCGCGCATGCCCGCCATCAGCATCTGGTAATAGGCAAGGTTGATGGTCGAGAGCAGCACAGCGCCCAGGATCTCGTTGGCTTTCGTCAGATGGTGCAGGTAGGCGCGCGAATAGGTGCGCGCGGCCGGATGCGGGCTTTCCTCGTCGAGCGGGCGCGGATCGTCGGCATGGCGCGCGTTGCCAAGATTGATCGGACCGAAGCGCGTAAAAGCCATACCGTGGCGGCCATTGCGCGTCGGCAGCACGCAATCGAACATATCGATCCCGCGCTTTACAGATTCAAGCAGGTCGTGCGGCGTGCCGACCCCCATCAGGTAGCGCGGCCGTTCGGTTGGCAAGGCTGGCGCGGTTTCGGCAACCACCCTCAGCATCACGTCCTGCGGCTCTCCGACCGCGAGACCGCCGATCGCATAGCCCTGAAAGTCCATGTCCGTAAGCGCACGTGCGCTTTGCGTGCGCAGCGCGAGGTTATCCCCGCCCTGCACAATTCCGAACAGCGCGTACCCTTCCTTTGCCCGGCCCTCGAAGGCGCGCTTCGAGCGCTCGGCCCAGCGCAGTGAAAGCTCCATCGCGCGCGCAATCTCGTCTGTGGACGCTGGCAGCTTCAGACATTCGTCAAGCTGCATCGAAATATCGGCGCCGAGCAGTGCCTGGATCTCGATCGCGCGTTCCGGCGTGAGTTCGACCATGGCGCCGTCGAGATGCGAACGGAAGATCACCCCCTTGTCGTCGACCTTGCGCAGATCCGAGAGGGACATGACCTGGAACCCGCCGGAATCGGTGAGGATCGGAAGCGGCCAGTTCATGAACGCGTGCAGGCCGCCAAGGGCGGCGATGCGTTCGGCGCCCGGCCGCAGCATCAGATGGTAAGTGTTGCCGAGCACGATCTCCGCCCCGGTCTTGCGCACGTCGTCCGGCATGACGCCCTTGACCGTTGCCTGTGTGCCCACCGGCATAAAGGCCGGCGTCCGCACCGTCCCGTGCGGCGTCGCGAATTCGCCGCAGCGGGCGAGCCCGTCGGTCTTGAGGACGCGGAAAGAGAAGGGTCGGTTCATTTTTCCGGTCTTGCCCGGCCCGGGGCCGGGCGTCCACGTCTTGACACCGCATCTCCGCAAAGACGTGGATGGCCGGGACAGGCCCGGCCATGACGACGTCTAGGTTTGAGGATACAACAAGCACGCATCGCCGTACGAATAGAAACGGTAGCCGGCTTCGATCGCATGGGCATAGGCGCGTTTCATGGTGTCGAGCCCGCTGAAGGCCGCGACCAGCATGAACAGGGTCGAGCGTGGCAGGTGAAAATTGGTGAGCATCAGGTCGACGGCGCGGAATTGATAGCCCGGCGTGATGAAGAGTGCCGTCTCGCCCGTAAAGGCCTGCAGGTGCCCGTCTCCGCCCACCGCACTTTCCAGAAGCCGCAGCGCGGTCGAGCCGACAGCGACGATCCGCCCGCCTCGGGCGCGCGCCGCGTTCAGGGCGGCGGCAGTCTCCGCCGATACCGCGCCGAACTCCGCGTGCATGGTGTGTCCGGCTGTATCGTCGGCCTTTACCGGCAGAAAGGTGCCGGCTCCCACATGCAGCGTGACCTTCTGCAGGCCGACGCCGCGGTCCATCAAGCTTTTCAGCAATTTCTCGGTGAAATGCAGACCCGCGGTCGGCGCGGCGACAGAACCGTCTTCCCGCGCGAACATGGTCTGGTAATCGTCCCGGTCCCTTTCGTCGGGGTCGCGGCGCGAGGCGATATACGGCGGCAACGGCATCTCGCCGCGCTCGGCGATGGCCTGGTCAAGCACGGGCCCATGGAAGGAAAATGAGAGGGTTATTTCTCCTCCCTCATCTTTCTGTGAAACCTGAGCATCAAGCTCCCCCAGGAAACAGACCTTGCCCTCGGTACCGAACCGGAGGGTATCGCCCACCTCGAGTTTCTTGGCCGGCCTGACAAAGGCCCGCCAATGCGAGCCGTCGAGGCGCTTATGCAGGGTTGCCTCGATCGCAGGCTCCCCGCTGCCACGCCCGATGCGGCGGCCATGCAGGCGCGCCGCAATGACCTTGCTGTCGTTGACCACCAGGCAATCGCCGGCGCGCAGCAGGTCCGGCAGTTCCGAGATCGTCCGGTCTTCAAAACCCGGCGGGACGCCCGGCTTGACCACGAGGAGTCTTGCCGCATCGCGCGGGCTCGCCGGCCGCAGGGCGATGCGGTCGGCAGGCAGATCGAAATCGAAAAGGTCGGTGCGCATGGTCTACCCTCTCCCATATAGGGAAAGGGCAAGGAAGGCCCTCAGGCTCCCATTGTCGCCCTGACGATCTTGTCGGGGTTCTCGACCGGCTCGCCGCGTTTGATCTTGTCGACGTTCTCCATGCCGGAAATCACTTTCCCCCAGACGGTATATTGGTTGTCGAGGAAGCGGGCATCGTCGAAGCATATGAAAAACTGACTGTCGCCGGAATCGGGATTGCTGGCGCGCGCCATCGACACGGTGCCGCGCACGTGCGGCTCCTTGTTGAATTCCGCCTTGAGCTTCTTGCCCGAGCCGCCCATCCCGGTGCCCTGCGGGCAGCCGGTCTGTGCCATGAAGCCGTCGATCACACGGTGAAACACGATGCCGTCGTAAAAGCCCGACTTGACCAGTTCCTTGATGCGCGCGACGTGGTTTGGCGCAAGATCGGGGCGCATTTCAATAACGACATTGCCTTTGGTCGTCTCCAGCGTCAGCGTGTCTTCCGGGCGCGCCATAACACTCTCCATACTCTCAGTTACATTGCCGCATTGCGTCAGCGCTCGATCGTCGCCTTCCGGATGTAATCGAGGCGCGGAAATTCCTTCGTCAGATAAGCATTGCCTTCGTTCTGTATCCGGCTCTGATCGGGGCCGCGTCCGCGCGGCGCGCCCTCCCCGTACTCGGCATTGATCGAGTCCACGACATTCATGCCCGAGATCACGCGACCGAACGGTGCAAAGCCCATCTTGTCGAGCTGCGAATTGTCGCCGAAATTGATGAACACCTGGCTGGTCCGCGTGTTGGGGCCCGCCGTTGCGAACGTGATCATGCCGCGTGTGTTGCTCTGGGTGACGGGATCATCGGGAATCTGCGCGGCGCGCCAGCGCGCCATGATGCCCGGATCGCCGTTGATTCCGAACTGCACCATGAAACCGGAGATCACGCGGAAGAAGCGGACATTGTCGTAGAAACCGTTCTTGACGAGATTATAGAAACGGTCCGCCCCCTTCGGCGCCCACGCGCGCGTCACCTCGACCACGAACACACCCTTGGTTGTATCGAAGCGCGCCTTGTACGCCGCCGGTGCCTGCTCCCGCAGACCCGCCGGATTTTCCAGCAGCGATTGCGCGGCGGCAGGAAGGGCGCAGGATAAGAATGCCATCGTCGCGCAGAACAATGTGAAGACCGGGCGGCGGAAAATCATTGCGTTCCTCGTTGAAGTCGGATGTGGCATCAGCGCGCAAACTTCTTCTTCAGGCGCGCCACGACTGCGGGGGGCACGAAGGCCGAGACATCGCCCCGCATGCCCGCGATCTGCCGGACCAATGTGGCGGTGATCGGGCGCACGGCCGGCGAAGCCGGCAGGAACACGGTGACGAGATCGGGCGCCATCGCCCCGTTCATGCCTGCCATCTGCATTTCGTAGTCGAGATCGGTGCCGTCCCGCAGGCCGCGGATCAGCATCCCCGCACCGGCCTTGCGCGCGGCGTCAACCACCAGGTCCGCGAAGGTGATACAGGAGAGCTCGCACTTCGCCCCGCTGGCGATCGGGCCGCAGGTTTCCTGCAGCATGGCCACCCGATCCTCGGCCGAAAACAACGGGCTTTTGCCGGGATGGACGCCGATGGCGATCACCAGCCGGTCGGCAAGCCGGACGGCCTGCCGCACCACGTCGAGATGGCCGTTGGTGACCGGGTCGAACGACCCCGCGTAAAGGGCGATTCTCGCCATAAAGCGGGGTCTAACCCGACCCTTGCAGCCCCGCAAGACCGGCCCCGTTTGCCTTTGAACCTTTTCCCCGGCTGCCGCGACCAAGCGTAACGGGGGCTTTTTATTGCGTCTTCCTGTGACCCCGGTCACAGCGGTGAATGCAGCCCCTCCCTAATGTGATTGTCGCCGAGAGCGAACGCTCCGGCGATTGCCTGCAACAGGGGGCAGTTATGTTGAAATCTCTCGCCGCAGTCGTCCTCGCCGCGCTCATTGCCGCCGCGATTACCATTCTTTCCGCACCCACGACCGGAGTGGTCGCCGACCCCCTGCCGAAGCCGGCGGCCGATGCAATCAGAGCCTGCAAACAGCAGCCCTGGCCCTATCTCAACTGCGTCGGCACCGAATTGGGCAACCCGCACGTGCGTGTGATCAGTCTCGATCGCGCCGGCTGACAGGCGCCTTACCCGTTCGCGAACGCGGCGCTAGGCTTCCCCCCGGGCCGATTGTCCAGAGGAGACCGCCGATGCGCCGCGCCGCTCTTGCCGCCGCCCTCGTCCTGCTCGCCGCCGCTGCAGCCGCCGCCCAGGATTACCCGAACCGCCCGATCCGCATCCTCGTGCCGACGCCTGCCGGCGGACCGGTCGACGTGATGGCACGAGTCCTCGCCAACGCGCTGGCGCCGGTGCTCGGACAGAACGTCTTCATCGAAAACAAGCCCGGTGCCGGCAATACCATCGGCTCGCGAGCCGCGGCAGCGGCCGACCCCGACGGCTACACCCTGATGGTTTCATCCGCGAGCGGTCTCATCATGAGTCCGATGATCCACAGGAACGCCGGCTACGATGCCTCAAGCTTCGCGGCAATTGCACTCGTCGCGGAAACGCCGCAAGTGCTGGTGGTCAATGCCCGAACGCCGTTCAAATCCGTGGCCGATCTCGTGGCCTACGCCAAGGCAAACCCGGGCAAGCTGAATTACTCGACGGGCGGCGTCGGGACGCTGCCGCATCTCAACGCCGAACTTTTCAAGTCGGTGAGCGGCACGAACATCCTGCACGTGCCCTACAAGGGCGGCGGCCCGGCCCTCACCGCGGTCGTCGCCGGCGAGGCACAGATGACCTTCGACACCGTCAGCACGTCGCTGCAGCTCGTCCAGGACGGACAATTGCGCGCACTTGCCATTGTTGGCCCGAAACGCGCGCCGGAACTGCCCGACGTGCCGGCAATGCCCGAGATCGGCTTTCCGTCGGTGACCAGTGGCGCCTGGACCGCGCTCATGGCGCCCCGCGACACGCCGCCTGCGATCATCGCGAAACTGAACGCTGCGACCAACGCCGCGCTTGCAGGCGGCACGATGAAAGCCGCGCTGTCAAAACTTGGTGCGCAACCGCGTGGCGGCACGCCACAGGATCTCGCCGACCACATCCAGCGCGAATCCGCGAAATGGAAGCCGATCGTGGCCGCACTGAACCTGACGGTCGATTGAGCGTCCCATTCGCGGTGACGACACATTAATTGTTTGTGGAAACCATTCAGGCCGGACAACCATACCGGCCGTTTCGCCGTCGGATCTACGATAAGAGATACGGCGATGGCGCGGGCCGCAGGCAACAGCGACGGGCCGTTTCCGCCGAACTCAACGCCTCTGCCATCGCCACCAGTCATTGCGCCATAGCCGGCGATGCGGGCATGCCCCGTATCGCCATGCTATGCGGGCCGATGCACCGCCAGCAGGGAGCGCTTTCGCCGACCGCGGCTTGACCGGACGCCGACTGTGTCGGGAATCTCGATTTCCACCTCGAGGGTTGAAATCTTTCTGCCGCGATTCATCTTCACGCTCACCCCGGCCGGATCTATGTCGACATGTCTCGTCACGGCAGCAAGAATTTCCTGGCGCAGAATATCGAGAAGATCGGAGGTGGCGGAAGCGGGAGGCGTAGACCGTTCATGAGCAAGAAGAATCTGCAGCCTATCGCGCGCTACAGGAGCAGACCCTCCCCGCCTGAACAAATTGAAAAAGTTCATGCCGCTCTCCGCCCGAAGAGCTTGCCGAACAGCCCCACCTTGCCGGCAGGCACCGTCATTTCGATCTCCTCGCCGAGCAGTCTTCGCGCGGCATCAAAATAGGCTCGTGCGGCACCGCTTGCCGGATTGTTCAGCGTCACCGGCGAGCCGAGGTTCGACGCCCTGAGCACCTCCTCGCTTTCCGGAACAATTCCGAGGAGCGGA